>Ga0099792_10000028_pt1 | contig 60696 bp, 55 predicted proteins | sample Rivendell_Oct201_8_FD_83780 | JGI IMG/M metagenome (GOLD analysis project Ga0099792, IMG submission 83780) | Vadose zone soil microbial communities from the Eel River Critical Zone Observatory, Northern California, USA -... | ecosystem: Environmental > Terrestrial > Soil > Vadose zone >...
AGTACGCGCGGCGCGCGCTGCCCGAGCTCGCCGCGGCCGCAGGCGAGAGGCGCTCCCTGCGCTCCTTGTCGAGCTTCTTGCGAATGCGCTCGCGCTTCAGATCCGACAGGTAGTCGACGAACAGCTTCCCGTCGAGGTGGTCGATCTCGTGCTGGATGCACACCGCCAGGATGTCGTCGTAATCCGCCTCGAACGCTGCGCCGCTGCGATCCTGCGCGCGCAGCCGGATCTTCGCCGCGCGCTTCACTTCATCGAAAATCCCCGGAACCGACAGACACCCTTCCTCGGTGCTCGCCTCCCCTTCGCGCGCGAGGATCTGCGGGTTGATGAGCACCAGCGGCTGGTTGTGCTCGGCCGAGACGTCGATGACGATGACGCGCTGGTGCACATCGACCTGGGTCGCGGCGAGCCCGATTCCCGGAGCGGCGTACATGGTCTCGATGAGGTCATCGACCAGCGTGCCGAGGGCCGCATCGAAACGGGTCACCGGGTGCGCACGCGTGCGCAGCCGGGGGTCGGGGAACTCGAGGATGGTTCTAAAGGCCATGGCTTGCCGATATGGGGGCGGAGCCGCCCGTGATCCAGCGCACAAACTCGACATTAATTCGCATGCCGAGCAGGCACCATCCCAGTATAACAACTAGAATCTCGGGCGCAGGTCGTGTGGTCCACCTCGCGCAATAAGGAGTGGAGGATGGTCTCGAATCAAGTACTTGGAGCTCGCCTGGCGGCGGGCTTGCTGATCGGTGCGATCACGCTTGGCGGCTGCTCGCATCTGCGGCACACCGAGGGCACCGCCACCACCCCCGCCCCCGCGCCCGTGACGCAGGCTGTGGGCGAAGCGCGCGCCGTACCCGCCGAGCAGGACATGACGGCGACCGAGGCGGCGATTGCCGCCGCGGGCGCCAGCGCCGCGCCTGCCGCCGCCGTGCCGGTCGAGACCGGCCCGGCGCTCAAGCCCGGCGCACCGAAACACTACACGGTCAAACGCGGCGACACGCTCTGGGGCATCGCCACGATGTACCTGCGCGATCCGTGGCTGTGGCCCGAGGTGTGGATCATCAATCCGCAGATTCCCAATCCGCACCTCATTTATCCGGGTGACACGCTGGCGCTGGCGTTCGGTGCCGACGGCCGTCCGCAGGTGAGCCTCGAGCAGGCCGGTGCGGTGCGCCTGGATCCGCGTCTGCGCAGCACGCCTCTCGAGAGCGCCATCCCGACCATTCCCTACGCCGCCATCGCCGCGTTCCTGTCGCGGCCGACGGTCATGACCGACGATGAGATCCGTCACGCGCCCTACGTGCTCGCGTTCCGCGACATGCACGAGGTCGCAGGCTCCGGCAACGAAGTGTACGTGCGCAATCTTTCGGCGGCGGAGAATACCCGCTTCGCCGTGGTGCACGTCGCAGATGCGCTGCGCGACCCGGATGACGGCAAGTTGGTCGGCTATGTCGGAATCTACACTGCCACCGCGCTGGTGCAGCGCGCGGGGGATCCCGCCAAGGCGCTGCTGATCGACCCGGCGCGCGAGACCCTGCGCGGCGATCGCCTGTTGACCACCGACGCCAGCCAGACCCCGGTCACCTTCGCGCTGCGATCGCCGGCGGGCGAGGTGCACGGTCGCATCATCAACGTGGTCGGTGGGACCGACCTCGTCGGGCCGTACGAAGTGGTCGTCATCAACCGCGGCAAGCGCCACGGGCTCGAGCCCGGCAACGTGCTCGCCGTCGACCAGGCGGGCGATGTGGTGCGCGACGTGTTCCGCGGCGGCAGGCAGATCGGTGATACCAACGGCGTCGGCACCTCGTTCGCGCCCAGGGTGAAACTGCCCGACGAGCGCAGCGGGACGATGCTGGTGTTCAAGGTATTCGATCGCGTCAGCTTCGGGCTGATCGTCGGCGCCTCCGACACCATTCACGTCGCCGACGTGGTGCGTAACCCCTGACTGCCTTTGCTTTATGCTCGCGCGCATGGATGCGATCCGTGCGCGCGCGCTGTTGGCACGAGCCCCGGGGTTGGGCGCCGAGCACCTGCGCGCCCTGATTGCCGCGGCCGGCGGCGAGCCGGCACGCGCGCTGCAGCCGCGCGCGCTGCGCGAGGTGCAGCTGCCCCCGGCCGCGCACCGGTTTCTCGGCTCGCCCGATGAGGCCGCAATCGAGGCGGATCTCGTGTGGCTCGCCGCGAGCGGCGCGCACATCATTCTGTGCACCGACCCGGACTATCCGCCGCTGCTCGGCGAGACCGCCGGCGCGCCCGCGGCGCTGTACCTGCTCGGATCCGCGCCGGCGCTCGCCTCACCACAGCTCGCCATGGTCGGCTCGCGCAGCCCCACGCCCAGTGGACGGGAAACGGCGCGCGCGTTCGCCGCGTGGTTTGCGCGCGCCGGGCTCACCGTGACCAGCGGACTCGCGTTGGGGATCGATGCCGCCAGCCACGAAGGGGCGCTGTCGGTCGAGGGCCTCACGGTGGCCGTGTGCGGCACCGGCCTCGATCGGGTCTATCCGGCCGAACACGCCGCCCTCGCCGCTCGCATCCGCGCGCGCGGCGCGCTGGTGTCGGAGTTCCCGCCGCGCACCGCACCGCTGCGCCAGCACTTCCCGCGGCGCAACCGCATCATCAGCGGGCTCGCGCTCGGCACGCTGGTGGTCGAGGCCGCCCGTCACAGCGGCTCGCTCATCACCGCGCGCCTGGCGGCGGAATCCGGGCGCGAGGTGTTTGCGATCCCGGGCTCCATCCACAGTCCGGTCTCGCGGGGCTGCCACCAACTCATACGCGACGGCGCCAAGCTGGTGGAGGAGGCCGCGGACGTTCTGGCGGAGCTGCGGATTTCGGTTCCGAAAGAAACACTTACGAGCGCGCCCGGGTCCCTTCCACCGCCGCCGGCATTGGACAAGGAGTATGAAATGCTGTTAGATGCGCTCGGCTTTGAACCCGCGACCATCGATGTTCTCGTCGCGCGCACGCGTTTAGCCTCCGAGTCAGTTGCCTCGATGCTGCTGATACTCGAGCTGCAGGGGCGTGTGGCGGCGCTTCCGGGCGGCCGCTATGGCCGATTACCTTGAATGATGACTGGCAGCGTTCTCGACATCCTGATCTACGTCTTCGACCGCTACATGCTCGAAGAGACCCCGGAAGTGCCCGAGCGCGAGCAGCTGGCACGCGATCTGGAATGGGCGGGCTTCGCTCGCACCAACGTCGAGCGGGCACTGGACTGGCTCACCGAGCTCGCCTTCGGACACCAGCGCCCGCCCCTGCCGGGCGCGGCGCGCGAGGACGGCGTGCCGTGCGGCGTGCGGGTTTTTGCCGACAGTGAGCTGCTGCGCCTGTCGCCGGAGTGCCGCGGGTTGCTGTTGACGCTGGAGCGCGCGCGTGTCATCACGCCGCAACAGCGCGAGATCGTGATCGAACGCATGCTGGCGCTGGAAGCCGACGAGCCCGACACCGAGCCGCTGAAGTGGGTCGTGCTCATGGTGCTCTCGAGTCAGCCCGGGAGTGAGCTGGCGGTCGAGCGGCTCGGCGGGCTGGTGGCGGATCTGCGCACCCATGCTCCGCACTGAGCGCGCCGCGGCGCCTCCAGGTGAGGTCAGGTCCGCGGCTCGTCCGCGGTTTTTCGTTTTAGGCTCGAGTGTTTTTCCATAACTCATGGCAGACAATCTGGTCATAGTCGAATCGCCCGCCAAGGCCAAGACGATCAAGAAGTATCTGGGCCGCGATTTCGACGTGCTCGCCTCCTACGGGCACGTGCGTGACCTGGTGCCCAAGGAAGGCGCGGTCGATCCCGACAACGGCTTTGCCATGAAGTACCAGGTGCTCGAGAAGAACGAGCGCCACGTCGAGGCCATCGCGCGCGCGCTGCGCAAGGCGAAGGCGCTGTATCTGGCGACCGACCCTGATCGCGAGGGCGAGGCGATCGCCTGGCACCTGAAGGAGATCCTGCAGGGGCGCGGCGATCTCGACGGCAAGGAAGTGCATCGCGTGGTGTTCTACGAAATCACGCGCAACGCCATCCGCGCGGCGGTCGGGCAGCCGCGCGGACTGTCGCTCGAGCTCGTCAACGCCCAGCAGGCGCGCCGCGCGCTCGACTATCTGGTCGGCTTCAATCTCTCGCCGCTCTTGTGGAAGAAGGTGCGCCGCGGGCTGTCGGCGGGGCGCGTGCAGAGCCCGGCGCTGCGCATGATCTGCGAGCGCGAGGAGGAGATCGGCGCGTTCGTGGCGCAGGAGTACTGGACCATCGAGGGCGAGGGCGCCCACAGCTCGCAGTCCTTCCCGCTGAAGCTGCTGGAGTATCGCGGCCAGAAGGTCGAGCAGTTCAGCTTCACCAACGAGACCGCAGCGCGCGAGGTCGAGCGCGCCATCCGCGCAGCGGCCGGCGCCGGCGCCGCTGGCGGCGGCGAGTTGCGCGTGCTCGCGATCGATCGCAAGCAGCGCCGCCGCAATCCCGCCCCGCCCTTCACCACCTCGACGCTGCAGCAGGAGGCGGCCCGCAAACTCGGCTTCAACGCCCGGCGCACCATGCGTCTCGCGCAGCAGCTGTACGAGGGACAGGACATCGGCGAAGGCAGCGTCGGGCTGATCACCTACATGCGCACCGACTCGGTGTCACTCGCCGCGGAAGCGGTGCAGGAGATACGCGAGGTCGCGGCAAGGCTGTACGGCAAGGACGAGGTGGCAGAGGAGCCGCGCATTTACAAGACCAAGTCGAAGAATGCGCAGGAGGCGCACGAGGCCATCCGCCCGACGGCTGCCAGCATCACGCCCGCCGACGTCGAGGGCAAGATCGAGGACGATCTGTACCGGCTGTACGCGCTCATCTGGAAACGCGCGGTCGCCTCGCAGATGAGCCACGCGCTGTTCGACACCGTCGCCGTGGACATGCTCGCCGGGCCCGACGGGGCGCAGCGTCACCTGCTGCGCGCCAACGGCTCGACGCTGGTGAAGCCCGGCTATATGTCGGTGTACCAGGAGGGCACCGATGACGCCGGGGCCGCCGACGATTCCGATCACGTGCTGCCGCCGATGAGCGAAGGCGATGCGGTGCAGCTGGCCGCGCTGCGCGCCGAGCAGCACTTCACCGAGCCGCCCCCGCGCTACAGCGAGGCCTCACTGGTGAAGGCGCTGGAGGAGCACGGGATCGGCCGGCCCTCGACCTATGCGAGCATCATCTCCACGCTGCAGGATCGCGAATACGTCGAGATGGACAGCCGGCGCTTCGTGCCGACCGACATCGGCAAGATCGTCTGCCGCTTCCTCACGCATCACTTCCATCGCTACGTGGAGTACGGCTTCACCGCGGCGATGGAGGACGAGCTGGACGCGGTGTCGCGCGGCGAGGAAGGGTGGACCACGCCGCTCGACAAGTTCTGGAAGCCCTTCATCGACCAGGTCGAGAAGATCGAGCGCACCGTCACGCGCGAGCAGGTGGCGCAGGCGCGCGAGCTCGGCCGCGACCCCGCCAACGGCAAGCCCGTCACCGTGCGCATGGGCCGCTTCGGCCCGTTCGTGCAGAGCGGCACCAAGGACGATGAGGAGAAGCCGCGCTTCGCGGGCCTGCGCCCCGGCCAGAAGATGGATGCCATCACGCTCGCGGACGCGATGGAGCTGTTCAAGCTGCCGCGCACGCTCGGGGAGACGGCGCAGGGCGAGGCGATCGTCGCCAACGTCGGGCGTTTCGGTCCGTACGTGAAGTACGGCAGCAAGTACGCCTCGCTCAAGGAAGACGACCCGTACACCGTGACGCTCGAGCGGGCGCACGAGGTGATCCGCCTGAAGCAGGAAGCGGATGCCAATCGCATCATCCAGGACTTTGCGGCCGAGGGTATCCAGGTGCTCAACGGCCGCTACGGACCGTACATCACCGATCGCAAGAAGAACGCCAAGATCCCGAAGGACCGCGACCCGAAGACGCTCACGCTGGAGGAATGCCGCACGCTGCTCGCGGCCGCTCCCGAGCGCGGCGGACGCTTCGGACGCTGGGGCAAGGGCAAGGGCAAGCGTGCAGCCGCGCCCGCCGGCGAGGGCGCGCCGCAGGCACCCGGGACGGGGTCCGCGGCAGGCGCGCCAGCTCCCCCCGCCAGGCAGAACCCGCGTCGGGGGCGCGCGCAGCCTGCCCCCGCCCATGCGGCGGCGGCGCCGCCACCGGCAGGCAAGCCCAAGGCCGCGGCCCACGCCGCCCGCAAGCAGCCGCGGGCGCGCGCCAGGAGCGCGGCCCGCAAGGCCCCCGCCGGCAAGCTGCGGCCCACGGCACCGGCGGCCAACGGCCGCGCGCGGCGCCTCAAGTAACGGCGCGTGTCACCCGGGAGCGGCCGCCAGAAAGCGCTCGATCGCTGCGACGCACCCGGGCTCATCGAGAAGCGGCGCATGGCCGCGATTGGCGACGGTGAGCACCTCGAGGCCCGGCTTCTCGCGCTGCATGCGCGCGAGCGTCGTCACGCTCAGGATGTCCGAGTGCGCGCCGCGGATGACGAGGATCGGCAGCCGCCCGAGCGCGCGCCACAACGGCCACAGATCCGGCGTGGCCGCGGAGCTGCTCTTCAACGACTCGCGGATCAGCGGGTCGGCGTCCGCCTCCGGCACGCCCTGCGCGTTGGCGCGGTAACTCAGGCGCGCGATCTGCTCCCAGCGCGCATCGCTCAAGTCCGGCCAGGCGGATGCGTAGTCGGCTCGCAGCTGCGCGACCGCCTCGGGCCAGCTGCCCACCGGGGCGGCCTTGCCGGCGTAGCCGCGGATGCGCTCGAGCCCCGCGGGTTCGACTTGCGGGCCCACGTCGTTCAGCACGATGCGCGCGATCAGCTGCGGTTGCATCGCCCCCAGCACCATGGCCATGAGACCGCCCATGGAGGTGCCGATGATGCTCACGCGGGCCGCGCCCAGACCTGCCAGCAGCCTCAGCACGTCCTGCAGGTAGACCGGGATCTGATAGTTGTTGAAATTCGGGTCGCGCGCCGAGAAGCCGCGGCCGCGCATGTCGGGCACGATGACGCGGTAGCGCGCCGCAAGGTGCGCCGCCAGCTCGCCGAAATCGCGGCCGTTGCGCATCAGCCCGTGCAGGCACAGCACCACCGGTGAGTCGGCGGCGGCGGCGTACACACGGCTGTAGAGCCTCAGGCCATCGTGGCTGTCGAACCAGTACTCGGGCACTGCGCCGCCTCCTTTCCCAGGTGATACATTCCATCAGTGCGGACGACGGCAGGCAATGAAGTACCGCCACAGCTTCCACGCCGGCAACTTCGCGGACGTGCACAAGCACGTGACGCTGCTCGGGCTGCTGACGGCGCTGAAGAAGAAGGACAAGGGGTTCCTGTACCTCGACACGCACGCCGGCCGCGGCAGCTACGACCTGTCGAGCCCGTCGCTCGAGGCGGCCGCCGGCATCGGGCGCTTCGCGAGCCTCGAGCACAGTGCGCCGGAGTTGCGCCAGTACGCGGCGCTGCTGGCGCAATTTCGCGCCCTCCCCGGGCAGCGGCATCTGTATCCCGGCTCGCCGCTGATCGCGGCGAGCGAGCTGCGGGCGCAGGATCGTGCGGTGCTCATCGAGTTCCTGGGCGCGGAAGCGCACGCGCTCGAGGCCTCACTCGGCGGCCTCGCGCAAGCGCGCGGCGATGCTGCGCTCAGCCTGCGGGTCGAGCGGGGCGACGGCTTCACGCGGCTGCGGGCCTGGCTGCCCCCGCCCGAACGGCGTGCGCTCACCTTCATCGACCCGCCGTACGAGCAGACCGATCAGGACTTCGGGCACGTCACGGCCGCACTCGCGGAAGGGTTGCGCCGCTTTCCCACCGGAGTGTTCGCGGCCTGGTATCCGATCAAGGACCAGCGCCGCACCGCCTTCTGGCTGGCCGCCTGCGCGCGCACCCTGCCGGCGCCGCTGCTGGTGTGCGAGCTGTGGCTGTACCCGCGTGATTCGCAGGTCGGGCTCAACGGCTCGGGCCTGCTGATCGCGAACCCGCCCTACCTCACCCTCGAGCGCCTGCAGGTCTGGCTGCCGGAGCTCAAGTCAGCTCTCGCCGTGGGCGCGGGCGCGGGCGCGAGCGCACGGATGCTGTCACAATCACCCTGATGGGCACCGCGCTGGATCAGTACGGAGTCGTCGGCCACCCGGTCGGTCACAGCCTCTCGCCGTTCATTCACGGCATGTTTGCCCGCGAGACCGGGCAGAGGATCAGCTACCGCCTCTACGACGTGCCGCCCGCTGAGTTTCACCAGCGCGTGCGCGCGTTCTTCGCGCAGGGTGGCCGTGGCCTGAACGTCACCCTGCCTCACAAGATCGCGGCGGTGGAGGTGGCGCACGAGCTGACGCCCCGCGCCGCCTACGCCGCGGCGGTGAACACGCTCGCGGCGCGTCCCGACGGCATCCTCGGCGACAACACCGACGGCGCCGGCCTGGTGCGCGACCTGTGCGACAACCTCGGAGTGGCCATTACCCGCCGCCGGGTGCTCGTCATCGGCGCAGGCGGCGCGTCCCGCGGGATCCTCGGCCCGCTCCTGGGCCTGGCGCCCGAGGTGCTGGTGATCGCCAACCGCACACCGCAGCGCGCCCAGGCGCTCGCCGCGCAGTTCACTGAGCTGGGCGTCGTGCGCGGCGTCGGGTTCGCAGAGCTCGACCAGCCCTTCGACCTGATCGTCAACGCCACCTCCGCCAGCCTCGCCGGTGAGCTGCCGCCCTTTCCGCCGACGGTCATCGGCCCGCAGACGGTGTGCTACGACCTGGCCTACGGCAGGTCCGCGACCGCCTTCATCGAATGGGCCAACCTGCAGGGGTGCATGCGGGCGCTGCAGGGCTGGGGCATGCTGGTGGAGCAGGCCGCGGAGTCGTTTCGTCTGTGGCGCGGCATACGTCCGGACACCGCGCAAGTACTCGCCGCGCTCAAGGAGCGTAGCGAGAGCGCCTGAGTGCGCAGCGGGATCATCGCATGGTGACCAGCTCCTCCGCAGAGGTCGGATGAATCGCCACCGTGTCGTCGAAGTCCTTCTTGGTCGCTCCCATGCGCACCGCCACCGCAAACCCCTGCAGCATCTCGTCCGCGCCCGCGCCCGCGACGTGCAGGCCGACGATGCGCTGCTCGGGACCGGCGGTCACGAGCTTCATCTCGCAGCGCCTCTTCGCCGTGGTGAGCGCGTGATACAGCGGCACGAAGCTGGATCTGAACACCGTGATGTTGGCGGCACCGTGGCGCTCGCGGGCCGCCTTCTCGGTGAGCCCGACGGTGCCGAGGGGTGGTCGGCCGAAAATTACCGTCGGGATGTTCTCGTAATCCAGGTGCCGGTCGCTCTGCCCGCCAAACAGCCGGTCCGACAGCCGCCGGCCCGCCGCGATCGCGACCGGCGTGAGCTGCGCGCGCCCCGTCACGTCCCCGATGGCATAGATCCCGGGCACGCTGCTCGCCTGGTACCGGTCGGTGGCGATGAAGCCCTGGATATCGAGCGCCACGCCGGCCTTGGCGAGCTCGAGGTCCTCCACCGCCGCCATGCGCCCGACCGCCCACAGCACGCAATCGAACGGGCCCAGACGCCGGCCGTCGCGCGCGGCGAGCTCGAGCGCGCCGCCGGCGCCGCGTGCCAGCGCGGCAGGTGAGGCGTGCATGATGATGTCCACGCCCTCCTCGCGCAGCATGTCGAGCGTCGCCTCGCCGAGCATGTCGTCGAAGCTCTTCAGCGCCGTGTCCCCGCGCAGCACCAGGGTGGTGTCGGCCCCGAGGCCGGCGAAAATGCCCGCGAGCTCGATGGCGATGTAACTGCTGCCCACCACCGCGACGCGCCGCGGGCGCTCGCTGAGCTCGAAGAAGCCGTCAGAGGTGATGCCGAGCTCGGCGCCGGGAATCAGCGGCCGGCGCGCCCGCCCGCCGGTGGCGATGATGACGTGTGGGGCTTGCAGGCGGCGCCCGCCGGCACTGACGCCGCGCGCATCGAGGAAGCTCGCCCGGGCGCGCACCAGCTCGACCTTGCGGCGCGCGAGATTCGCGGCGTACACCGCGTTCAGCTCGAGGATGTAGGCGTCGCGCCTCTGCTTGAGCAACCCCCAGTCGTGCCCCGCGGCCTCCAGCCGGAAAGCGTAGTCCGGGGCATCGCGCAGCGCGCCGCCGAGATCGGCCGCGTTCCAGGAGATTTTCTTCGGTATGCAGCCGACGTTCACGCAGGTGCCCCCGAGGCGGCCGGACTCCACCAGCACCACCCGCGCGCCGTATTCGGCGGCGCGCTGCGCCGCGGCCAGCCCGCCGCTGCCGCCGCCGATCACCACCAGGTCGAATTTCTCGGTCATACGCCCTCGAGCGCTTAGCCGACGTCATGTTATATGAGGATGCGCGGCCGCGGTTCCACCCCCGCAGCGCCGGGCCTGCCGAAGGCCGCTACAATGGCCCGCACGCTCACGCCACGAGACCGCATGGAAAACCCTCTCCTCGGCCGGGAACCCCTGCCGCAGTTCCTGCAGATCCGTCCCGAGCACGTCGAACCGGCGGTGCGGGAATTGCTCACGCAGAACCGCGCGCGGATCGAGGAGCTCGCCTCACTGCCGCAACCCAGCTTCGCGACGCTCATCGAGCCGCTGCAGGAGCTGCAGCACCGCGTTTCGCGCACCTGGTCGCCCGTGAGCCACCTGAACGCGGTGCTCAATTCCGACTCCCTGCGCAGCGCTTACAACGCCTGCCTGCCGCTGCTGTCCGCCTACCAGACCGACCTCGCACAGAGCGAGCCGCTGTTCCGGGCCTATCGCACCATCGCCGACCAGGAAGGCGCCGCGCTCGCCCCGGTGCAGCGGCAGGTGATCGAGCATGCGATGCGGGACTTTCGCCTCGCCGGAGTGGGTCTGCCGGCGCAGCGCAAGGAGCGCTTCAAGTCCGTGATGCTCGAGCTCACCCAGCTGCAGGCAAAGTTCGAAGAGAACGTGCTGGATGCCACCAACGCCTGGACGCGCCACGTCGAGGATCCGCAGCAGCTGCGCGGACTGAACGACATGCTCATCGAGCAGGCGCGGCGCCGGGCGCACGAGCGCGGCGTGGCGGGCTGGATCCTCACCCTCGACCAGCCGACCTACGTCGCGGTGGTCACCGATGCGGAGTCCGAGAGCCTGCGGCGCGCCTTCTACGAGGCGTGGTCGACACGTGCCTCGGATTGCGGCCCGGGCGCCGGGTGCTGGGACAACTCGGCGGTGATGGAAGAGATCCTGCGGCGGCGCCACGAGGCGGCGCGGCTGCTGGATTTTCGCAATTACTCGCAGTACGCGCTCGCGACCCGCATGGCGCACAGCGTCGATGAAGTGCTGCAGTTCCTGCACGATCTGTCGCGCGCGGCCCGCCCCGCGGCGCTCAGCGAGTTCGCCGAGCTCGAAGCGTTCGCCGGCCGCAGGCTCGCCGCCTGGGACCTCGGCTTCTATGCCGAGCGGCTGCAGCGTGAGCGTTTCTCGGTGTCGCAGGAGCAATTGCGGCCGTACTTCCCGCTGCCGCGGGTGCTCACCGGGCTGTTCGAGGTCGCCGAGCGGCTGTTCGGCGTGGCGGTGCGCGAGCGTGCCGGTGCGCCGGTGTGGCACCCGGACGTGCGCTTCTTCGAGATCGCAGGCAGCGCCGGTGAGGCGGTCGGCAGCTTCTACCTGGACGCGTACGCGCGCCCCAACAAGCGCAGCGGCGCCTGGATGGACGAGTGCGTCGGCCGCAAGCGCCTGCGCAGCGGCGCGGCGCTCCCGGTTGCCTACCTGGTGTGCAATTTCCTGCCCCCTGGCGCGACACAACCGGCGCTGCTCACGCACGACGACGTGCTCACCCTGTTCCACGAGTTCGGCCACGGCCTGCACCATCTGCTGACGCGCGTCGACTATCCGAGCCTCGCCGGCATCAACGGCGTGGCCTGGGACGCGGTGGAGCTGCCGAGCCAGTTCCTGGAGAACTACGCCTGGCACCCGCAGGTTCTGCAGCGCATCTCCGGGCACTTCGAGGGCGGTGCGCCGCTGCCCGCGCAGACACAGGCGCGGCTGATCGCCACCCGCAGCTTCCACGCGGGGCTGCAGATGATGCGGCAGCTGGAATTCGCCCTGTTCGATTTCCGCATCCACACCGAGTATTCGCCCGAGCGCGGCGCGCGCGTGCAGCAGATCCTGCGCGAGGTCCGCGACGAGGTCGCGGTCGTGCCGGTGCCGGAATGGAACCGCTTTGCGAACAGCTTCGGCCATATCTTCGCCGGCGGGTACGCCGCCGGCTACTACAGTTACAAGTGGGCGGAGGTGCTCGCGGCGGATGCCTTTGCCGCGTTCGAGGAGAGCGGGGTGTTCGACCGCGCCACCGCCCAGCGCTTTCTGGACGCGATCCTCAGCCGCGGCGGCAGCCGTGACGCCCTCGAGGCCTTCATCGAGTTTCGCGGCCGCCGGCCGGACGTCGCGGCGCTGCTGAAGCAGCACGGCATCCTCGCCACGGGCGAGCTCGCCGCGTGACCGCGAAGCTCACCGCGCGCCTGCTGCCGGCACCGTTGCTGCTGCTGTGCGCCGTGGCCTCCAATGCGGTGCGCGCGGAAAACCTGTACGTCATCGAGCAACTGGTGGTCAGTGTCAGCAGCGCGCCCGACGGCAGCGGCGAGCGTGTTGCCTCGGTCAGGAGCGGCGATGCGCTGGAGGTCCTGGAGCGCTCGGGCGATTGGGTCCACGTGCGCACGGGCAGCGGCAGGGAGGGGTGGATCAGGGCGAGCTACCTGTCGGCCGAGGAGCCGCTGCGGCCGCGGCTCGCGCAACGCACCGCGGAAGTGGCGCGGCTCAAGGAGGATGTGAGCCGCCTGCAGGCACAGCTCGCGGCGGCGAGCAGCCCCGCGAGCGCGACGCCCGGCGGGGGCGCCGCCGCCCCAACCGCAGCGCTTACCGCCGCGGTCGCCGCGGAGGACGCCGCCGCAGCGCCGCCGGCGCTGTTTGCCGCGGCGGAGGAGGAAAATCCCCGGCGGGTGTGGCCGTGGGCGCTCGGTGCGGGGCTGCTCGCCCTGTGCGTCGGTTTTGCGCTCGGAGCCCTGGTGCTCGACCGGCACATCCGCCGCAAGTACGGCGGCCTGCGCATCTACTAGCTCGGCTTCGCTGAGCTAGTGGCGCGCGGGCACAGCAAGGCGCGGGCCACAGCCGCCTGCGCGCGGAGGTGAGGATGTCAAAGTGTGCGCCGCGTCGCGGTGCCGGGGTGCCGGAACTGCCTAGACTGGGTGTTAAGGCACCGGTCAGGCCAGTCAGGGGGACGGCCGCCGCGTCGCCTCCGTCCACCATGACCAGCATCCGGCGCAGCGATTTCGACGTTACCAACACCGTGCAGGTGAGCTCACCCGCCGCGGTGCTTGCCGCGGTCGAGGCCCTTTACCGGCCCACGTGGCCGGGGCTGTCCCTGGAGCCGCTGGGTCGCGCCTTCGAGCACTTCGAACGGCTGTTCGCCGGCAAGGTGCCCGGATTCCACGGCGTCGACACGGTGTACCACGACCGGCAGCACACGCTCGACATCACCCTCGCGCTCGCGCGCCTGATCGTGGGCTACGAGCGCCAGCAGGAAGAGTCTGGCCGCCTGGGCGGCGCGCGCGCCATGGTCGGGCTCGTCACCGGGCTGTTTCACGACGTGGGCTATCTGCGCCGCAGCGACGACAGGGACTCGCGCAACGGCGCGGAGTTCACCCGCACGCACGTGTCGCGCGGCGCGCGCTTCCTGCAGGAGTACCTGCCGGTGCTGGGCTTCCGCTCCTGGGTGCCGGTGGCCTCGGAGATCATTCACTTCACCGGCTACGAGGTACCGTTCGCGCGCATCGAGGAGACGGTTTCCGATGCACGCGACATAACGGTCGGCCACCTGCTCGGCACGGCGGACATGATCGCCCAGATGGCCGACCGCTGTTACCTGGAAAAATGCCGTGACCGGCTGTATGCCGAGTTCGTGCTCGGCGGTGTCGCCCTGCCCTTCAGCCAGGGCAATCCCCGGGTGAAGTACGCCTCGGGGCTGGATCTGCTGCGCCAGACGCCGGAGTTCGTGGCGGAGGTGCGCAGCAAGCGGCTGGATGGGGATTTCCATGCAGCCTACCGCTACCTGGAAATCCTCTATGGCGGCGGCAATCCCTACATGGAAGCGATCGAGCGCAACATCGAGTACCTGCGCCAGGTGCTGCGCAGCGAGAGCTGGCAGCTGCTGCGGCGCCGGCCGCCCATCTTCGCGGCCAGCAACGATCCCATGGCCACGATGCGTGGGCTGATGCTCGGGCATATAAAGAGAGTCTGGTCCGGCAACTGATAAGCGCCTAGCCTTGAGTCCCGAGCGGCGGTTAATATGAATCTCCAGAACACAGGGGATCACCGCCCCGGGCAGTGCGCAGCCCGCGGCGGCCGCATACGTGACTGCCGCCACCTTCAAGTTCAAGTACGCCGGCGCCGCCTTCGCGGTGGTGGTGCTCGCCGCGGCTGCCGTGGCGAGCGTGCTGCTCGTGCGGCACCAGGCTGACACGCGCACCCTGAGCGTGCTCGCCGAGCGCGCCACACTCGAACGCGTCGATCCGGAGCTGCAGGCCCGGGCGCAGAGCATCGCCGCGCACGCGGCGGATTCGATCGCCGGGGCGGTGCGCGCCGGGGACGGAAGCGGTGTGGCGCGCAGGCTCCAGCCCTTCATCGACAATCCCACGCTCGCCGCCATCAGCGTGACGACGCGCTCAGGAAAGCGGATTTTCAACTGGCGGCGCAGCGCCGGCGCGACCGCGGGCGCGCTCAGCTCCCAGGTCGTAGCCCCGGTACGCACCTTCGTCGAGAACATCCCCGGCGCGGCGACGCCCGAGACCCTCGCCACCCTCACCGTGGTGCTCGAGCAGGCCGCGCCCGTGTCGGCGGTGAGCCTGAGCGGACGGCTGGACGCGGCGAGCGCCGCTCGCTGGCGGCTCACCTGGCTCCTGGGCTTCGCGCTCACCGCGGCCGGCGGGCTCGCCGGCGCGGCGCTTGCCTGGCGCCTCACCCGCCAGCTGCAGCGGCCGGTCGACTCGCTGATCAAGAGTGCCGAGCGCATCGGCCAGGGCGATTACACCCGTCCGGTGGAGGTGCGCAGGCACGAGGCGCTGGCGGACCTGCAGCAGGCGCTCGAGCGCATGCGGGGGCGCCTGCGCCAGTCCACCATCAACAAGAACTACCTGCACAGCGTGCTCAACAGCATGACCGATGCGGTGTTCGTCACCTCCCCCGACGGGATCATCAAGATGGCCAACTCGGCGGCCTGCAAGCTGCTGAGTTTCGGCGAGGAGGAGCTCCTCGGCCGCAACATCCTCACGGTGCTCGAGGAGCGCGAGCGCGCCGGCTTCGATCTGCTGCAGGCGGCGCAGGAGACGCGCGAGACGGTGGTGCGCACGCGCAGCGGTCAGACCATCCCGGTGTCGTTCACCGGCTCGCGCATCGACAGCGACGATCCGCAGTTCCAGGGCAACATCTTCGTGGCGCGCAACATCACCGACCGCAAGCGCGCCGAACGCCGCATACGCTATCTGGCGCGCTACGACGCGCTCACCAAGATCCCGAACCGCATGCAGTTTCACCACCTGCTGCAGCAGACCATCGCGCGCGCGCTGCGCGCAGGTCAGGTGGTGGCGGTGCTGTACCTGGACATGGACCGCTTCAAGGAGGTCAACGACACCTTCGGTCACGGCGCCGGCGATCGCACGCTGGAGGTGCTGGCCGAGCGCCTGGCACGCTCGCTGCCGAAGGAGACGGTGGTGGGTCGGCTCGCCGGGGATGAATTCGCGCTGTTCGTGGAGGGCCTGCCGGCCGATGCCGACAACCGCGGGCCGATTGCGCAGCTGGCACGCTCGCTCCTGACCGAGGTGTGCCGCCCGTTCCAGCTGAACCAACACGAGGTGTTCCTCACCGCGAGCGTCGGCATCGCCTTCTGCCCGCGCGATGCCGAGAACGTCATCGACCTGATCCGCAACGCCGATGCGGCGATGTACTACTCGAAGCAGAATGGCGGCAACACCTTCGCCTTCTACTCTCCGGAAATGAACGCCGCCGCGGTCGAGCGGCTGATGTTGAAGAGCAAACTGCGGCGCGCGCTGGAGCGCGACGAGCTGAAGATCAAATACCAGCCCAAGGTCGACCTGCGCAACGGCCGTATCATCGGCGCCGAGGCGCTGTTGCGCTGGCGCCTGCCGGGGCACGGCGACATTCCGCCCTCGCACTTCATCCCGCTGGCCGAGGAAACCAACCTCATCCTGGATATCGGCGAGTGGGTGCTGAACCGCGTGTGCCTCGATTACCGCCAGCTGCAGAGCAAGGGCGGCGATCCGGGACGCATCTCGCTGAACCTGTCGCTCAAGCAGCTGCGCCAGGCGAGCTTCATCCTGCGCTGCCGCTCGGTATTCCGCCGCCACCAGGTGTCCCCGACCGCCTTCGAGCTGGAGATCACCGAGACCACCCTGATGGCCGATCCGCAGCGCACCGTGCGCCTCCTCGATGAGCTGTACGCGATGGGCCTGCACCTCTCGATCGATGACTTCGGCACCGGCTACTCCTCGCTGTCGGCGCTGCAGCAGTTCCCGATCGGCACCCTGAAGATCGACCAGTCCTTCGTGCGCGACGCGGTCGAGGACGCAGGGGATGCGACCATCGTGCGCACCATCATCGAAATGGGCCGCAGCCTCGGCATGGAAGTGATCGCCGAAGGCGTCGAGTCGCGGGCACAGCTGGAGTTCCTGCGCGCCAGCTCCTGCCACTACGGCCAGGGGCGGCTGTTCGGCGAGCCGTGCACCGCGGATGAGCTGCTGGCGCTGCTCGCGCGCCAGGGCACCGGCGCCGCACCCTTTGCGCACCTGCTGCAGCGCGCCGACGCGCCGGCCTCCCGCTCGGCCTGAAGCCGGTTTACTGGCTCTGCCGGCTGATGGAGGGCGTCGGACTGTCCTCCTTCTGAGGCGCACGCTCCACGGCTGCACGCTCCGCGGCCGCACGCTCCGCGACGGCGCGCACCACCTGCTGGGCCTGCTGCGAGAGGGAGCCGAGGGCGGCGCCGGTGGCCTGCTCGAAGGCGGAGACCACCTCGCTCAGGCGGTTGGCGGTGGCGAGCGCCGCGCCCGAAGCCACGAACGTCGCCACCACGTCGCGCCCTTCACGCCGCCCGATGATGCAGTCGAGCGTCACGTGCACCTCCGGAACCGTGCCCCCGGCGGTGTAGTCGGCCTCGAAGCGGCGCACCGCGACCTGTAGCAGATAGTCGGACGGGAACGGGCTGGTGGAATCCTCCACCGACCGCCACGCGCCCGAGGCGCGCAGCGTTTCGACGGCGAGCGCTTCGATCACGTCCGCAGTCGGACCCGGCCAGCGGCTGCCGGCGTAGAAGTTCATGCGATGATCCGCCTGCACCAGCATGATGTGCGAGGAGTCGAGCCCGGGATCGGCCTGCGGATGACCGACCCGCAGCGATGCCGCCAGCGCCGGGGGCGAGCCCGGGTCGCCGCGGGCCGCGGTCGGGACCTCTTCGCGGGCCGCGGCGGGCGGCGCACGCAGGTAGTACGTCTGCTCGGGGCGCGCGCTGCTGTGGAACAGTCCCGAACAGCCACCGTTCAGGATGCACAGCAGCGGCACGGCGCTCATCGCCTGGGGTGTAATTCTCACCGTGGGATCTCCACGCCGCGCTCCTGCGGCTGATAGATGAGCTGGGTGGGATTCTCCCGCAGGCTGGTCGAGAGTGCGCGGATGTCCTCGGCCGCCTCGCGCCCCTCACGCGCAAAGCGCTCGAGCTCCGGCAGCCCGTCGCGCGTGAACGAGCGCACGTCCTCGCGGTTGTCGGCGATCAGCTTGTCGAGCTGCTCGCTGGCGCTCGCCAGATGCTCGGCGATGACGTGCATGCGCCGCGCCGCGGCCTCCACGTCCGGCCCGGCCGTATCGATCAGGCCGCGGACGCTGCGCGCGGATGCGGCCAGTTCGGCGCTGGCGCCGCGCAGCTCCGCGACCAGGGCTTTGAGGTCGCGCACGGTCTGCGGCAGCTCGCTGCTCGCCCGCTCCAGGCTCTGCAGCGTGCTGGCAACCGCGTGCAGATTGGCGTCACTCAGCAGCAGGCCGGCCCGCTGCACCACGGTGCCGGCCGCCGCCAGCACTTCCGGCAGACTCGCCAGGAACACATCGAAGCCCGAGGGCGCCGAACGGATCACCGGGTACTTGAGTCCCGCCACCGTCTGCGCCAGGCGCTTGTTGCCGCGATCCTCGCGCAGGTCGATGTACAGCAGCCCCGTGACCCCCTGCAGCTGCAGCTCCGCGACGGTATGCGCCGATATCGGCGTCGTGGCGTCGATGTCGACGATCACCTCGACGCGGCTGGAATCGCGCTGGTCGATGCGCATCTGGACCACGCGCCCCACACCGACACCGAGGTAGCGCACCGCCGCTCCCCGGTCGAGGCCGCTGACGCTGCCGGTGAAGTAGATCTCGTAGCGGTTGTAGTCGCGATGCTCGCGGGTGTCGGAATACCAGTAGACGAACAGCACTCCGAGCAGCGCCACCAGCAGCACGAACGCCCCGACCGCGGCATAGTTCGCCTCACGCTCCATGCGCGGCTCCCAGGCGTGCGCGCGCGCGCTCGCCGTGGAAATAGGCCCTGATCCAGGGGTGCGGGTGGTCGACGATGCGTTGCAGCGTGTCCGATTCCATGCGCCCGTCCACGATCACCCCGACACGATTGCAGGTACGGAAGATGCTGTCCAGATCATGGGTGATCATGACGATGGTGAGCCGCAGCTGTTTCTGCAGGTACAGCACCAACTCATCGAACGCGGCCGCACTCACCGGATCGAGGCCCGAGGTGGGCTCATCGAGAAACAACAGGCGCGGATCGAGCGCCAGGGCGCGGGCGAGAGCGGCGCGCTTCACCATGCCCCCGGAGAGCTCGGCCGGGTACTTGCGGGCCGCCTCGGCGGGCAGCCCGACGAGGCGGATCCTGAGCAGCGCCAGCTCCTGCAGCGCCGTGCGGTCGAGCTCGAGGTGCTCGATCATGGGCAGCTGCACGTTCTGCAGCACCGTGAGTCCGGTGTACAGCGCACCCTGCTGGAAGGTGACGCCGTAGTGCGCCTTGACGGAGCGCAACTGCGCCTCGCCCATGCGCGTGATGTCGCTGCCGTCGATACGCACCACCCCGGCGACCGGGCGCTGCAGTCCGAGGATGGTCCGCAGCAGCACCGACTTGCCGGCGCCGGAGCCGCCGACGATGCCGAACACCTCATCGGCGCGCACCTCCATGTCGAGCCCGTCGTGCACCACCTGGGACCCGAAGCGGTTCACCAGCCCCTGCACCTGCAGCACCGGGTACAGCTTCAAATGTCCATCTCCATGAACAGCACCGCGAACAGGGCGTCCGCGAGTATCACCCAGAAGATCGCCTGCACCACCGCGACGGTGACCAGGCGGCCGAGCTCGCGCGCCGACCCGCGCACCTGCATGCCGCGATAACAACCCGCGAGCGCGATGAGCACCGCGAACACCGGGGCCTTGACCAGGCCGACCCAGAAGGTGGTGGAGGAGATCGCCTCGTTGACGCGGCTCGCGTACTGGGTGAGGGGCATATCGAGCAGATAGCGGCACAGCAGCGCCCCGCCGGTGAGCCCGGTCAGATCCGCGATGATGGTGAGCAGCGGCAGCGCGATGGTAAGCCCCAACACCCGCGGCAGCACCAGCACCTCGAACGGATCGACGCCGGTCGCGACCAGCGCATCCACTTCCTCGTTGAGCCTCATGGAGCCGAGCTCGGCGGCAAAGGAGCTGCCGGAGCGGCCGGCGACGATAATGGAGGTCAGCAGCACCCCCAGCTCGCGCAGCACCCCGATGGCGACCAGGTCGACCACGTAGATGTCCGCGCCCAGCCCGCGCAGCTGCTTGGCGCTCATGTAGGCGATGATCACGCTGATGAGGAACGCAATGAGCGCCACGATGGGCACGGCGGTAATGCCCGTGTCATACACATGGCGGGCAATCGAGATCGGCCGCAGGCGCCGCGGACGCACCAGGCCGCCCAGCAACGTGGTGCTCGCATGCCCGACGAAGGCCAGTCCACGCAGCAGGTCGCGGCCGGCGAGCACCGCGTTGCGTCCGATCGCCGTGAGGGGCTGCCGGGCGTGCGCGCCGGAGCTGGCCGGCGCGCCCGCGGCGCCGGTGTCGGTGAGGATCTCATCCAGCAGGCGCAGCTGATCCGGGGGCGTGCCCCGGAAGCTCACCGCGACGTCGGCGGCGTGGGCGCGCTGCAGCAGCTGGCGCAGCGCCCAGGCGCCGGAGAGATCCAGCGCGGTAAGCCGCTGCGTCGAGATCGACAGTTTGCGCGCCGCGGCAAGATCGAGCGCCGCCACCGCGCTCTCGATCGCGGCAACCCGCTGTGCCACCCATTCGCCCGTCAGCTCGAGCTCCAGGCCCTCGTCGGTGCGCCGAAGCTCGAGGCTCATGCTGGCGGGCGCGACGGATCAGCGCTTGGCGTGCAGGTGCGCCTCGAGGAACCAGAGATCCTTGTCGCTCCACTGCATGGCCGCATTTGAGCATCCCGCAACACGGGGAGCCAGTCGCCTGTCCGGATCGCGATGATAAGCGCGATCCATCGGACAGGCGATACGGGTGGGATTGCGCCGCGGCGGCCGCGGCGGTGCGGTGCGCGCTGCCGGTATCGGCGCGCTCAGGTGTCGTCGCGGTAGCGGCGGATGCGGGCGGCGGCGAACACCAGCGCGGCCGCGACCGCCACGCCCAGCCACAGGTCGATGTCGGTGAAGGCGCCGCGGAAGTTGAGTTCCCCGAGCAGCGAGCCGAGGGAGTGCAGGCGCATGTTGTGAGAGAGGATCCGCTCGTGCCCGAGCGCGAGCGTCTGCCAGATCCCGCCCATGCGGTAGCCGATCAGGTGCCCGAGGTACCGGGTCCCGAAGGCGAGCCGCTCCAGGAGCGGCGCCAGCACCGGCGGCAGGGCCGCCCACAGGAAGGCGTTGCGGCGCGCCCAGGCCGACACCAGCAGCAGGTAGGCGGCGAACGGCGCATACCACAGCACCCCGAGACCCAGACCCAGCAGCATCGCGATCTCGAGCCTCGCCCAGGCGAGCGTGTCCCAGCTGAGCACCGCCGGGGCGTTGCCGAGCGCCACGCGCGCCGCCCAGATGAGGGAGAACGCCAGATGGGCCGCCAGCGCGAGTGCGAATACCCCGAGCGGCACGATCACCAGAGCGACCAGGAGCTTGGAAGCCACCGTCAGGCCGTCGGACACCGGCAGGGACTTCCAGAACAGAATGCTTCGGTCCTTGCGCTCCGCGTACAGGCAATCCAGCAGATAGAAACTGACCAGGAAGATCATCAGGCAGTACAGCGGCACCGACAGCCCCCATTGCACCAGCGTGAACAGCGCCACCTTCTGCTGGTCGAAGTAGCGGCCCAGCCCGCCCTCAGGATCACCCAGGTCCACGCGCACGTGGGGCGGGATGGCGCACAGCGCCAGCAGCACCGCCGTCGCGAGCGGCGCGATCCACAGCGCACGGTGCTCCCAGAACTCGCGGCGCACCAGCGTGAGCAGCGTCCTGCGGGTCCCGGCACCGGCGGGCGCAGCGGCGGGGCGATCGGTGCCGGGGACTTCAGCGGCCGGGCTGTTCATGGGCTCACCGCTCCCTGCATCTTGGCAACGAACAGGTCGGCGATCGAGGGCGTGCGCAGCTCGCCCAGCGCGCCGAGCTCGGCCGGGGTGCGGCCCTCGAAGTACATCGCCACGCGTCCGAACACCTCGCGCTCGTAGAACGGCTGCAGCGCGCGCGCCCGCGGCGCAGCTTCCGCACTCACGTTCAGCTGCTGATAGCGGCCGCCGAGATCCTCGACCGAGGAGCTCAGGGCCACGCGGCCGTGGTTGATGAAAATCACGTCGGTGAACAGGTTCTCGACCTCCTCCACCTGGTGAGTCGTGAGCAGGATCGTGCGCTGCTTGTCGAAGTAGTCGTTGAGCAGGGTGTCGTAGAACTTGCGGCGGTACAGCAGATCGAGCCCGAGCGTCGGCTCATCGAGCACCAGCAGGCGTGCATCGATCGCGAGGATCAGCGCCAGGTGCAGCTGCGTCACCATGCCCTTGGAGAGCTCGCGCACCCGGCTCTCCATGCGGATATCGGTGCGGCGCAGAAAGTCCGTGGCGCGCGCGCGCTCGAAGCGCACATGCACACCGCCGACAAAATCCAGGGCCTGGCTCACGCGCAGCCAGCGCGGCAGCACCGCCACGTCGGCCATGAAGCACACCTCGCGCATCAGCTCATCGCGCTGCGTGCGCGGATCGAGTCCGAGCACGCTGAGCTCGCCGCTGAAAGGGGTGAGTCCCAGGATCGCCTTGAGCGCGGTGGTCTTGCCGGCGCCGTTCGGACCGATGAGGCCGACGATGCGGCCGGCTTCGACGCCGAAGCTCGCGCCATCGAGTGCGCGGGTCGCGCCGTAGACCTTGGCGAGGCCGCGCGCTTCAATTACTGCTGTCATCTTCGTCACCTGGTGCTGCGGGCCCGGCCTTGGGCGCCGGCCACGTGGCCGCGGGGGCTGCGGCGCCTGCGCGCTGCAGTTCCTCCGGCGTCAGGCCGAGGCGCTGGATGGTGGCATACACTTTCGGCCAATCCTCCTCGAGGAAGCGCTGGCGCTCGTCCTTCATCAGCGCCTTGCGCGCGCCCGAGCTCACGAACATGCCCAGGCCGCGGCGCTTCTCCACCAGCCGCTCGTCGACGAGTTGCTGGTAGCCCTTGAGCACCGTGAGCGGATTCAGGCGGAAGTCCGCGGCGACGCTGCGGACCGAGGGCAGCGGGTCTCCTTCCCTGAGAACGCCTTCGAGGATCATCGCTACCACCCGGTCCCGCAGTTGCCGGTAGATCGGCAGGCTGTCGTCCCACTGCGGATCCATGATCGGTTGCACGGTGCCTGTGACGGGGGATTAGCCCACTAATCTACCAAAACGGCCGGCTCGGGCTGGCCAAACCAGCCGGGTGCCGAGCGCTGGGCGAGTACGTGTCTCGCCTCGGAACGACTGCCGGGGGCAACCGACGTCGACTGCACGAAGGCGGCGCTCAGGAGCAGCGTGATGAGGATCGCGCCGGCGCCACAGGTCACGTCACGATAGAGGGTGGAAACGAACGGGTTCATGGTCGGCTCCTTGACGGGTCTTGAGTCACGGATCTGCTAGGCGTGGCTGGCGACTGCGGCGCGTGCAGCGCCGTGGCCGGGGGCAACGGATGTGGAAGCCACGAAGCTCAGGCCGAACACCAGGGTGATCAGGGCGGCGGCGGCGGCGCAGGTCAGGTTACGGTAGAGGGTGGAAGCGAAGCTGTTCATGGTTATCTCCTTGGCTGTGTCGGGTTTGTCTGTGGAACTCGCCTGTCTGTCTCGGAGGGCGGTTTTCTGTCCTCCTTAGTGTTGTACTCTAGTACAACACTACTTGAGTGTCAAGCTACCTCACCAATTCAGTCCAGGGCTGGTTACAGGGCGTTGGAGAGGGGCGGCGGCCGGAGGGTTTGAGCGGCCCGCGGCACGGCCTTTAGGATCCGGGGGCGCGGGGACTAGAATTCCGGGCTCCTTTCCCCAGCTCCGAAGCGCCCGCCATGAAATCCGCCGTGAACGTTGCCATCACCGGCGCCGCCGGACAGATCGGCTATGCCCTCGCCTTCCGTGTCGCCGCGGGCGCCCTGCTCGGCCCGGGCACGCGCGTGAGCCTGCAGCTGCTCGAGATCACCCCGGCGCTCGGGGCGCTGCAGGGCATGGTGATGGAGCTGCAGGACTGCGCGTTTCCAACACTCGAGAAGGTGGCGGCGACCGATGACGCGCGCCTCGCGTTCCGCGACTGTCAGGTGGCGCTGCTGGTCGGCGCGCGCCCGCGCGGGCCGGGCATGGAGCGCAAGGACCTGCTGCTCGCCAACGCACAGATCTTCTCCGTGCAGGGCCGCGCGCTCAACGAAGTCGCCGACCGCAACGTGAAGGTGCTGGTGGTCGGCAATCCCGCCAATACCAACGCGCTCATCGCCCGAAGCAATGCCCGCGATCTCAATCCGCGCAACTTCACCGCGATGACGCGCCTCGATCACAACCGCGCGCTGTCACAGCTGGCGCAAAAGACCGAGACGCACGTGAGCGATATCCGCCGCATGATCGTCTGGGGAAATCATTCGGCCACCCAGTACCCCGATGTGTCGCACGCCGAGGTCGCCGGCAAGCCGGCAAAGTCCCTCGTGACCCAACAGTGGATCGAGGAGACATTCATTCCGGTGATACAACAGCGCGGCGCGGCCGTCATCAAGGCGCGCGGCGCCTCTTCGGCCGCCTCGGCCGCCTCCGCCGCGATCGACCATGTGCACAGTTGGCTTCATGGCACGCCCGCGGGCGACTGGGTCAGCATGGCCGTGCCGTCGGATGGCAGCTACGGCATCCCCGAGGGCGTCATCTACTCCTACCCCGTCACCCTCAGCAACGGCGAGTACCGCATCGTGCCGGGCCTCGCCGTGGATGACTTCAGCCGCCGGCGCATGGAGGCGACGCACGCCGAGCTGCGCGAGGAGCGCGAGGGGGTCAGGAGCCTGCTGGCCTGAAGTTTCGCGCAGCCGCACCGCGGCAAGCTATAGTCGGGTGAAACCGCGCGACGCGGAGGATTTTCATGTTGGGCGCTTTGCTCTCCCTGACGCTCGTGGTGGCGGCCGCCTATGCGGTCACCCAGGTGGGGGGCGTCATCACGCTGCTGTTCATCGCCGCGGTGCTGTTCCTCGCTTACCGGCGGCTGTCGCTCCTCACCTTCACCGTGACGTTCACGGTGCTGCTGTTCGCCTACACGCTGCTGGGCGCTCCGGCCGGGATCTGGAAGGGGTTCCTGGGGTTGCTGCTCGCGGGGCTGTGGCTGCTGAACGTGCGCACCCTGCGCAAGGCGCTGCTCACACGCCCGTTCATGAAGACCTACCTGAAGCTCCTGCCGGCCATGTCGCAGACCGAGAAAGAGGCGCTGGAGGCGGGCACGGTGTGGTGGGACGGGGAGCTGTTCACCGGCGCGCCGCACTGGCCGAAGCTGCTGGCCGCAAAGCCGCCGCGGCTGTCGGGCCCCGAGCAGGCCTTCCTCGACGGCCCGTGCGAGGAGCTGTGCCGCATGCTCGATGACTGGAACATCACGCACGAGCGCGCCGACCTGCCGCCGCAGGTGTGGGAGTACCTCAAGAGCCGCGGCTTCTTCGCCATGATCATTCCGAAGAAATACGGGGGACTTGAGTTCTCCGCCTATGCGCACTCGTGCGTGCTGGCCAAGATCGCCAGCCGCAGCGCCACCGTCTCCTCCACGGTCGCGGTGCCCAACTCCCTCGGACCCGCGGAGCTGCTGAACCACTACGGCACCGAGGAACAGAAGAACTACTACCTGCCACGCCTCGCCCGCGGGGAGGAAGTGCCGTGCTTCGCGCTCACCGGCCCGCGCGCCGGCTCGGACGCCGGTTCCATTCCCGACACCGGCATGGTGTGCCGCGGGCTGTGGCAGGGGCGCGAGATCGTCGGACTCAAGCTCAACTTCTCCAAGCGCTACATCACCCTCGCCCCCGTGGCCACGGTCATCGGTCTGGCGTTCCGCATGTTCGATCCCGAGCGGCTGCTGGGCGGCAAGACCGACATCGGCATCACCTGCGCGCTGATCCCGCGCAACACGCCGGGGGTGAGCATCGGACGGCGCCATTTCCCGCTCAACGTCCCGTTCCAGAACGGGCCCATTCTCGGCAAGGACGTGTTCGTGCCGCTGGATTTCATCATCGGCGGCCCGCGCATGGCCGGCAGCGGCTGGCGCATGCTGGTGGAGCAGCTGTCGGTCGGGCGCTGCATCTCGCTGCCCTCCAACGCCACCGGCGGCGCGAAGGCGGGCGTGTGGGCGACCGGCGCCTACGCCCGCATCCGCAACCAGTTCAACATGCCGGTGGGCAAGTTCGAAGGGGTCGAGGCGGTGATCGCACGCATGGTGGGCCTGACCTACATCATGGACGCGGCACGCTCGGTGACCGCCGGCGCGATCGACGGCGGCGAGAAGCCCTCGGTGCCCTCCGCGATGCTCAAGTACCACGTCACCGAGATGGGCCGCCAGGTGGCCAACGACGCCATGGACGTGCACGGCGGCAAGGGTATCTGCCTCGGGCCCAGGAACTATCTCGGCCGTGCCTACCAGGTGGTACCGGTGGCGATCACCGTCGAGGGGGCCAACCTCCTCACCCGCAACCTCATCATCTTCGGCCAGGGTGCGGTGCGCTGCCATCCGTTCGTGCTGCGCGAGATGAGCGCGGCCCGCAATCCCGATCGCGCCGCGGGCGTGGAGGAGTTCGACCGCGCCCTCTTCGGGCACATCGGCTTCACCATCTCCAACGCCGTGCGCTCGCTCATCATGGCTCTGACCCACGCGCGCTTCACCCACGCGCCGGTGCAGAACTCCACCGCGCGCTACTACCAGCACATCGTGCGCTTTTCCGCCTCGTTTGCCTTCGCGGTGGATGTGGCGCTGCTGACGCTCGGGGGCTACCTGAAGAAGAAGGAAGGCCTGTCGGCGCGGCTCGGGGATGTGCTGTCGTGCATGTATCTGGCCTCCATGGTGCTCAAGCATCACGAGAACCAGGGCGGTCAGGAGGAGGATCTGCCGATCGTCGAGTGGGCGTGCCGCTACCTGCTGTATCACGCGCAGGAGCAGCTGCACGGTTTCCTGCGCAACTTCCCCAGCCCTGCGCTGGCGGCATTGATGCGCGCGCTGATCTTTCCGCGCGGTCGCGTGTACTCGGCCCCCGATGACCGCCTCGGGCACCAGGTCGCGGGCCTGGTGACCAGTCCGACCGAGGCGCGCGAGCGGCTGTGCCAGTACATCTACTGGACGCTCGAGCCCGCCAACCCGCTGGGACTGCTGCAGGAAGCGCTGCTGCTCGCGGTGCAGCTCGAGCCGCTCGAGAAGCGCATCCGCGTCGAGGGGGTCAAGACCGGCAAGGTCACCGCCCTGGATCCGCCGGGACGCATCCAGCAGGCGCTCGCCGCCGGCATCGTGTCGGAAACCGAGGCCGCGGCGCTGCGCGACTACGATCGCAAGGTGATGGAACTGATTCACGTCGATGACTTCGAGCCGCACGAGCTCGGCGCCCTCACCGCACCGGCGTCGCAGTCGGCCGCGAGGTCCAGCGCGCACGTGGCATGAGCACGGCGCCACCGCCGGTCAGCATCGCGCCGGATGGCATGCCGGCCGCAGCGGGGGTCGCCGTTGTCGCGGCCGCCGTCGCGCCCAGCGTGCCCACGATGCGCTGCGACAACTGCGGCGCGCCGGTCAGCGCTCGCTATTGCGGCGCCTGCGGCCAGCGCCTCGAGCCCCCGGTGCACTCGCTGTGGCATTTCTTCCGGGTGGCGAGCGAGGATCTGACGCACGCGGACTCGCGCCTGTGGCGCACGCTCGCGGCGCTGTTGTTCAGGCCCGGTTACCTGACGGCGCAGTTTCTCGCCGGACGGCGCGCGAGCTATCTGCCGCCCGTGCGGCTGTACCTGGTGCTGTCGGTGGTGTTTTTCGTCTGGGTCAGCGCCAGCCAGTCGAAACTGCAGGTCGTGCAGCTCGATGGGCCGCAGGCGGCCGGCAGCGCCGCGGTCGCGCCGCGCGCCGCCGAGCGCCACAGCACGCCCTTCAATCCGGCCCTGCCCGGAGAGTCAGCGCAGCAGCGTGCCGAGCGCCTGTGCCGGGACATGGTCTACCAGGGTCCGTGGCAGCAGCGGCTCGCGCCGCTCGTATCGCGCGCCTGCCGCGAGAACGTGCAGGATAGCGGGCGCTCGCTGCGGGAGGCGTTCCTGCACAACCTGCCGCGCGCCATGTTCGTGTTCCTGCCGCTCCTGGCGGGGGCCATGATGCTCATGTACTGGCGGCCGCGGCACTACTACGTCGAGCACCTGCTCTTGTTCGTGCACAACCATGCGTTCGCGTTCGTGCTGCTGCTGCTGGCGTCAGCGCTGTCGGCGTTGCTGCCGCCGCTGGCTCCGTGGGTGCGCTTCGCGCTCTGGCTCTACATACCCTGGTACCTGTACCGTTCCATGCGCGTGGTGTACGGGCAGGGCCGCTGGCTCACGGTCGGCAAGCTGCTGCTGCTGTCATTTTTCTATCTGCTGAGCGGTGCGCTCATGATCGGCCTCACCGCCGCGTACAGCTTCATCACGGTGTGAACTATTGTTGGAAGGAGATGCTCATGCGTACCTTGATCATGGCTGCCCTGATTCTCGCCACCCCGCTCGCCAGCGCCCAGGCGCCAGCGGCGCCGGCCCCCGCCGCCGCTCTGCCGCGCAGCGCCTCGCCCCCGGGCGCCGAGGCCTACATCATCTCTCCCAAGGACGGCGCCACGGTGAAGAGCCCGGTACTGGTGCAGTTCGGCCTGAAGGGGATGGGAGTCGCGCCGGCGGGGGTGAAGTTCGACAACACCGGGCACCACCACCTGCTCATCGACACCGACGCCCCCGCGGATCCGGGCGCGCCGCTCCCGGCGACCGACAAGATCGTGCACTTCGGAAAAGGCCAGACCGAGGCGAGCGTGCCCTTGAGCCCCGGCAAGCACACCCTGCAGCTGCTGCTCGGCGACCAGAATCACGTGCCGCACAACCCGCCGGTGATCTCCACCAGGATCACCATCACGGTCGCCAAGTAGCGCGCCGGCGGACGCGCCACCGGGCACCACCATGACGCGCGCCGTCCTGCACGTCGACATGGATGCGTTCTACGCCTCGGTGGAGCAGCACGATGACCCGCGGCTGCTCGGCAAGCCGCTCATCGTCGGCTGGGACGGCGGCCGCGGCGTGGTGGCGGCGGCCAGCTACGAGGTGCGCCGGTACGGTGTGCGCTCGGCGATGCCGATGCGCACCGCGCTGCGGTTGTGCCCGCAGGCGGTGTGCGTGCGTCCGCGCATGCAGCGTTACCAGGACGTGTCCCGGTTGGTGTTCGGGGTGTTTCAGGAAATCACCCCGCTGGTGCAGGGGCTGTCGCTGGATGAGGCCTATCTGGATGTCACGGCGAGCCGGCAGCTGCTCGGCGGCGCCGTCGACATCGCGCGCGGCATCAAGCGCCGCATTAACGAGCTCACCGGGCTCACCGCCTCGGTGGGGGTGGCGCCCAACAAGCTGGTGGCCAAGATCGCCTCCGAGCTCATGAAGCCCGACGGCCTCACGGTGGTCCCGGCCGAGCGCGTGCGCGCGGTGCTCGACCCGCTGTCGGTGCGCCGGCTTCCGGGCCTGGGGCGCAAGACCGGCGCGCGGGTCGAAGCCGCCGGAATCGGCACCTTCGGTGAGCTGCGCAGTGCGCCGGATGCGGTACTGTGGCCGCTGTTCGGGCGCTACTCGGCCTGGATGCGCGAGCGCGCCTCCGGGATCGACGACCGGCCGGTGCTGCCGGACGTCGAGGAGAAATCCCTCAGCGCCGAGGACACCTTCGAGCACGACGTCGGGGAGCCGCGCGCCCTGCAGGCACAGCTCGCGCGCCTCGCGGACGTGGCCGCCGCGCGGCTACGCACGCGGCAGCTGATGGCGGGCTGCATCGGGGTGAAGATCCGGCGCGAAGATTTCAGCACCTTTACGCGCCAGCGCGCCGTGGCTCCGCCGACCTGCGAGGTGCGCGCCATCGCCGGCGTGGCCGCGGAGCTGCTGGGGCGCTGGCTCGCCGGCAACCCGGCTGCGAAACTTCGCCTGCTGGGCGTGGTCCTCACAGAGCTCACGCCTGCCGCGCAGCTGGGACTGTTCGAGCACACCGGACGCCTCGATGCGGCGCTGGACGAGGCGCGTGCGCGCTTCGGCAGCCGGGCACTGCGGCGCGCCAGCAGCATCGAGTAGCATCGACCCATGTACCTGACGTTCTTCGGCCTCAACGAAAAGCCGTTCGCGATCACGCCCGATCCGCGCTACCTGTACCTGAGCGAGCGGCACGCCGAAGCCCTGGCGCACCTGTTGTACGGCATCAACGAGGCGGGCGGTTTCGTGCAGCTCACCGGCGAGGTCGGCACCGGCAAGACCACCATCGTGCGGTCGCTCCTGGCGCAGACCCCGAAGAACGCCGAGATCGCGCTCATCCTCAATCCCAGGATGACCGCGCCGGAGTTCCTGCTGACCATCTGCGAGGAGCTCGGCATCGGCGTGCCGGACACCGCGCCCGGGAGCCTGAAGGACCTGGTCGACATCCTCAGCGACTACCTGCTGCGTGCCCACGCCGCGGGCAAGCGCGTCGTACTGGTGGTGGACGAGGCGCAGAACCTGTCGCCGGACGTGCTCGAGCAGGTGCGCCTGCTCACCAACCTCGAAACCAACACGCAGAAGCTCCTGCAGATCATCCTCATCGGCCAGCCGGAGCTGCGCGAGCTGCTATCGCGCAACGAGCTGCGCCAGCTGGCGCAGCGCATCACCGGTCGCTATCACTTGAATCCGCTGTCGCACGAGGAGACCGCCGCCTACGTGCTGCATCGGCTGCGGGTCGCGGGCGCGACCACCGACATCTTTGCACCCGCGACGCTCAATGAGGTATTCCGGCTGTCGCAGGGCGTGCCGCGCGTCATCAACGTCATCTGCGATCGAGCGCTCCTCGGGGCTTACTCGCTCGACCGGCACCGCGTTACCGCAAACCTGGTGCGCGCCGCCGCCGCCGAGGTGTTCGGCCGGCGCTTCACGCCGCACTGGCTCCCCTGGGCCCTCACCGCCGGCATCGCCGCGCTCCTCAGCGTCGCCACCGTGGCGCTGTGGAACCTGCAGCCGTGGAGCACGCGCTCGGGCGCAGCGCGCCTGCCGCGCGGGGACGCCGCCCTCGCGGCCGCGGCGGCCGGGCCCGCGCGGGCCGCCGTGACGCCTCCGTCCGCACCGCAGCTCGCGGAGCTGCTGGCACAGCACGCCGCCGAGACCGACACCGACAGCGCGTTCGCCAGGCTCCTCGCACTGTGGGGCGCCAGGTACCAGCCCAACAGCACCGATCCGTGCAGCCAGGCGACGCAACAGGGCCTGGAGTGTGTCACCGAGCGCGGCTCCTTCGGCCAGCTGCGTCTGTACAACCGCCCGGCGATCCTCATGCTGAGTGATCCCGCCGGCACGAGTCACCAGGTGGTGCTCACCGCGCTCGACGATGAGCAGGCGCGCATCGAGCTCGGCGGCGCACGCAGCGTCGGCCTCGGCGAGCTGTCACACTTCTGGCTGGGCGATTTCGTCATGCTGTGGCGGCCGGCCAGCTCGCCGGTGAAGGCGCTGTCGGCCGGGATGCGCGGCGCCGAGGTGCGCTGGTTGCGCCGCAGCCTGCAGCGCCTGCACGGCGTGGCCGATGACGCTGCGGTGAGTGACGTGTTCGACGCCGAGCTCACCGCACTCGTGCGCGACTTTCAGCGCCGGCACCAGCTCGCCGTCGACGGCATCGCGGGTGTGCGCACGCAGATTGCCCTCGCCAGTGCCGTGGGCGGCGCCGATGCACCGCTGCTGTCCGCCGCCGATACTCATTATCATGGCGGGTGATCGATGTCCTTCATCCTCGATGCCCTGAAGAAGTCCGAGAGCGATCGCCAGCGCCAGAGCGGTCCGGCGCTCTTCGAGGTCAAGGTCGCCCCGCCGCGCACCGGGCTGCCGCTGTGGGCCGTCGCGGTTGCAGCGCTGCTGGTGGTGAACCTCGCCATCGTCATGTGGATGCTGTGGCGGCATCCGGCGGCGCGCACCACCGACGCCGGCATGGCCGACACGAGTGCCGCCGCCCCGGCCCCGCGGCCCGCGCCACCGCTCCCGGGGAGCGCCATAGAGGAGCGGCCGCAGGCCGCAGCCGCTACCGTCGCGCCGCCGGTGTCGCTGCCGGCGCCGGCGGGATCCCCACCTGCCGCCGCGCCCGTGCTGCGCCCAACCGCCGGCGGCGCCGTCGAAAATCCCGACGACTACGCCCCCGCGGCCGAACCCGCGGCCGCCCCGCTCCTCGGCAACCGCGTGCGGCGCGATACCGTCGATGGTGTACCCCTGTACCAGGACGTGGCGGCGACTCCCGGCGCGCGCATTCCGCAGCTGCGGCTGGATCTGCACGTGTTCGCGCCGCAACCGCAGGAGCGCTTCGTCATGATCAACATGCACAAGCTGCGCGAAGGGGACTCGCTTCCCGAGGGCGTGCACGTGGACAGCATCACACCCGAGGGCGCGGTGCTGTCCTACAGCGGATCGCGATTCCTGTTGACGCGGGACTGAGCCGGCCCTACTCGGCCACGTACCAGCGCTTGTCGAGCTGCTCGAGCACGAAGTGATCGAAGGGCAGCCCCTGGCCCGACAGATCGTAGGTCGCGCGCTGTCCTTCGTACTCATAGCGCGGCTCGAGCCCCTGCACGATGCGCAGGGTCGCTAACAGCATCTCGCGCGTACCCAGGCTGTTCTGACACGCGGCCACCAGCGCCGCCAACGCCTTCTTGCCGGTCACGCGCCGGAAGTTCGGGCTCATCTGCTTGCCGTAGTAGACATCGCACTTGCTCTCCGACAGGAGCTTCTCCGAGGTGCTGAGCAGCTCGATGATCCCGGGCTGGGCCGGGGCGGTGCTGCGGCCCCCGCCGCGCAGCGCGGCGGGCGTGCGCGCCGCGGCGGAGGTGCCGTGCCGGCCCTCGATGAGATCGTCGATCTGCGCCTCGATCTCGGTCGGCAGCGCCGCTTTCCAGTCCTTGCCGAAGGGCTTGAGGGTGACGACGTTGACCACCTGCACCTTGCCGCGATCGCGGGGCTGGCGGCCGCGGATCACCACCTCGACCTTGCCGTCTTTGTCCGCAACGCTCGCAATGCCTTCGCCGCCTTCGAATTCCCGGCCAGGCAGATACAGGCGGTCGGCGAGGCTTGCGTAGAAACCGGTGTCGGTGAGGTGCTCGATCTCGTCGAGCGGCCGGGCCGGACCAAACAGTCGGTTGCGCACCGTGCCGTCGCCGCGCTGCGCCTCGTTGTGCAGCAGGGTCAGGATCCGCAGCCGCAGGGCCCGCAGGTCATCCGGATGAATCGCGAACGCCACCGCTTCCGGATCGCCGCTGGCGACGGCCTGCAGAAACTCGAGCGCCGCGTTCTTCTGGCTCATGGTGACCCCGGTGGCGGTGACCGCCCAGGCCCCCGGGCACACCGGCAGCATCGCCAGCCAGGCTGCACAGGCCCACGCACACCTTGCCGGAACGTGTCGCATCACACCTTCAGGATATGTCGCCTGTGACGGGATTTTGCAGGATAGCGCGTCCCGGCCGGGGGTGCCGCGCGCGTCAATGACCCCCCGCATATGACCAGTTTCACAGAATCCGGCTGCAGTTAGCGACAGGCCGCGTGCATTACGTCATGGTAATTCCCGCGGCCGGGCGCTGAGCCCAACGGGCGGGTTTTAGATTGTGACAGCCGTGGCTTCCCACACCAAAGCGCAGAGTTCGACCGTAACGCTACCCTCGGGCGCGCCGCCGCCGCGGCTGACGCTCATCGGCAAGCAACTCCTGGCGTTGACCCAGGACCGCAAGCTCATCGCGACCCTCAGACAGGTCGCCGACCCGGCGCACGAGGTGTACGCCGCCGGCTCCGAGATCGACCTCGCCGGCGCATTGATGGCGCATCACACCGGGGTCGTCGTCCTGGATGTCGCCGCCCTCGCCACCCCGGCCGGACACCTGGCGGCGCGGCTGCACGCGCAGTTCCCGGACATCGTGCTCATCGTGGCGGGCGGCTCCGAGGACCAGGCGGCTGTCGCGGCCCAGATCACCGACGGTTCGGTGCATCGTTTCCTGCACAAGCCCGTCTCCGAGCAGCGCGTGCGGCTGTTTGTCGAAGCGGCCTGGCGGCGGTATGCCGAAGGGCCCGGCGGCCCCGCAGGCATCAGCGCGCTGCCCACGCGCGCCCACCGCGGCGCGAAATGGTGGCTGCTCGCGGCGGCCCTTGCGGCACTCGCCGCACCGCTCCTGTGGGTCGGCCTGCTCGCTCCACCCACACCCCTGCGCCCGGCCGCATCCGCAGCGCCCTCCGCCGCCCCCACCAGCGGCGATGCGACCCTCGAGAGTCTGCTGACGCGAGCCGACCGCGCACTCGCGGCCGGCCAGCTGGTGGCGCCGCCGGGCGCGAGCGCCGCGGACCTGTACCGCGAGGCCCTGCGGCGCAATGCGCGCGATCCGCGCGCCGTGAACGGCCTCGAGCAAACCATCGACAGACTGGTGTCGGACGCGGAAGGCGCGCTGCAGGATCGACACCTGCAGGATGCGCAAGCTCTCGCGGATCAGGCGCACGCCATCAGCCCCGACCACCCGCGCGTGGCGTTCCTCATGGCGCAGATTGGCGCGCAACGCGAGCGCCTGGTGCTCGACAAGGCGCAACACGCCGCCGCCACCGGCAACGTCGCCGGCGCTCTCGCGGTGCTCGATGACGCCGCGCGCGGCGGGCGTCACTCGACGCTGGTCGAGGAAGCGCGCCAGCAGCTCGCGCAGCAGCAGGTCGATGAGCGCGTGGTGGAGTTTCTCAGGCGTGGCCGCGAGGCGTTGCTGCGCGGGCAACTCATCGAGCCGCCCGAGCAGAGCGCGCGCTTCCTCATCGAAGCGGCGCGCGCGCTCGCACCCGGCGACGCCGGCGTGCAGCAGGCGACGAAGGAACTGCTCGCGCGCCTGCAGGCCGAGGCCGGCAAGGCGCTCACCGCCGGCAACCCGGATCAGGCTGACGTCTGGACGTCCGCCGCGGCCGGGGCGGGAGCGGAGCGGGCCGACGTCGCGGCACTGCGTGCCGAGGCGCAGCGGCTGCGCGGCGCCAGCAAGGCCGACTCGCTCGCGCAACTTACACTCACCTTCAACGAGCGCCTCGCCGCAGGAAGCATCACCGAGCCCGCCGCCGACAGTGCCAAGTTCTACCTGGCGCAGCTGCTGCAGGCGGATGCGGCCCATCCGGCGACCCAGCTCGCGCGCACGGCATTCGACACCCGTGTGCTCGATGAAGCGCGCGGCGCGCTGCGCGCGCAGGACTATGGCGGCGCGCGCCGCTGGCTCAGCGAAGCCCGCGCCGCGGGCGCCGACCCGGCGAGCATCGGCGCGGTGGATGCCGCCATCGGTGCCGCGCAGGATGCGGCGCAGCGGGCCAGCAGCTATGTCAGCGCGAGCTCGATGACCCGCACCCGTTACGTGGCGCCGAAGTTCCCCCCCGCCGCCAGCCAGCGCGGCATCGATGGCTGGGTCGACCTGCAGTTCCTCGTCAACACCGACGGCTCGGTCGGGGAGCTCACGATCGTCGGCGCGCAACCGGTGGGCATCTTCGAACAGGCGGCGCTCGATGCCGTGCGCCACTGGCGCTACCAGCCCCTGATGCGCGACGGGCAGCCCGCCACCCAGCGCGCCCGGGTGCGCCTGCGCTTTGCGATGCAGCGATGAAACATTCGAACACTCCCGCCCGCGTGCTGGTCGTCGACGATGACGTGCGCTATGGCGAGTGGCTGCGCCATCACCTGAACGTGCTGTTCCCGCGGGCGAGCGTCAGCATGCTCAATCGCAGCGAATTCGAGCGCTGGTGCACCGATTTCTCGAGCCGCGACTGCGACCTGCTGTTGCTGGGCGCCGTGTTCGGCTCGAGTCCCGAGGACCCGCAGTCCCCGGGGCTGTCGCTGTTGCGCCGCCTGCGCGACCAGCCGGCGACGCCTGCGGTCATCGCACTGGCCGAGGACGGTAACGAGCTCACCGCGGTGCGCGCCCTGCAACTGGGTGCGGTCGACTACCTGCCCAAGCGCCTGTTGACGCCCGAGCGCCTGAATACCGCGGTGCGCCTGGCGCTGCGGCGCGTCGAACGGCGCGTGGCGCGGCGCCTGGCGAGCCTGGCTAACCTGTCGCGCGAGCAGCTGCGCGCGGGTGCCGCGCCAGAGGCAGCGCCGGAGCCGGGCGCGCCGCCGGCCGCGAGCGATGGTTCCGCGATGAGCCCGGCCGCGGGTGACGGTTCGGCGATGAGCCCCGCCGCAGTCGTCGCGCCCGCTGCCGAGGCCGCCCCCGCCCCCGAGGCACTGCAGGGCGCGGGCGTGGCGGTGCTGCTCGCGGACGCGAAAGCCGAGGTCATTCCGGGTTACACGCTGCGGCTGAAAATCGGCGAGTCGGAAAAGGCGGTGGTGTATCTCGCCGCCAGCACGCACCGCGGACACAACGTCGCGCTCAAGGTGTGCAAGACGCTGCGCGACGAAGCGGCCGGCCGCCAGTTCCTGGAGCGCGAGTATACGGCGGTCATGGCGGTCAGGAGCCCGCTGGTCGTGGAGATCTACGACTACGGCGTGCACGCCGGTTTCGAATACCTGGCGATGGAGTACCTGCCGCGCGGGGATCTGAAGGCACGCATCCAACGCGGCGTGAGCGAGCGGGAGGCGCTGCATTTCGTGACGCAGATCGCCGCCGCCCTGCAGGTGGTGCACGAGGCGGGACTGGTGCACCGCGACCTGAAGCCGCCGAACGTGATGCTGCGCGAGAACGGCGCCGTGGCGCTCATCGACTTTGGCCTGGCGCGCTCGCTCGACGGCAACACCGCGAGCACGCTGACCGGCGTGCTGCTCGGATCGCCCTATTACATGAGTCCCGAGCAGGCGCTCGGTGAGCCGCTCGATGCGCGCTCGGATTTCTACAGTCTCGGAGTCATCTGCTACGAGATGCTGACCGGGAGCAAGCCCTACACCGGCAATACCGCCATGGAAGTGCTGCAACAGCACGTCAGCGCACCATTGCCGCTGCTGCCGACCGACCTGGCGCGCTACCAGCCGCTGCTCACGCGGCTGCTGGCGAAGTCTCGCGGCGGGCGCCCGGACAGCGCTCACGAGATCATCGCCACCGCGGCCGGGCTGCGCGCGGGCGCCGCCGGCGACCCGCAGTCGAGCGCGGCCTAGGAGCCGGCTCGAACGCTGCGACCGCGCTGCTCGAAGGCGCGTCCCAACGCCAGCGCCAGCACCGTCCAGACGGCCGAGATCACCGCACCCAGCCAGCCGATCGCCGCGGGACCTGCGCCGAGCCCGGCGGTGAGTCCCTTGTAGAGCGAGCCGCTCAGCGCATCCCCGCCGCGATAGGCGAAGGTGTCGATGAGGCTCTTTGCCTGGTATTTCTCCTCGCGGCTCACCACGGTGAACAGCGAGTCGCGGCACGGCCGCGTGATGGCGTAGTCGGCGACGCGACGCACCGCGTACACCAACACCAGCACGGTGAACACCGGCGTCAGCGCGAACAGCGCGTAGCCGGCCGTCATGAGAAGCGGCACCGAGGCCAGGAGCGAGCGCATGCCGAGCCACTTGAACAGCCGCCCGAACAGCAGGAACTGGATGGTCAGCGATGCGGCCTGCACGTAGAAATCGATGCCTGCAAAGAAGCGCGTACGCTCATTGGCGTTGCTGAACACCTTGGCGACGAACGCCTGCTGCTCGAGGTACAGGAAGGTGGACACCCACGTCATGAGCAGCACGAACGCCGCGATGCCGAGCAGGTAGGGCGAGCGCACCACCTGCCCGAAGGCGGCAAACACCCCGCCGCCAACCCCGCCCTGGGCGCGTGGCGCGGCAGCGCCCGCCGTAATCGCCGCGGCCGCCTGCGGCCCGGAGGCGGCTCGCCGTCGCTGCCAGCGGATGACCTGCGCCATGAACAGCAGCGACACCAGCAGCAGTCCTGCGGACAGCGGCAGCAGATTGATGGCGCCGAGCGGGACTGCGAGCTTGCGGTCGATGAGCGGGCCCAGGAGCCCGCCGGTGCTGGCGCCCGCCCAGATGAAACCGAACAGGCGCCCCGCCTGCTCGCGCGTGAATACGTCCGCCATCAGGCTCCAGAACGCCGCCACCACGAACAGATTGAATACGCTCACCCACACGAAGTAGGTGCGCGCGATCCAGGTGTGGTCCGCCTGCAGACGGAACCACACCCAGAAGATGAGCAGGTTCAGGGCGAAGAAACCGTACACCCACGGCAGAAACACCGAGCGCGGGAAGCGCGAGGTGAGCCAGCCGTACAGCGGCTGCAGCAGCAGCATGACGGCGAACACGCCCCAGAAAAGGTAGGGGATGGTTTCCAGCCCCGAAGTGATGCCGAGGGCATCGCGGACCGGGCGCAGGATGGTGTAGCTCGCGAACATGCACAGCAGCGTCGCAAACGATGCCAGCAGCGCGGGTGTCTCACCGGGTTGCAGGACGATGAGGCGCCGCAGTAGCTGGCTCATGAGGCGATCAGCCAACGGTCAGTCTCCGCGCGCGTGGGGGGCTAGTGTGCCACAGGCCCGGCGCCGCAGCGGCAAGCCGGCTGTGTGCATTTGCCTGGCAGCCCCGGTGCGCGCGCGACTTTAGCTTGACGGCCGGGACGCGGGCGGAGCAATCTTGCCGACCGCTGTTGGGGGAGTCGGAACGTGAAAAGAAGAGCCTTCTGTGCGGCCGGGGTCGCCGCGCTGGCCGCCGCCGCGGTTCCTTATCGTCGCGCAGCCGCGAGCACCAGTGGCGCGGAAATTCCCGCCGTGGGTCTCGACGGGCGGCAACTCACTCTCAGTTCCGCGGACATCGACGACCTGCGCGCGGGGCTGCGCGGTGAGCTCATCAGCGCCGACCAGTCCGCGTACGACGGCGCGCGCCGGCTGTGGAACCCGTCATTCGATCGCAAGCCGGCCCTCATCGTGCGCTGCGTGGGAGCGGCGGACGTCAGGCGCGCGGTGAGCTTCACGGCTGCTCACGGCCTTCTGACCGCGGTGCGCGGCGGGGGCCACAGCGTGTCGGGTCAGTCCGGGTGCGACGGCGGGCTGGTCATCGACGTCTCGCCCATGCGTGCCGTGGAGGTCGATCCGAACGCCCGGGTGGCGCGCGTCGAGGCAGGCGCGCTGCTCGGCCAGCTCGACCGCGAGGCGCTGGCGTTCGGGCTCGTCACACCCGTCGGCACCGTCGCCGACACGGGTGTAGCGGGATTGACGCTGGGCGGCGGGGTCGGGCGCATCGGCCGCAGGTACGGGCTCACGTGCGACAACCTCCTGGGCGCTGAGCTGGTGACGGCGGACGGCAAGTGGCTGCGCGTCAGCGCTGCCGAGAATCCGGATCTGTTGTGGGCCCTGCGCGGCGGCGGCGGCAACTTCGGCGTGGTGACCTCGTTCACGTTCCGCCTGCACGAAGTCACACCGATCATGTACGGTGGGGAGCTCAGCTACCCGTTCGCGGATGCGCGTCAGCTGCTGCGCGGCTTCGCGGACGTGGTCGCGGCTGCGCCGGATGAGTTGTACGTGGATATGGCCATGGGCACGGCCCCGCAGGGCGCGCGCTGGCTGGGACTCACCGTGTGCTACTGCGGTCCGCAGGCCGATGCGGAGCGAGTGGTCGCGCCGCTGCGCAAGATCGGCAAACCGCTCAAGGACACGCTGGCCGTGGCCCCGTACGCGACGCTGCAGGGCAGCGCCGACCTGCGCGGCGTCAGCCCCCTGGGTGCCTACGGCAAGGGTGGACTCGTCTACGGCATCACGCCCACCCTCATCGATACCATGGTCGAGTTCACCGAGAGCGCGCCCTCGGACGGCGCGTTTCTGTGGATGCAGCATCAGGGCGGCGCGATCAGCCGCGTGAAGCCTGCGGCCACCGCGTACTTCAACCGCGGGGCGAGTCATAACGTCGGAGTGTTCACGTCCTGGAAGATGCCCGCCGGGGACACCGGGCGCGAGATCGACTGGGTGCGCCGCGCCTGGGCGAAGATCGAGCCACAGACTCGCGGGCAGTACGTGAATCTGGCCGCCAGCGATGATCGTGAGGTCCGCGTGCATGCCGCTTACGGCGACAACTACCCGCGGCTCGCCGCCCTCAAGAAGCGTTACGATCCGGCGAACCTGTTCCGCCTCAACGCCAACATCAAGCCAACCTAGCTGCGCCCGCGCCACTCGGGCTCGCCGGCGCAAACCAACTCTGATGCGCTCATGACGCTCCGTTGCGCACACTACGTGCTCGCCCTCACGCTGCCCAGCTTGACACTCAATCGTCATGAAGGTGCAATGCGCGCTCGGGCGTGCCGCGAGCCTAAGGCGAACAAGAACCCATGCATCTCGTTGATACGACGCTGTTTTATTCGCCGACCAGTGGTGGCGTCAAACGCTACCTCACGGCCAAGCACGCCTGGCTCGCCGCGCATGGCTCGTGGGAGCACACCATCGTGGTCCCGGGACGCGAGGACCAGTTCCAGCGCGGCGGACTGTGCACCCTGTCCGGTTACCCCGTGCCCGCCACCTTCAACTACCGCCTGCCGCTCAATCCGCGCCGCTGGACGCGGGTGCTCGAGGCGCTCGAGCCGACGCTCATCGAAGCGGGCGACGCGTTTCACCCCGCGTGGTGCGCCTCGCAGGTCGCACGGCGCCGGGGCATTCCGCTGGTGGGCTTCTATCACTCGAACGTGCCGCAGATCATCGGGCGCCGCGTCGGCGGCGCGCTCGCCGAGCCGCTGATCGGCCGCTATGTGCGCTGCCTGTACGAGCGCTTCGATCTGGTGTTTGCTCCCAGCCGCGTGATGTGCGCGTACCTCGAGGATCTCGGCGTGCACCACGTCGCGCACCAGCCGCTCGGCGTCGATACCGAGGTGTTCCATCCGCGGCGGCGCACGCTGGCGCTGCGCCCGCGGCTCGGTCTGCCGGCGCAGGCGCGCGTGCTGATCTTCGCCGGCCGCTTCGCCGGCGAAAAGAATCTGCCGGTGCTGCTGCAGGCTTTCGCACGCCTCGGAGCGCCGTACCACCTGCTGCTGATCGGCGGGCAGCGCGAGGCGCGCCCCGCCGCCAACGTCACCGTGTTGCCCTACCGGCGCGACAGCCTCGAGCTGGCGCAATGGATCGCCTCCGCGGATGCGCTGGTCCACGCCGGCACCAAGGAGACGTTCGGGCTGGTGATCCTGGAAGCCATGGCGTGCGGGCGTCCGGTGGTGGCAGCGCGCGCCGGCGCCTTTCCGGAGCTCGTCGACGAGAGCGTCGGCGTGCTCGCCGCGCCCAACAGTGTCGCGGGCATGGCGGAAGCGATCGCGGCTCTCTACGAGCGTGACCTCGACGCCATCGGTGCCGCCGCCCGCGCCCGCGTGCTCAGGCAGTTCACCTGGCAGCGCACCTTCCACGGGCAGTTCGCCGCCTACGCGTCCCTGGTCGGCGCGCACCGGCTGCCGCTCGCGCCAGCGGATATCTTCGAGCTGGGTGCGCCGACTTCCTGACCCTCGGCGCTGACACTTCAGCGCCGCAGCGCGCGCAGCACCGCCAACCCCGCGCGGGTCGCGGCGAGCGCGAGCACGATTCTCCACAACCACCGCCGGGAGGGCGGCACCGGCCGCGGCGGGATTGCGCGGTAGAACTGCGCGGCGATCTCGTGGTGCAGGTGCACGGCGGCGGCGGCGATCACCCACTCGCGCGGCGGACTGTATATCCGATACTGATTCGCGCCCAGGGGCTCGACCACGGCATCCTCGAGGGCGTCGGGGAATCCGGCCGGCGCCGCCGCACTGAAGGCGAGCGCGGTCGTCTCGCCGGGTCGCTCGGGCGTGGCGCCGATCAGCGTGAGACCGAGCGGCCCGGGCGCGCGCCGGCAGCGCACCGCACCGCGGAACCTGACCAGCGGCTCAGGCATCGAACAACGGCTCGCAGCGAACCTCGGTGGTGACCGAGTTGGCGATGAAGCACTCATCGTGCGCGCGGTGATGCAGCTGCAGGATGTCGGCGCGCGAAGGTAAGCGCTCGCCCGAGAACGTCACGCGCGGGCGCAGCGTGACGCGCACCATGGCGGTCCTGCCGGCGGCGTTCCTGCCCATCACGCCCGCGGCATCGTCGCTGTAATCGTCGACGCGCCAGCCGCCGCCGGCGGCCAGCGACAGGAACCACAGCATGTGGCAGCTCGACAGCGCCGCGACCAGCGCCTCTTCGGGATCGACCGCCGCCTCGACCGACAGCGGCACCCGCACCACCTGCGGCGAGGAGGACGCGGGCACCTCGAGCCCGCCGTCGAAGCGCCAGGTGTGTGCGCGGCTGTAACGGTTGTCGCTGAAGGCAGCGGCGCCGCGCGCCCAGTGGATACCGGCCCGGTGTTCGTGCTCTGCCATCTGCATTACCTCCGTGCGCTGGTGCGCGGGATTGTACGATAGCGAGATGAGTTCCTCCGACCTGCAGCCGCGCCGCGACCTGACCCTGACGCACGCCACCTCGCTCGTGGTCGGCATCATCATCGGCACCGGAGTCTTCCTCAAAACCGCGAGCATGGCTCAGGCGGTTGGCACACCGACGCTGGTGCTCGCCGCGTGGGTGGTGGCGGGCGTCGTTGCCATGCTCGGCGCCCTGTGTTTTGCCGAGCTCGGCGCGCTGTTGCCGCATGCCGGGGGGGAATACGTCTACCTGCGGACCGCCTACGGCGAGATCCCGGGGTTCCTGTTCGCGTGCAACGCCTTCGTGCTCGGCGGTGCGGCCGTTGCGGCATACGGGGCTGCCGTGGCGATCTTCATCTCCGACATTCACCCCCTGGGTCATGAGTGGCTGACCCGCGAGGTGCATGTGCTTGGCGTCGCGTTCACCTTCAGCTTCGGTGCGCGCCAGCTGCTGGCGATCGGGGTCATTGCGGTATTCGCTGCGATCAACTGCGCCGGCGTCATGCTCGGCGGACGCGTGCAGTCCATCCTCACCGCGGCCAAGGCGGTGGCGATCCTGGGCGTCGCGCTCGGGGTCTTCCTGTTCGGCGGCACGGGCACGGTGGAGAATCTCGAGGCTGCCGGCGGCGCCAACGGCGGCGTTGCCGGTTTCGGCGCCGCGATGTTCGCGGCCTTGTGGGCCTACAGCGGCTGGCAGTTCCTGCCGATGGCGGCGGGCGAGGTGCGCGAGCCGCAACGCAACCTGCCGCGCGCCATCATCGGCGGCACCCTCCTGGTGCTGGCACTGTATCTGATCATCAACACCGCGTACCTGTACGCGCTGCCGATCTGGCAGGTCTCGAGTGCCAACTCCACCGCCTATCCGGAGGCGCCCTCGGTCGCCGCCCGCGCGGTGCAGACGTTCCTCGGCGGGCGTGCGACCCTCATTGCGGCGCTGATCTTCCTGGTCTCCACCATCGGTTCCCTGAACGGGGTCATCCTGAGCGCGGCCCGGGTTCCGTACGCCGCGGCGCGCGACGGGCTGTTCTTTGCCGGTTTCGGCCGCCTGAGTCCCCGCACCCGTGTGCCGGTCACCTCGCTCGTGCTGCTCGCCGTCTGGGGCGCGCTGCTCGCAGCCTCCGGCACCTTCGATCAGCTCACCAACATGGCGGTGATGTCGTACGCGCTCTTCTGGATCCCGGTGGCGCTCTCGGTCATCGTACTGCGGCGCAAGCTGCCGCTTGCCGCCCGCCCCTACCGCGTGCCGCTCTACCCGCTGGTGCCGCTGCTGTTTGCACTGGTGATGGTGTGGATCGTGGTGAGCGCACTGCGCGCGGCCCCGAAAGAGTCGATCGCCACGCTGGTGCTGATCCTGCTCGGACTGCCGCTGTACCCGCTGTTCCGCAAGCGCCGCTTGCAGCCGGCGGCGGGCGAGACCGACGCCGCCGTCACTCCGACTCCAGCTCCCAGAGCGTGAGCGGCGCGCCACGCCGCAGCCAGAACCCCAGGCCTGCCTCGCGAAACTGGCGCCGCAGCCGCGAGCGGTACCAGTGCGCGCTGCGCAGGTGCACCTCGGCATCGGTGCGCTGCGGGTCGCAGTTGCGCTCGAAGTCCAGGCGCGTGAGGGCGCTGAAGTACAGCACCCCGCGGCACAGCCGGGCGAAATTGGCGAGCGCGCGGCGCGCCGCCGCCGCCTCCAGGTACTGCAGCACGTCGTAACAGATCACCAGGTCAAAGGGCGCTGCTGCGCGGTACGCCTCGATGCGGCCGCGCTGCCAACCGTAGCGCCGGCACAGGTACTCGCTGCTCTCCAGTGCCACGTAGTGCGCGCGCGGCAGCAGCCGCCGCAGCGCCGTGCGCAACATGCCGGTGCCGCAACCGGCTTCCAGGATCCGCCGCACCGGCAGCCCCACGTGCCCGGTGAGCGCGGCGATGAGGCGCGCCCGCGCCTGCATTTCGCGGCGCGTCGCCACCGCGGTGCGCGGATCGAAGTAGTAGCGCTGGTAGTACTCGCGGCCGAAGCGCATGGTCAGATCTGCTGCGCGTCCAGCATCACGAGCGGCTCATGCCCGGATGTGGCTCCCTCGCGCGACAGCGCAACGACGAGCGCTGAATGGCTGCTGAACAGGTTGTAGTTGGTGAGCTGCGCGGGCTGGTCGTGCACTTCTGTGCGGTTCATTTGTCATTCCGGGTGTGTATGCTGCAATTACGTTGCGCGCGTTGCGCACTAATATGTTCCGGCACCCGCGCGTGAACAAGGAGGTAACAGATGAAACTCAACTTCGCCAGAGTCGCAGTCGCGAGCGCGCTGTTCGGCGCGGCGCTGTCGGGGTGCATCGTGGCGCCCGCGCCCGGCTACTACGCAGATGTTGCAGTGACCGAGGTGGCCCCACCCGCGCCGCAATACGAGGTGGTCGGTGTCGCGCCCGCCCCCGGCTATATCTGGATCGGCGGCGCCTGGTTCTGGGAGGGCGGACGCCACGTCTGGCATCCGGGACGCTGGGAAGCCCCGCGACCGGGCTACCGCTGGGTGCCTCACACCTGGCGGCGCGAGGGTGACCGCTGGCACATGCAGGCCGGTCGCTGGGAGCACGAGGGGCGGGAGGAGCGGCACGGGGAGCGCGAGCACCGCTAGAGATCCCGGCCGCGAGCACTGACAGCGGGCGCCGCCGGCTGCGGCGCCCGCATTTGCGCTTCACGTCCCTGGGGCTGCACACTTCGCCGCTTCCAGTGTCTACGACGAGGAGCGGACCCATGAGATGGACGGGGATAGCAGGCTTTGGGCTCGCCGCGGCTCTGGCCATGACGGCTCTGCCGGCGGCGCAATCGCCCGCCGCCAAAACCCCGCCCGACAGTGCGGCGGGCAAGCTCATGCTCGCAAGCACCGATATCTCCGCCGGCGGACAGATTGCCGAGGCACAGGTGTTCAACGGCTTCGGCTGCAAGGGCGGCAACGTCTCCCCGGCGCTGTCCTGGAGCAACCCCCCCGCCGGCACCAGGAGCTTCGCTCTGCTGATGCACGATCCGGACGCGCCCACCGGCAGCGGCTGGTGGCACTGGGTCGTTTACAACATCCCCGCCAGCGTGAGCTCGCTCCCGGCCGGCGCCGGCGACCCGCAGAAGAACCTGCTGCCCGCGGGCGTCGTGCAGGGACGCACGGACTTCGGCACTCCCGGGTACGGCGGGCCGTGTCCGCCGCCCGGTAAGCCGCATCACTATTACCTGCGCCTGTACGCGCTGAAGGTGGCCAGGCTCGACGTGCCGGCGGATGCGACCGCCGCCTATATCGGGTTCATGGTGCGCATGCAATCGCTGGGGAAGGCCGAGCTCATGGGTGTGTATGGCCGCTAGCGGCCCTCGCGAGCGGCGGCCGGCGATATGGCCGTGGCTGCTGATGCCGGCCATCGTGCTATTGGTGTTTTACGCGCTCTTCAGGGTGCACCAGCGGCCGCGAGCTCCTGCGGCGCCACCGCCGGCACCCGCGGCCAGCACGCCCGGGACGAGCTGAAGCGCTCATGCCGCGCCCCCGCACGCGACTGCGTTCCGCCCCCCGGGCGGCTGCGTCCTCTGAGCGCGCGCCGCGAGTCGGTTTCGTCAGCCTCGGCTGCCCCAAGGCGCTGGTGGACTCGGAGCGCATCCTCACGCAGCTGCGTGCGGAGGGTTACGAGGTTTCACCGACCTACGAAGCCGCCGACGTTGTCGTGGTCAACACCTGCGGCTTCATCGATGCGGCGGTGGATGAGTCACTCGATGCGATCGGCGAGGCGCTCGAGCACAACGGCCGCGTGATCGTGACCGGGTGCCTCGGTGCCAGGCCCGAGCGCATCCTCGAGCGTCACCCGCGCGTGCTGAAGGTGACCGGTCCGCACGCCTACGAAGACGTGGTCGGTGCCGTGCACGAGCACCTGCCGCCGCGCCATGATCCGTTCTTCGATCTGCTGCCGCCCGAGGGAGTGCGGCTCACGCCGCGCCACTACGCGTATCTGAAAATCGCGGAAGGGTGCAACAACAAGTGCAGCTTCTGCATCATCCCGTCGATGCGCGGCCGCCTCGCGAGCCGTCGCATCGACGAGGTGCTGCGCGAGGCGGAGCGCCTGGTCGCGGCCGGAGTGAAGGAGCTGCTGGTGATCTCGCAGGACACCAGTGCCTACGGCGCGGACCTGCGCTACGCGCCCGGCGCGTGGCGCGGCGCGAGTTACCAGACACGCTTCATCGACCTCGCCCGCGGTCTGGCGGAGCTGGGAGCCTGGGTGCGCCTGCACTACGTCTATCCGTACCCGCATGTCGATGAGGTGATCCCGCTGATGGCCGAGCGGCGCGTGCTGCCGTATCTGGATATCCCGTTCCAGCACGGCAGCGCCTCGGTGCTCAAGCGCATGCGCCGTCCCGCGCACTCGGAAAACACCCTGGCGCGCATCCGCGCCTGGCGCGCGCAGTGCCCGGATCTCACGCTGCGCAGCACCTTCATCGTGGGTTTCCCCGGCGAGACGGACGGCGAGTTCGCGCAGCTGCTCGCGTGGCTGGATGAGGCCGAGCTCGATCGCGTGGGCTGCTTCAAGTACTCGCCGGTGGAGGGTGCCGCCGCCAATGCACTCCCCGATCATGTCGCGCCCGAGCTGCAGGAGGAGCGCTACGCGCGCTTCATGGAGCGGGCCGCGGCGATCAGCCGGCGGCGCCTGGCGCAGCGAGTCGGCCGGCGCATGCGCGTGCTGGTGGATGCGGTGCAGGATGGCACCGCGACGGCGCGCAGCGAAGCGGACGCGCCGCAGATCGATGGCGTGGTGCGGATCGAAAATGCCGGCAAACTGCGCCCCGGCGACTGGGCCGAGGTGCGGATCGTGGGCGCGGACGACTACGATCTCACCGGCCGTCTCGCTTAGAAAGGCATGCCGAGGGATCTCATGATCTGCGCGGCTTTGTCCTTCGCCGCCTGGGCCTTGGACACGGCGGCGGAGAAGTCACCCGAGGCGGAAGCGTTCGAGGCCTCGCTCCACATCGACTTGAGCGAATCCACGCCCGACTTGGCCGCGGCGAGGCTGCTCTTGCTGACGCCCTTGGGCAGCTGTTGCGACTTGGACAAGGCAGCGACGCGGCTCTCGATCGCATCGATCGTCTTGGGCACTTCGGTGCTGAGCGGGCCCCAGGCGTCCTTCGCCTTGGCGAGCGCCAGGTCGGCATCGGCCTTCTTGGCCTCCGCCGCATATTTCAGCGACCTGATCGCGGAGTTTACGGTCGGCGCCCCCGTCAGCACGGCCTTGTAGTCGCCCTTGGAGAGACTGCCCCTGAGGGCCACGAGCTGCGCGTCGACCGCCTGCAGCTGATCCGGAACGTACTTCTGCGCGTCGTGTCGTACCGCGGCCAGCGCAGTCTCCGTGCCCGCGACCGCCTGCTCGGCGGGCCCCTTCTGGTTCGCACAACCTACGACCAGCACGGCCGCCAGGGCCAGCAGCCAGACAGATTGTTTTTTCATTGTTGGGATTCTCTGATTGCAGCCTCTTGGCAAGGCACGTGAAGCCGCGGGGACCGCGTCCACAGTGATTATGTAAAGGGTAACACGAAGCGCGACAGGCCAGTGCGGTAGCGCTGTCGGGCTCAAGTTCCAAGTGGGTTATTTGGGCTGACGCCTTCGCCTCGCACTGCATCGTCCACGCTCGAATAGTCGAGGCCCGCGGGCAGGTGCCTGAGGTTCGCGTGCATCAGTGCCTCGCGCGCCAACTCCTTCAACCGCGCTACACGAAACTCGACGCCGCGCGCACTCAGCCAGGAGCAGAACTCCTCGAGCGCTTCCAGTGCCGTGCTGTCGAGGTCGGGCGATTCCTCGAGACTCAAGACCACGAGTCGCGTGTCCGGTGCTCTGAGCACCCGCCGCCGCGCCTGCGCCAGCAGCGGCTCGGCGTTGGCAAAGAACAGCGGCTCCTCGGGCCGCAGCACCAGCATGCCGGGCACCGTCACGGCGTTCGCAAAGCGCTCGAGGCCGACGTAATCATGCGCACCGACCCGCCCCAGCACCGACAGGCGCGGACTTGCCAGCGACTTCAGGAGCATGGCGAGGCTGACCGCGATCGCCGCCAGCAACCCGTCCAACACGCCGAAGATCATCACCGCCAGCACCGCGGCCACGACCACCAGACGATCCCGCTGCCAAAGGAAATAGTGCCTGAACACGCTGATGCGCAGGGTTCTGCTCACCGCGTGGATGACGATTGCCGCCAGCACCGGCTGCGGGATGCGCTCGATCCAGCCGAGCAACGACAGCACCGCCACGAGGAGGATCCCCGCCGCGAACAGACCAGCGAAACGCGTCTGCGCCCCGGCAGCCTCGTTTGCTGCAGTGCCGGAGTAGCCCGCGCCCACCGGCGTTCCGTGGAACAGGCCGGACACGATGTTGGCGGCGCCCAGGGCGAGCAGATCGCGGTTCGGCTGCACTTCATCGTCGCGCTTGAGTGCGAAGGTACGGATCGAGCCGTAGGACTCCGCGTACAGGATGAACATCAGGGCGAGCGCGAATTCGCAGAGCGCCAGCCAGCGGGTGCCCGAGGGCAGTGTGAACGCGGGCGTACTCAAGGCGAGCTGAATCGGCCCGGTGAGGGATACGCCGTGCGCCGCGAGCCAGGCGGAGGCGAGAATGCTCGCGACGATCACCACCAGCGCACCGGGCACGCGCACCAGGCGCTCGAGCGCGAACAGCCCCGCGAGTGCCATGAGGCCACACCCAAGGCTCGGCGCCTGCCATGCTGCGTAGCGGCGCACGATCTCGGCGACCAACGGGAAGAAATCGGTCGTTTGGGTGTGCAGGTCCACCAGGTGCGGCCATTGCTTCACTGCGATCACCAGCGCCAGGCCAAAGGCGTAGCCGCGCAGTACCGGGCGGGCGATCAGGTTCGACATCGCGCCCATCCGCAAAAACCCAGCCAGGGCGAACGCCATGCCGGCGCCGACCACCAGGATCGAAGCGAGCGCCGCGCGCTGCGCGAGATCGCTTGCGCCCAGATAGAGCGTGGCGGAGGCCAGCACGGCGGCGGACGAGGAGGTCGCGCTGACGATCGCGAAGCGGCTGCGGCCGATGAGGCCGTAGCAGACGAGTCCTACAAACACGCCGATCACGCCCGCCTGGGGCGGCAGCTGGGCAACTCCCGAGTAGGCAACGGCTTCGGGCAACAGCAGACCCGCGATCGACAGCCCGGCGAGCAGATCCGCGCTGGAAGCCCTTGTTGTCATGTGCCGGATATCTTAACTTGTCGCGATGGAAGACCGGCCCTCCCTGCTGCGCGAGCTGGCGCACGAGCTGCGCGACGCGCTCAGTCCCATTCGCGCTGCGATCGACCTGTTACGGCTGCGCAACTTCGACACCGATGTCAGCCGACGCATGGCGGAGAAAGTCGATCGGGGGCTCGACGCCGCGGTGGCCGCGGTCGATGCCTTTGCGGCCGCCGATCAATGCGAGAACGGCACCCTGACGGTCGAGGTGGCGCCGACTTTTCTGGACCAGATGGTCGAAGCCGCACGCATTGCACTCGCGCCGCGGCTCACGGAGCGCTCGCAGCGCGTTGAGTTCGCACACTCGACGCCCGCTGTCGAGGCGATGGCGGATGCTGCAAAGTCCCTGCGGGTCATCACCGCAATGCTGGAGCAGGCGAGCGCGGTTGCGCCGCCGCGCTCGGCGATCGCGGTGCGCGCGGCTGCGGGAGACTCCGGTCCCGAGATCCGGATGCGCTTCTCCATCGAGACGCCGGACTCAGTCGGCGAGAGTTGGTTCGAGAGCTACGGCACGCGCCCCCGGGCCAGCCGGATGGCGCTGCGCACGGCGCGCCAGGTCATGGCGCTGCAGCAGGGAAGCCTGGATCTCACCCTGCGCTCGCCTGATGTCGGGGAGCTCGTGGCTGCATTCGTACCCATCGCCGCCGCGGGCGTGTCCGCGAGTGCCGGCGGCGCGCAGCCTGCGGCGCTGAGCGGGGAGAGTCCCGCCGAGACCGGCCGCGGGCCATCGCCCACCCGTATTCTCATTGTCGAGGACAGCACCGAAGTACGGGGCATCTACCGCGAAGCCCTCGCGGCACTCGGTTACTCGGTGACGGAAGCCGGCAACGCGGAAGAGGCGCTGCGCACGACGGTCGAGGCCACACACGATGTGGCGCTGATCGACATCCATCTGCCGGGGATGAACGGCTACCGGCTCGCCCAGGCGTTGAAGGCGCGAAAACGGTCCGGCATGCGCCTCGTGATGCTGAGCGGCATGACGCTCGATGACATCACTCTGCGCCTGTCGCGCAATGCCGGCTTCGATGATTGCATCGACAAGGCGGCAGGTCCGAAAGCCCTGCACGCGCTGCTGCAGGCGCCGAGCGGGTCGCACGGCCCCGCGGCGTATCGCTACTGAGTTGGTCCCTCGGGCGGCTGTGGCCGTCGCTACCTTGCGGGCATCGGCCCCGCCCTCGAACGGCCAAAGACGCCGTATAGGCCAATCGCCATCCACACCACGTTGATGAACGCAGACGGGTAGGCGCCGTTCCACCCACTGTTGACGATGAACCCTGCGCCGGACAGGACGTTCAGCCATTGATAAATGTTGGATCGGGCGGTGATCCTGCCCATCGTGAGTAGCAGGTACGCCGACAGCATCAGCCCCGCCGCGACCCATCCAACTATCTCAATCAGGTACTTGAGCATGCATCACTCCTGGCGAGGGTGGGCGCCATCGCAGCCCGCAAGGCTCCCCCTTGACATTCCGCAACGATTCTATAATTCTGGATTCATGGAATCAAAGACAGCCGTCGAGGCCCTCGCGGCCCTGGCCCAGGCAAGTCGCCTGCAGGTGTATCGGCTGCTCGTGCAGGCGGGTCCCGAGGGGCTGCCCGCGAGCGAGGTCGCAGAACGGCTCGAGATCCCGGCGAACACGCTGTCTTTTCACTTCAAGACTTTGAGTCATGCGCATCTCGTGCACGCGCGGCAGTCGGGTCGATTCATCTACTACTCGGCGAACCATGAGCAGATGAGCGCACTGCTCGGGTTTCTGACCGAGAACTGCTGCGGCGGACGAAGCTGCGCTGCGGCTACGCCCCGCAGGAGGAAAGCCTCATGAAGCGCTTGCATGTCCATGTGTCCGTGAGTGATCTGGCGCAGAGTATCCGCTTTTACTCTGAGTTGTTCGGCACTACCCCGAGTGTGCGCAAGGCCGATTACGCCAGGTGGATGCTGGAGGATCCGCGGGTGAATTTCTCGATCAGCCAGCGCGGCGCCACACCCGGCGTTGAGCACCTGGGAATACAGGTGGAAAGCCGCGGCGAACTCGAGGAAGTCTATGCCCGATTGCGGCGTGCCGAGCGGCCGGTCCTCGAGGTAGGAGCCACGACCTGCTGCTACGCTCACAGCGAGAAGAGCTGGATCGCCGATCCGCAGGGTGTTCAGTGGGAAACCTTCCTCACCACCGGCGAGAGCACGGTGTACGGGCATGACTCCGTGCGGGCCGATGCGGTCAAAGCTGACGAGTCGCCCTGCTGCGCCGCGAGTCGCTACACCTCCGCAGCAGTCTGAAACTGATGTCGGCCCCCCGGCTGCACACTGCGACACCAGAGGACGCGGAACGCATCCGTATCCTGCTCGAGCGCGCTGGCCTGCCCACGAGCGATCTCACCTCCTCGAAGCCCGAGTTCATCGTCGCCTGTGAGGATGGCGAGCTCATAGGCGCCGGCGCCCTGCAGCGTTTTGAGACGATCGCATTGCTGCGCTCGGTGGCCGTCACCGCCGGCCGGCGCGGTGGCGGCCTCGGTCGCCTCATCGTTGAGGAGCTGGAGCGGCTCGCCCGCGCCGCACACGTCACGCAGCTGGTGCTGCTCACGCACACGGCGCAGCGATTCTTCGAGCACCAAGGCTACCGTGCGATCGAGCGCCAGAGTGTCCCGCAAGCCGTGCAGGCAAGCGAGGAGTTCCGATCGCTGTGTCCGACGTCCGCCACCTGCATGTCAAAGACGCTCGCGAAGTCGATGACGGACCGCCCTTACAACGTGCTCTTTCTGTGCACCGAAAATTCCGCCCGCAGCATCCTGGCGGAGAGCCTGACCAGCCACTGGGGACGGGGGCGCTTTCGTGGGCTGAGCGCGGGCAGTCATCCCAGAGGCGCCGTGCACCCGATCGCCCTCGAGCTGCTCGCGCAGATGAGACTTCCGACGGCTGGCCTGCGCAGCAAGAGCTGGGATGAGTTCGCGGCCCCCGGCGCCCCGCCGCTCGATTTCGTCTTCACCGTGTGCGACCGGGCCGCCGGAGAAGTCTGTCCCTACTGGCCGGGGCAGCCGATGACGGCCCATTGGGGCGTCCCGGATCCGGCGGCGGTCGAGGGGTCGCAGACGCAGAAGTGGCTTGCGTTTCGCACCGCGTTCAAGGCACTGGAAAACCGCATCAAGATCTTCACGAGCCTCCCCGTCGCCTCGATCGACCGCCTCAAGCTCCAGCAGCACCTGGATGCCATCGGTAGGACGCCCGCGCCGGATGAGCCCGGGTAAGCCTGCGACGGGCGGCTCGACCACGCAACCGGGTCGCCGATGAAGTCCGCCGGTATCGCAGGTCTTGCGCGCAGTGGCCTGGCTCGAGGCCTCTAGTTACTCGCCGTGCGCCGGCCGGTGCCGAAGTGCAGCCTCAACGTGCGGGCGATGTGCTCGCGTTGCTTCGCAAGCACACCGGCCTCATTGGCGTAGCGCCGCCAATTTTCGACGGCGCCGATGACCTCGGCCAGAATTTCCTCATCGCGTGCACGCTTGAGCCCTGCGACTTGCGAGCAAGCGCGGAAATCCGCCAGGGTGAAGCCGTCCGCCTTGCCGTTGATGGTCATCTGATGGCGCGCGGTCCAGAGGCCTGTCGGGTTGTACGCATAGGTCACATCGAAGGCCGGCGAGAGCGACCACGCGCCGCCCTTGTTCATCAGGAAGGCGATGTTTTTCACGTGATCGTCCTGGTTGCGCGCGACCACGTTGAAGAGCATGCGGCGAAATTGTTGCTCGAGGGAGCGCATCGGCAGCTCGAGTCTCTTCATCACATCGAAGGCCTGCTCGTAGGCGTATACCCCGGCCGTGTTGAAATCAAAATGGGCGAGCGCGGCGAGTGACTGCATGTGGAGCTTGCCGGCATCGCTTTCCCGATCGAAGCGCCGCGTCATGAAGTGGCTTCGGCCGCCCTCCTCGAGGAGCCTGCAGTCGCTCATGTCGATGCCCGCATCCCTGGCCATGAGTGCGTAGGCATACTCGATCAGCGTGTAGCCCTTGGGGTCCTCGAGCTCCTTGTCCTTGTTGGCGCTGACCCCATCGAACTTGAGCAGCCAGTAACCAAACCCGTGCGGGGCCTTCACCTGGCCGGAACGCACCTCGTTCGTCTGCGGGTTCCATGCAATGATGGCCTTGGCACGCGCCCCGCCGGCCGAGGTGCCCACGCGCAGAAGCTCCTCGAGCCCCTCATGGCGTTGCTCGGGCGCAAAGGACACCTGGAGTGAGTCGCGATGGGTGAGCACTTCGGAGGCGAGAGCCACGAGCGCATCCACCTTGACGGTGGCCGAGCGCCGCAGCGGCGGGCCGATCACCGGCGCGAACTCGAGCGCGCCCATGCCGCGCACGCCGACGTAACAGAGCCGCTCGATGGCGTTGAAACTCTCGGGCCTTCGGCCCTGGGTTGCGAGCCACGCATCGATCAGCACGTTTCCGAACCGGTCCGGAAGCGAATCCGCGAGTAGTCCCGGTAAGCCGCGGAACGACACTTCAGGAAGCGACGCAAACTCGTACACCTGCGCGGCCAGCGGCATTACGACCGGCGAGAGCTGAATCCCGCTCGCGACAAAGGCAGGGTCATACTGAAACGCGGCGATCCGCGCTCCATCTTCCAGGGAAACAGCCCCGATCGACCTGCCCCAGAGCCGCACTTCCGCAACGGTGGCCATCGTCTATTCGCCCCACTTCCAGGGGGCGGACGCCTTAGGCGCCTGGGCGCGATCAGGCTCCCCGCGCGGATGACCCACGCGCTTGCGCTCGCGCCCCCGCTGCTTCAGGAGGGCGATCGGACTCTGCGTCCGATCCGGGATCAGGCTCTCCAGGCCGTGGACCAGCTTCAACGCGCGCAGAACGCGAATGAGCATGGCGAGGTCAGTGCTGTGTCCGGCCTCGATGCGTTCTACGGTGCGCTTGGAAACCCCCGCTTCCTCGGCCAGCTGCGCCTGCGTGAGATTGGCATCGATGCGCCGGCGATGCAGGCGCGCGCCGAGCTCCTGTAGAACAGCCGCATCAGTCATCTCGGTGGTGAGTTTCATGACTCGTCCCTGGCGGCGAGTAAAATTAGAAATCGACAGCTTTTCGCCTCTACAGGCGAATTATATCACACTATAATCATGTTGTTTACTCGCCGTAATGGACGATTTATAGACGTCTGAGGCGTCTATTCGCCCAGAAGGGCGAGAAGACCAGGGGCCCAACTACTCGACGGTGACGCTCTTCGCGAGGTTGCGCGGCCGATCAACGTCGGTGCCCCTGAGGATCGCCGCGTGGTAGGCGAGCAGTTGCAGCGGGATGGTGTACACCACCGGGGCCTGCACGTACGTGACGTGCCGCGGCATCTCGATCACGGTGACGCCGTCGCTCGGGCGAATGCCCGACTCGGGATCGGCGAACACGAACAGCTCCCCGCCCCGCGCGCGCACCTCCATGAGATTCGATTTGAGCTTCTCCAGCAGATCGTTGTTGGGCGCGACCGCCACCACCGGCATGTCGGAGTCCACCAGCGCCAGCGGCCCGTGCTTGAGCTCCCCGGCGGGATAGCCTTCGGCGTGAATGTAGGAGATCTCCTTGAGCTTCAGCGCACCTTCCAGCGCGATGGGATACAGCGCGCCGCGCCCCAGGAACAGTGCGTGGTGCTTGTCGGCGAAGCGCTCCGCCAGGCGCGCGACGACGGCGTCCAGCTCGAGTGTCTTCTCCACCAGCCCCGGCAGCTCGATCAGGCGTGTGATGAGGCCGCGCTCACGCTCGGCATCCGCGCTACGGTGCCGGGCGAGTGCGATCACGAGCATGCCGAGCGCGGCGAGCTGGGTCGTGAACGCCTTGGTGGAGGCCACGCCGATCTCCGGTCCGGCGCGCGTCAGCATCACGAGCTCAGATTCGCGCACCAGTGAGCTCTCGGGGGCGTTGCAGATGGCGAGCGTGGACAGGTAGCCGGACTGGCGCGCGAGGCGCAGCGCGGCGAGCGTGTCCGCGGTCTCCCCGGATTGCGAGATGGTGACGAACAGCGAGTTCACCGGCACCAGGGGGTTGCGATAGCGGTACTCGCTGGCGATATCGACCGCGCAGGGAATCTTGCAGATCTGCTCGATGAAGTAGCGGGCGCAGGATGCGGCGTGAAAGCTGGTGCCGCAGGCCACGATGTGCACGTTCTGGGTACGCTGCAACACCTCGGTCGCCGCCGGGCCGAAGGCTGCTTCCAGCAGACGCCCGTTCGCGACCCGCTCCTGGAGCGTGTTGGCGATCGCGCGCGGCTGCTCGTGGATTTCCTTCAGCATGAAGTGCCGGTACGGCCCGCGCTCGGCGGCTTCCGCCGAGAGCTCACTCTCGCGCACCGGGCGTTCCGTGGTGCTGCCGACGCGATCGATGATGCGCACGCTCTGGCGCCGCACTTCGGCGACGTCGCCCTCCTCGAGGAAAATGAAGCGTCGCGTGACCGGCAGCAGCGCCGCCACGTCCGAGGCCACGAAATTCTCATCGGCGCCGAGTCCGATCACGACCGGGCAACCCTCGCGAGCGAGGATCAGCCGTTCGGGCTCGTGCTCGCTGACCACCACCAGGGCGTAGGCGCCTTGCAGCTCCGCCACCGTGGCACGCACCGCCGCGAAGAGATCCGGCGCGCTCTGCAGGTGCTGGTGGATGCGGTGCGCGATGACCTCGGTGTCCGTCTCGGAGGAGAAGCGGTAGCCGCGGCGCTCGAGATCCGCGCGCAGCTCATCGTGGTTCTCGATGATGCCGTTGTGCACGATGGCGAGCCCGTCGCGCGAGATGTGCGGGTGGGCGTTGCGCTCGCTCGGGACCCCGTGCGTCGCCCAGCGCGTGTGGGCGATGCCGATCCTGCCGGAGGTGGGCGTCTGCGCGAGCGCCTCATCGAGCATCTGCACCTTCCCGACCGTGCGCAGGCGCGTCAGATGCTTCGAGCCATTGAGGACGGCAAGACCGGCCGAATCGTAGCCGCGATATTCCAGCCGCCGCAGGCCTTCCATCAGGATGGGGACGACGTCGCGCCCGGCGACCGCTCCGACGATTCCGCACATGGCTTCATGCCTCGATTTTGACGGGCGCCCACCCCTGGGCGCCGGCAGTCTCCAGGTACGAGTTTGCCTGAAACGGACGGAAAACGCTGATTTCACTCGCGAAAGCCGTGATCAAGCTCACGTCCGGTGCAAGGACGCAGGCGCTACTTCTTGTTCTTCACCGGCCGGTGCCAGCCCTCGATGGTCGCCTGGCGCGCGCGCGCTACCGTGAGCTTGCCCGCCGGCACCGCGTGGGTCACGGTGGAGCCCGCGGCAATGGTGGCGCCCGCGCCGACCGTGATGGGGGCGACCAGCACGCTGTTGGAACCGGTGTGCACGTCGTCTTCGATGCGCGTGGTGTGCTTGTTGGCGCCGTCGTAGTTGGCCACGATGGTGCCGGCGCCGATGTTGACGCGCTCGCCCACCTGCGCATCGCCGACGTAAGCGAGGTGGTTCGCTTTCGAGCCGGCACCGAGGCGCGAGTTCTTCACCTCGACGAAGTTGCCGATGTGCACTTCCCTCCCCAGGGTGGCGGAGGGCCGCACGCGCGCGAACGGCCCGATGTTGCAGCCCGGACCGATGAGCGCGCCGTCGATCACGCAATGCGGGAACACCTGGGTGTCCGCGCCGATCTCGCTGTCACGGATCACGCAGCCGGCACCGACGCGCACCCGGTCACCGAGCTTGACCTTGCCCTCGAGCACGACGTTGACGTCGATGAATACGTCGGTGCCGTGGGCGAGCTCGCCGCGCACGTCGAGGCGCGCGGGATCGGCGAGGGTCACGCCCTCGAGCAGCAGCGCGCGCGCACACCGTGCCCGCCATACCGCTTCCAGCTGCGCGAGTTGCGCCTTGTCGTTCACCCCCAGTACTTCGCCAACCTGCGGAGCGATGAGTGGCCGGACCGCGATCTTCTGCCCCACCGCCAGGGCGATGACGTCGGTGAGGTAGTACTCGCCGGCCGAGTTGTCCGGCTTCACGCGCCCGAGCCAGCCTCGCAGCAGCTGCGCCGGGCAGGCGAGCACGCCGGTGTTGCATTCGTGGATCGCGAGCTGCGCTCGCGTCGCATCCTGCTGCTCGACGATCCGCTGCACGAGCCCCCTGGCGCTGCGCACGATACGGCCGTAGCCGGCCGGATCCTCCACCCTCATGGTGAGCAGACTCAGGCGCCGCGGTCCAGCGAGCCCCACCAGCTCAGCGAGCTCGCCACGACCGATGAGCGGCACGTCTCCATAGAGCACCAGCACCAGGTGTCCGTCGGGGATGTGTTGCATCGCCTGCAGCACGGCGTGCCCGGTGCCCAGGCGCTCGGCCTGCAGGGTCCAGGCGACCGGCTCGTCCTCGAGTGCCGCGCGCACCTGCTCGCCCCCGTGACCGTACACCACCCGGATGGCGGCGGGCCCGAGCGCGCGCGCGGTGTCGATCACGTGCTTCAGCAGCGGGCGGCCGGCGAGGGGCTGCAGCACCTTCGGCAGAGCCGATTTCATGCGCTTGCCCTCGCCGGCCGCCAGGATCACGACGGACAGCGGGGCCGGGGAGGCGGCGCGCACCACGCCACCGCCGCGCGCCGCGACACCGCCGCTGGGGCGCGCATCGCGCTTGCGGCGCTTCGAGGGTCGGGTGGTGCGCATCGCCGGGATTGTACTCATCGTATTACGGTAAATGAGCGCTGATCGTGCTCCGGCCGCCTCAGCGGCAAGTCGGCGAGTTTGCGGCGCATGAGCGGCCCCACGTACAGCTGGGGGTTGGAATGCGCCTGGTGCTCGCCGTCCTCGCGGCGCGCCACCAGCGCGGCGGCCTTGCGGAACGCCTCCTCGAGCGAGGGGCTGCCGGCAAGGGAGTCCTTGAGGAAGGCCTCGCCGAACCAGGTGAGGTCACGGTCGTCCTCGCAGCCGAAGGAGGTGTGGGTGGCATCGGCTGCGGTGATGATCGCCGTGGTGTCGCTCTTGAGCTCCTCCAGAAAGACGCCCGCGTAGCAGGCCGACACCACCACCACGCGCCAGCGGATCTCGGCATCATCGAGCGCCTGGCGCAGATCCGCAGGCGCCAGCTGCGAGAGCGGCAGCGAGCCGTTCTCGACCGCAAGGCCCTCCTGCGAGCCGTGCGAGGTGAGGAACAGCACCAGCACATCATCATCCGGATGCATGCGCGAGGCGAGCGCCTTGAGCGTCTGGGCGAGCCCCGAGACGCTCGCGAGCGGATACGAGTCGCGGTCCTCCGCGTCGTTCACCAGCAGCACCGAGCGCTCGCCTGAGCCGAAGCGCTCGGCGAACACCTGGCTGGCATAGAGCGTCTCGCGCTTGAACACCGCCTGCTCGCCGTCACCGGCGAAGCCGACGAAGTAGACGCCCGTCCTGCCCGCTGGCGCGCTCTGCACGCTCGCGACGGCGGCCGCGATCTGCGCCGGCTGGTCGTAGAAGAGGGCTTCCGCCTGATCGGCGTCATCGGCGTCCTGGGATTGCTGCTCCGGCTCCTCTGCCACCCACAGGCGCGTGTCGAAGTTCAAAAACCCCATCACCCAGGGCGAGGCGAGCACCAGCACGAGCGCGATGACGGTCGCGCGTGTGCGCACCACACCGTAGGCGGCGCCCAGCACGCGCACACACAGCAACGCCGTATAAATGAGTGTCACCAGCAGTGCCGTGACCGGCCGCGCCTGCACCACCGCGAGGTCGCTCGCCAGCCAGAAGAGAATGAGCACGAACGGTGCGACGGACAGCGCCGGCACGAGCAGCGCGCGGGTATCGGCCGCGCGGCTGTGCGCGCGCGCCACCACCGCGCAGGCCCCCAGTGCCAGCAGCAGATAGCAGCCCCAGCTGAAGAGGCCATCCAGAGCGAGCGGCGCATGCGCTTCGGCGTGCAGAGCGTCGAGGCCGACCCAGACGGCGAGGTCGAGGATCAGAAGCGCGACCACCTGGTCGAAGTTGCCGACGAAGCGCGGCGGCCAGCGGCGCCGCAGCGCCAGCAGCGCGAGCCCGCCGCGCAGGTTGCGTGCCAGGCCTGCGAGCAGCCCGGGCGGCGCCGCGGCGGGCGCTGCCGGGTAAGGGACCGGATGCTCCGGTGACGGTTCCAGCGCTCAACCCCGCAATTTACGCAGGCGCTCGAGGAGTTTCAGCTGGGCTGCGGCCCGCGCGAGCTCGGCCAGCGCCTCGGCCTGCGTGATGTGCCCGGCCTTGTCCCTGAGCGCCTCCTCGGCGCGCTGCTTGGCGGCGAGCGCCGCCGCCTCGTCGATGTCCTTGGCGCGCAGCGCGGTATCGGCGAGCACCGTGACCTTGGTGGGCTGCACCTCCAGGGCCCCGCCGCCGACGAAGAAGTGGTGCTCCTCGCCTTCGGGCGTCTGCACTCGTACCTCGCCCGCCTTCAACAGCGTGAGAAGCGGTGCATGGCGCGGGTAGATGCCGAGGTCTCCCTGGGACGCCGGCGCAAACACCACGGTGGCGGGACCGGAGAACAGCTCGCCCTCGGCGCTCACGATGTCGACCTGGATGGTGTGTGCTTCCGCCATGGCTTGCCTGGTGCTGGTGCCCTGCCCCTACTGCAGTGTCTTCGCCTTCGCGACTGCCTCATCGATCGAGCCGACCATGTAGAAGGCCTGCTCGGGCAGCGCATCGAACTCCCCGCCGATGATGCCCTTGAAGCCGCGGATGGTGTCCTTCAGCGACACGATCTTGCCGTCCTGGCCGGTGAATACCTTGGCGACGTTGAAGGGCTGTGACAGGAAACGCTGCACCTTGCGCGCGCGGTACACGGTGAGCTTGTCCTCCTCCGACAGCTCGTCCATCCCCAGGATCGCGATGATGTCCTGCAGCTCCTTGTAGCGCTGCAGCACCGCCTGCACGCCGCGCGCGGTATTGTAGTGCTCCTCGCCCACCACCAGCGGGTCCAGCTGGCGGCTGGTGGAATCGAGCGGATCGACCGCCGGGTAGATGCCAAGGGATGCGATCTGGCGCGACAGCACCACGGTGGCGTCGAGGTGCGCGAAAGTCGTGGCCGGGGACGGGTCGGTCAGGTCGTCCGCCGGCACGTACACCGCCTGGATCGAGGTGATCGAGCCGGTCTTGGTCGAAGTGATGCGCTCCTGCAGCACGCCCATCTCCTCGGCGAGTGTCGGCTGGTAGCCCACCGCCGAGGGCATGCGCCCGAGCAGCGCCGACACCTCGGTGCCCGCGAGCGTGTAACGGTAGATGTTGTCGACGAAGAACAGCACGTCGCGCCCCTTGCCGCCGTCCTCGCGCGTCTCGTCGCGGAAGTACTCGGCCATGGTGAGTCCGGTGAGCCCCACGCGCAGGCGGTTGCCCGGCGGCTCGTTCATCTGCCCGTACACCATTGCGACCTTGGAGTTCGACAGGTTGCCCTTGTCGATGACCCCCGACTCGATCATCTCGTGATAGAAGTCGTTGCCCTCGCGGGTGCGCTCGCCGACGCCGGCGAACACCGACAGGCCGCTGTACTGCTTGGCGATGTTGTTGATGAGC
>Ga0099792_10000031_pt1 | contig 56261 bp, 55 predicted proteins | sample Rivendell_Oct201_8_FD_83780 | JGI IMG/M metagenome (GOLD analysis project Ga0099792, IMG submission 83780) | Vadose zone soil microbial communities from the Eel River Critical Zone Observatory, Northern California, USA -... | ecosystem: Environmental > Terrestrial > Soil > Vadose zone >...
CGTCGTATTCACGCCGGGTCACTTCACGGACAAGCTCTACAGCAGTTTCGTCCAGGACGAGATCGCCATTGTTCGCGATAGGCTCTCGATCACGCTTGGCTCGAAGTTTCTGCACAACAGTTATAGTGGCTTTGAGGTCGAGCCGGGAATACGAGTCCTGTGGACGCCGAATCAGCGGCAGACTGTCTGGGCCGCTGTTACTCACGCCGTGCGCACACCCTCCCGCGTAGAAGAAGATCTCCAGCTCACTGCATTGGCGTTACCGAACCCCCTCACCTTCTACCGCGTCGTTGGCGACAGAGGGTTTTCCTCGGAAAACTTGGTGGGCTACGAAGTCGGATACCGCAGCCTAGTGAAACCAAAGTTCTACGTGGACATCGCAGCCTTCTACAACAACTACGATCATCTTCTGAGTCTTGAGCCGGGCGCGCCGTTCTTGGAGAACTCGCCAGCCCCGACCCACACCGTCGTGCCTCTCTTTTTCCGCAACGGGCTGTTAGGCAAGACGTCCGGATTCGAGATAGCGCCGGATTGGACCCCTATCAACTGGTGGCGCTTGAGAGGCTCTTACTCTTATCTCTACATGGATCTGAACAAACATAGTGGAAGCCTGGATACCACAACTGTCAGCTCAACTGAGGGTTCAAGCCCGCACCACCAAATAGTGATTCAGTCTTCTGTCGACCTCCCGAAGAAACTGGAGTTTGATCAGACTTTTCGTTATGTGAGCGCCCTGCCTACCCAGCGAGTGGGATCCTACACAACCGGCGATGTACGTTTCAGTTGGCGCGCCATCCCATCCATGGAACTCTCAGTAGTGGGACAGAACCTTTTTCAGCCTCATCATCCAGAGGCTGCCGGCGATCCCGGGCCTCTTATTGGGGTGGAGCGAAGCATCTACGGAAAAATAACCTGGCAAATAGGCGAGAGATGACAAGGAAGCACACCCCCACAGCAGGCTTCTTCCACTGCACGCTGGCGCTGGTCATTACGTGGATACTCATTGGTGCCCCATGCCTGCACGCACAAAAATCGGGTCCCACGGAGAATGAGGTCAAATCGGCCTATTTGTACAACTTTGGCAAGTTCGTGGAATGGCCGGCTAAGGCTATGAGCGTTGGAGAGTTTTTCACCGTTTGTGTTTTGGGCGACGACAACTTCGGTGCGACGCTTGAGACGACCATCGCCCGTGAAAGCATCGATGGCAAGAAGGTGTTGGTCAAACGCGTCGCGAGACCGCAGGATGCCGTGAGTTGCCGCATCTTGTTCATCAGTTCTTCCCAGCAGAGCCGCGTCAAAGAGATTCTGGCAGACCTTGACAACACCAGTGTCTTAACAGTCAGTGACATGCCGGAGTTCAGTCGGTATGGAGGGATGATTCAGTTCGTTGTCGAGGCGAACAGAGTGCGTTTCGAGGTCAATCTAACCAGTGCCGAGCGCTCCGGGCTGACTCTAAGTTCCCAACTCCTTAAGGTGGCAATTAACGTGAAAAGGAGCACTCAGCCTGGCGGCTGATTTGACAATGCCCTGGCTCCGAGGCAATTCGATTGCGAAGAGATTGACCAGAATGAACATACTGGTCAGTGGTGCCGGCCTGCTTATTTCTTGTGCGGCCTTTGTCGCCTACGACTTGATGAGCTTTCGAGATGCCATGGTGCATAATCTCTCGATTCAGGCTCAGATCGCCGGGTCTAATAGCGTCTCTGCCCTTTTGTTCGATGATCCCCAAGCAGCTGAGAACACCTTGTCTGCGTTGAAGGCCGCTCCCAACGTTGTGTCGGCGGGCATTTACACGCCCGCGGGAAAATCTTTCGCCATGTATTGGCGCGATGGAGACGCTCAAGAGCTGGCGCTACCCCCGATTTCTACCGGCCAGATCGAAGCCCACTGGTTTAAGGATGGCCAACTCGTACTGGTCCGCAAGATTGTGTTCCAGAGAAAGCCCTCTGGCACTGTCTTTATTCGCTCCGATCTACAAGAGATGAGCCACCGCCTGAAGCGATACGCGGGTATCGCGGCCATGGTTTTGTTCGCATCTCTGATTGCCGCGCTACTTGTCGCGTCGGTATTCCAGCGAGCGGTTGCTGAACCGATTGTTCATTTGGCGGAACTCGCGGGCGTTGTATCTCGTGACAGGGACTATTCTGTGCGGGCAACCTCGACCGGCAATCGGGACGAACCCGACATCCTGATCCGGGCCTTCAACGAGATGTTGGGGCAGATTCAACAACGAGAGGAAGCTCTGCAGGAAGTTCACCGTGAGCTGGAGCAAAGGGTCCAGGCGCGCACTGTGCAGCTCGGCGATGCCAATAAGGAGCTGGAACTACGGAATCGAGAGGTGGAACGCGCCACCCGGCTGAAGAGTCGGTTCCTCGCCAGCATGAGCCATGAGTTACGGACACCGCTGAATGCGATTGTGGGCTTTTCCGACCTGCTGGCAGAAGGAGTTCCAGGCGAACTCAACCTCAAGCAGAAACGTTTCGTCAACCACATTAAACAGGGCTCAGCCCATCTGCTGCAGTTGATCAACGACATTCTGGACCTCTCAAAAATTGAAGCCGGACAACTCGAACTGCATTGCGAATACTTTCACGTGAAGGATGCCTTGCCAGAGGTGCTCTCGACCATTCGTCCCCTAGCCATGGCGAAGAACATCCAAGTCGAACATAAATTGGAGATTGACCGGCCCGCGTATGCCGACCGTGTCCGCTTCAAGCAGATCCTGTACAACCTGCTCAGCAATGCTGTGAAGTTCACACCCAAGGGTGGACGCATCACCATTGCATGCGCGGAAAATGACGATTTTGTCTGCATATCAGTGACTGACACTGGAATAGGGATCCGCGCGGAAGATCAAGCCGTTGTTTTCGAGGAGTTCCGCCAGATCGAGGGCGCCAAGGATTCGATTCAAGAGGGCACGGGTTTGGGACTCGCCATCACTAAGCGCCTCGTCGAACAACAAGGCGGCAAAATCTCGCTCGCGAGCGCACCTGGCAAGGGCAGCCAGTTTACTTTTACACTTCCCGCAGGTGCAAAGACGAAGACAGACACGGCAGCCACTCACGGCGTCATTGCGACGGCCCCCCAACGCGCGGCCGCGGCGGAGGGCCGCAGCAAGCCGCTGGTCCTGATCGTTGACGACGAACTCCCGGCTCGTGAGCTTCTGGCCAGCTACTTGAGTTCGGAGTACCGGATAGCCATGGCCAGCTCAGGAACCGAAGCCGTTGAAAAGGCACAGCAGCTGCGTCCCGATGCCATCACTTTGGACGTTTTGCTGGCGGGCGGCAATGGCTTTGAAACATTGGCTGTTCTGCGACAGACGCCAGAACTGAAAAACACTCCTGTCATCATTGTCTCCATTGTCGATCAGCAGCGCCTAGGGTTAGCTTTGGGGGCAGCCGACTACCTGCTCAAACCCATTCGCAAGGCCCTGCTGCTGGAAACCATACGTAAGCACGTCCCATCCCAGCTCGATGACGATGAGGCGATTCTACTGGTCGACGATGACCCCGCAACTTTGGAATTGCTGGCCGAGATCTTGCGCTCGGCGGGTTACGAGACCCAAAGCGTGCAAAGTGGTACGCGAGCTCTGGAGGTGCTCTCTTCCAAGCTGGTGAGCGCAGTCTTGCTCGATCTGCTTATGCCGGGAATGGACGGTTTTGAGGTCATCCGCCACGTACGCCAGGACCCCGCCCTGAAGCAGCTCCCCATTTTTGTGATGACGAGTAAGACGCTAACATCGGAAGAGTCCGATCTGCTTGCGCGCGACGCCCAGGCATTGCTGCTCAAAAATGGCTCCTGGCAGCAACAGCTCTTGGCGGAGGTGGAACGCGTTATTCAGGGCCGCAAGCTCGCACGATCCGCGGGGCACTCATGAGCAACATTCTTATTGCTGAAGACAATGCCGTTAACCGGGAACTGCTCCGCGAGTTGCTCGAAATGCGTGGACACACAGTGACGGAAGCATGCGATGGTGAAGAAGCGCTTCGCATGATTGAACAAACGCAACCAGACCTACTACTACTGGACATCGGCATGCCCCTATTGGACGGTTTTGGGGTCGTTCAACAGATCCGCGAGAATCCTCGGTTCGGCTCACTGCCTGTAGTGGCCGTCACCGCGTATGCGATGCAGGGCGACCGCGAAAAAATTTTGAGTTCGAAGTTTGACGGCTACTTATCCAAGCCTGTCAATGCGCGGTCTCTTGGGGAAGAGCTCGACCGTCTGCTGAGCACAGGAGGCACCGGTGTCTCCGAGAACCTCACTTCTGGAAGTCAGACAAGCGGGAAGGCACGTGCATCGCACTAAAGCTAAGCGGCAGCGACCGTTATCCTTTTTCGGCCTCAGCGATGTATTTCCGGATCGAGAAGTCGCCGAATCTTAAAAGTCCATGACCCCACGCAAATCGGAAAGTGGATATCCCAAAGCTCCTGGCGCCTGTATCCTTTGTTTCTACTCTTGATGGTATTGCCAATCGCGTTTTTCGCCTATTCAGTCGGCGAACTGCTGCGGCACCAGAATGAATCCCAGGCCGCCACGGAGAGTACCCAGATTGCTCGCGTCTCAACCGCCTTGGTCGAGGAGCACTTTCGTCAAAGTACAGCATTCCTCGAGTCGATTGCGACTCGGCGGGAACTCCTCGAAACATGGAAGAAGCGAGATTTGGAGGGAGTGGAAAGGGATCTGAAGCAAGCCAGCAGCTTGCGTCCGGACTTCGTTTTTGTCAGTCTGTACGACCTCGATGACACGCAGGCGTTACTGCAGAAAAACGGCTCGTGGCAACAACAGCTTATTGGTGAAGTGGCCAGGGTTTCTCAACCTCGAACGCTCGCGAAATCCGCAGGGCAGTCATGAGCCACATTCTTATTGCTGAAGACAATACCGTTAACCGGGAGCTGCTCCAAGAACTGCTTGAGATGCGGGGACACACACTGGCGGAAGCGTGGATGGCGAAGGAATCAGCGGCGGACCGCTATCCTTTTTCGACTTCTGCGATGTATTTCCGGATCGCCTTCTGAGCCGGTTCGGGTACGTTCGTGAACTGGATTCCTTGGCGTTTCTCACCTGCCCATGCCACCGTGCCCCCTACGTCGACGGACACACCAGAAACGGGTAACTGGAATGACACTCGAACGTTGTCATTGGGCTGCAAGTTGTTGGCTTCTACCTGCATGCCGCCTTGGCTGAGGTTCCATGTCACGCCGCTTATGGTCCGAGAACCCACAGTGCAAACCACCTCTGTTTGCAACGGAACGCGGGTATGCTTGCGTCGATTCTCCAACATTCCACCAGCCACAGTGCGGAACAAAGCGCTTAGCTTTTGTCTGTCCACGGGCTTCTGGAGAAAGAAAGTGGCTCCAATCGCAAACGACTCTTGCATGGTTTGTCTTTCATCCCGCCCAGTTACGATGATAATTGGAGTCGATTTATTCCAGGAGGACTTGCGGATTAGGCGGGCGAGGTCGAAACCATTCAGGTTGGGCATCTCTAAATCCAGAAAAATCCCGTCGAACCTTTCCTGATTTACCATGCCGACCGCTTTTTCGCTTTCGCTGAGAGGGCGCACGTCAGCCTTGAGAGATGTGAACACCTCAGTCATTAATTCCAAGCTTGCAATGTTATCTTCTACGACCAGCAGTTTCAGTGGTTGCATGCGGCCATCCTCATTTCGTCGACCGGTCCCTATAGTATAGGGATCCGCCAACCCCATGGTGCGCAACTAGGGCGTCTTTAAATGTTCCTCGATCTGCTTCATCTGCGGGCGTACCAGACAGGCTGTCTCTGTTACGAAAAACGAAATTCGTTGTACTTCGCTGGTTGCACTTCCCAGGGCGGACCCAGCCATACCAAAATTAGAAATGACTTTAGTAATTGCAAGAAGCCAGAATTTGGCTGCAAGATCGATTTTGGCGTGTTCACTAAAGGTAGGAGCAGTGTGGGTATCCGGTAGCGGACCATAGGTCCTGCCCCGAACTAGCAGCATCGTTAAAAACGCCACTCTGGTACCGAGACTGTGTTTATGTATTCGCGCCTCACCGTCATTCGCCACGCTCTGCTTTCTCTTTCGTTCGTGCTGCTATACCTTCTGCTAAACCGTCCCGAAGTGATTTTATTTTCTCGCGTTGGATTCGTTGCCTGGTACCCCGCCATCGGTCTGGTTATGGGGCTCATGTTGGGAGTCAGCCCGTGGTATGCGCTTCTGGTCTGTTTCGCCGATGCCTTTGTTGGTAGGGTTATTTATGGCCAGCCCGTCACGTCCTTCAGCAGCACGCTCGGTGCCGGCGGAATGGCTATTTGTTATGGCGTGGCGGCATACGTATTGCGTGGTCCCGCGCAAATCGATCTTGAGCTACGGCACCGGCGAGATGTGGTTTTCTATGTCTTGGTGAGTGCGGCGGCGGCTGTAGTAGCAACCACCATCGGTGTCGCATGCCTAATTGCCGATCACAGTATTACATGGGGTGAATACAAATCGTCTACGTTAGGGTGGTTTTTGGGTGACACCATTGGCTTGGTGGGTATTGCTCCGTTTTTTCTCGTCCATATATTTCCGCATGTGCGTCAATGGGTTTCGCCGACGCCCTCCGATGTCCGCTCATCCAGAGCGCAAAGCCGCGGAACAACGTTTACTTTTGGCGCTCTGGCAGAAACATTTGGCCAAATTCTGACGATATTAGCCGTCCTGTGGGTGATGTTCGGAACCAAGGATAGGCGCTACGATCACTTTTATCTGTGTTTCATCCCCATCATCTGGATTGCGATGCGTCAGGGAGTCCGGCGGGTGGTTACCGGCTTGCTGGCACTAAATTTTGGCATCGTAGTGGCGATGTATCTGTTCCCCCCAACCCCAACCCTGTTCGCCAAAGTCGCGCTGCTCATGCTGGTATTGTCCGCTGTGGGCCTAATTGTGGGATCCGAAGTCAGCGAACGACAGCGCTTGGCAATGGATCTCAACGAACAAACTACGTATTTAGACTCATTGATACAAAATAGCCCCCTAGGGATCGTCGTTCTTGATCGGCAAGGCAGGGTAGAGCTGGCGAATTCCGCCTTCGAGAAACTCCTCCAGTACGACCGGCACGAACTCGCCTCCATCGACATTGCAAGTATGGGCGTACCCGATGATGAGGCCACTGACTCCGCACAACTGATCCCGCAGATTTTCGCCGGAAAAGCATTGCATAGGACAGTGCGACAACGGCGCAAAGACGGGAAAATCCTCGACCTAGCACTCCACGGCGTCCCGCTACTGCTAGACAATGAGGTCCGAGGAGCATATCTCATCTACGAGGATATTTCTGAAGAGCTCCGGGCGAACGAACAACAGCGGCAGCATGCTGAGTCATTGAACCGACTGGTAAGGGAGTTGGAGCTTCGCACAAAGCAGATGGCTGCGCTGAATGAAATGAGCGCTCTGCTGCAGTGTAGTGCGACGGTTCAGGAGGCATGTATTGTCGTGGCTAACTATATGCAGAAGCTTTTCCCTGAAGCTCCTTCTGGAGCCCTCTATTTGTTCAGGTCATCGCGAGATCTCGTCGAAGCAGCTGTTCGGTGGGGCAAAAAGGATGCGTTAGCGCCGACATTTCCTCCCGATGCATGCTGGTCTCTGCGCCGGGGCCAGCCTCACTGGAGTGAGTCTCCAGACGAGGGCATCGTTTGCCAACATTTGACCAAGACTCCAACGATCGAGTGCTTATGCGTACCGATGGTCGCGCAGGGAAACACAATTGGAGTCCTCCATCTCGAATTCGAAGGTGCAACGCAAGTCCGAAATGAATGTTTGACAGGGAGTTTTTTTCGGGATTCCCATCAACAACTGACTATTAGCGTGGCTTCGCATATCGCCCTTTCGCTAGCCAGCCTGCAGTTGCGTGAAACCCTTCGTGAACAGTCGATCCGTGATCCGCTCACTCGCCTGTTCAACCGTCGCTTCCTAGAGGAATCGCTGGAAAGAGAACTACAGATAGCCAGCCGCAAGAAGCAGGCTATAGCCGTTCTTTTCCTCGATCTCGACCACTTCAAGCGGTTCAATGATACCTTCGGTCATGATGCAGGGGACATGGTGCTCCAGTCCCTTGCCGACCTGTTCCGCACGTTCTTTCGCGCCACAGACATATGCTGCCGCTATGGGGGCGAGGAGTTCGCCATTATCCTGCCTGAGGCATCTGCGGACGATGCGGCTGTCCGTGCGAACGCATTGCGCGCCGAGGTAAAGAGCATGAGGTTGCAGTACAAAAACCAGACTCTTGGGCCGCTCTCACTCTCTGCGGGTGTGGCTGTGTTTCCGGAGCATGGTCTAACATCCGAGGGGTTGCTTAAGATCGCGGACCAATGCCTCTATGAGTCCAAAGCGCGCGGCCGGGATACTGTGACCATAGCAGCTCCTGAGCTCGTAAAAGTAACGCTTCCCTAAAGGGTACGTTATGCGCCAACTCCCGCAAGCCATAATCTTCTGGGGGCTAATGCCGTCGTTGGCAGAGATATGACGGAAGCGCAGCCGGAGCTGTAGACGGTACCACCGCCGTTACTTTCCTACAGTAGCTAATGACGAAGAAGCAACAGAGCAGACGTGGCGTGCTATGACCAAAACAATTTTGTGGCGCCTCTACGAAGGTTTTTGGAACGCTAACAATCATGGTTGGCTTCGACGAGATCTCAAAGGGCGGCGCCATTCCATTTTGTTGTGATTCAGCAACCTCCCTTTACTTTGGTAACGTTCTTAATCCGAAGGTAAAGTCCATCTGTTGACAATAGATTTGGACCGCGCTCGATGTTACTTTCGCGACTGAAACGGTGGAGGGCAAGTTGCTCAAGATGCGAGCGCTCTTGGCATAGACACTGATGCTTCGGTTTTCAGAACAACTGGAGCGTGAGGCTTTTGTCATTCAGGGAGAAGCGCACCGGGGGGGGTTTGCTGTTGCCGCCCAGTGTTCGGATTTCGTAACACGACAAGATCTCGAACGTTTTTGTACTTATGCAGCAGGAGATAGGACAAGGAGTATTCATGGGTTCGGAATTCGAGGGCAAGCCAAAAACAACATACGTTCCCCCCAGCGTAAAAAAACTAACTCTGGCTGAGGCACGGCAGTTAATCGTGGATCACGTGCATTGCACAGATCAGGAAGCAATGAAACTGCTGGAGATGCTGCAGGAGCGGACGAGGTTCCTCCAATCAGATTCCGAAAAATCAGCGTGATTAATCCTCGCAGGAGCAAAAATCAATTCGTGCCATCGGATATATGTGGTGGGGATCGCGGCTACACGGACGTCGAAACGCGCGAAACCGGTCGTATCCCACGGTCTTCGTTTGAAAGTCGTTGCGGAAGGTGTCGAAAAAGCAAGCGCAGGCAGGCATGCTCAAGGATCTTTCCTGCGAACCGGCCCAAGGCTACCTATACTCGAAGCTTGCCCCCGGCGAGACAATTGAGCAGCGGCTAAGTAACGCCCACGCTACAAACGCTTCCGCCCACGCGCGAGCGAAAGCCGCGAGTCTCAACTCCGTATGAAACCCACGCGCCTGACTTACGAAAATAACGCCCAATCGCGCCTCTCGAACTGGCCGAGTTGCTGGTTGCCTGCCGAGTTCGAGCCGTGGCGGTAGGGATGCCGCCATCCATTGTCAGATCTCCCCTCTTTATTTTCAGTTACGAATGTAACGGCGCTTGCGTCCAAATTGGTGCACCCTTCCGGATTTGAGTCCAAACTATCTACAAACCTATCGAGTTCGCAATGTGTATATCTAACATTCGTAAGTACCTCGGAACGGGTGTGCCTGTGATGGCCAGAGTGGCGGTAGGCATCTGGCTATCCTGCGCTCTCGCTTGGGGGCAACTGGTGACTTCTACGTGGCAAGAAGACGTACGTAAATATGCGGAGGCGGAGGATTGGACCGCAGCAATGCGCATCGTGGATCGCGAGGTTGCTCGCGCACCACGGGACATGGATGTACGCGCATGGCGAGCGAAGGTCCTGATGTGGTCAGGCAAACTCGCGGAGGCAGAACTTGAATATCACGGGATTCTAACTGCCGTCCCGAACGATCCTGACGACTGGATGGGTTTAGCAACCGCGTACTCACGTCAAGGCCGAGCCAGGGAGGCATTGCAAGCGTTGGATCACGCGGTCGCACTCGATCCGAGGCGTGCCGACCTTCGTGTAGCCCGCGCTGGCGCGTTACGGGCACTTGGGGCCCAACAGGAAGCAAGGCTGGAATTTAATCGTGTACTGGACCTGGATCCGACGAATGCGGAAGGACGCAAGGGCCTGCTTTCTCTCCGCGGCGAGACCAGCCACGAACTGCGCGTGGGGGCGAACACTGATTTGTTCAACTTCGTTGATGCCAACCATGACGAGGGACTAACCCTCATTTCCCACTGGACACCGCGTTGGAGCACCAGTGTCGCCGCAGACGGTTACCACCGGGGGGGCACAGACGCGGAAAAATTCCTCGCTAGCTTGACGGGAAGGTTGCCTGGATCGGGTGCGCTGACAGTCGGTGGGGCAGCGGCGAATGACAACGGCGTCATTCCGAAAGATGAAGGCTTCTTCGCCTATGACCAGGGATTCCGACTTCATGGGGGCAGGTTCCTACGTGGATTAGAGATCGTGTACGGGCAGCACTGGTATTGGTATGCCGCGGCGCGGATTCTGACCATTCATGAAACTACGCTGTTCTACCTGCCGCGCGACTGGACGTGGTCTCTGGGGTTGACCGGAGCACGCAGCCATTTCTCAGGGGCGGGCGTGGATTGGCGGCCTTCGGGAATGACACGACTGGGATTCCCCATCACAAAGTGGGAGGAGCGCCGCCTGGGAGGAAATGTTTTCTTTGCAGTTGGGACAGAGGACTTCGCACAGGTCAATCAGATCGGGGAATTTTCTTCGCAGACGTACGGGGGCGGTTTGCGCCTGCAACTCACGGCACACCAAGACGTGAACGGCTTTGCCGCTTATCAAACGCGATCGCAGGACCGGACAGAGTCAAGTTTTGGATTTAGTTATGGGATCCGCTTTTGACACATTTCGCAAGCTAGGGCCAGCCGCTTTCGTGTTGAGGGCGATCATTTCCGTGATCGTCGTAGACGCGCTGCTTTTAGGGTTTATCCTGCTTCGCCGAACCTACCGTAAACGTTATTTCGCAACCCGCGACGCGCGCATGTTTGAAATCCGCCAGGAATGGGAGGCGCTAATTTCCGGAGAGATTCCCTACAGTAGATGGCGCACGAAACCATCAGACCTGCAACTTATCGAGACCATGGTACTGGATGCCTTCGAAGTCGCGAAGCCAGAAGAATCGGCCCGCTTGCTGAAATTCATGCGCCTCAGCGGACTGATCGAGAAACGCATTGCTGACGCTAGACATTATCAAGGATGGCGACGGCACAGGGCGTTGGTGGCACTGGGTCGAACACGCGCACCGGAAGGGATTACCGCCCTGGCTGAAGGACTGCACGATCACGATTCGGAAACCCGTTTGGCCGCGCTGCGCGGACTCGGGCGAATGGCTTGTCCGGAAGCCGCGCAGGCGATCCTGAATTGGGTTGACGATGCCGGGCTGGTTGTGCCGGCACTGCCGTTACAGAGCGCGCTCGTCCAGACCTGTGCCGAACGTCCGCAAGTATTGTTGCCGCATCTACAGAATGCCGACCCAACCGTGCGTGAAGTGCTGGGGCGCGTACTTGGAGAAGTTTCTACGCCTTCACTCGGTCCCGAGCTGCTGCGCTTTGCTGACGATAATCTACCTGAATTGCGCGCCGCGGCCGCACGTGGGCTGTCGTATCTAAATCCCGGAACGGCGGTCAGTGTTCTGAGCGAGTTGGCGAAGGATTCTGTGTGGTTCGTGCGCCTACGGGCGATCGTAAGTTTGGGCAGACTCTGCCACCGCCAGGCTATCCCGTCATTGCTGAATGGATTGACTGATTCGAATCGTCTGGTGCGTTTGCGGGCCGGAGAAGGGCTCGTAGATTTCAAAGGAGAGTTGCTGCAGATTTTCGAAATGGTTGTAGCTCTGCGAGACCAATACGGTTTGTACGCCTACCTGACAGCCGTGGAAAACGCCGATCTGCAGGTCAAACTTCAGACCGAGATCGAAGCCAACCAGCGCATCAGCAGGAAGACTAAAACAATTTTACTTGAGGTATTGCGCACAGCGAAGCTATCTGTGGAACCAACTGCGCGTCAGGAAAACGTTCGCGTCAAGGCTGCGTCTCGATCATGATCCACTTTTTGGACGTCGCCAACCACTCGCTTTTTGTCTATTATCTCCTATCCAATCTCGCATACCTCACCATGCTTGTCATCGCGATAAAGACCAGCGTGGCGCACCTCCGGCGACTGGAAAGCATCCGCTTCGACTGGATTAAAGCCTCCCCTATGGTCCCTCCTATCACCATGCTTGTGCCCGCACATAACGAGGAAAAGTCTATTTGCATAGCAGTAAGGAATCTGCTTGATCTGGATTATCCGGAACTTGAAGTTATCGTCATCAATGATGGATCAGCGGATAAGACGCTGCAAATAATGCAGGACGAATTTCGGCTGCGCTTGGTGAGAGCGGTCTACGTGCCGCAAGTAACGACCGCCCCGGTCCGCGGGTTGTACCGGAGTGAAATGGACGTGCGCCTCCTTGTCGTTGACAAGGAATCAGCCGGAAGCAAGGCCGACGCGGTAAATGCCGGGTTGAATGCGGCAGCTGCGCCGTATGTGTGCGTTGTCGATGCAGACTCAGTACTCGAACGCGACGCCCTTTTGCGGATCATGATGCCGGTGCTGGCAGACCCCAAACGCGTGGTAGCAGCGGGCGGAATTGTCAGAGTGTTGAATGGCTCGGAGATTGGAGGGGGAAGGCTTCGCCGCGTACGCCTGGCCAGAAAAGGCATCGAAGTTATTCAAGTTGTCGAATATCTGCGTGCTTTCTTAATTGGGAGGGAGGCTTGGGCACGAGGCAACATGCTAATGATTGTTTCCGGAGCCTTCGGAGTGTTTCGAACGGATCTGGTTCGCGCTGTAGGAGGCTACCGGTCTTTCGCCATTGGTGAAGATTTCGATCTAGTGGCACGATTACACCGACATTTACTCGATAAGGGCGCGGACTACCGCATCGAGTTTGTCCCCGATCCAGTGTGCTGGACGGAAGTTCCATCGGATCTGCGTTCGCTCGGAAGACAGCGGGCGCGATGGCAAAAGGGTCTGCTGGACGTCTTGTGGCCGAACCGGGACATGCTGTTCCGGCCGCGTTACGGGCGCATCGGGTCCCTAGCGTTGCCGTATTTATGGCTTTTCGAACTTCTAGCTCCTGTCATCGAGGTGATCGGCATCGCGACAGTTGTGTTGGCGGCATTCTTAGGCGCATTGAGCTGGTCGTTCTTCCTTCAGTTCATGTTCTTCGGGTATGGGTTTGCCACCATGATTTCCATCGGTTCCGTGCTGCAAGAAGAACTGACTTACAAACGATATAGCGATTGGCAAGACGTAGCCCGACTGGTGAGCTACTGCTTTCTCGAACACTTTCCCTACAGGCAAATGCATATGATCTGGCGACTGCAGGGTCTCTGGCAGTACTTGCGAGGCGACATGACTTGGAGACCGCTGAAGCGCCAAGGACAAGAATCAGTCGACAGAGACAAGACCGCCTCATCTCCGGTCGCGGCCAGTTGAAAGCACTGCGCTCCGGACGCACCATTGCTGGCGCGTTTAGCGAACCGGGCTCGAAACTCCGGCTTTGCGAGGTTGAACGGAGGCTCGCTTGCGAAGAGTATTAGTTGGCGGTGACATCGAGGTGTGTGTCATCCAATAATCAGTATTCATTCCCCGCGTTCGTTTGTGACGCCAATGGCCGTCTGACCATGGATAGGTCGATACAATGGGTCGTTCATGAAGACTTTCCCAATCCTCAGCGAGTCGCCTGTCCAGAACGCGAAGTCTTGCTGAAACTCGCCCGACAGCCTGCGGACGCTGAACTCGCCCGCCTGCTCGCGCACATCCGACAATGCGTCCCTGTTTTGATGAGCTGAAAAGAATTGCGGCAAAAAGGGCGAATACACATTCGGTAAGTTGTTGGTTCGATTTGGGCCTTCATCGTTTCTCGACGTTCGCGAAACGTGAACATGCAATATTGTTGAATACGTTCGCTTTTGTGCCAGTATCGGCGCTACGAACTGTCTAAGATAGCTTGTATTGTCCACTAGTAATGGATATGCAGGTAATAGCTGGGAACTTTTCCTCAGTTCGTTACGTATACTAGGCAGGCAGTGATGCACATTGGATACTCAGGACACAACTATCTCCGCTGAGGCTTCCCCCTCAATCCTCAGTAAGGCATTCATTGGCAAGTTTGGATTGCGTGCGGGCTGGCGATTCGCCTTATTCAATTTTTTATTTTTCATTGTCGCCTTTGCTCTTCTCTTCCTTCGTCGTGCTCTGATGCCCGGTGGTTTCAAAGGAAATTCCTTTACGGCACCAGTCGTCATTCTGCAGGAAGTCATCTTTCTAATCGCCATATCGGTTGCCTTAGCAGTCATGCTGCGGATTGAAAAGAAACCATTCGCGCTGAATTTCCTGCCTTTGCAGCGACCAGCCGGGTGGCATCTCGGCGCAGGAATCATCTCGGGACTGAGCGCGATCACTCTCTTGATCCTGGGCATGTGGTCGGCACATGCGATTTCATTTGATTCTTTAACCCTACACGGCATGCAAGCGTTAAAATTCCCAAGTCTCTGGGCAATTGCCTTTCTTATTGTGGAAAAATGCGATGATCCACTACATCGATGACCATCAATAAGAACGTTTTTGCCGAATCCCGCTTCTGGCAGTGCTTTTCAGGCGAAAATCGATTGAATTTCCATAGACCGCGTCCGCCACACCCGCGAGCAGCTTCCTTCTAACGGTTTTATCGAACGCGACGCCTCGTCACTGACCTTACTTCCCATGTCCTAATTAATGAACGCGTCGCCTCCGATAAAACACTTACGTGATCCGGGCACAATCACGAGAGGCGTTCAATGATGGATGGCGAAAAAGGGCATTGCTACGTGGAGGCGACTAGAAAGCTAATTGAAAATAGAAGTGCCGCACCGTTCAACGGCGACCGCGACACCAAGGGCCGTGGGCTACGCTAGTCTGACGGAATCACCACGGCGGACCTTGCCACCTTGCACCACAGAGGCGTAAACCCCAACGTTAGCCCGGTTGTGCTGGGCTGCTGTACGGAGGATGCCCGTATCCCTCGGGAGGTCGCCCTGAGGGAGGGTCGTCATCACGCAGCGCGGACAGGGACCAGTGATGCACAGGCGAACGGCATCCCCGAGCGCGAGTATTTGACCGATCCAGGCATTCTCCACAAAATCCTTGTCGTCGTTCGCGGTCTCCACCACGATGTTGGGGCGAAACCGTCGGACCTCGAACCGCCCCTGCGGATACAGCTCCCGCAGCCGATCGAGCGTGGCCGTGGTCAGCAAATGCACGAGCGCACAGTCGAAAAAAGTTGCCTCCGGCAGACCGAAGTCGGTGACGGTGTCCCGATGATCGAGGCCCTCGATATCCGGCCAGTACTCTTCAGCCGTGGCGGTCCTCACATCGTGCACTGCCGACAGCTTCACCTCCCGGTTAAGCACTTTCGAGAATATCTGGTTGAGGCCGGCTTGCTCACTATCGACGATGTTGCCATCCGGAAAGGTGATACGGACCGGCGGCGCCTTCACACCGGCTCTTGGAACGTCGGCCAGCGCAGCCCGGCAGTCGAACAAGTGCGGCCACTTTCGCGGGTTCTTTGCGCTTGCAACCTTCCCGTCGGAGCTGTCGACCAGAGCGTAGGCGCGGTCTCCTAGCAACCCGCGGTCGCTGACTTCGGCAGCATTCAGCTCTTCTCCCATCATGGACTTGACTGGATACCGCCACAGAGAAACCATCGAACCAAGAACCTGCGTCATCGGCGAACCTCCGCTTCATCGAAGGCGGGAACCGCGAACTTATCCAGGGTCTGCTGAAAGTCGTCCAGAAACGCCTCCCACTCCCCGGCGGTAATCTTCAGATGGGGCATGAGATTCCGCCATCGACTTGCCGCGGTATTTTTGTGGGCCGCCCGTAGCCCAGCAGACCATTTCGGTCACCAGGTACTTGAATCCCGCTGGTGGGACGCGATGGTGCGCTTCGTCCACCAGGAGATTGGCGTTCAGTCTTGGGTCTGACATAACTCGGTCGATAAAGTCGTCCACCACCGTTGCGCTGCTGTAGACGTCACCAAGTCTGTCGTAGAGAGAGGGCTTCTCTACTGAATGCATAATGAATCTCCGCGTAGTTCAAGAGTGTAGCAGAGCGGCAGCCGAAGAATTAGACCCATCGAGCTTTTAGAGTCAGAGAATAACACGGCGACCCGCACATGTGACAACCTAGGTTTTCGCGGTTCCTTGCGGCTACCGTGGTTAGCGTTTCGGAACCCGACTAGATAAGAACTGTACAGTGACTCTAAGTCCTATCGGCAGTGACCGCGCCTCGTGGGTTAAGTCGATCACCGCCTCTAGAACGTCGCGGTCGGTTTGCCCTCCAAACAAATCATCGGCTGTCTGCATGCGAAAGGCCGCATAAACGTAGGCGTCTGCGCGCACCGTTTTGAACCGCTTGCGGAGGCATCACCGTTTCCGCGCAGATCGGACCCCTTTAACTAGTTGACAAAACAGGGAAAGACTTTCAAGGCGTGTTCCCTTTTTAAGCAAGGGGGAGTCGGCCGGAACATAAACTTCCCGGTCTCGTAGCGAAGGGAATACAAAGAAGTGTTCAAATTGAGTATTGTTTTTGTTCATAAGCACTACCAACGCAGTCCAGCGCCCTTCGCCTTTAGCACGCCGGAGATACCACGCAGAGCGAGTGAGAATATTTCCAGGTTGGAGGGCGATCCTCACCGATATCTTCCTTCCGTTCCTGAGACGCAGCCAGCCGCGGGTACGGCCTCCACGGCTGCGTATGGTTAGTTCGTCCGGGAACATCTGCTGCAAGCTCAGCATCAGATGCAACCGCATGTGCTGAATCCTTCGGCGTGTTTCGACGAGCCTTGCCACAGGAACGTCGTATCCTATCAAGCGATAGGCCTCCATCAGGGAACCAAATCGCTGGCGATAAGAGGCTGGAGAGGTAGCGCCCGGAGTACGGCGAATCGTTGTCGCGGTCAGTCGTCCATGTATCGCTAGGATTGACTTTAATTCATCGAGGAGCTGATCATTGGATTTGTTGATCGTGAATGTCGCAAGACGATTCTGTACGGACGTGAAGGTTGCATCGTCGATGATCTTAGCGCTGGGATGAGGTACTCGCACCCAATTTGACTCGGGAATTTTCACTTCTTTCGAATGCAGCTTTCTGGACGTTTTACCATACGTTAACCAGCCGTTGTACTTGGAATGGGTCAAGATTGTGCGCACCGCGTCAATCGACCATGGCAGTCCATCGTGATAGGGGATACAACGACCGTTTAGTTCCCGTGCGATCCTGCTGAAGCCGTACTCTTCTTCGAGAAACATGCGGTAAATCTCTCGCACCAATTCCACCTCCTCTTCCGGCCCGAACACTAAGATCACACGATCACTCATTATTCCCTTACGCTCACCCATCGAGAGTAATTGCTTGGCATTCCCTTCGGGAGAGACAAGCATCCTTCGCAGACCATAACCGGGTCGCCCACCCGAGCCGCGAAAGCCTCGCAAGTAGACGTTCCGTTGTCCGGCGAAGATCTTCACTCCCAATTCTCGGCTGTACTCTCCTGCCATGGAACGCTTCAGGGCTTTCAACAGCATGTTCGGCAGTGTGCCATCATTTACAAACGGCTCCGCACAGTAATGAACAGGAATTCCCGCAGACTTACAGAGGAACTCATAGTGAGCGGATTCGTCAGCATCCTGAAAACGCCCCCATCGGCTGACGTCGTAAACCAGAATAGCTTTGTAACTGGCATGGCCACCCACCACATCTTGCAATAGTTGGCGGAGACCGCCTCGGTGCTTCAGGACTACACCGCTTCTGCCACCGTCTTCGTAGGTTTGGACGACAGAGAAACCACAGGAATCGGCGTAACCTTGGATTACGAACCGTTGGTTATCGAGCGAAAACTGCTGATGTTCAGTGGACATACGAATGTATTGAGCAGCCGGAAGAGAAGCGTCTTTAGGCATATTGATCTCCTTTTGACGTATCTATCGGCTGATTCCCAAAAACACTTTAGGTCGATGCTGCCGATATTTCGGCACTGTGCCGACTGGCCGGCAAGAGCATCGCCAATTGGATTCCTAACTTGTTGAAAACACACAGTGATACTTGGGTACTGCAACTGCCAAGCCAAGGGAATGAGACTAGTGCTCGAACAGGATCTTCTCAATCTGGCAGAACGTCTATTAGCCGAACTCAGGGCAATTGAGCATTGGAATATTGCGTACTGGCGGAATCGCCACCCTGATGTATATGAGACCAAAGCCTTTCAAGCCCGGCAGAGCAGGCGAGGCGAGATCATCGGACAGATAGCTCTGATACGTCGGTCGCTTTTGCAGATCCATCCTGGCGAGGAAAGAGTGTGTCCTTATTGCGACGGGAGAGAATACGTTTTTGTCGAAGCATTTTCACATGACGGTCCCGTCGGTACAAAGACATGGGTCCGCACGGACTGTCCTCTTTGCAACGGCACTGGACGACTTACGGTGGGACGGAGTCGGACGGCTCTCCAGCTATTGAGACTATTTAGTTCGCCGCCGGTGCAAGAGGAAGACTCTGTTCCCCCATTGCAAAACAATTGTTACTGACTAGACCCCCAAGGCGTAAGATTCAGCACTCAAAGTCAAAAGAGGCTGCCAATGTCTCTTACGCCCCTTATCCCCGCCGCGCAGTACCTCAGGATGTCTACTGAGCGCCAGGAATACTCGGTAGAGAACCAATCTCAAGCTGTGGCGAAATACGCTGAACACCACGGGTTCTCTGTTGTTCAGACGTACTCGGACCCGGCCATCTCCGGAGTGCTTCTGCGAAGGCGTAAGGGCCTCCAGAAATTAATTCAGGACGTAGTACAAGGCGAAGCGTCTTACAAAGCGATTCTGGTTTACGACGTAAGTCGTTGGGGACGTTTTCAGGACACTGACGAATCAGCACACTACGAGTTTTTGTGCAAATCCACAGGTGTACGTGTGCATTATTGTGCCGAAATCTTTTCGAATGATGACTCCATGCCAAGCATGATCATGAAGTCTCTGAAGAGAGTGATGGCGGGCGAATACAGTCGCGAATTGGGGGTTAAAGTTCTTGCGGGACAGAGACGAGGAGCAGCTCTCGGGTTTAGACAAGGAGCACAACCGGGTTACGGACTGAGACGATTGCTCGTTTCAGCAGAGAGATTGCCAAAGCAATTGTTGGCGCAGGGCGAACGGAAGAGCATCGCCACCGATCGGGTCATTCTCGTTCCCGGCCCTTCCGATGAACTGCGCTGCGTACGCCAGATATATCGGATGTTCACTCAGAAACGTATGACGTTCTCTGACATCGCACGCAACCTGAATGGCAGGCAAACGAAATATATTGAAGGCTCAGAATGGAGTCTTCGCGCAGTCCAGACGGTTCTCACGCACCCAAAATACGTCGGCTGCAATGTCTACGGACGCTACACCCAAAGGCTGTACACGCCTCCGAAACGGAAACCGCAATCTGACTGGACTGTTGTGCCGTCCGCTTTTGAGCCGTTGATCGATCTCGCAACTTATGCGAAGGCCCAGCGCATCATAGAAGGCGCCACCAAAGGTTTTCCCCGGAATAGATCAGACAACGAACTCCTTGATGCTCTTCGTGCCATTCTTGCAAAGAAGGGTAGAATCACCATCGACTTAATCAAGGACACTCCGAAAACGCCATCCGCGCAAACATATAACACTCGCTTTGGAAACGTCAGTCACGCTTACGAACTGATAGGTTATGCGGGCTTTTGGCGCGGCGGCTGGATTGAAACGCGCCGACGAGTTCAGATACTACGTAGTGACCTGATGCGGAAAATCGTTGAGCTTAATCCAACGCAAGTTTCGATTGAGAACCGTGGAGGATCTTATCGCACTCGCCTTCGGATACAAGGCGGAGGTTTGATCTCAGTGCTGGCTTCTCGACCTCTTCGGTGTTACAAGGATGCGATTCGTTGGCTTTTAACACCCCGGCCCGATGAATGTCATCTGATAACTCTGGTCGCAAGACTCAATTTGGAGTGTGATGCCTTCAAGGATGTGTTTGTAATTCCTCCAATCGGCAGGTGTGCTGCGGTTTACGTCAAAGACAGGGATCGGCGGCTGCAAGAAGCGATACGACTAACAGAACTTGGCGATTTCTGCAAAACTGTCGAGAGATTGAGCAATCCAGGATAGGCGGACATCTCGATTGTTCTCGGCTCAGCGTCCCATTGCGTCGTTGCTGCGTTTGTGGGTCTAGGGAGATTCCAACACAGCCTCGAAACTATGGTCCAGATCACTTCTAGTCAAAGAACGCTAGCCATATTGTGATGCCGTCTCCATGTCCGCTCACACAATTGTTCTATAGCGTAATTTGCGCTAGTACGACCAATTTCCGCAAAATCGTGTTCGCGGCCGACGGAGGAAGCATGGAATCAGCCCCGAGTATTCCAGTTGCACAGTATCTTCGAATGTCCACGGAGCATCAGCAATACTCCCTTCAGAACCAGACTGCGGCAATCACAACGTATGCGAGGGAGCACCGATGCCGGCAAGAGCGGAGTGGTCTTGAATCGTCGGCACGGCCTTTGTATCAGTTGCTTAAGGATGTTATTAGCGGCACGGCCCCCTATAAGGTTGTATTAGTCTACGATGTTAGCCGTTGGGGACGATTTCAAGACGCGGACGAGGCTGCATATCACGAATTTATCTGCCGATCAGCGGGTGTCCCGGTGCATTACTGTGCCGAGCCGTTCTCAAACGATGGCACCTTCGCCAGCATGATCATGAAGGCACTCAAGAGAATGATGGCCGGAGAATACAGTCGCGAACTATCTGTGAAGGTCTACGAAGGCTCGAAACGGCTGGCGCAGTCTCACGACCTATGGACTCAACTGTCAGCCCAGCCATCATGAATTCCGAATCGCACAGGGTTATGCGATGGGATCCCCCAGTCTGATCGAGGCAATCGCTGAGTATGCAGACGGGGTCGTTACGAGAACGGCGATTCGAGGTATGGCGCAGACAGTCCGGAACGAACGAGTGGAACGTAAGACGATCGCTCTAGCCGAGCGCTTGGAGAACTCATTGTAGACGTGAGACTTGCGGAGTGGTTTGACAAAGGAGGCAACAGATGTATATACATATACTATGAGACCAGCCGCACTTGAACTGCAGTCCGCAGCAGCACTTTTTGACCTGCCTTGCGCGTGTCAGAACTTGCGGCGCGTCACTCGAGTCGTAACGCGAATCTATGATCAGGAACTGAGGAAGACAGGACTCGAAATCACGCAATTCGGGCTGCTTACCGCTCTGGCTGCGACTGAAGAGGCCAATCAAAAGCGGCTGAGCGAGGGCTTTGCGATGGATAGTACAACTTTGACGCGGACGTTGGGGCTGTTGCTGAAACAGGGCTGGGTTCGTGTGAGGCGCGGAAAGGACAGGCGGGAGCGTCTGTTCCGTCTCACGCAGGTAGGCAAGCGACAACTGGCCGAGGCTCAACGGTACTGGGAGCGGGCGGAACAGCGACTGCGGACAAAACTAGGCGACGAGGGTTGGAAAATAATGAGGCACACAGTCTCGCGAATAACCGAGGCCGCGATGGCGGCGTAAATTTTTGTACCCAATATGTATGTATATACATCTAGTGTGGTTTGAGGGAATTAAGATTCTCCAGAAAGGAACCATTTATGCGGATCGCTCTCTATTTGTTCGCCGCGCTCCTCGTGTTCGGAGTTCTCCTCGCCAAGCTGCGAGCAACACCTGCAGGCCCAGGTCCCGGGAATCACAGTGGGGCCGGCTCCGGCCGCCCAGAACTCGAATATTTGAAGGCCGTAAACAGCGTGGCGCCGCCGCGAGATCCACAGTTGCTGTTTCTGCTTATGGCGGAGTACTCGAACGCGAACCGACAGGGCGAGGGTGCAGAGTTTTTCTCCGCGCGCCTGAAGGAATTCGGACCTCGCCTGACGGACGCTCAAAAGGCGCTGTATCTGAGCGCCATCGGATTGTTGCGAGCTCAACATGCATCTTCAGTTTCCTTGCTGCACCGAGTCGGCTACGTCAAAGAGACGATCGCTACGTTGGAACAAGCCAAGCAGCTTTCCGGCGGACAACTCTTCGTGGTGAACTGGATTGCCGGCATCGTCCATGCTCAGCTTCCAAGCCTCTTCCATCAGAAGAAGGCAGCGCAGGACGAGCTTGCCTGGTGCGTGGCGAACGCTCACAAGGCGCCACACGCAGGGTGGTTGCGGGAAGTTTACTACTACCTTGGAAAGTTGGCCCTCGTAGACGGAGAACAAGTCAAAGCACACGACTATCTGCGGCAAAGTGGCTACCGGGACTTTCACCGGCCGATTACGCTGCTCACGCCTTTTTCGGAAGAGGTCGCATCCGGGCACGCTTTTTCGCCGCGGCGCATCGCCGAGATCGTGCCGGGGCGCGTATATGCGCTCTCGGGTTTCGAGTTCACCGAATATTATTTTGTGGTGTCGGACGATCGGCGAGAACTAATCGGTATCGATGCGGGTACACGCCCAGACTCTGCCAAGGCCGCCTACGAGGCACTACGAGCATATGCGCCTAACCTCCCGGAACTGACGACGGTCTTCATCACTCACTCCCATTGGGATCACGTTGGCGGACACACGTATTTCCGTACCCTAAATCCCCGCTTGCACTTCTACGCGAGGAGCAACTACGGAGAAGAAATCGCCCGCGAACTCAATGCGCCAGGCGTGTTCGACAAGCAATTCTTCGGCGAAGCCTTCAGCATCGACAATGTACGAAGCTTCAAGCCGGACATCACCATCGATCGTCGCACCGAGCTGAAGATCGGAGGGACCCGCATCGAACTCATTCCTGTGCAAGGAGGCGAAACTCACGATGCGATGTTCATTCACTTGCCGGATGAGGGCGTTCTGTTCGTCGGCGATTTCATCATGCCCTATCTGGGCGCACCGTTCGTCGAGGAGGGTGACTTTCAGGGGCTGATGGACACAATCGATATCGTGGTACAAAAGAATCCGCGATATCTGCTCCATGGCCATGAGCCGCTCACACGGAATTTCGCCTCTGCCTCCATGCTGGCGAAGCTCAAAATAGATCTGATATGGTTGCGCGAACAGGTCCTGACCGCAACTCGCCGAGGCGATGAGCGGGGCGCGATACATCAGGCAAACCTGATTCCCCCAAGCCTGCTCACCGACCAGCCCGATGTGTATCAGCCATACCTTATCCTGCGCGAACACGTCATCGACCGTCTTTATGATCAGAACGTCGGCTACTGGCAGCCGGACTTGCAAGGCGTCGAACATCTCACCCGTGCGGACCACGCAGAACTCTTGGTCGACTACCTCGGCGTGTCGGAAAGACAGTTGCTCAACACAGCGGAACGCCTGACTGCGGACGGCAAGTATGAGCTCGCAGCCACTCTGCTTGAATCGGCTGGAGATAGGTTCGAGGGCCGCAGCTCCGTAACCAATGCCAAACGCCTTGTATACCTCAAGCTGATGGAGAAGCACCAGAATACCGACCCGTTCAAATTCATCATCTACTCTGGAAAGATTAGGGAACAAACGCCGCAGATGACTGTGACTAAGTGAAGAGTAGCGCCGCTCTTGGCGCTCATGGGGGAAGTGGCGTGCCTGCTGCGCATCTACGGGCGAGGGGGACGGGCAACTCGGAACCAATGCCTCTGGAGACGGAACTGGTGCCCTACGCCAGCGGACTGGCCCTAGCTATAATTTGAGGTACGTCGGACATCAGCACCACACATGGTTGTGGCATCATTGGGCAGCGATGTTCGCGACTCGACACAGAAGGAAGTACCAGCGAAATGGCACCCTAAATACTGACCAGCTTTCATCCCGACTGCGCGAACGACTCTGCGAACCTGCGATGCTGGGGCGGAGACCCCAGCCGCGCGAGCTTCTTTCTCAACAAAAGGATCGCTGTGAGCAGTGAAAATAATCACTGGTACCGGGGGCATGAGCTTCTTCAGCACACGGGTTTCTTCCAATCCGTTCATGACCGGCATTGAAAGGTCGGTCACAATTAGGTTAGGGCGGAGCAGTTGAGCCTTTTCGATTGCTTCCCTCCCATTTTCAGCCTCTCCGCAGACGTCAAAGTCTCCCTCGCGGGTGAACATTTCGCAAAGCGCCCGACGAACGAGCGGGTTGTCATCAACGACTAGCACCGACCTGATAGGCATACGAATCCCCACTCACGTTTTTAAGCACGAGTACGCGTTAGACGTTGACTTTCAGATGCGCAATGACCCGCAACTGTTGATACAGAATGTGGGCATCCCGAATTTCCGGCTCCGGAAGAGGCTTCTGTCACTCGCCAAGGCGATGTTCTTACTGTTCGGTGTCCGTCGTTACTAGGTACTGTTTACACTCCCACGTTCTTCCGAGATCTAAGGCTCTGCTCTGCTGTGCTTTGCGAGTTGGTACAGATCGTGCTCGGAACATGGAGGCGCAGCTCCGAAAAAACGACGCCGAAGCAAGTTCTTGATGTGCTTGTCCGGCGAACAATCGGAGGAGTCGCCATGCCGCGAAAATCTCTATTTCTGTGTGTCGATGACGAATGGAATGGAATGGAATGGAAGGTCGCAAGGTGCTGTTTGAGGAGGCTGGGTGCAAGGTAAGATCTGGATCCGTTATGACGAGTTCACTTTCCAGGTGAGACACCCTTTTGATTTCGGGTCCTCATGGCAGATCGTCAAGTGATTTCCAGTCAGTGTCACTGCTGCCTTTACACTTGTCACCGGTCACACAAAACTCCACGCCAAGAACGGGGTGAATCTCCCAGTTGTTCGCCCGGACAAGGTGATTTCTAATAAAGTGCTCTGAGTCAAACAAAAGAAGGCCAGTGACGCGAACCAAAAGTGCCTTTTGTGGGGTGGAGTCTATCAGCGGCTTAATCTTCTCTCTCGTGAAGTTAGGATGAGCAACTCTCACGCGTGGTGTAAATTCTGCCGTCTCCGATTCCAATTCTCGTGAGTGAAATATTGTTTTATCCGTGTCCGGGTTGCCGGAGACCGGAAACTTGTCCACTGTCGTTTTCGAGACTAAGACTAAGTGATTGTCAGTTTCCTCTGGAGTGTGAAGCCCACAATTGCAAGATTCCCCACCAAGTTCGGGTTTGGCTACCAGCAGGTAAGCAACGACGGTGATCTTTTGAGATTAGCTCTTCGCGGCTGTCGCCCTGAGCAAAACTCTCTGGGTCATCCAACTTCTTCATCCAGGTGAGACTCCGCGCAGTAGCGGTTTGATCGTCGGAACGGATATTTTTGCGACGATTAAGGTTCGGATCGAAGCTGGTACCACATCCTTCGTCTGGACAATCTGCAAGGCTCAGCTTGCACGGAGGCTTTACCTTTTGATTTCTTTTTGGTTGAGCGATTACTATTGCTGGAAATGCAGTGGCTAGGACAACAACTGCTATCAAGCCCCGTTTCATAGCATGAGCCTCCGTTTGAAAATCGATTGAGCGTACCGTGACCACTACGCTGCGGGAGGCAGCGCGACACAAAGGGAATGGTTCTTAATTCGGCACGCTTTACAAAATACGGTGGGGGAAGACTGAAATTGGACTGCGCTACGCAATTTAGCGTCGAAATCTCTATTCGTGTCTCTTTTCGTACGTTTGTTACGATTTCAGGACTTACCGCACTGTTTGCAGGGCTTTTCAGAATTCGCGAGATCTAGATCACCTCTCGGCCTTATCGCACGAACCGATGATCGGCTCCAAAGTCCCCTTCCGAGCCAGGTCTTGCTTGTTACGAAATCAGAACAAGTACTGTTATGGATAGTGAGTCGGTCTCCTAGCGGGTGAAATACAGAGGAGCAGGAGCACAGCCTAGTTCAACGACGGATATACAGTACAGTCTTGGTTGTTAGCAAAGCCCCGAGCCGAAGATGACGCTTCGAGTTCCTTTTTCGTAGCATCTCCTTCTTGCCAGAAATTCAGCCACGAAACCGATCCTGGTCGACTCTCTAGTTGGGCACCAGAGGGCCTAAGGACCGGTCTTCTGGCTCCAGTTCGCGATTGAGCAACTCGGTGATCTCTTCGGCGGTGCTCGGCTTCCTGATCTTGTTCAGCGCTCGCGAAATGTGCTCGCCTAATCGACGATGCGAATTCGCAATCTCCCGCATTTCCGGTTCCAGTTCTCGACAAATGAACTTAGCCTATTATTCGTGACTGGCATCGACGCAGCACGGTTTAGACAAGAGCAAACCGGAATAACAAATCATGGCTTGCTCGCCGGCAGTAGCTTAAGCAGCAAGTTGCCGATCGCCACGGGCTCATGCGCTCCAGCGCCGCCAACCAGAGTGTACGAGCGCTCGAAGCCTCTCGGTCCTTCCACTTTCATTTCCCAGTTGTCATTTGCGCGAGACCCTTCGATTGACACCCGCCACTCTCCGGGCCTATCACTCAGCACGTGTTCAACGACGGCCACAATCTCCCCACGAGTTCGGGGATCGCCCGTATTCTGCATCTCGATCCTGACCGCCATGTCTCCTATATTGTACAAAGCGGCCAGGTAACCTTTTCACGTGTACAACCTGTTCAAAAGCCCATGGACGGCGCGCTGTGTCGCCGACAACGTCGGGCTCAGGGCTCTCAAAGAACGAGTCAGGCGATTGCCGTCCCCGCGACCGATCACCTCTTGGAATGTCCTTCACAGTTTCTGCTGAAAAGGACGCGCGGGGAGAAGGTTTTTTCTGGGGAACCAGACTTGCGGCGCCGAGAGCGCCGAGAGCGCCGGAAAAAGTAAAGGCTGTGACATTGGTTATGCTCTAGCCATCGGCTCCTGCGAGGGAGCTAATAGCGTGGAGACACGCACCGTCACAGCCCTTTGATGCGATCACCGCTTTTGCGGTCCCAAACCCCAACTGTCCCTCGCAGAGACGGTCGGTTTTTTCGGGTCTGGCTGCTCTTCGGGTTACCCTTCCGAGCTGATCACTCAGCCTACTTCGGACCGGCGAAATTTTATTTAAGCCAACCCTTTCAGCCGTCGACGGTAGCAAACTTAGAGAGTTGCTCGAAGATTGTCAACGCCCGTTTTCAGTGCAATCAGCCGGTTACGATGGATCAAACCAAGAAACGCAACCCATTGAATCATTACTGCTTAGTGAAGGGGAGATCGCGTTCTTTCCATTTTCCCACAGGAGGATTCACAGGTGCGAGCAGACCCAACATAAATGCGAAGACAACATAATCCATCTTTATGTTGGGGCCCTACTCGAAGACGTGGACGACTTACGGCAACTCAGCTTCATTCTTTACATACGCGGCAAAGAAATGGCTGGGATTCCACGGGCGGCTAAAGCTGCCCAGTGCGTCGCCCATGCGGTTTGCCGATCATCTCAGCGACTTCGCCCGGTACATGACAGAGGAAAAAGGCCTCTCGCCATATTCGGTGCGGCCCCACGGCTCGCAGACATCAAGGTTCCAGGAATGGTTCGGGGAGCGGCATCGGTTGCTGGCGAGGGCGAGGGTCGAAGATGTTGACGAGTTCCTTGCCATGAAAGGCGTCTGCGGATGGAATCGCAAGTCGGTTTCAAAGGAACAGAGCAACAAGCAGGTGCTTGATTTTGTTGAAGCAAAGTGGAGGACCGGTAATTAAGCAAAGGGGCGTGCTGAGCGTTATCATCAGGGACGTGGTCAACGCATGAATTCGCTTGCACCTGAAAGAAACGTATTCGCCCTCCGCTTCTGGGCTCTGATCCCGGCACTGCTCTTCCTTGCCGGCGCCTCGAGCGAATTGCGCGGACAAGGAATCGAATCCCAGACCTACACCAGCCCGGTGGTTCGCGCCCACTTTGCCGCCGCCCAGGAAGCGCAGAAGCGCAATGATTACGCAACTGCCGAGCGTGAATACCGTGCCGTGCTCGCCTCAGTTCCTCGTTTCGCTGAGGTTCACATGAATCTTGGCCTTGTTTACCAGCTGCAGAATCGCATCCCCGGCGCGATGGTCGAGTTCCGCCGCGCTCTTGCGATCGAGCCTGGTCTTGCGGGAGCAAATTTCTTCCTTGGGGTTGACTATTGCAAATTGGGACAAGCGACAACAGCCGTTCGTTACCTGAAGACCGCAGCGCGGCGGGAGCCGGATCGGCCAGATATTTGGTCGTGGCTGGCGACTGCGCAGGAGCTCTCCGGTGAAATTGAAGCGGAAGTTGCGACTCTCAGGCAGGCATTGAGCCTTCAGCCGCAAGATGTGAATCTGCTCTACCTCCTAGGCCACGCCTACGAACGGCTGGGGAAAGGAGAGGTTGCTAGCCTGGAAAAAGTGGCACCCGGCTCCTCCTGGGCCGAACAATTACTTGCGGAGAGTTATTCGTCCAGCAGCGAGTGGTCCTTTGCGGTAATTCGATTCCAAAACGCTATCGCGATATCCCCTGCCCGGCCCGGCTTGCACGTGGGCCTGGGCGAAGTTTTATTGCGAGCAGGAAGGTTCAAGCAGGCTGCAAACGAGTTCGACCAGGAGTTGCAAATCGATCCTTACAGTCTGCGGGCAAGCGTCCGCCGAGCAGAGGTGAAGCTGATTCAGGGCGAGGTTGACGGCGCGCTCCGGGATTGGTCGCAGGCAATCAGAATTGACGAGGCGCAAGCAGAACGCCTCCTGGGGATACGCGAGTCCGGGTATGGCGATGCCGCTTTCGAGCAACTCCCCGAGGCGCAACGTGCGAAACTTGAGGCTATTGCTCCCCAACTTCGAGCGAACGATAGCCCTGCCGCTCATTTTGCTCTGGCGTTTGTCGCAACACAAAGCGGCAACCTGTCAGAAGCTGCCGCGGACCCCACACGTTCCCTCGGTTCGACAACACCTAGTGCCGTTTGCGCGGAAAGCGCCGTCCGAAAGGAACTCCTTCACGGGAGGTACTCCGCGACGTCACATTGTTTTAAGCGTCTTCTGACCGCGCAGTCGCCGCTCGACCTGCGCCTCCAAGTAGTACACGCCCTGTTTGAGATCGGAGAATACCAGGGCTCACTCGGGCTGCTCGGCGAGATACCTCGAAAGGATCGGCGCTCTCCCCCCGCCCTCTATTGGCGTGCACGCTGCTACGAAAACCTGGCCACAGCAGCGTATCTCCGCCTCTACCAGACGGATGCGAACTCTTATCGCGTGCACCAGTTGTCGGGCGACCTGGAGGCAGCCAAAGGGGACGATAAGAAAGCGATGAAAGAGTACCGTGCCGCGATCGCTCTGAAGCCTTCCGTGCCTAACTTGCACTACAGCCTGGGCCACCTGCTCTGGAAAAATCTGCAGACTTCCGAAGCCCGCGCAGAATTCGAGACAGAGTTAGGTCTCAATCCTCGCCACCTGGGGGCACTTCATGATCTGGGCGACACCTATCTTCTCGAACATCAACCAGAGAAGGCCGTTCTGTATCTCAACCGCGCCCTGGCAATCGACGCGGCAGACCCGGATCTTCATCGCGACATGGGCACCGGCTATACCGAACTCCACGATTACCGGAAGGCGGAGGCCGAATTCAAGACTGCGCTGCCCGGGGATCACGACGGATCCGTCCACTACAAGTTGGGCCGGGTGTATCAAGCACTCGGCGAAAAGGATAAAGCGGTTCGTGAGTTTAATATTTCGACTTCGCTAAACCGCGAATCGCACAGCAGACTCGAGAAACAGACGGACCGGTTGAACGTGATTGAGGGCGCGTCTCAAGATCCATAGAGCGGAGCGTGAAGAAATATTTCCTTCGAGGGCCCGCGTATGAGACAAGGGATTCGAATCTGATGCTCAATGAGGACCGGCAACCCCAACGGTGCCGCGGTTGGCTGCGGTGCGGACTGAGACTCAATCTTCTTTTTGCCGTTGTTGTCCTCTCGCCTGCGAGCCCGCCATTGTCTGTGGCCGCTGGGCGCTGGTCAGCGAACCCGTACCCGCAGTCCCCGCCTTCGCGGTCAGATCCCCAGAACGATGCGTTCCAGCAAGGCCTCATTGCTCTGAAAGAGAATCGACTCGAGGTGGCGCTTGAGAAACTGACCGCCGCCGAGCGCGAGCGTTCGGCGGATGCGCGAATCCGAAACATTCGGGGAATCGTGCTTGCTCGGCTCGGACGGACCAGCGAGGCCGCTGGCGAATACCGGGAGGCAATTCGGCTGGACGCTCAACTAGAAGATACGCACCGAAATCTCGGATTCCTCGAATGGACAGAACACCATCTTGAGAATGCCCGCACAGAACTGCAGCGCGCGTTGGAACTTGCGCCCGACGACTCCTTCGCTCGCTACTATCTCGGACGGGTGCAACTTGATGCCAAGCTCTATGCAGAAGCCTTCCGGGAGCTGGAGCGATCGGGGGTGCCCTGGCCGTCGGATGCGGAATTTCTGATTCAGACAGCCACGGGATACAGAGACCTGGGCCGGCAAGAGGAAGCACGCAAGATAGCTGGCCGTCTTGTAGACATGCAGCTCAGTGATGCGCAGTCGGTCAGTGCCGCGGGTTTGTTCGTTTCGTTGCACGCGAATGATGCTGCCATCGACCTGTTGCGAAAATTGCGGGCGCGACAGCCTGGCTCGGCCCCATGGGCCCAGTTTGATTTGGCGCTTGCTTATCTTCTTTCTGGACGCCATGACAATGCGGCCAGCGAAGCACATGACTACCTGGAGGCGTTGCGACCAGGCAGTACCGACACGCGGGCGGGCTCGAAAGGCTGGTCATTAATCGGTATTGCAAAAGCCCGCCTCGGACAGGGAGACTCGGCAATCGATGCGTTTCGCCGGGCAGCCGCGCTGGATCCTGGGCAAGAAGAACTCTGGCTTAATTTGACTCGCCAGTTGATGGACTTGAGCCGCTATGCGGACGCAATTTCCGCAACGCAGGTGGGCCTTGCCGCGAATCCAAAATCCTATGCTTTGCACCTGCGGTTGGGAGCGGCATACCTTGCCAGCGACCGCTACGCCGAGGCGGAACAAACGTTTTACGAGCTCGTTCGTGCCGGCGATCCTCTTCCCACCAGTTACATCGGGCTCGCGCAGGTTCTGCTACGAACGGGGCGAGCTGAGGATGCCGTTTCGGAACTGACCGCTGCTGGAGAGAAGCTTGGACCGAACTTTCTGATCGCATATTTTCAAGGGCTGGCCCTGAACCGCGCCGCTAAACCACAACAGGCGGCAGCTGCGTTTGAGGAGTCCGTTCGCTTGAATCCCAACAGTGCCGAAGCTCATCTGGGCTTAGGAAAAACTGAGCTGGCACTGGGCCGAGTTACGGACGCGACACGCGAGCTGGAGGAGAGCCGTCGTCTGAACCCGGGAAACGTTCAGGCACAGCGACTGCTCACCCAAGCACATCGCCGGACGGGAGATAACATGCCACAGAAGGGAGACTCAGCCGCAGAAGTGCCGCTCGACCCGCAGGAACACTTAGTGGATGACTTCCTTCTGCCTCAATGGGAGATGCCTTCGAAGAGCGCCGCGCAATAACGATGCGTGCGAACGCACATGCACGAACTGGAGCCATGCGAGCGGGCATGGGATCAAAGTTCACGGAAAGAGTATTCTGAGCCGTAGCAACAGACCTGAATCAGGGCTAGAGCTTGGAACCAAAGCGCGCTCCAATCATGACCTTCATTCGTTCTCTCTTTCCTTCGCTGTGGCGGGTCGGAATTACGCGTTCAGCCATTTTGCTGGTGCTGGTGAGCCAAGTAACCGTTGCTCAGTCTCCAGCTAGCCCTGGCCAACCAAAAGAACCCGTCGCCATCGCCCATTTCACGGATGTCGCCGCCCCGGCCGGGCTCACGATGAGGAACGTGTTTGGCGGAGTCGATACCAAGAAATACATCCTCGAAACGACCGGCACCGGTGTGGCTGTTTTTGACTACGACAATGACGGATGGCCGGACATTTTTATCGTGAATGGCACCACTCTGGAGGCGCCTCCCCAGGCCGAATCTCCCACCAACCATCTGTATCGCAACAATCACGATGGCACCTTTACCGATGTCACGGTGAAGACCGGTCTCGTCGCAATCGGATGGGGACAAGGCGTCTGTGTCGGCGATTACGACAACGATGGCTGGGAAGACCTCTACGTTACCTACTATGGCCGTAATCGTCTTTATCACAATAACGGCGGCAGTTTCACGGAGGTGGGAGAGAAGGCGGGGGTGGCCGGATCGGGCAAGGCGTGGGGTACGGGCTGCGCATTCGTGGACTACAATCGCGACGGACATCTCGACCTGCTGGTCGCGAACTACGTAGATTTCGATCTCTCCACGGCTCCCAAGCCGAGTGAACGGGCGACATGCACGTGGAAGGGGGCGCCCGTAATGTGCGGCCCGCGTGGCCTGCGCGGCGCGAAAAACCTCCTGTATCAAAACCGGGGAGATGGCACTTTCGCAGATGTCACCACGAAAGCGCACGTCGATCAGACTCAGGGACGCTACGCATTTTCGGTAACCACTCTCGACTTTGATGATGATGGGTGGCCCGATATCTATGTAGCCTGCGACAGCGCGCCCAGCATTCTGTACCACAATAACCGCGACGGCACGTTTACCGATGTCGCCGTCCCCGAAGGCGTCGCCTACAACGAGGACGGGCGAGAGCAGGCCGGGATGGGAACGACGGTTGCCGACTATGACGGCGATGGCCGTCCGGATATCTTCAAAACCAACTTCTCCGACGACACACCGACCCTCTATCACAGTGATGGAAACGGCGTTTTCTCGGACCGTACCTTTGCCGCGGGTATGGGTCTGCACTCCCAGTACCTGGGATGGGGAGCGATGTTTTTTGACTTCGACAATGACGGCTGGCCGGACGTGATCCTGGCGAATGGGCACGTCTACCCGGAGGTAGACAAGTTTCACCTGGGCAGTGAATATTTGGAGCCGCGCCTGCTTTACCACAACAACGGCAACGGGACTTTTACGGACGTTTCCGCCGCGGGAGGGCCGGGCATCACGACGGTTTCCTCAGCGCGTGGTTTGGCGGTGGGCGATCTCCGCAATGACGGGAACCTCTCCATCGTGATCAGCAACATGAATGCAGCACCGAGTCTGCTAGTGAACGACATACGGTCTGGCAATCACTGGGTCGCGTTCAAAACTGTGGGTACGCGCTCCAACCGGGACGGAATCGGCGCAAAAATCATAGTCAAGGCGGGGGCGCGCACGATGATCGATGAAGTGCGCAGTGGTTCGAGCTACATTTCCCAGAGCGATCTCCGGATACATTTCGGCCTCGGGTCTATTTCTAAAATAGAATTTGTCCAGGTGCGCTGGCCTAGTGGAATCGTGGAGCGTTTCGACAATTGTTCCGTTGAGGCCATTCACACACTGAAGGAAGGGGCAGGCACCGCCGTTAATTCTGATTCAGGCAAGCACTGATACCAGACTTAACATCCTATCTGCTATCCGCGGTAGCGGCAGAAGGCTCCTCGACTTGAAGGATCTGGTCGCCACGCACATTCTGAAGAGTCTGGCGGATGCCACTTGGCCAGCGAATTTCGATCGTCTTCGCAGCCATTTCCGGTCCAAGGCCGAAGTGCACCCGTTTGTCGCCGGAGGATAGATAGCTGCCTGCAGTGTTTACGGTTGCAAATTGCGAGCCTTGCGAGGTGACGGCCTTGACCACCGCACCGATCGCATCACGATTGCTCTTGTGTCCAACCAGATGCAACATCAGCCAGTGATTGTGCGTCGGGGTCTCGTTGCGCAGAACATATGCCGGGCCATCATTGGTGGTGACCACCGCGTCCAGCCTGCCATCATTGTCAATGTCTCCGATCGCCATACCTCTGCCCACCCAGGCTTGCGCAAATACGCTGCCCGCATCCGCTGAGACGTCGATGAAGCCCCTCCCCGTGTTCCTGGCCAGCAACATGGGCTCGCGATAGTGAAGGTTCGGGAACGTCAGTTGAATGGTATCGAGGTCGTGTCCTTGGGCGACTAGGAGATCTTTCCATCCGTCGAGATCGCAATCCAGGAAGCGAATACCCCATCCCGAGTGGGTGGCAGTTATGCGACCGAGACCAGATGGGTAGGTCTCGTAAGTAAATGTGCCATCGCCGTTGTTGCGATAAAGCGCGTACATTTGATTGGCCAAATCCGTGATGGCAAGGTCCGGAAGTCCATCATTGTTATAGTCCGCAAAGTCAACACCCATGCCGGCGTAGGTGTGGCCCTCGCCGTCGACGGCCACGCCGGAAGCCAGCCCTACCTCTTTGAACATCCCGCCGCCTTCGTTGTAGTACAGAAATTCCGGCACCGAGTCGTTCGCAATAAAAAGATCGATGCGCCCATCCTGGTCATAGTCCGCGAGGGCGATGCCCAGTCCCTTGCCTGGCGTTGCGAGGCCGGTCTTATGGGAGACTTCCGTGAAACGGCCATCGCCATCGTTGTGGTAGACCAGCGGGCTAATGGGACGGAACACATCCGGGGTGCAATATGATCTGTATCCTTCCTTGCGCTCGCCACACCAGAGGTCGTCGAAATCCCATTGCAAGTAACGGAGCACCACGAGGTCGAGACGACCGTCGTTGTCGAGATCCACCCAGGCGGCGCTGGTTGACCAGCCTCCACCAGCCACACCGGCCTGCGCGGTCACATCCGTAAACGTGCCGTTGCCGTTGTTGTGGTAAAGCTTATTGTTGCCGTAAGCCGTCACGTATAAATCTTCATAGCCATCATTGTCGTAGTCGCCCACGGCGACACCCATGCCATAGCCCGTGCCCTGCAAGCCGGCTTTTTCGGTTACGTCCTCGAAAGTGCCGTCCGGTTTCTGATGATAAAGGCGGTTCCAATCCTTGGGACCTTGCTTCTGAGGGATGGTGCCTTTCGGAGTGGGGTCCGCCAGGGGTGCGCCATTCACGATGAAGATATCGAGGCGTCCATCATTGTCATAGTCGAACAAGGCGACACCCGAGCCCATGGTCTCGATCAGATATTTCCGAGAAGTGTGAGAAGCAACGTGCTGAAAATGCAACCCGAGGGCGGAAGTCACGTCGGTAAGCTTTGGCTGCGCGGCCCCAGGCGACGAAACAGCGGCCTGCTGAGACGATACTGTTGGCGCTGAGGCGAGAAGAAGCGCGATCACCAGCACTAAACGCGCAGGCACATGCAATGGCAGTTGTTTCATGGCAGGTTGCCGGATGAAAGCACTACTTCCGCTCTTCAGGGGTGTCGTGGTCTTGAACTTTGTCACGGGCGGATTTCGAAAGCTTCTCAAACTCGGCGAGTTCCCGAGCGCTCGCTTCGGGATTTTCGAGCTCACGGTAGACCTGGGCGAGCAGGTAATGCGGTTCGGGCGCGGTGGGATCCGCGTTGATGGCCGCAAGGAACTCGGTTCTGGCCGCTTCCGAATCGTTCTGCCCGCGATAGCACTTTCCCAGCAGCATATGAACCTGAAGCACGTCCTGCTCTGCCTGCTTAGCCACACGCAAATAGCCCAAGGCATCGGCAAAACGCCGTTTATGTACCGCGATGTCCCCCAGGTACAGGTTCGTCAACCCGTCGTGCGGATTTTCTTTCCACGCCTCAGTGAACTCTTTCTCGGCTGGATCCAACTCATGCTGGACCCAATAGGCGATCCCGATCGCATAATGGATCCCCTGTGCGTTGGGACGTTTGGCGAGTGCTGCCTGATATTCCTTGATGGCGTCGGAGTAACGTTCCTCATCGGCATAGACCTCACCCATCAACGCGTGCAACTGGAAAGAGTCGCCATCAATTGCCTTGAGCCTCTCGATGGCTTGCAGGGAGGCGTTCTTGTGGATTCGCGCCAGCTGGTAGAGAGCGTCCGCGTCTTTGGGATTGGCGTCCAGCGACTGGTTCAGCTGTGAGACAGCATCGTCAATGTGTCCTGAAGATTGCAGGGCGAGGGCGAGATAGTAGCGGCAACGCGGGTGCGGCTTCCGAGTTGCGAGTTCACGCTGGAAGCTTTCAATCGCAGGGATGGCGTCATTCTTTCCAAGGTAGGAAACCCCGAGAAAAAAGTTGACTTCCCGGTACTGCGGGTCGCGAACCAGTACCTGCTGGAACTTCTCGATCGAGTCGTCAAATTTCAGCTGAGTCTGTTGCAGGACTCCAAGCCTCTTTAGGACCTCGGAATTGCCCGGGACCAGTGCCATCGCCTGCTCGTAGACACGGGCCGCGGCCGCGTAGTCTCCCGCCTTTTCCCAGGTGCGCGCTTGATCGAGCAAGGCATTCAGGTCGCCCTGGGCCGCAACCTGAATCGATGTCAGCAGGATAAGGCAGATTTGAAGCGCTACAGCGGAACCGTAGGAAGATGAAAAAATCCGAAGAACTCGCAAACCGCAGCACACCATAGTCCAGTCCTGGGTAAAGCGTGAAGGTGGCCAACAGTTTACTACGCGCCAGCATGATGGCTTTAGAGCCTGCAATGTTCGAAGAGCAGGAAGCGATGTCGGATGCAGGACGGCTACTCGCGAAGGCGACGCACTGCGACTAGGGTGGTTGAATTGGGCGCTCCCGAAACTGTTCGAGACCGAATCAGGGCTTCGAACCAGACATTCTCGGAAATGTTGTCGGAGACAGGAATACCAAGGGCCCGTTGGAGTTGATGGCGATTCTCCGGGTCGGCCATGAACCGCCCTGCTGCCTCGGTACCTTCCTGCTGCAGGCCTTGCAGCGTCAGCACGCTTCCGTCGTGAGTGGCATTGGGGAGAAGGGCAATGGTTGCATAGTCTTCTCCAAGGGTCCCTGTCCAGCGAAGGCCTTCGTATCGTGGTTGCTCGCCCGGAAGGGGGTTGGTATTCACGAATGCTTTCGCACTCCTGCCGACGGCAGCCTCGGTCTCGCGAAAATTGAGCTTGTCCTGGAACAGAGAAACCCAGGGGTTCGATGCCGGACTTCCGATGAAAATGTAGTTGCCGTGGTCCAGTTCCCGTATGCGCAGGTCCTTGGGAGATCGCACTGAAACGCGCTTCTGCAGGGGCCCAGCGACCTCCAGCAGGGAGACGACGTCGGCCACATCTGCAAACGAGGTGAGGGAGGAATCGGAAATATAGTCCGTGAAGCGCGTACCGGCCTCGCCAAGTTTCAGGGCCGCAGTCCCCAGCAGGAAATCACGACGGAGATATTGGTCGAGCGAGCCCCGCTCGCCCGTCAGGATTCGGAACATGCCATAGTTGCTGTCGGCAACGACGATTACGGTTTGGTGCCGCGAATCGAAAATCTGGGAAAACGGCCAAGGCGGACTGGCGGTGCGCGCCACCGCGCTGGAAAGGCCTCGTGTTGCGGCGCCCATTATCAACGCTATGCAGAGCGCGGCCAATATCCCACAAAGAATCCATGGCAGTATTGCGGGATTGCGCCGTCGCGCTGCTGGATCCGGGACGACCACGGGTGAGATTGCCGACGCTCCCCCGCCGCCCATTTGACCGCTCCGGAAAGTGGGTGCATAGGAACCCTTCGGGATTTCGAGGATTAGCGGCTCGCTTCGTCCTTCGCCGTCAAAATATTCATGCAGCTTCAGCCGGAGTTGCCGAACATGGACGCGTACTGAGCTATCCTCGAGCGGACTGTACCCTGACGGTTTGTGAAAGAGTGCCTCACCGATGTGTTGCTCAGATAGTTCATGAGCATGCCCACGAATCGTCTGATCGGTGATGTATTGCAGCAACTCCCGCAGGCGACCGCTTTTCTGAAAAGGAGGACTGGACACAATCCGCTGAAGAAGCTGCCATCGCTCGTCGTTGAGCAAATCGTCGTCGGATATGGTGGGCTGCGAAACCAAGGTACGCATAAGGAAGTGACGAACGCCATCCCAGTTCAAGCACGTGCACGAATGGTACCACGCGCTACTTCGATGTCAACTTTCACGAAGTCCTTCACCCTCAACAGGTGATTCACAAAGAATTTACAAGCTACTTCCTTTCTTTCGATTGGACCAATCGTTTTATACTATGCCACCTTCAGACGTGGGGGACTCAGCGTGCCAGGCGGGACGCCGAATTCCAGTATGAATTTCCATATAGTGATATGGGAACCAAATAGAACTTCTGGTCCGATGGGGAGGCCGCGTGAAGAATTTCGTGTGTCTGCTTGGCTGCGTGCTGGTCGCCTTGTCAGTGTGGGGACAAACCACTAACGGAAACATCCAGGGCACGGTTGTCGATCCCGGCAATGCTACGGTCGCGGGCGCCACGGTCACAGCTCGAAACATGGATACCGGTCTCAACCAGCTCGGCTGCGACTACGAGCGCCGGATTGTACGCGTTGCCTAACCTTCCGCCCGGACGTTACGCGCTGACCGTTGAATCGAAGAATATGAAGAAGTACACCCGCGAAGGCGTGACTGTACCGACCAACAGCACGGTCGTGGTGGATATGCAGTTACAACTTGGTGCCGTGACTGAGACTGTGACGGTTGCAGCCGACGCCAGTCAGCTCGAAACCGCGACCTCCGACGTCGGATCCACTGTGCAGAGCAGCCTCGTTGCAAACCTGCCCCTCGAGGTTTCCGGGACGATTCGTAATCCCGTGCAGTTCATTACCCTGATTCCGGGCTTCGTAGGGAACGTTGGCAATGATCCCGGAAGCAATCAGAGTGATGATTTTAAGGTGAATGGCGGACAAGAAGGCGGAACTGACGTACTGGTCGATGGCGTGTCCATCTCATTGGTTTCGCCCAATACGCAGTGGAACAAAGGCGTCTCGACCGAAGCGGTACAGGAATTCAAGGTGCTGCAAAGCAACTTTTCGCCCGAGTATGGCGAATCTGGCGACGGCATCGTGAACCTGACGATGAAGTCAGGCACCAATAATTTTCACGGATCTGTTTATGATTTCTACCGCAACCGCGCTCTCGATGCGAACAGTTGGAAGAACAACATACTAGCTCTGCCCAAGACGGTCGACACGCAAAACGACTTTGGGGGCACCGTAGGCGGCCCAGTCTACATTCCGCACCTGTACGACGGCCGAAACAAGACTTTCGTTTTTTTTGATTACGAGGGGTTCCGGTTTCATACCGGAGGGACCAACGTGACTAGTCTGCCCCCGGAAGCTTTTCGCAATGGTGACTTTTCAGCATTGTTGTCTACGACCCAGCTGTACGATCCGACATCTCATGCGGCGATTCCTGGCAATATATTGACGAATGATCCCAACTACACCCCAAGTTCGGTCATGCAAAAGGTGTTTGGGTTGCTACCTCCAACCAACGGGAGTCTGACGAACAACGTGGTGGACCGCTCTCTTTCGAGGACAACCGCAAACCTTTGGGATCTAAAAGTCGATCAAAACATTTCCGACCGACAGCGGATATCGTTCGGCTTTGACTACGACAATACGAATACGGGCGGAACCTCCAGCCTTGGTCCCATTTTCGGTTCGCACACGCCACAGCGGACGCGATATGCCCGCTTCAGCCACAACTACACGTTCACGCCCACGGTGATGAACCAGTTCTTGTTCGGCTTCAGTCGGCGATTCCGGCAGGAGATCTCAAATAGCCTGGGTAAGGGATATCCGCAAAAGATTGGGCTTACAGGAGTTGCGAACACTACTTTCCCCTGTATCAAATTTACGGGCGATCCTTACCAGGAAGCTCTGAACAATTGCGGCGATTCGGAGTTTGCCGACAACGTCTTCCAAGTAAACGATTCCGTGAGCTGGATCAAGGGAAGGCACAATTTCAAGTTCGGCGGCGAAGTCCGCATGCTGCAGTTCAACGTGAGGCGCCTGACCCAGGCTTCCGGTGAATTCGATTTTAATGCCGCCGAGACCAGCAATGGAGGAGTGGGCGGAGAACCGGTCGCGAGTTCGCTCTTCGGCCTGGTGAACACCTCGACCTTGAACTATGGCACCTTTAGCGGAATCCGATACAAAGATTTCTCCTTCTACGGCCAGGACACGTACAAGCTGACAGCGCGCCTCACCTTGAACTACGGCCTGCGCTACGACGTCGATATACCGGCCACGGAGGCCCAGCATCGGTTTTCCATGGTCGACCCAACCCTTGCCAATCCCGGCGCCGGCAATATTCCCGGAGCTTACACTTATTTTGGAAGCGGGCCGGGTAGGAATGGACGGACGCGTCCCCAGGATGTCTACCGAAAAGCGTTCGGGCCGCGGCTGGGCTTCGCCTATAGCATCAACGACAAGACAGTCTTGCGCGGCGGTTACGGGATTTTCTACGAGCCGCTGAAAGAGGGATCGTTCGCCGATCAGGACAGCTTGGGATTCTTTAACCGGCAGACGATCAGCCCAACCAACGGCGGTCCCATCCAGATCGACAACGGCGTGACCCACATTTTCCCGGCCTCCGGACCATTCACTCCCCAGGGCCAGAATGGGAGCAACGGCGTGATCCAGGTTCCGGCGAACAGCGGGCGTCCCGCGGACATTCAATCGTGGAATCTGGATGTGCAACGCCAGATCGCAACCAATCTCGCGATCAGCGTAGCCTATGTTGGTTCCAAGGGCACTCACCTTCCCGCCCTGAACATTATTCCTAACCAGGTGAATCCAGCGAATCTGTCGCTGGGCAGCGACTTGACGATGGACGTCGGATGTCTCACGAGCGGGAAATGTCCCAACGCGATTGCTGCGGGCATTAAGGTGCCCTATGCGGGATTCACCGGGAACATCAACCAGGCGCTGCGACCCTATCCACAGTACGGGGACTTCAACCAGGAAGACAATTCTTTTAGTCCGGATCGCACCGGAAACTCGACCTACCATGCCATGCAGTTGCAGCTGAACAAGCGCTTTGCGCAAGGCTTGAGTTTCCTGGTGTCGTATACCGTATCGAAGAACATCACCGATGCCGACTCAGCAGGACCCGGCGTCTCGGGATTCATCGGTACCAACAGTTTCATCGGCGAAAACTCGTATAACCGGGCAGCCGAAAAAGCTGTGAGCCAGCTCGACACGCCTCAGAGTTTGGTGGCGAGCTTCTTTTATGAGTTGCCGGTCGGGCGCGGAAAGCGCTTCTTGAACAGCGGGGGCGGCTTGGATCGTCTGGTCGGCGGATGGTATGTCTCCGGAATCGCCTCCTACCATTCCGGTACTCCCATGGAAGTGTACGGACCCTGCGGCGGAACTGCAGGGGACGTGTTGTTCGCGGGATGCCACTTAACCGGAATTGCCCGGGTCAATGTTGTCCCGGGAGTGAATCAGACCAATAAGAGTAATTTCAATCCTGCAACGACTCCGTTCTTCAACCCGAACGCCTTCACGGTCGCAGCGCCGCTGACATTCGGCAACGAGCCGCGCTCTCTGGATCACGGGCGCACCTATGGCGGCCGAAACGAGGACTTCACGTTAGGCAAGCGAACCCGGCTCTTTGGAGAAAGGGCAAACATTGATTTCCGGGCGGAATTCTTTAACATCTTCAACCGCCACATCTACCAGGCGCCTGGTGGATTTGCCCCCAACCTGGGCACGCCCTTTGTGCCCGCCGGCGGGCCCGGCTGCACCGGACCTCTCGCTTGCGGTTTCGGCGCCGTTACCGATGCCAGCGGACCACGCACCATTCAGTTTGGGTTGAAGATCGAATATTAAGAGGGGAGGCCCTTGCGGTAGTAAAGGCCGCGAGGCCTCTTCAGCAATGCGATACTCAGCCCATGAGTCTTCTCAGCCGCCGTGGTTTCATGAAAACCCTGCTCGTCACCGCCGCGAGTCCCTCGCCATTGTGGGTCGACTCCTGCAGGGCGAACCTATGGTTGCCGCCGACCAAGAATGAACCCGCTGCGGCTTCTGCGACTCTGGAGCACGGAGGTCAGCGTCTGCAGGTATCTTCACCGGGATCGCCGTTCGCATTCCAGAATTTCCTACGCGTCGCAGGTGAATGGAAGCCGGCAACTCTGCCGGGCAATCTGCTTGTGACCGGCCCTTCGTTTTCACTACTCACCTCGGGGGTTTCCAGTGAAGGATCAGCCTTGGCTTGTGAAGGCACTGCAATCGCCGAAGGCTTCGATGGAAAGTCCGTCTCATACCGCTGGAATGCAGAAATCGCGGGTCACGGCAGTGGAGACGAGCCAGACTGGCTCCGGTTTCGCACCACGCTGCACCTGCCGCAGCCAGTCCGCCTTCGCCAGGAAAGTCAGGTCGAACCGCAGATTGTCCTTTGGCTGAATTCTAATTCCACCCTCATGGAAGGCCAGTCTGGAAGTTGGCGGCGGGTTCTGTTGCAGCAGCCAACCCGGAATTCATTGGGCGCCTGGGGCAATGATCTCCCAGCTTTGTATCTCCTCGACCAGAACGTCGGCGTTGAGACGATGATGTACTTCGATGTAAGCGACATGGGGTGGATGTCAACCGAGAACATTCCGCGCTTTCTGGTCTATCGCTGCACAAGCCTCTCCAGAATCGAACGGGACGGGACCCAGCGCCTGGGCGTCGGCCTGATTGCGGACCAGGCCACCGGCAACCTGCTTCCCGCTGGAGACACTCGCTTCACTTATTGGTTGCTGCAACGTCCTGTCACTTCTCTGTTGACCGAGCAGCAAGCCGTCGCTCGCTGGATGCAGGCGTTGCTTCCATTGTTTGAGGAAAAGCTAACCTGGCCGCGCTGCGCAACCTCCTGGAAAGAATTCGCGATTGGTACCATCGCGAATCTCGGCAACAAGGCGCAAACCCAGATCGAAGTCGATGGACACACCGGACTTCGTGCTTACGCAAAGGAGACTTCGCAGCTGTGGAAGCAACCCGCAGACAATTTCGAACTGATGACGGTGGCTGACGTTCTGTGGCCTTCTCTCCTCTATCAGCAACTGCACCCGTCACCCGCTCTGGAACGCGAATGCCAGGATCTCCTCGCCGATCTGCCGGGCTTCTACCATGCGGACACGCACAGCGTGAGCAATGATTATGTGCGCGCCACGGAGGAAAGGGCGGACTCCTGGTATCCGTTCGAGAACAGCCTGATCAAGTATCCGATGATCGGCAGTCTGGCAGCCTCAGCGGAGGTAAAGAGCTGTTTCCTGGATGCTTTCCAGAGCGCACGCAAGATGGCTCATCAGTACGACTACCTGTTCCCGATCTACTACGAAGTCTCGAGTCTTCAGGCGCAGGGCGCGGGGACAAACTATGCTGTCGGAGGCTTGTATGCATGGGCAGCCATAATCGCGTACCGCTTGACGGGTGAAGCCAGTTATCGTGACGAGGCTCGCCAGGCGATCCGGGTCCTCTACACCGTGCCGTCAGACCGGTTGTTCCACGAACCTCAGGAACTTGCCTACGGTGCGCTGGCAGCTGCGGAACTAGGTCTCCAGGATGAAGCGACTTATCTGCTCTATGAGCAACTGCGCATGTTCTATTGGTACTCCGACCCAAGTCAGAAAAATCATGACATCCGGGGGATGGTGCAAGCCGCCGCTTCCATCCTTTATCCCGCGTTCAAGGAAAACGTGGAAGCCATCCTGCCTTGGACCGGGATCATGAAACGCGGAATCGTAAGCCAGGGCCTGCTGCGTTTCATGAACCAGCAACGGCGCAACAATTTCTCATTCTTCGAAAAGTGTTCGGGTGACCGAGAGAAGGTTGAGATGGCCTTCATCCCATTCGAGAATCTGGGCACGTTGGAACTTGGTGGACAGACTGGGAATGTCGGCAAAGAAATCTACGGCACAGGCGAGTGCTTGTGGATGTACCTCATGTTCGAGGCTCTGGGGCAGGTTCAAGACCGCGAGTTGATGATGGTGAACCTTGACCTGCTTGACGTGTTGGATGCGCAGCAGTTCCCTCCTCGGCAGCTGCAGTTCATACTTTATAACCCGACCGCAGAGATACGGTCGGCGAGGATCGCTATTCCTCCGGCACAAGGTCGTCGGCTCAGGTTGACCGTAAACGGCACGCGTGTCCCGGAAACATTGGACGTACCGGCACGACGCTTCCTGCGGTTGGTCGCAGAGTTCGGATAGAACAATCGACCCGGCACGACGCGGACAGCCTCGCACCATCGGTCGGCTCGCGAACACGGAATTACCAAAGAGGGGTGGTCTTTCATGCCAGCTATAACGACTCACCGGACATGGCTCCGAGTTGCGATGGTCTTCACACTTGCGGCGGCCGTGACAGCCGGTTCCATGCAGACCAAGCTGCCATTCGGGGGGTGGAGCCGAGTCTCCAACGATCCGGTCGTTTCGCCGCAAGGCGAGGGGTTCGAATCGGCGGGGACATTTAATCCGACGGTAGCGAAAAAAGATGGCAAATTCGTGATGCTCTATCGCGCCCAGGACCGGAAAGGGACATCTTCCCTGGGCTATGCCAGCAGCGATGACGGCGTTCATTTTGAACGCCGGTCGGAGCCGGTGCTGGTTGCTGAAACCCCTTACGAAAAAGGTGGCGGAGTGGAAGACCCCAGGGTCGTGAAAATTGGTGACACCTTTTATCTCACCTACACGGGATATAACAACGTCACAGGAACGGGGCCACAGCACGGGGATGCGCAGCTTTGCATGGCAACGTCCACAGACCTCATCCACTGGAAGCGGTTGGGTGTCATCATGTCCGCCTACAAAGGAAAATGGAATGTGGGATGGACGAAATCGGGCGCGATTCTTCCGAAGAAAATCAAGGGCAAGTACTGGATGTACTACCTCGCGGATGCCGCCGGGCAGCTCACTCAGATGTCCGTCGCCTATTCCACCGATCTGGTGCATTGGACTGAAGCGCTCGATCATCCCGTTTTGGCCAGCCGCCCGCACGCTTTTGACTCTACGGTGGTGGAACCCGGACCCGCGCCGTTTATGACGGAGAAAGGCATTTTCTTGATCTATAACGGGGCAGACGACAACAGTGTTTACCGCACGGGCTGGGTCGTGTTTGACAAAAATGATCCGACCAAGGTTCTCGCCCGCGCAAACGAGCCAGTCTTCGGCCCTGGTCTCGAGTGGGAAAAAACTGGGCAAGTCCCTAATGTGGTGTTCGTCGAAGGACTCGTGCGCGACGGCAAGCGGTGGCTTTTTTACTACGGGGGAGCAGACAAGTACGTGGGAGTTGCCTCCGCACCCGAACTCTGAGTAACGTGCGAATCGTTCGCATCTGGCTGCGCAGATAGGTCAAATAAATCGATCGCAGTTTTCAGAAGAACCTTCGTCCTCGAAAAGGCGTCCGACTCGAACCATGTCCGATACCAAGCTTTCGCGCCGCCATTTTATCGTTAGTTCAGTAGCTACGGGTGTCGCTGGAATTATCGCTCGGCATGCCAAGCCGGCAGCCGCCACCCCATTCTCTATCGATGGTCAAGATCGGCTCGTGACATTCGAAGTAATTGGCGATCGTGAGTGCGGCTATGGAATCAACATCCTCTTTCAGGGACAAAGAGTGGCGCGTCACAACGAAGGAGGAGAGTTTTCCGCCGTTTTCCAAAACGGAGACCGCAGTCTGGAAGACCGGATCGTGAATTGGCGGGCCTCGTCGTGGACGGGGGATCCCACGCACGTCTTCCTGCACGGAGAGAGCAGGCTACCGAATCTGAACACCACGATTTTTGTACAGGTCGAGTACGAGGCGGTCGCAGCCAAGGTCGCCCGAAAACGAATCCGTTTCCAGCAGGCAGATAGTTACATGTTGTGGCATCAGGTGACAAACTCTTTGGAGTGTCTGAGTGAACCCGCGAGATTCTGGAGCTTCGATCAGCTGGACTGCCAGGGCGGCGCGTTGCATGAATATTTTCCCGCCGCTGGTTTTCGTACGCAAGGAGGACTGACCGTGGGATTGCTGACCGACGCAGGCTATCGCAACAATTGGAGCCGCCTCATCCGTCGTGACGGAAAGCCGCTAAAACCTGCGCCTTGGGAAATTCCTGACGTCAGACTCTATTCTGCACGCCGCAAAGAAGAACTGGGCAATCGTCCAGTCTCCATTGAGCAAACGTTCGGCGAAGAGCTCGTGCGCCGGGCCGACCACAATTCGACCGCACCCGCCCTTCTCCCGTCAGGCAGAGAGTGGCACAAGCGAGGCGACGTAACCGTAGAGGAGCACGACGGAACAACGGTGCTATCCATTCGTGCTCCCGAGGCTGGGGTGGTCCTTCCCTTCCCTGCCAGGGATGTCGAATTTTATTCGGTGCGCTTCCGCTATCGTTCATCCCGGGCGTTCTCGATGCAGATATGGGATGTGGATGACCGGCGGAATCAGCTAGCAAACATTTCCCTTTATAACGATCGCATTCCGGAATCGCTAACCGATTGGTCCCAGTTTCAAACTGAAGTTCTCTTCTACTCGCGGCGGGGCCGCGGCGGCGCCTTGTTCCTTTCGCTGCCAGAATCGGAACAAGCCACGAAAACAACGCCAGCGGGCCCGTTGCGGATCGAGATTCGAGATCTCGAGATTCGCCAGGTGTCGACTCAACTACAACCTTTTCATCGCCTGGAGATGGACCGCCCCGAACAAAAGACCTCCTTCGTTTTTGTGGACGACCGGGTGCCCGACACCCTCCGCGGGTATCGCCTCTGCTCCCAGCAGTCTCTGGCCGAGGGCCTCGGCTTCGTCGGAGGCGAAACGGAAAAGGTCCTCTACGCCGATCTGATGATGCTGTCCTGGGAAGCTGGTCCGCACTACCCACAAGCCATGGTGGCGCCCAGCATCTGGTACTCCGCCGCGGGCGAGATGTATCTTCGCGACAGTTTCTTTGCGCTCAACGGGATTCATAATCGTGAGTTGAATGAACGCGTCTTTAATCTCTGGGCCGCCAATCAAGGCGGCGATGGAGCGATCAATACCCTGGTCGAGCCCAGCCTCGCCAACCTGGAACGCAAGGCAAACGACTCAACGCCATTGTGGCTGATGTGGGCGCTTCGCAATCGAGCGCGGTTCGGCAGCAACCTGCCGATGGACAAGGTCAAAACAGCGGCGGAATATTTCTTGCGCACATATGACCGCCGTCGCGACGGCTCCTGTTGGGCGCAGTTCGTGATGGGGCAGCTCGATGTGATCGACTACCCGGAAGGCACGTCGGAGATTTGCGAAAACCAGGGTATGTTCGCGGTGACGCTGCGGGTGATCAAGGAACTGAAGATCGCAAGCGTGAGCGACAGGATCTCAGACGCCTACATCGAGCGGGCAGAGGCAGCATACCGCTCCTATTACGATGCGACGCGAAAGATCGTTCGCCCCACGCGCAATGTTAACGACGCCATCGGTTTCGGAGAAATCTTCCCTGAATTTCTCTCCCTGTGGTTGTTTGGACGCAAGATTCTGACGGATGCAATGCTGGTCAACCATCTCGATCGCATTCCAGCATTGCTGCCGAACAAGGATTGCCCCTATCCCGATGCAGGAGGTACGGTTCGTCCGATTTTTATTGGCCTGAAGCCGGGTGGCAAGGGTTGGGACTACTTCAACGACAGCTGGCATCCCATGATCAGCAAGACACATGGCGCCAACTACGCCGATCACACCATGGACGGCATCTACTACAACGGCGGTAGTTGGATGCGAATCGAGATTTGCGGCTATGTCGCGGGCAAGCTGCATGGGTGGAGCAAAGCGGATCGGGCCATTGCCAACCGCTTGTGGGCCGAGATCAACATTTCCCAGGACTTTCCGACAAGCCAGGAATATCTGGCCACCGACCCGGCTCATCCTTTTTTCGGCTACCATCGCGTGTTTGCGTGGAACGCGTTCGTGTTGATGGCCATGGAAGTGGCAGGACTGCGCCGACCCGAAATGGATCCGGACTATTCGAGGCGGGTTGCCGCATGAAATACCTCCGTGGAGAACCGCGGGGCGCTCACTTCCTTCTTGAACCCGGACAACCGGATGAAGTCAGGTTTGGTCGTCGATCTATCCGTACAGTAAGCGTCAGAGGAAATGCCCCCACTCAGAAACGATTCTGGAGCTTCGGCTATGAATAAGAGGACCTTTATCAAGCTCTTCGCCGCCACAGTTGCATCTCCGTCGGTAATGCGCATGTTGGCCTAGGTGGGACAGGAGAGACTCAAAAACTGGGCCGGTAATCTAGAGTACAACACCGACCGACTGCACACCTCCATTTCGACGACCGTATCGATAACGACTCGGTCGCTCGCCAGACACTTCTCGATAATCCTTGGCGGCAATGCTGCTGCGATCACTCCCAGCTCCTCGCATAATCGGCACGCCCGTTTCTCGCGTTTTGTGACCAGCACAAAGTACTTTGCGGGCTCTACATCTAGTTGGGAGCTTTCCTAATAAGCAGAGGCAGGTAAAGCTGCCAGCTATCTGGCCAGCCCCTCTGACAGCCCATTGACTGACGATTACGCAGTTGTCGTGTTAGTGCCGGGAGTCACTCCCCCGCGGGTCATTATGATTCTGGCGGGTTGCACAACATTCGGCACGCAGGGCGCGGTGGAATTTGTCTCCCGCCCCGATTCTATCGGCAAGATGCTGAAGGAGATGTCCGGTTCCGCGAATGAGATGAAGCCCTTTGAGGCACTTCTGCACGTGAAAATCGCTCGCGGAGTGCCTGCAGACACAGAATTGGTCACGCTACGCCTGCGGTAGAGACTGTCGCTATCGCCTAACAGCCCGTGGTGCAAGTCCAGGTTCGTAAAACAACAACTTTCGTGGTATCCACAGACTTTGTTCGTAGAATCGGCGCATGGCGATGGGGACGCGCAAGCAGCGGGAGAAACAAGATGAGATTTGGATCGCGCACGCCGAGTTGGCGTCGGCTCCGGGGCATCCGTTTTATCAGCGCTTGAATGAGTTGCTGGAGGCCGAGGGCTTCGACGACTTTGTCGAGCAGCGGTGCGCGAAGTTCTATGCGGCTAAGTATGGGCGTCCGTCGCTGACGCCGGGGATTTACTTTCGGTCGCTGCTGATCGGGTATTTCGAAGGCATCGGGGCGGAGCGCGGGATTGCCTGGCGGCTGGCGGACTCGCTAGCACTGCGGCGTTTCGTGGGCATTACGCTGGACGAGTACACGGCGGATCACTCGACCATCTCGCGCACGCGAAGATTGATCGACCTCGATACGCATCGCGAAATATTCAGTTGGGTGCTCGGTCGCATGACCTGCCGAATCCGAAGATTTACCACAACTCTAACTGACCATCAATAAGGGTTTTTCCTGAGAAGCGTGACGAGAGCCATGGGCGACGCGAAAGCCCAACCGTCATAACATTATCGGCGCATTAGTCCTTCACTAATACAGAGTTCGCCGGATGTGATTACAAATCCGATCAATTTATATGTTGGTTCCGTACCAGGCCGCTAACGGAGGACGATGATTTCTAGGATCAAATCCGGAGTCTTAAATGGCACAGGCATCTAGAGAAATGGACGCTCGTGAGCAATCGAAAACCTCGGGTACGGTTGTACCCATGAAACCTGGTCCTCTTCCCCTTGCCACGGGGCAAGAAGGAAAACCATGGATCTCGAATCGCCCTTCGATGCGAGAGCCGGTAGACGAAGGCAAACAGTGGGCGGGTTCTAACTCACCCTCTGCCAAACGTACAGTCGTTGAGTTCTATCGCACAACGGGAAGGCGTGCCAGTGAGGCCTACATCGATATTTGTTCTGCCTACCATAGTCTAAGCACGCGCGTCAGGCATCGCGCTGACCAGATGAAGGATGAACATCCATTGCAACTTCTTGCGGTCATCGCGGGCGCAACGATTGTTCTGGGAGTTTCCGCACGGATTTGGAGGTCACGCCACCATGCATAATGATCCCGCCAATGGGAGAAGCCTAGCAGCGATCGTCGCCGAGATGAAAGGTGAACTCAGGGAGTTTACCCAGACCCGCATTGAAATGCTTAAAGCCGAACTTCATGAAAAACTGAAGACATTGAAGATTGCTGTACCCCTCGCAGCCCTTGGAGTATTGTTGTTGGCGACCGCTTGTCTGCTTTTTACCATGGCACTCGTAGGTTTGGCAGTGGCTTTCTTCCCCTCTAGCCCCTATCGATGGTTCTTCGCCTTTGCAATCGTCGCCATCCTCTGGACTATCCTCGGGGGGATCGCGGCTTACTTCGCAAAGCGGGAATTTGAGCTAAAGGGTCTGATGCCTAGAAGAACGATCAAAGTCCTTAAGGAAGACAAGGTCTGGATCCAAGCAGAGGCCAAGAATCAATTATGAGCACACTACCTGTTGAAAGCCTGGAACTACGAGCTTTGGAGCAACGTAATCGTCTTCACAACACTGCAAGCGAGTTAAGAACCAAAGTGTCGGATGCCCGAGAGAAATTGGATGTGTCGAAGAATGCTCGGGAACATTTGATCGGCGCTTCGGTCATCGTCTCACTGTTCGGGTTTTTCTCGGGATACGGGCTCGCCGGAATATTCACAGATCACTGAAGGAGCTCCGATGCCGATAACGAACACTCTTGCAAAGGTAGTCGCGAAGCCGCTGCCCAGGATGATTTCTGCGAAGGCTCATGCCGTAGTCGACTATGTCACGGTGGGCGCGTTTCTGATGGGTGCTGGGTTCTTTTGGCAGCGCAGCAAGCGTGCCGCTGTTGGCGCTTTGATTTGCGCGGGTGGGGAACTCGCGGTGAGCCTCTTGACCGATTATCCGGGAGGCGTAAACAAAGTGATCGGCTTTCGCACGCATCGCGAGATTGATTTGGGATTAGCGGCTATGACGGCCACTATGCCTGAATTTTTGGCGTTCAAGGATGATTCTGAGCGAAGGTTTTTCCTAGCGCAGGGCATGCTAATCACTGCCGCCAGCGAACTAACGCAGTTCCCGAAAAAGGCCGGGCGAACGGAAAAAGGAATAGAGCGTGCCAAGGCAGCCTGACGACACGTATGCCTTCCCTCTGGAAATTCGGCGGACTCACTCCGATAAAACTGACACAACTTGCAATAACGAAAATCGGCAAAGATGAACTCTCCACTCGCTCCGCATCCTTGTCCTACTACTTCCTCCTGGCTCTGTTCCCCATGTTTCTGTTTCTCGTCTCACTGGTAGGGGTTTTTGCTGGACCTGGATCTGAAATGCGCGAAAGCATTATTTCCGGCTTGGGGCGACTGGCGCCCGGCTCAGCTTCAGACTTAGTTCAAAACGTAATCAATCAGACATTCAAAAATAGCGACGGCATCAAGCTTGCCGCCGGAATCCTGGGCGCGTTGTGGGCTGCCTCGGGAGGTATGGACGCAGTAGTCGTTTCCCTAAACGTAATCTACGGTGTCACCGAAACTCGGCCCTGGTGGAAACAGAAATTCACCATCCTCGGCTTGACCGTGAGTTTGGCAGCGCTCATCATCGTTGCGTTGGTTCTGGTGCTCTATGGTGGAAAGATTGGTCAACTGATTGCCGGTTACGTCGGTCTCGGCGATGTTTTCAGAACAGCGTGGAAGATTCTCCAATGGCCGGTTTCCTTCGCAGCCATGTTCCTATCGTTCTCGATTGTGTACTACTTTGCTCCCAACCTTGAAGAACGGAAATGGTATTGGGTGACTCCAGGGGCGGCGGCTGGGGTGGCGCTTTGGTTGCTGGCTTCGCTTGGCTTCCGTCTGTATTTGCATTTTTTCAATAGCTACAGTGCTACGTATGGCTCACTTGGAGCAGTCATTATTTTAATGCTGTGGCTGTACATGACGGGGTTTGCAATCTTGATTGGAGGCGAAGTGAATTGGGTAATCGAGAGCGAGGACAAGAATACGCAGGCCTTTGAAGTCAAAAAGCAGCAAATTCAACAGCGAATGAAGGCCGCGTAGGCGCCTGACCGAATGGGAGGTGGAGCAGGTGTTAAACGACAATCGCTGACGAGACACGGCGGCAAGCTGTAATCTTGTCCAAGAGGCATCCTTCGGAGACGGGAGCGCTACCAACGAATCGTGTATGTGACGAGACGCCTGCTTGGGAACTTTACTAGCTCCCGAACAGCTGAATACCTAAAACGAAAGCGGCCCCGACGAACAAATCGGCATTTCGAACACTATGCGATTCCGTTTATATGCTCGCTATTGCGCTCGCTTGGCCCATTTCATTCTCCTGTCCCTTACGCGCTGAGTCGATTTCAGTGCGTCACACAGAAGGTGTCTCCCACGGATTCCTTGTGCTGCGTTCTCTGGAAGGCGAAACGATTGCGACAGGAGACCTAATTCAGGAAGTCAAAGGGTTTGAAGTCACCAGCGAACTTATTTTCCACTTCAAAGACGGATCGATTCATGATGAGACCGCGGCACCTGACGAGTTGCTTGATTACGCCGAACGAACCGGCCTAAACGGCGATTCATTGGTCTGGCCGGAGTCTTCTCACGCCGCCCATGATGGGTCTTTACCTGCGCGGTTACGACATTTCCGGTATGTATTCTGATGGGGTCGCCTGGTTTGCACTCGCCACCATGGTCTGGTTCGCAGACAGACTGGACGATGCTGATCTGGCCTCAAAATGGGCACTAAAGACTGTTGAGACTGCGGACACTATCGGAGCCGACCCGAAAAGCAGGTCTGTCCTTCGAGCGGGAATTCTGCCACTACTCAGATTACGAGACTATGATGGAGCAATCAATTGTGCTTGAGACGCTGCACTAGCGACAGCCGCAAGGCCGCAGTACAACATGAGCGCTGAAATGCGGCAGATGAAGCCTGAGCTTACTCAATCAGAGAAGAATTGGAAAACGGTCGACTCTGAGCAGATTGAGGGGTGGGCTATCGTAACGGCCGTTCTGCCGGCGTTGATTGATATCGTTGTGCCGCCCGTTTTCGACGAATCGACGGCATATACGTTGCTTGCATCACTCACCGAAAAATGCCGTGAAGTGGCAGCCCAACAGAACTCTCCCACCTGGCAGGCGGCAGCACAGGATCTGACTGATCTCGCAACGGGAACGATCGATTGGTCTGTCGAATTCCGCTCTGATTCGAATGACGACCGTAGTGAGACGACACGAGAAATGCTCCTTGCCTTCGGCAGTGGTTTCGTCTTCCGCCGTGCTCCCCGAGACGTCTTCGTACAACAAGCACGATGGATTTCTTGGCTCAAGCGATACTTTGGATCATCCAGAACTCAATCTGCGTATATAGCGGATGGGCTCTCACGATATTGGCTTGCAGTGCTTGATAGAGCTCCCTTTTATTTCAGGTCTCCTCAAGGAACAAAGAACAATTTCACCGCCGCTGCGCAGACTCACCGCGTCGAATCGGTCTTCAGGGCAGTGGCAGGCGGCCTGTCTCTATCCCTCCCAAAATGGCTGAGTGACCTGCTTGGTGATGCGGACTGAGAAGTCTACTGCCCTCGCAACCTCACGCGCAGAGAACCGACTCTGACTAGTACCGGCGAATACGCTCCTGGGAACTGCGGGGCCATAAATTTCCTTCCGAGGGCTAGAAGGCGGCTTACAACCCGCACACCTATGCATCGCACAAAGCAGCATTTATCGTATGTCCCAAAAGGAGACGGCAGATGGGCCGTCATTCGTCGCGCTAATTTCGAGAGGTCAAATCTGGCACACAATTCGCACACAGAGTGCCACGCTCTCGCAAGACACAGCATCCGACAATTCGCTCAGAGGCTGTGTTGTACGATCATGGTGACGCGTCACCGTTCGCTCCGCAAGAAGTACACTTGGTTAGTCCAGTCTATTTTCCCGACCTCATCAGCGAGCGAAATTAGAGCTCGGACCAGCCCCCCAATGTCCGCCGGCGAGATTGTTTTTTCATCCACAAAGATCACACCGCCATGCGATCGTTCCTCTTCTGCCCAGAGCTTTAGCAATGGAGGAATCGTCCTGCGATCATACGTGACTAAGGTTAAACGCTGCTTCGCTGCTTCTAACAAGCAAACAGAATCTTCCCTCCCAAGAAAGTTTCCGCTCTCCCACTGCGCCATTGGGTGGATAACTAGCGATCGATTCCTACGTTGAATGCCATTCGCTACTGCTGGAGACATGTGCTCGTCTAGAAGCAGCTTAAACATGTCAGCCCCGCTTGGTCTTTCTGGAGGGAAAGTCGACCGCTTGGGGAAGCATTCGCTTTAGGCTGTCGAAATCAGTTGAATCGTTCTCGTCTATCGCCTCATTCACCTCTCCTGGGAACGCCTCCGAGTAGTTACGGGCAGCTCGGACCTTAGCTTCGGGCCAATTTAAATGCTTGGCAACGTCCCTGACATTTCCTTTGTAGCTCCGAAGAAGCAACATGACTTCCCATATCGCTAGGGTGCTTCCTTGGATATAGGCCTGCCTGCCTGCCGGTGAATCCCGAAAATCCAGGAAGGCAAATTCCGACCGCCTTAGGCCTTCTTCCACAAAGCGAGCGCTAGCGTCACTCGGCGTCCAGCCGTGCCGATTCGCGATGCGCTTCAAACGTCTTCCACTCTCCACTGGCAGGCGCATACTAAGGACTATGGAACGCGTTTGTTTCATCGATTCTCCTAGTTGTAACTATTGTAAGTATTGTATCATTACCGCCCGGGAACAGTGGGAAAATCCTTTGCGTTCATTGTGGTTATCGATTGGCAGAGCGCAGCCCATAGGGCTTGGCCTCAGCGAAAATGCAGGTAAGGCAAGTCTCTTTATTCAAGCCTCTTTTTATTGTTATTTGGAATTGTGGCGATCCGGCGGATCCAAAGACTGGCGTGGGACCGATGGTGTCGCACTGGCCTGGCGCTGGTTCACCGGTCTGGGCTTCGATCAGGAGCTCCCGCATCACTCGACATTTTCCAAGAACCGGCATGGACGGTTTCAGGAATCGAAGCTGTTCGAGGAGTTGTTTGAGCAGACTGTGAAGCAGTGTGTGGAAGTGGGATTAGTGCGGGGCAAGCCCCTGTCCGTGGATGGCAGTTTCGTTCGAATCGGGATCGTAATTTGCCAGCATAAGACACTCCGATCAGCCACATCGGAACTCCGCCATCCGCTCCGGCTTGTTTCTTGGTCTGCAAGCAGACCTCGCATGCCGAAGCAGCGCATTGCCGCGACGGCCAACTACGGGGCGCAAATGCGATCTGGTCGGAACTGAGTGCGCGGAATGAGTCATTTTCATCTTGTCTCCTGCATGAAAGGTTGGTTCTGCAAAAGATCCCGTTGGCTTGAGTCCATCAGTTCCTTAAGAGCACGGCTACGAGCCTCCCGAACTTCTCTAACTGAGCACCCGAGGAGAAGGCCACAGTCGTGTTCCGAGTAGTGCTCCAAGACGGACATGACGAACACAAATCGCTCGAAATCTTCAAGGCCCAACACCGCGTCCATTGCGACATGTCCGCCTGGACCGCTCGAGAGTTGGCCAATGTCGGGTGAGATGGTTTCAGGCAGAGGTGACTTGGAATGGATTGGTCGCGGTTTCAGTTCACGAATTGCATTCTGGACGATGGCGCGCTTCGCCCAAGAACGCGCCCATTCACGAAAAGCGCGGTTTCCCGTTACACAATCTTCAAGGCCACGTACAAGGCATCGCTCGGCCTTTGCTGGATCTCGAGTGAGTAGAAACGAAAGCTGATAAAGCTCATTCAGATGTTCACTAAAGATCGTCTGAAAGTCTTCCCGACTCGCGTATCGATTCGCTTGTTCTTCTCGAACTTGAATGTGGTCCCGTTCGGTCATTTCTTCATCTCGAAATAGTGGGGAGCGTTCATTGGTGCAACCACTCCAGAAACCTGTTTTCGTTGTTCGCGGGTTGTGGGGAGGTAAGAGCAGTGACCACCTGCGGAACGGCCAGCTCTGCGATTCTGGTGAGTGAGGGCTGAAAGTGGGCAGTTGACCGTACTCCCCAGTTGACGAGATACAGGGCAAAGCTCCCGTCCGGCCGGTGAATCATCCATCTTTCCGGCCAACGAGAGGTCCTGTCTGATCGCTTGTTCACGTAGGCCAGTGCGGGCGTAAGACTGTCGGAATAGGAAGCTTCTGTAATCATCGCAGTAACCCCGGAGGGTACTGAAAAAGTTGGACCATACAGCAAGGTAGTCTGAAGGCAGCCCATCACAAAAACCGTCATGCGATCTACCCTAGAACGCCGGCATGAACCGCCGAGTTTGCCAATCGCAACAATCGATTTGGCAACCTGCGAGACCGCGGCCTGAGGGTACGACACATCAATTCTTTGAGTCTTTGCGAGCTCGTGTTAACTGGGCCTTTACAGTACCGTTTGGTACTCCCAGAATCTGTGCGGTTTCGCGGATCGATAACCCATCAACATCGCGCAACTGAAATGTCCTGCGAAGAGTGGGAGAGAGCTGACTATGCAAATGAGTCAAGCGAGTACTCAGCTCAGACTTTCTGTA
>Ga0099792_10000037_pt1 | contig 52978 bp, 52 predicted proteins | sample Rivendell_Oct201_8_FD_83780 | JGI IMG/M metagenome (GOLD analysis project Ga0099792, IMG submission 83780) | Vadose zone soil microbial communities from the Eel River Critical Zone Observatory, Northern California, USA -... | ecosystem: Environmental > Terrestrial > Soil > Vadose zone >...
CAAATCGTAGGTTATTCATGGCCGGCTCCTGTTCGTATGCGGCTCTGCGCCGCGGTTCTTCCCGATCCACAGCGTAACCCGCGAGCTGCGAATCGGGAGCCGGTCGTTCCATTGTGACTAGCCCGGAAGCAGGGCCCAGAGTGCCAGTGCGGCCGGTGCACCCTGCACGACCAAGATGCGGCGGTTCACGGTAATGCCACCATAGATACCCGCGATCAGGACGCAGCTCAGGAAAAACTCACGGATGGGGATCCCTTGGGTTCCCAAGGCCAGGCCCCAGACCAGTCCCGCCGCCAGGAAGCCGTTGTACAGGCCCTGATTGGCCGCCAGGGTCTTCGAGGCCGTGGCGAACTGGGGCGTGGTGCCGAAAATGCGCCGACCGGTGGGGCGGTCCCAGAAGAACATTTCAAGCACCAGGAAGTAGCCGTGGAGGGCGGCCACGAAGACGGTGAGTACAGTGGCGCTGGTGTTCATGTGGCCCTCGTAATCAGTGAGTCGAGCGCCTGGCGGGCGGGGCCGAAATTATGTTTCAACAGCGTTGCTCCAGCAGCCAGTGCGATGCAGACTCTTCTCGCTTTGCGTCCGGGCGTCAAGGCGGGCGAGGGCCGAGCAGGACGGGGCCTATATAAAGAGTGAAGGCGCCGGTCACACGACTTCAGGGTGCGACGGCCTGTGGTAGTCTGCAATACCGGCATTACGTCATCCTAAAAGCGCTACCACAGGCTAACACATGAGCCCGGCACCCCTGACGAGCTGGCATTTTGCGAGGCCGGAACTCGCGGAACACCATTTGAAGGCCTTCGAGCTGGGGCTGATTTCGGCGACCGCGTTGCATGCCCGGCGCAGGATGGGCAAAACAGAGTTCCTGACACAGGACCTGACTCCTGCCGCAGTGGAGCGCGGGCTCGCGGTCGGCTACTGCAACTTGTGGCAGGAGGAGGAGGATCCGACGGAGGCCATCGCCGAGGCGATCGCGACATGTTCAGTGCCCGGCCGCATGCTGGCCAAGGTCCGGGCCCGCCTGCACACGCCACTCGACAGCCTGAAGGTATCGGGGAAGGTGGGGGCGCTGGCCGAAGGCGGCGCTGAACTCGGATTCAAGGCGGCGGAGAAGAAGCAGGTCGCCAGGCTCCGGGGGGCCTTCAGTGCCTTCGATCGGAGCCGCAATCGCGGCCTGCTGCTGATCGACGAGGCGCAGGTGCTGGCGGACAAGCGCCATCACGCCCTCGAGAAGGCACTGCGGGGGCTGCTCGATACCCGCAAGGACCGTCTGAAAGTGATCTTCACAGGATCCTCTGAAGATCGCCTCAGAACCATGTTCGGAGCGGAGAACAAGGCGTTCTATAACTGGGCGCGGGTGGAGCCACTCCCGCTGCTGGGCGCGGCCTTTGTGCGCGAGTTGACCCGGCGGGCAAACGCGCTGACGACGATGAAGCTCAAGCCCGAAGACAGTGAACGCGCCTTCGAGGCGCTCAAGCGGGTGCCCGAACTGTTTCGGCGGTTTCTGGCGCAGTACCTCGCCAATGCCTTTGAGGGCGTCGATCGTGCCATCGAGACCTGCCGACAGTCGGTGTACGCACAGGAAGGTTTCGCCACGCGCTGGGAGAAGATGCTACCCGCGGACCGGCTGATCCTGCAGTGGGTGGCTGCCGGCGAAGCGGACCTGCACGGGGTCAAGTCCCTGGGGCGCCTGGGCAAGGCGCTGAAGCTCGGGCGGGCGGCGGATCGTTCGGTGCCGCAGAATGCCTTGAAGCGGCTGAGGGAGCGGCAGATCCTGATCCAGTCCGAGGTCGGGGTTTACCGTTTCGAGGATGACACGTTCAAGGAGTGGGTGCAGACGGAACGGTTGAAGTGAGCCGTGGGTGTACGAGAATGAGCTTGCGTCTACTCATTGGGGTAGCGGCGGCGTCGTGTCAGGAACCTTGGATCAACATTGGCATTCTCTATTCAATGCGGACGAAATTGAAGCGACGGATGGAGCGCTGACATGCTGCGGCGGGAGTGGAATGAGAACCAGATGGCGAGACTCAGGGGCCTGGGCGGCGAGTTCGCACTCTCCGGCGGTGAGCGTTTTCTGCAGCGGGCCATGGGTGTCGGCGCGATGGCGATGGGGGCCTTCGGGATGGGCACGATTTTGGCCCGCTACCGGCAAGTGGGTGAAGTGCAGGACCTGTGGTTCGTGGGCGCCATAATGGTCGCCTTCATGGGGGTGGGTGCCTACCTATTGCGACAGGCGACCTTCAGGTATCGCTTCAGTGTCGGGGTGCTGCAACGCCTGAACGGATCGGGCCGTGTGCTCTGGGAGGAATCCTTAGGCGATATCACAAGCGTAGAGCGACGGAGCAGTCGCAATGGCGACTACCTGAAGGTGCAGTGGTCGAGGCGCCGGCGGTACATCACGCTGTATTCCGCACTTGATCGGGCGCTCGAGGATCCGGAACCAAAGGAGCCGCTAGAAGAGGAGCCCGACGGCGAATCCGCAGAGCCAGCGGGGCCGAACTGGCGGTGCGCGAAGTGCGGAGAGGAAAATCCGGGGAATTTCGATGAGTGCTGGAAGTGCGAGACAGAGAGGGCATCAACACAATGACACTTGGGGCGCTGACCCATGCGTGAGCGATGGGTACTGATCGGCTGGTTCTGCGCCGGGGTGGTGTTGCAGTCTGTCGTGCTTGCAAAGGAAGAGTGGAAGGACTGGCGGCTGCCGGCCTGCATTCTCATCGGCTTGCTGATGCTCATTGTGCCCAACAGGGGAGATCCTTTGGGGACTCCGGAACGGGCGCTGGTTGGCCTGTTCGCATTTGCACTGATGTACGCATTTCTATTCGAGAAGGAATTGCTACCGGTTCTGAACGATCGCGTCGTGCTGTCCTACACGCTTCTTTTCTGGTATGCGTTTCTCACCTCCTCCATCATCGAGTCACCACATTTTCGTGAGTGGGTCTGGACGTTGATCGGGCCAACCGCCGGAACCTTCTATGTGGCCGTGTCGGGAGACACAGTCAGCAAGGGCGGAAAGATTGCCCTATATGGATGGTTTCTGTGCCTGGTTGTGGGGCTTGGGCTCTTACAGTTTTCCATTGACGAGTTGAGCCTCTTTGACAGCGATCGAAATCTTCCCTGGTTTGGAGCGTTGGATTGTGTGCTGGGCGGAATGGCGTTCCTGTATCTCGCCATTAACGCGACATATCTATTCTATCTCCTACCGATTCCCGGTAAATCCCAGTCCTGGGCCGATCGCATGAGGGAGTGGCACGGGTTTACCGACTTAATGACTCAGCGATACGATGGTGACCCGCCACGGCTGCAATCGCTCCTCGTGATCCTGATTGGAGAAGGGGGCGTACTGTTGCTGAATGCGTGGACACAGTGGCTTCCGCGAGGGCTCTTGATCAGCGCGCTGATCGTGCTGCCGGGTGTTGTGGTGTACTTCCGGCCGCCGCCTGGTAAGGCAATGGCGGAGAAGGGCGAGGTCCCTGAAAAAGGGTGAGGTTGAGGCCGGTGGAAATGGGCATGCTCAGCGGAAGTCGCCCGGTTGGACTTGTCTGGAGGGAGAGCTCGAATAAGGCACACTGTGCGCTGAGGAGGTGCTCTTGTGGAGCCTAAGAATAATGCCTCTCGCTCGCCGGCCTCACATCCATCGTCAAGGTGACTTCACGGCGAACCGTTTCCAGACCACATCTTCGTTGTTGCGTCGATCGATCAGCGCAATGACCCTTCCTTGCTCGTCCCGCTGAAACAACAGCCGGCCTTCGACACCCTTGCGAAAGTACAGGTCCGGTGCTTCGGCAGTGAGCAGCTCCTTGGCCCTGCCCGCTCTCTGTCTGATTAATTGCCCTCCTTCAGCCGATACCGTGAGCAGGACGCCGGGGGCAAGCTGGTACGTGCCCACGTAGTCGGAGTAATGCTTCGCATCCAGTCGGCCCGGCGCCGGGTCCTCGTAGTACCGGAGGACCTGCTCAGCGACAATCTGGTATTCGCCGTCTCGCCGTACCCAGGTGTCGGTCTCGTGATAGCGGGCCTTCAGCTCCTGGCCGTAAATGGTTTCCGTCTCGTCCATGTCGTAACTCAAGACCGCCGTGTCCCCCAGAATCCGGCTCTGCGGTTTTAGCAGCCTGATCGAGCCCGAATAGCCTGTGGGCAACGGGGACTGGGCCTCGACGAAGGCCTTCTTGTCCATGATGTGTCCGGTCTCGTCAACGATGATGCTGTCGGCCGCATAGTACTTCTCGAACGGCCGGCGATCCCCGATCGCGATAGCATCGATGATGGCCTGCGTCCGCCGCATCAGCTCAGCTTGCGTGATCGGCACGCCAGGGCTGCGCGAGCAATCCGCCATGCCCAGCACAGAGGCAGCGAGCAGCCCAAGAATCGCGAACCTGCTCATTTCGTACTCTCCCGCGGTGATGGTCCTCGGTGTGCCACGTCGGATTGCTGGCCAATCAGAGAGGGTGGCACCCCAATGATCGCACCCCGCCCAAGGGATCGGTACCCACAGGAATCAGCCTTCGCGGTGTCTGATCGCCCCCTGATCCGGTGGGCGGGCGCCCACGGTCGCCGCGTGCCCAACCGGTGCCCACCCGGCGAGCGACCAGGGAGGGTTGAAATACATGAACTTGTGAGGGATTCTGCTGGTCTACCCAGCGCCGTGGTGACACAACGCCTGCTTGTGCAAGGAGGTTTCTCGTGAGTGACCTACGATCAACCTGGTCTCGCCGCCATCTGTCCGGGCTCGCCGCTCTGGCCCTGGTTTGGGCTTTGGTGCCGGCTCATCCTGCCGCCGCCGACAGCGTGTCGGGCTTGTACATTGGCGGCGCCATGGGGCAATCACAGCTGGAAGCGGTCATCCCTTCGGCCAGTGCGCCATTCAGCACCTACGACTTCAAGGAAAACCACTCGGCCTATAAGTTCATGGCGGGCATACGGCCCATTTCCCTTTTCGGTGCCGAGGTCGAATACGCGGACTTTGGCCACCCGCGCACCAGCGTGGGTATGGCGACGAACGAAGTCTCCATCCACGGCGGCGGGGCATTCGCTTTGCTGTTTCTCCCGATACCCGTCGTTGACGTCTTCGTCAAAGGGGGCTACGCGAGGCTCCAGGCGTCTTCGACCTCTTACGATCCGTCGGTGAATTGCGGCGTCGCGCCCAATCCCAATTGCCCCTACGCACGGTGGAACGGCACGACCAGCGATTTCGCGGCAGGTGCCGGAGCCCAATTCAAGATCGGTTCATTGGCGGTGCGCGGCGAATACGAGCAGTTTCGCGTCGAGGGGGGGAACCCCAAGTTCATTTCGCTCGGGTTGACGTGGGTGTTGTAAGCCGGATGCGGTTGGCGACTGAGCTCGGGCCGTTCAGGCAGGTAAATCCATTGAGGCTAATCCTCAGTTGCCGGACTTGTACTTGATGGCGATGGTGTGACCGTCACACCCGGCGCTGACTCCGTCGACCACGGGCGCCAGATACCGAAAATGGACCACCGTTTGCTCGGCACCGGTGCGAAATACAAACGGGGGATAGGCAATAATCGTCCGCACGTTCTCAACGTGTCCGTCGGCATTGATGTCGAAGGCCTCGCGTACGTAGCCATCGAATCCCCAGCGCAGGGCTTCCTCCGGAAAGTCCCTGGAGAAGACGGCGTTATCAGTCACCACTGGGCGTACATCGAACAACATGCACTGTGCGCGCGTAAGCCCTGCCGCCTTGACCTTCGAATCGGCGCCCGCCGCATCGCCCGCACGACGCTGCAGGGCGGCCAAATGGAGCGTTGCCACGTCGCGCACCGGATCGTGTTCGCCGAGGACCTCCGGCGGGTAGGCCAGGACGCGCTCCAACACGGGCCGGGCATCCCTGAACCGGCCGTTGGCTTCCAAAGCGATTGCGTATTCGAGCCTGATCCACGCGGTTGCCATCGATTGTGGGTCGGTGCGTTCCATTGTCGCAAGGTGGCTTGCACTCATGCGAACTCGCTCCGAAGACCAGGAGTAAGACGGCTCGCCAGGTTCCAGGTTCATGGCCAGTGCGCGGGCGGCCGCCGGCGCCTTTGAATTGTCGAGCGCGGTCGTCAAATGCCTGGTGATGACCTCCACTCGCTTATGGTTGGTCTCAATCGGCAGGCGCGCCATCAGGGCCGGAATGGCCGCAAGATCGTCGCGCTCGAGGCGCGGATCATCGGCTGCTACATAGCCCTTGCCGAGCAGTGCAAGGTCTTCAGGTGCGAGTTGATTCTCCTTCAGCCACGCGAGAGTCTCTCGGCGGAAGGGATCTGAAAGCCCGCGCGGATTCTGGCGGGCGATGCAACGCAATTCGACGCGGACCCAATTTCGCCAGAACGACGGTAGTGTGGCGATGCGCTCGGGGTTCCATTTCCACTCTTTCACGGCTTTCGCAAAGGCAATTCCCAGCATTCCTGGCCGGCTGGCGTAGATTGGGGCCGCACCTATCACATGTCCGTCTGCCGCGATCGAGAACTCGACGACCACCAGGTCATCCGGACGAATGTCTGCCGCCTCGCTGCAGACTGGTGGATCGCCGAGACCGTTGGCCCACTCTTCGGACGGCAGGTGGCCGGCACCGGTCCAGGTGAGGTACTTGCGGGCGTCGTCCTCACGATTAGTCAGGAGCGCACCGATTGCCGCGTCGCCGCGGATGCCGACCTGAATCAGATTGACCTGCGATCCGCCAATGCCGCCGGACAAATGGATCGCTTTGGTCAGGAAGGGTAGTGCTTCGCGGGCTTGGCCCAGATTCAGGCTCGCCCGACCCCGCAAATCATAGTATTGCGCCTGCAAGAGCTTCGGGTAAGTCGCGGCATCGGGCGCCGCCAGGACGGCATCCAGCAGGGGCGCCGCCTTGTCCGGACTGACGGTCATGTAACTCAGTGCCAGCCCGACTCTGGCTTGTCTGACAAGCTCAGCGCTCTGGGCCTCTTGTGCCGCGGCCAGGCCTCTCTCGTAACTGTCGATTGCCCGGGTGTTTGCCAGGTCGTATCGTTGGGCCTCACCGAGCGCAAGCCACATCAGGGCGCACTCAACCCGGTCTGGCGGGCCCAAGCCCTTGAGCGCCAAGGCCGCCTCGCGCTCTGCATCCCCGATCATGCGCTCTTGCGCATAGGCCTGAGCGAGCCGCGCGTGAATGATGCCCTGGGCGTGCGACATCTCCCCGCCATCGTCCGGCCTGGCGATCGATGCGAACCCTTTGATCGCGGCCGGCCAGTCTGATTTATCGAACGCCGCCTGTGCGTCGTTATAGATCTGTTGCGCCGTAGGCGGCGGCGCCGGGGATTCTGCCTGGAGTGTTTGCAGTGGGCCATAGAGCGCCACCATCAAAGCCATGACGAACCAACCCCGGCATGATGTCATTCTAGTGCCCTTCCAAACGCTGCTCGAAGCAGCGCAGATGGAATTGAAACCGCGCAGTTGGGATACAGGGCATCTCAGCTTGCGAGCGAGCGAATCTTGATGCGGTGCTTCGTGGAAAAGTAGAGATCCAGTCCCCCAGGCCATGCCGGTTGAGTCTACCGCGCCCGCCAACCGTCGGCTAATGTGCCACCGATCCAGCGCGGCCATCGGCCGATTCGGGCCTATTTACGACGGGAGAGCGCTGCAAGTGACCAATTGATAAACCTCAGAGCGTGTCAAGAAGCTCCCGGAACCGCGTGCGCCTCTATTGGCGGCCCGTGTTGTCAGGTGCCTACCAGGCGCGGCTACCAGAAAGCATCGTCTTTACGTTGACGTACCTTCCGGAGACGGTATTTGGCGATCCGGTGCACCAGCTCCTCTGGCAGGGGCTTGTCATAGGGAATCTGGAGGAAATTCCTGGTGCTCCTGTGCTGCTGCAGTTCCTTGCGAAAGGGCCCCAGCCCCGCGGCCGTTGGCGCGAAATTGAGGTGTGCCTTGTGGGCGGAGAAAGCGAACAGGAATCGCGGTTCCACGAAGAAGGGGGTTCCCCACTTGATCGCCTCCCTGGCCTCCGGCGCGACGCTCTTGAGAATCGCGTACAGCCGGCGCAAGTGCGGCTGGCCCGCGCGTGGGGCCACCCGGATATACCCGGCGATCGTAGTCGGACGCTTGCTTGCCATCTCTTTTGTCTCAATTCATCCTATACCCTTGGAACTACGAGGATGAGACCATGAAACAGTCGGGCGGGAGCCAAAGCCAGCCGGCATCGGAACTCATATCGATGAGAATCGCCGACCTCGGAGACTGGCGCGGGGACACGCTCGCCAGAATGCGCAAGCTCATCAAGAAGGCGGTCCCGGACGTCGTCGAAGAGTGGAAGTGGATGGGCACCCCGGTGTGGTCGCGCGACGGCATCATCTGCACTGGCGAATCCTACAAGAAAGTGGTGAAGCTGACCTTTGCCAAGGGCGCGGCTTTGAAGGATCCGGCCCATCTCTTCAACTCGAGTCTCGACGGCAACGTACGCCGCGCGATCGACATCCACGAGGGCGAAGAAGTCGACGAGCCCGCGTTCAGGGCGCTCGTGTGTCAGGCGGTCGCCTTGAACGCCTCTGGCAAGTCGAAAGCCGCGAAGAAGGCGAAATCCTGAGGGATCCCGCTCTGCCGGACGGCGGCGCCGCGTTCATGAATGCCGAGGATATTCGCGATCCCGCCCGGGATGCTGGCGCCGTAGAGACGGGAGCGGGAGTCATCTGCCCTGGGCGAGCCTTCTCGTCCCATGCGGCAATTTTGTGGATATGCTACCGAGGCTTGCCACGTACATGAGCTGACCATGCTGACGATTGACGAAATACGGACCATCCCGCTGTTCTCGACGCTCGCGACCGCCGAGCTCGAGCAGCTTGCGCAGACCTCGGCCGACCTGCGGCTCGGCAGCGGCGAATACGCCGTGCATGAGGGTGGAGCGGAGCGCGCGCTGTTCGCGGTGCTTGCCGGCAAGATGCAGGTCGTCAAGCTGATCGACGGCGTGGAGCGCACCCTCGGCTGGCGCGCCGCCGGCTCCATATTCGGAGAAATCCCGATCGCCATTGGCTTGCCGTTCTACGGTGGATATCGGGCCGCCGAGCCTTCGCGCGTCATGCGCGTGGAGGCCCGGCAGTATTTCGCGATTGCGGCAACTTCGCAGGAGATCTCCCTGAAAGTCAGCGCTCTGGCGCGCGAGCGCATCGGCGGGATGCAGGGCATCTCTGCCGAAGCGCCCAAGCCGCTCGTCACCCTCTTTGGGCATCGCTGGGATCCCGCCTGCGCCGACATGCGCCGGTTCCTCACCCGCAACCAGATTGTCTTCGATTGGGTGGGACCGGAATCGCCGTCGTTGCCTACCCTCTGGCCCGGGGCGGTCCCCAAGGAAGGCGATTGCCCGATGCTGCGGCTGGCCGACGGCACGGTGCTCACGCGGCCCAGGGCGCGGGAGCTGGCGCGGCGCCTCGGCCTGCAGACCAGCGCCCGCCTGGCCGAATACGACACCGTGATCATCGGCGGCGGGCCGGCCGGCCTGGCGGCCGCGGTGTACGGCGCGTCCGAGGGACTTCGCACCCTATGCATAGAGCGCGAGGCGCCGGGCGGTCAGGCCGGGACCTCCTCGCGGATCGAGAATTACCTGGGTTTCCCCAACGGCGTATCGGGCGATGAGATTGCAAGCCGCGCCTTCCAGCAGGCGAAGCGGCTCGGGGCGGAGATCCTGGTCACGCGCTCGGTCGCCCGCATTGATTCCGGGACGCGCGAAGTGGTGCTCGATGGCGAGGAGCTGATCCGTGCGCGGACGATCATCCTGGCCACCGGCGTGATCTGGCGGCGCCTGAAGATCGAGGGATTTGATCGACTGCTGGGCAAGGGCATCTACTTTGGTGCCGCAAGGAGCGAAGCGGGGGCGGCCAATGGCTTGAGCCTGTTCCTCATCGGCGCCGGAAATTCCGCCGGCCAGGCGGCCATGTACTTTGCCAACTATGCCCGCCAGGTGACGCTGGTCGTGCGGGGCGACTCCCTGGAGAAGAGCATGTCCCGCTACCTGATTGAGCAGTTGCGCGGGAAATCGAATGTGGCGGTCATGCTGAACTCCGAAGTGCAGGGGGTCCACGGCGATACTCAGCTGACCGCCCTCGACATCCGCGACCGCAGGAGCCAGGCCGTGTCGAGGCACGATTGCAGCGGCCTGTTCGTGTTCATCGGAGCCGACGCGGACACCGGATGGCTGCCGGACGCCATCGCGCGCGATGGCCGCGGCTTCGTACAAACCGGAGTCGATGCCGTGAAGGCCGGCCGCTGGGCGCACAGCCGTGATCCCTACCTGCTCGAAACGAGCGTGCCGGGCATTTTCGCCTGCGGGGACGTGCGGGCAAGCCAGGTCAAGCGCGTTGCAGCCGCGGTCGGGGAAGGCAGTATGGCGATCGCCTTCGTACACCAGTACCTGCAACACGCCTCCTCATCCGGCTGAGCCGCGCGCCCACCGGCTCTGGCCTCCTCATTCGCGCCGGGCGAACCGGTGATCCAGGCTCAGCGCCCCGGCGCCATTGGCCACCAGCAACAGGAACGCTCCGGCGATTGCCACATTCTTGAGAAACATGATCATCTGGATCTGATCGGCGAAGTTGTTGTGGAACAGCAGTGCCGACAGCAGGGTGAAGCCTGCCAGCAGGAAGGCGGTGATGCGCGTCCTCCAACCCACGATGATGGCGATGGCGCCCAGGACCTCGGTCGCGATGACGACCGGCAGCAGCGTTCCCGGGACGCCGAGCGCCTTCATGTATCCGGCGGTTGCTGCGTAGGCGCCAATCTTGCCCAGGCCGGAGATCAGGAACAGGGATGCCAGCAGGACGCGGCCGCCGAGTTCGGCGACGTTCCGCAGGGTGTTGACGGCCGAATCCCTCGGCTGGTCGCTGGAAGGCACGGCCCGCAGGTTGCGAGCCGCAGTGGAAGAGAAGGTGTTCATGGTGGTCTCCTTGGCTAATCGGTGAGGGTAAGATTAGGCGTTGGCGTACCATCTGAGAAGACTATATAATTAGATATAAACTATCGTCAGGAGCGATTGATATGCTCGATGGACTCACGCTGGACCAGCTGCGCACCTACATCGCCGCCGTGGACGCCGGAAGTTTTTCCGCCGCGGGGCGCAAGCTGCGGCGGGCGCAGTCCGTCGTCAGTCAGACGCTGGCCAACCTGGAAGCGCAGCTGGGCGTGAAGCTCTTCGACCGCTCGGCGCGCTATCCGCGCCTCACGGACGAAGGGCAGAGCCTGCTGGCCGATGCGCGCCTGGTGGCGGACAACGTCGATGGGTTCAAGGCCCGCGCCCGCGCGATGCGCGAGGGGCTCGAGCCGGAGCTCAGCGTGGCCATGGACGTGATGTACCCGATGGAGGCGCTGACGCGGGCGGCCGCGCACAGTCGCAAGACCTACCCGCACACGCCGCTCCGCCTCCATGTGGAAGCGCTCGGTGCCGTCATCAAGCCGGTTCTCGATCGCAAGTGCAGTGTCGGGGTCATCGGTTCATTGCCGATCATTCCGGACGAGCTCCAGACCGAGCCATTGGTGGACCTGACCTTCGTGACGGTTGTGGGCCCCTCCCACGCGCTGGCTGGGAGGCGTGGCGTGGCTCCCGCCGCGGCCGTTGCCAAGCAGGTGCAGTTGGTCCTGACCGACCGGACCGCGCTGACCGACGGGCGGGACTTCGGCGTGCTCTCGCCGCTGACGTGGCGCCTGGCGGATCTCGGAGCCAAGCACGCCTTTCTCCGGGCCGGTCTGGGCTGGGGGCACATGCCCCTGCACATGGTGCAGGCTGATCTCGACCGTGGAACCCTGGTCCGGATTCGCGTCGAAGGAGTACCGCGCGATATCGTGATGCCGATGAGGGCCGTGTTCCGCAAGGATGCGCCGCCGGGGCCGGCGGGCCGCGCCTTCCTGGCCCAACTCAAGCCCGCGAAAGACGCTCCATGCGCAACGTAATATTCGATGTCGGCGGCGTGTTGCTCGACTGGAATCCGGCCCGGATTCTGGAGGGCTACTACGCCGATGCCGCCGAGCGCGCGGCGATGAAACAGGTCATCTTTCACCACGCCGACTGGCTGGAGTTCGATCGCGGCGCCTTGTCGGAATCGGCCCTGCTGGAGCGCGTCGGCGGGCGGGCGGGGCGGCCGGTTCCCGAGCTCGCGAGCTTGTTCGGGGTCATACGCGACTCGCTTCAGCCCAAGGACGACTCGATTGCGCTGCTGGCCTCACTGGGGGCGCGAGGGGTGCCCCTGTATTGCCTCTCCAATATGCCGGCAGAGAGCTTTGCCTACCTCGGCAAGCGCTTTGATTTCTGGAGGCACTTCGACGGCATCGTGATCTCGGGCGAGGTCCGGATGGTGAAGCCGCAGGCGGAGATCTTTGACTACCTGCTGGATCGCTACGGTCTGAAGGCCGCCGACACGGTGTTCGTCGATGACTACGCCGTGAATATCGACGCGGCGAAGGCGCTGGGTTTCCACACCGTGCTGTTCCAGAACGCGCAGCAGTGCGAGGCCGCGCTGCAGGAGTTCGTCGGCGGGCCCTAGTGTGGCCCTCAGTGTGCCGTCGACTTGGACACCAGCAAGCCGGTATTCTGCCGTGCGTAGACTTCGTTCCACATCTCTTCCGCTCGCTTGTCGCGGTACAGGAGCGAGCCCAGGATGACGGCGAGAAATCCGAGCGGTATCGAAACCAGGCCCGGATTTTTCAGCTTGAACAGCGGCTTTTCCAGGCCCATGAACGAAGTGGTCTGGCTGCCCCACTTATCCAGATCCGCCTGCGCCTTGGCCACCGCCTTGTCGAGCGCCGCCACTGTCGCATCGCCCGCGGCACTCGCCCCGCTCGCCGCGGCCGCCACTGCGCGCTTGGCTGGCGCCTCATCGAGGACTTTCTGAGCCGCCGCCCTGACGGCGAGCGGATAGGTCAGGTTCGGCGACACCAGCGTCAGGCCAACGGCCGCAATCGTGCCGACGAGCATGCCCGCCACGATCCCGCCCGTATTGCAGCGTCTCCAGTACAGGGTCAGCAGCACGCAGGGGAAGTTGGCGCTGGCGGCCACCGCAAAGGCCAAGCCGACCAGCACTGCGACATTCTGGCCCTTGGCGGCGATGCCGATGGCGATGGACATTGCGCCGACCACGGCGGTGGCGATGCGGGCCGCCTTGACCTGTCCCTGGGGCGTGGTGTCCTTCCCCGCGCGCACCACGCCGACGTACAGATCGTGGGCCATCGCTGAAGCGGCCGCGAGCACCAGGCCTGCGACCACGGCCACGATCGTGGCGAAGGCCACCGCCGAGACAAAGGCCAGCATGAAGTTTCCGAAGAAGGAATCCGGCCCGCCGCCGATGAACTGCGCCAGCAGGGGTCCGGCCAAGTTGCCGCCCGCATCGACGGCGGCGATGCGGGCGGAGCCCACGCGCAGGGCCGCTCCAAAGCCCAGGAACAGCGTCAGCACGTAGAAGCCGCCAATGATGCCCATCGCCCACAGCACCGAGCGGCGTGCCTGCTGCGCGGAGGGCACCGTAAAAAAACGCATCAGGATGTGCGGCAGCCCCGCGGTTCCGAACACCAGCGCCATCCCGAGGCTGATCTGGTCCACGGGCGCCTTGAAATACAACCCCGGTTCGAGGAAGCGCTGCCCGAGCTCGGCGGCCGACATGGCCTTGGCCGGATCGCCCAGCAGCGTCGCCACGCGCACCTGCACCTTGGGGTCGGCCACCACATCGGCCAGGAACGCGGGCAGCGAAAATCCGTAGGGCGCCCACACCAGCATCACGATGAGGATCGAGGCGCTCACCAGCAGGATCGCCTTGATGATCTGCACCCAGGTGGTGGCGACCATGCCGCCAAACAGCACGTAGCCCAGCATCAGCAGGCCCACGCAGATCACCGAGGTCTCGTAGTCGATGCCGATCAGGATCTTGACCAGCACACCACCGCCGACCATCTGCGCGGTGAGGTAGAAGGTCGAGACCGTGAGCGTCGAGAGCGCGCCGACGATGCGGGTTTTCTTCGGGTCGTTCCGGTAGGAGAGGATATCGGAGAGGGTATAGCGCCCGATGTTCCGGCACGGCTCTGCGATCAGCAGCAGTACCGTGACGTAGGCCACGAGCCAGCCCACCGAGTACATGAACCCGTCGTAGCCGTAGAGCGAGATCAGCCCGGCGATCCCGAGGAAAGAAGCGGCCGAGAGGTAATCACCGGCGATCGCCCAGCCATTTTGCAACCCGCTCACGCCGCCGCCGGCGGTGTAGAAGTCCGACGCGGAGCGCACCCGCCGCGCGGCGAGATACGTCACGTACATCGTCAGGGCGATGACCGCGGCAAAGACCGTCAGGGTCAGCCAGCGGTAACTGTCGATGACGCCCGATTGTGCAAAGGCCGGGGCGCAGGGCAGCATCGCAGCCGCCAGCAGGGCAACGCGTGATCGCGCGCTACGCATAGTCGGCGGCAATCTGCGCGGCCAGCTGGTCGAACTCCCGGCCCGCCTGCCGCGAATAGAACAGGGCGATGAGCCAGGCCACCACGAATTCGCTGAGTGCGAACAGCAGCCCGACATTGACGACACCCCAGACGCGGATCCTGAAGAAGTCCTGGAAGTACGCCGCCCCGATGGGCAGGAGGAAGTAATACACCACGGACACCACCATGAGGCTCCACAGGAGCCGGGTCTTGCGCCGGTGGAGCTTCTGGAAACGCGGATCCCGGATCAGCGCGTCCCAGTCCACGACCGCTATTGTGGTCACGAAAACCCCCTTCAAGAGCGGCCCGTGCGCCGCGGTGCCCAGAACAATCCCAGCACTAATAGGCGTTGTACACCCAGTTCGCCCGGGTTCTTATCGCTGGCTTCTCAGGGTCACTATAGTCCGGAACCTGTGTAGGGCCTAGCCCCTGGAATGCTCCTCCAGGTACAGGGTTCGAATGTCATTCAGGATGACCTCGGGTTGCAGATAAGCCAGCGTGTAGATTTCGCGCACCATGCCGGTCTGATCAATCAAGAACATCTTGAGCATGTGATGCAGCGTGCGCCGCGGCGAGCCGTCGGGCCCGCGCTCGACGCTGACGTCCTGACCAAAGTCCTCGAGGACCGGAAGCAGTACCCGGACCGATCGGGCCGTTAGCACATTCCACTCCATCCTGGAGTCGCGCATCACCATTTCTCTATAGCGTCCGATGGCTTCCGGAGTGTCCGTAGTGGGATCCAGGCTGACGCTCAAGAATCGAACCCGGTTCGCGAGGCGGGCGTCCTTCACTACACTGCGCCGCACTTCGGTCAGCGTGTTGTAGGCAAACGGACAGCCGAGCGGGTCGGCACAGTACGTGTAGAAGAAGGTGAGCAGCGTGATCCTGCCGGTCGTGGCGGCGGACAATCGCGTCGGTTTGCCCTGCGCGTCGAGCAGCGTCGCGTTCGCAACCGGCTGGATTTTCTGCAGCACGTAGCTGCCGGCTCGCGGAGGCGTGAATTCCATATGCGGCGCGACGGCCGCCCCGGGGTCGACCGCGGCCAGCGAGGCGGCTGGGGCCCAGAGCACCCCGGCCGCCGCCATCACGGCGTAAAAGCGGAACACGCTATCTCGCGGAATCAACGTACGCGAGCTGGCCCGCCGCCTTGGCCGTAAACTTCATGTGATGCGGTCGTCCAAGCTTCTCCTTGGTGAAGTCGACCTCGAAGGCGGGTGTGAGCTCCTTGCCGTTCCAGTTGTAGCCGCGCAGGACCTGCTCATTGTCTTCACCGGTCTTGTCCCACTTCGACAGCAGGCTCGAAGTGATGTAGACACGCTTGCCGTCCCAGCTCTGCGACACCATGTTGACCTGGCGGCCGGTGTGCTTCTGATAGGTTTCCCTAGGATGTTCCGGATCCGTCAGGTCAAAATAATGCGTCATGCCGTCCATGAACGTATTGACCCAGAGGCCCTTGCCGTCGGCAGAGATGGAGAGGTCCACCGGGAGCGGAATTTTGGATGGATCGCCGATCGTGCCGACCTCGCTCGCTGCCCACGCGCCCTGGGAGTCCTGCCTGATGAGCCAGATCTTGGAGGTGAGCGCAGCCACCGTAACCGCCCAGTTCTGGCCGCGCCCCAAGGCCCAGCGAATCTCGAGCGGAGCGCCGGGTACCTGTAGTACCTGAGTCGGCTTCATGGTCTTCACATTCCACGCCACCATGGTGGAACCGAAGTGCTTCATCGCTTCCGGGTCCGCGACGACTTCGCCCAGGCTTCGCATGTAGTTGTTCCAGCCTGCAAAGCTCGACGTCAGCATCACGTTCTTTGTTGGATTGATGGCGATATCGTAGCCGTAGCCATCTCCCTTCACTCCACCTACGGTGCCGGTGGGAATGTCGTACTTGGTGATGAAGGTGCCCTTGTTGTTGTACAGCGCAAGGCCTGTAACGCCACCCTTGTCCGCACTGTTCGAAAGATTGCCGATAAGCATCCGTCCGGGAAGGGCATAAAAGGTATGCGGCCCGACGAACCCGGTTTTTTCCGGCAGATTGGTAATCGTCCGTACCAGGCGCGGCTTGCCCGGGTCCGTTCCGACGTCAAACACAAAGATCCTGCTGTCGTCGAGGCCTCCCGCCCACAGGTACTTGCGATCATCCGTGAATCCCATGTGGTGCGCTTCCCCGCGTCCGCCAACGGACACGGTGGCGATCACCTTGCCATAACTCTTGGATGCAGGGTTCACGTCGATGGTCACCAGCTTGTCCGAACCGTCGCCGAGACCGGGTTCGCCGAGCGTCCAGACGTGGATGTAATCCTCCTGACCCTTGATCAGGCCGCTCATGTAGGGCGAATTGCAGGTCTCGTCTCCCTGCGCTATTGAAGCGCCGAGCAAGAGCCCGAAGAGCAGGCCGACGAGTCGCACTAGAGCACTTTGAGTCTTACCGTGATTCATGGCGCACCTCCTTGTTGCTGAAAACTTCGGTCGCTCGCCCTGATCAGCGAGCCTGATAATACTTTGGGTACCGGCTGTCAATGCAATTCGAGCCGGTGTTCGCGGGCTGCAAGATCGTCATGCCTGGGCGGCTTTCTGTGACCATGGACGGTAAGCGCCCGATGATGGTCTCCGGGTTCAAAAGCACGGAGACATTTTGTGGCGACCGATAGCGTGGCCTTCATTCGTGTCGGCGTTCACCGTCCGTGAAATCGGAATGACGAGCCTCGATCCTTCAGCTTCGAGTCGCTTGCCGGCGGCAATGAAATGGGTGGCAGGCCTGCGCTCGCCAACTGGAACTGGCTGTCATTGCCTCCAGGACCGGGAGAATCCCCGGTGCGGAGTCACTCCGCGGGCCGGATGCTCTCGTTCAGGCGGATTCGCCTGGTGACAAGTGCCACCCAGGTTGAGACCAACAGGATCATCAATCCATCGACATCAAGGGCGCCGCCGCCACCACTCCTCTGAACGACCCGCACCGGGGCCGTGCCGGACTTGACCCGCTCAGTGAAGGCCGTGAGCTCCCGGTCAAGGTTTGCGTTCAGCTCCTGGGCCGCGGCATCCAGGCCCTGACTGCTCTGGTGTTGTATCTCGGCGCTCTGGCGTACGGCGGTACTGCTGCCACTGGCGTGGCTGGTGCCGGCCGCGCGCAGAATGAGGCTTCGTGAAGCCGGATCGAGTACCGCGAGGTCCAGGAGCGTTGAGGTCTCGTTCTCACTGCCCCGGATCAGGAAGGCGCCGACGATGGTCAGATAGGCCAGCGAGCGGTTGTTCTCGCTCTGTCTCGCGACCTGGTCGTAGGACACGAGCGCCACCACATCGAGTTGCTGAAGCCGCGCCAGCTGTTGCAGTGAATCGAAGCCACCGTGCGGATTGAGGTACCCCTCGGAGATGATCTGGATGTCGCGAACATAGGGGCGCGTGCGGAAATGCTCCTTGATGCTGGCAAGCAGCTGTTCCTTCTGCGTCGCGTCCAGCCGCTCGTAGCCACCACGGCTGGGCAGGAAGCTCAAGCCCACCGTCAGCGGAATTTTCAATTCCGGAGTCGCATCGACCGGCGGGACCTTGCCATCGGGGTAGAGAAATTCCACCAGCGGTGTTGAACCGGAGTGCTGGGCGCCGCAGTTCCACATGCACATGCCATCCGAGATGCAACCCGCGAGTGCGGTTGCGAGCGTGACCAGGGACAGGACGCGAACAGGCTTCATGTCGAAGGCCTGATGTTGGCATTCAGGCGGAACAGATTGGCAGGATCGTACTCCTTCTTTAGCGCGCTCAGGCGTGCCCGGTTGGGGCCGTAGTTGTCGTCCACCGCTTTCTGATCGGCGGTGTTGAGATTGACGTAAAAGCCATTGGTGAATGTGCTGATCTTGTCCCAGGCCGCATGGACCCTGGCGCGATTGGCCTCGTTGTCGGCGGCGTCCTTCCAGCTGGCCGCCACCAGCAGCTGGAACTGTTCGCTCCGGTGCGCGATCGCGGTGGCATTCGGCGCCACATCGCTGATGGTGCCGCCGCAATGCTCCAGGACGATGCTCAGCAATGCATTGGGCCTGACCTCGTTGATGAGCGCCTCAAAGAAGGCCGGGGTCAATTCCGCCACGTACCCACCCTTCAGATACTGGTTCTGGCTCGATAGCGGCGGGCCGTCGTACTGGCGCTGCACCGCCACGTAGTCCTGCAAGCGGATGCTGTCGGCGCGGGCCTTCACGCCTGTGCGCAGCGGCTGCAGCGCTTTCTCGCCATCCTTGGGATCGCCGCTGTAGCACAGCGACAGGGTCAGGTCCCCGTCCGGACCCTCCGCGCCGCCCCAGGAAAACTCCCCGGACAGCTCGCGCGGCGCACGGGCGGCGAAGTGGGCGTACTGCTCCAGCGCGTCTCGCGTTTGCGCGGGCGCGTAGGCAAGGTCGCCCGCGAGCACTTTGGGTCCAACCTGGTGCAGCCGATACTCAAAGGAGCTGACGACGCCGAAGTTGCCGCCGCCGCCGCGAATCGCCCAGAACAGATCGGGATTGTCGGACTTGCTGACGCGCAACAATTTCCCATCGGCCGTTATGAGATCGACCGCCAACAGGTTGTCGCAGGCGAGCCCGTGGCGGCGGGCGAGCCAGCCATAACCCCCGCCGAGGGTCAGGCCCGCGACTCCGGTGTTCGAAATCTCGCCCATGGTCGTCGCAAGGCCGAACTGCTGTGCCTCCCAGTCCAGATCGCCGATCCAGGAGCCGCCGGCAACTTGCGCCGTCCTGGCGATGGGATCGACACGCACACCGCGCATCATGGACAGGTCGATGACGAGTCCACCCTCGCACATCGAATATCCGGGAAAACTGTGCCCGCCGCCGCGCACCGCCACCAGCAGCTCGCGCTCCCGCGCGAAGGACACGGCACTCGCGATGTCGGCGGCGCCACTGCAGCGCGCGATCAACGCCGGCCGCCGATCGATCATCTTGTTCCACAATCGTCGCGCCTGGTCGTACTCCGCATCGCTCGCGCTCAGGAGCTTGCCGTGGAAGTTTGCCGCGAAGTCCTTGACGGCGGCCGCCGGGATGACCGTGGGCTTGCCGGACAGGGTGACGGCTTGCAGCTCGGCCCCGGCGGCAGCCGCTGGCTCAGTCGCGAAGGCGCGCATGAGCGGTGCGGGGAGGGCTGCCAGGGCGCCGCCGATGGCTGCCGACTTGCAGAAGTCACGTCGCTGCATAAAGACCCCCTATAGTCCGGCCCGGCGGAGCGCCCGGATATTCCCCTAATATATTCCTTTGGGGAATATCTGCTAGGCCACTCGCTTATTGACCAGCGCTATCGGCAGGCCCACGAACACCGTGTGCGTGAAGACGGTGCCCAGGAGCTGCCACGGATCCCGGGGCCTCAGCGCGCTGAAGGACAGCTGCAGGCGCGACAGGACTTCCTGCAGGCTGGCCGCAAAATGCTGCGAGGCGTGCGCGGCGGAGAGCGGCACGACCACGTAGTTCATGATCACGTAAAGGCCCAGGCCATAGAGCAGGCCCCATCTCACCGGATTGCCCTTCAGCGCCGGCCAGCTTTGGGCGCCGAATACAAACACCGCCGCCATGGTGAGGGTCATCATGAAGTGAGTCGCGAGCCCGAGGAGCGCCATCATGGCGCCACCGGCGTCGGCGGCGTCGTGCCCCACCCACCCGGAGGCGACCGAATGCAGTATCTGCACCGGAGTCATCTGGTAGCTCAGGGGACCGTAGACGACGAAGGCGTAGCAGATGTCCAGTACGCCCGCGATCACGCCCCCGATGAGGATGGCTCTCAATGGTCTCATGGCACTCCCCTCAATCTGCTTTCTTGATCCGGAATCTGCGTCCTTGAGGTATTTCCCGTCAAGTTTGCCGGGAGACTGCGCTCCTGAAGGTTGCCGTTTCGCCTACGCCCTGCATCGGCGTGGTGCCAAATCCGCACTCGCCGCACCATATCGCGTCACACGCCGAGCCGGCTTCTGGGCGCGCTGCCATCCGATCGACGCCAACCGACTGAAAAGCCAGGGCGCAGTCGAGCCTCGCCGTGGTGGCACGCGCATTGCTGTATTTCCTGGCACACGGAGGGCGACCCCCGCTTCTCCGAACGGGACCCCTCGTGGGTCTCCTTGCGACGCCGCCGGACCCCACAGAACGAGCGGCGTCCCCTTTTTATCGACCCACGGTAGTGGAGGTGTTCTATGCCCGTACCGTCCGTCAAGTATCTCAATACGTTCAAGATCGCGGCCAGGCGGTTGAGCTTCACCGCCGCCAGCGCCGAACTGTGCCTCACCGCCTCGGCCGTCGGCCAGCAGATCAGGGTGCTGGAATCGCAGCTGGGGGTGATCCTGTTTGAGCGCCACGCCCAGGCCCTGCGGCTCACCCCGGCCGGGCAGCTGCTGCTCGAGCACGTTGATTCGGCGCTCCATCGCCTGGAGTTGGTGGTCAGTCAGCTGCGTACCCACGTGCAGCGCCCCTTCATCAAGCTGCAAGTGCCGCCGTTCTTTGCACACGAACTGCTGCTGCCACGGCTCGCGAAATTCAGCGCGGCTCAGGGCCCGCTGGAACTGCAGGTCACCACGCCTCCCACGGCCCTGGGCAATCACAGCTGGGACGCTGACGTCTCTGTCATCGTGGCGTCGGCGCCGGCGGCCAATCTTCAGGCGACCCTGCTCTTCCCGCAGGTCTTTGTGCCGGCCTGCGCACCCGGACTGATCGGGCGTATGGGGTTGCGTAGCGAGCTGGACCTGAGCCAGCAAACGCTGCTCGTGCACAATTACCGACCCGACCTCTGGGAGCGCTGGGCCGCGATGCGCCGCATTGGCTCGTTCCAGCCCCGGACGATCATTCGCCTTGATTCGATGCTGGAGGTTGCCCGGGCAGCGGAGCAGGGCATTGGTATTGCATTGCTGTCCGCAGCGCTGGCCGAGCGCCGATTTGCGTCCCGGGCGCTGTCCAGACCGATTGCAGCTGAGCTCAGCACCGGCGAGAACTATTTCCTTGTCGCGCGCCGGGAAGATGCAGCCCGTGGCGCAATTGCACCGCTACTGGCCTGGTTGGCGGCACACTGTGCCGCCGTCGCCATCCAGTGACGGTGGCGTGCAAATATTTCGAGGGCAAAAATTATATCGTTTGTACTACGAATCATTCGTACGTACCGTCATTGCGTCACTTGACCATCCCCCAAACGCTGACAGGAGATGAGCACATGAACGCACGACGACCGATGGCCTCGATCATCGCAACCGCGGGCCTGGTATTGCCGGCGGTTTCGCTCGCGGAAACCCCAGGGCAGGCGCATTGCCTGCAGGCGCTGATGGCGAGCCTGGCCGAGACCTACCAGCCGGCGCCGCGGCTGCGCGACGCCTCTTTTGTGGACTATGGCTCGGCCGCCGATTCCGGCCAACCGAGCATTGAGTGGGTATTGACCGCGACCAACCCGAAGAACAATGTCCCGGTAGCGCGCGTCACCTGCGTGGTGGGCCGCTCGGGCAAGATCCTCGAGTTCTACAAGCAGCCGCTACGTTAGCGGGCACGGGGCGGCGGGCCAGGCCGGCGGGGGCCTGACCCGCTGCCGAAGCGCGGCGACGCCCAGCCCGGCAGGGGTGATCATTGGGCGTGCCTCGGAATTGTCCGCGGTGGCGCGGGGGCACATACTCCACGCTATGGTAGCCTCGATTGAAAGCCCGGAGGTTGCCCTGGCGTGCACCCCGCCGGCCAGCTTCTACACCGATCCCGCCCGGCTCGCGCGCGAGCGGGCGACGGTGTTCCGGCGCAGCTGGCAGTACGTCGGACACGCTACCCAGCTGGCCCGCCCCGGCGATTACTTCACCGCGCGCATTGCGCACGAGCCGCTGGTACTGGTCAACGACGGCGGCGTGATCCGTGGATTCTTCAACGTGTGCCGCCATCGTGCCGGGCCGGTGGCGCTGGGCTGCGGCAACGCCGCGCGTCTGGTCTGCCGCTATCACGGCTGGACCTACAGCCTGCAGGGACAACTGCTGCGGGCCCCCGAGATGGAGGAGGCGGCGCAATTCGATCCGGCGAAGATCCATCTCGAACCGGTCGCGGTCCACGTCCTGGGGCCCCTGGTCTTTGCGGCACTGGAGATCTCGACGCCAGCGTTCGATATCGAACACCCGCGTTTGACGGATGAATGTGCGCCATTCCAGCTCGCGCGCATGCGCCATGTCATGACGCGCGAATACCCGGTGGCCGCGAACTGGAAGCTGTACGTCGATAATTTCCTCGAGGGCTATCACCTGCCGCAGGTGCATCCGGCGCTGAGCCGCGAGATCGACTACAAGTCCTATGCCACCGAGCTCGACACTCACCGCGTGCTGCAGCACGCGCCGGTGCGGACCGGGACCGGGAGCCTCTACACGCCGGCCGCCGGTGAGCCGGCCGCCCGCTACTACTGGCTGTTCCCGAACCTGATGCTCAGTTTCTACGAGCGCCAGCTGCAGGTGAACGTCGTGATTCCGGATGGCATCGATCGCACCGTGGTGCGCTTCGACTGGTTTGCCCTGGACGCCGGGCCGCAGCACAGCGCGCAGGAACATTTTCGCCGGCTGGTCGAGTTCAGCGACCTCGTGCAGGCCGAGGATGCGGCGATCTGCCAGCTGCTACAGGGCAATGTCCAGTCCAGCGCCTATCGTTCGGGACCCTATTGCCCCGCGCGTGAGGCGGGCGTGCAGCTGTTTCACCGCTTGATGCTGGGGCGTGTGCCGTGATGGTCGCGCTTGGGAGGCGAGCCCGCCAGGTATTCTCCCCGAGTTCAGCCCTCGGCCTCGTGGCTGGGGGCGGGTGCCGCATGGGCTGTCAGTCGGCGGCAGCGACGGGGCCGTTCGCTGCGCCCCATTTAGTGAATCTCGGCAGACAGGTGATACGAGCCGATCGCGCCCACTTTCAAGATGGCATCATGAACATCCGGCCGTCCGATCACGGCCTGCCAGAGGTTCTCAACCTCGGCGGCGCGTACCGGTAGAGACTCCGGGGCGTAATGCTGGACCTCCATGAGCGCCTGGATTCGCTGCTCAGGATCCGTAAGCCGCGACTTTAGAAAGCGTGCGGCGTCATCCAGCCGGTTGGCACTCACGAGACTGCGCTGGTAGGTACTCACGGAATCAGAGCGATGATCACTGAGAAATTTCAGCTGCCGCTCGATTTCGGCCTTGTCGTCGAGCTGCGCTGCGCTGTTGAGCTGTTCGACAGCGACCTGCATCTGACCATACGCGCTGGCGCCGGCCGGCCCCAGTCCAGCCAGGGCTTCGCGCGCCTCCTTGGCTCGTCCGAGATCGTTATATAGACCGGCCAGGTTAATGACCTGGCTCACGTTGTCATCCCCGCCTTCGGGTCGATGACTGGCTTCCTGCAGCTGCGCCACAGCCTCATCGAATCGCCCCAAGCCCAGCAGCGCCCGGCTGCGATTGTCAAGAATCCAGACGAAGGATTTGTCGTAGTCCGTGTAGGCCTGCGCGCCGCCAAGACTGCTCGCGCGCGCAATCGCCGCGTCGGTCAGCTGGAGGACTTCGGCGTAGCGCTGCGAGAACAACAGGCGATACGTCAGCCCGATGACGGGGTCGATCTGCTCAGGGTGCTTCGTCACCGCGGCACGAGCCTGCTCGATTTGCCGACTGATGGCGACGTCGACGTCCAGCGTGGCTCCGAGTTCGGATCGGACCGGCGCAAAGCGGTTGTCCGCCTGGATGCTCACCAGCGAATAGGGCGCGGAAACATCCTTCAGGGTCCCCAGCGCGGCCGCTGGTTCACCACGATCCAGCTGCAACAGCCCCAGATCTCTCCACCAGTAGCTCAGGTCAGAATCGTCCTGGCGGGTGTAGTGGGCCTCGCGCAAGGCCTTGAGCATTTTGTAACGACCCACTCCGGCGTGGGGCGCCTCATAGACCACGCGGGCGATCCTGTCATCCGATTCATCCTTGAGCGCTGCGGGCCAGCGTTGCGCCAGGGTGGTCAGGGCCTGTGTCGCCTCGCCTTTATTTCGACTCCAGAGGGCATCCTTGAGCGCCCTGAGGGCCGGATCTTCGTCCGCTGCCGGAATGGCAGGCTTGTAGGAGAGCGAAAAATAGGTGTCGCTGCGTGCCTTCTCCCGCTGCTTGAGAAACTCGGCCAGCTGCGTCACGGGTATCTGGTCGTCGAGGCTGCGGTAGTGATATTCAAGAAATATGGTGCGGCCTTTGTGGCTGACCTGCGAGTCGTAGGTAAATCCAGGCGCACTTATATTGACCACTTCGTCCGTCACCGCCCATTCGTCGGGCATCCGTATCTCGATCTGCTCACTCTCATTGGTCGGAAAAGGCAGTGCCAGCGGCGTCGAGCGCACTGGATTGTGCGGTGCCTTGAGCAGCTCGGTGATGTTCTCCGCGTTGAGCTCAAACACTCGCTTGCCGCCATCTTTGTCCTCAAATGGGTGCTCGATGCGATAGATCTCGCTGATCGTCAGCTCATTGGCTGGAAGGTCATCCTTGATCTGCACCGTCCCCCCGCTGCTAATGGTCGAGTACCGGCTCTTGTAGTAATTCAGGTAGTCCCGGGTCAGGGAGTCGGCGGTAGAATTGCGCAGGGTCCGGCGCATGCGCTCCGCTTCAGCGCCGCGATACAGAGTGGAGACCGACAGTGCGGCCTCATGATCAACGCCTTTGCCCAGATCGAAAAGCGCGCGGGCGGACATCAGTGGCAGCGCCGCCGGTGCGATCACCATAGGGGACAGATCGGTAGATCCGGGGGCCAGCACAAGTCCGGCACCATAGTCGGGCTGCACAGCGGTTGCCCAGGTGCCCCCTTGGGCGGTCAACGTCACATCCATCCAGGATATGAAGTCGCCCAGGCGGACCCTTACGATCACATGATCAAAATTGGCGGGACTGGGCTGGCGATCCCTGACATGGGCGTGCAGGCGCGAACTGACGAGCACGGGCGCAGCCTCAATGCCGAGACCGCGTAGGAGCGTCACGGCCAACAGGGCCTTGTCCTTGCAGTCCCCATAGCGGCGCTTGAGCACTTCCTCCGGAGCCCGCGGCCGATACGCGCCTTCGCCCTGCTCGAGCCCGGTGTACCGAATCTCTTCCTGTACAAAACGCACTGTGTTCAGCGCGCGCTCGGCGTCCGAACTGCCCGAGCTCTTGAGGCGTGCCACCAGCGCCCTCAGTTCGGGCGACAGCCCCTCAGGCACCGCATACAGTTGTCCGGCCGCTTCGAGAACGTCCTGCCAACTCGCAAACTGCGACAGCGCAATGGAAGGATGCACCTCGTACCACTGCGGGGTGCTCCCATCACTCACGATCGCGGGCAGATTTCTCCAGGTCCACTCCGTATTCTGCCAATCCCCATCGGTTCGTTGCGTCGCAGCGGCGCCGTCGTGGTTCAGGATATGCAGCGGGGTCTGGGCACGGACCAGGATTCGTAGACGCGAAAAATCGACTGGATTGTCCCAGCGCGTGATGTATCTCCCGTAATACCGGTCACCCCATTCGCTCGCATGATGATTGATCGTGTAGCTGTAGTCGATCGTGTCGCCGACGCGCACGTCATTCATGAGCAGATGAAAGGTCACGGTGCCGGTGAGCACCCCGTTCTCAAGCTCCTGCTCACGGCGCAGCAATTCGATGCGTGCGCTGCGCAGCTCGTCGATCACTTCGTCGCCGCGACGCACAATGACTGAATGAACCATCAGCTGATCCTGTTGCGGATCAAAGTTAACGGACAGCTGCGATTCCGCTTCGACACCCGCCTGATTCAGAAGCCGCACCACAAAACGGGTGTAGTGCGCCGACAAGCCATCTACGCGGATTTGACGGTCGGCGAGCACGAAGCGTTCACTGGCTCCGGCCTCCACGGGAATCTCCGTTCCGTTGACTGGCGGGGAATACGGCTCCACCCAGTCGGGCGCGGGTCCAATCTGATAGGCCTGACCAGCGCTGTCCGCCGCCACGGCGCCCCAGGCCGGACCGATCAGGGACAGCAGATACACCGACATCCAACGGGGAAATTTCATGGGCTGGCCGAACCTTTCGCGTGGGGCGCCGTCGCACTATCGACAGTGGCTGACCGCGCCTTCAATGCAAAGCGGGAAAGAGGGGTCAACGGCTGTGGATCGTGCCATATCCTGTTCAGTGCCAAGGAACTTATACCGGAGTGTCCCGTTACGTTCTAGGATTGAAGGTTCTTAAGGGGTATTGGACCCGTGCGGAGGGATGCTTGATGAGGCCCGGAGTGCGTTTCGCGAAGCAGACCCTACCGATGTTCTTGCTGACCACCGCTGCCGGCCTCGTGGCCTGCGGCGGGAGCGGCAGCCCTGGCCAAACCTTCACGCCGGTCGGCTCGAGCGTACAACCTGTTCTCACCACCGGAGATCGGGCCATGCTGCTGGCGCCGCAGGCCATGGTGAGCTTTGGCAGCGGGGGGAGTGAGAACTCGCCGCTCATCACCGTGAATGAGACCACGCAATACCAGACGATCGACGGCTTCGGCGCCTCGCTGACCGATTCCGCGGCCTGGGTCATCTGGAATGACCTGGATACGGCCCAGCATGCCGCGCTCATGCAGCAGTTGTTCAGCCCGATGAACGGGATCGGCCTGAGCTTCCTGCGCCAGCCGATGGGGGCCACGGATTTTGCCGTCGGCGGCAACTACAGTTACGACGATGTGGCCGCCGGGCAAACGGATCCGCAGCTCGCGAATTTTTCGATTGCCCACGACAGCACCTACATCATCCCCTTGCTGCAGGAAGCACTGGCGATCAACCCTGCCGCGAAAGTGGTGGCGCTGCCGTGGAGTCCACCGGCGTGGATGAAGACGGGCGGGACGATGAACGGCGGCGGCATGAACCCGGCCTATTTCCCCAGTCTGGCGCAATATTTCGTCCTCTACCTGCAGGCCTACCAGCAGGCGGGAATCCCCATCTACGCCATAGCGGTCCAGAACGAACCTCTGAATTCAACCACGTCTTATCCGAGCGAGTACCTGGCAGAAAGCGATGCGGCGGACTTCATCGCCAACCAGCTCGGCCCTGCCCTGGACAGTGCCGGCCTGAGTGCGGTGAAAGTCTTCGGGTATGAGCACAACTGGGACAACACCGCCTATCCCGAATCCCTGCTCGCCAGTGCCGCATCCACCTACGTGGCCGGCACCGCGTTCCATTGCTACAACGGCGATGTGAGTGCGCAGTCCACGGTAAGAACCGCCTATCCGGCCAAGGACATCTGGTTCACGGAATGCAGCGGCACGGTGGGCTCAGGCTTCGCCGGCGATCTGGTGTGGAATTCGCACAACCTGCTGATCGGCGCGACCCGCAACTGGGCGCGCAGTATTTCGCTGTGGAACCTGGCTCTCGATCAGGGCTCCGGCCCGACCAATGGCGGTTGCATGGGCTGCCGCGGCGTCGTGACCGTCGACTCGAGCACCTCTCCGGCGACCATTAGCTACAACGTCGAATACTATTCGCTCGGACAACTGGCGAAGTTCGTCGTCCCCGGAGCGCACCGCATCGATTCCAGCAGCCCCGGCAGTGGCGGGATTGAAGATGTGGCTTTTGCGAATCCCGACGGCTCGATGGTCCTATTCGTGCTGAACTCCTCGATGGCGGCCGGGCCCTTCGCGGTGAGTTGGCATAATATGTACTTCAACTACACCCTGCCGGCGCAGTCGGTGGCGACTTTTGTATGGAGGTAGCTTCCCGAGGGGGCCTACGGTTTCTGCCGGCTATCGGGCAGCCCCATCGACTTCAGGAATGCCGGCCAGCGCGCGTCTGCCGCCAGTTTTTCCAATAGCGGGTCGTGTCCTACCGCCAGGAGGCCGCCGTCGCGCTGCCGGCGGGCGCGTTCCAGCCACTGAAAAGCGTGATCCCGGTCGCCGCGAAAGGCGTAGGCCTCCGCGATTTGGTAAGCCGCGGTATTGGCAGCAGCCCTGATCAATTCTTCCAGGGCGGCGTTCGACTCCGTCTGCTTGCCCTTGCCCCAAAGCGCCATCGACACAATCAACTGCCGGGCCCAGACCGCGGACTCGTTCTGCACGACGTCGATTGCTGCGTCATATTTCCCGTCCAGGATGTAGCCAAATCCTGGGCCGGCATAGGCCCAGGGAATGGTCGGACTCAGATCCTGGACCTGGCGGTACAGTTCCCTGGCTTCCGCAAAATGCCGTGTGAGGACGAGATTGAAAGCCAGTACAGCGAGCGCCGCCGGCTTGACCGGATCGAGGGCCACCGCCTGGTGCAACAGGTCGTTGGCGGCTTGAAGTTGCCCCTGGGAGCGGGCCAGCTGGCTGGCGAGCACGAGCAGATCCGGATCAGCCGGCGCCAGTTCCCGCGCCCGGTGCAGCGTCTCTGCCGCCCCCGCCCAGTCAAAATCGACGGCCAACTGGATTTCGGCCTGCGCTGACAGCGCTTCGGGGAGATTGGGTTCCAGGGCGCGTGCGCGTGCCACGGCATTGCGCGCGCTGGCCAACTGGCCATCAAACCCACCGCCCGACGAATCCGTGGAATACTCGCAGATCCAGGTGTGGGCCCGCGCCAGGCCCGCCCAGCTGAGTGCGAAGGACGGATCGAGCTCCACCGCCTTCTGGAAATAGCCCACCGCCTTTCTCATTGAATTCTCGGCGAACCGATTCAGGTAGAACCGCCCCTGCAGGTACTGCTGGTAGGCCTGCGCATTGCTGGTGCCGCCTTTCACCGCGGCCTTGACGGCGGCGGTGCTTTCCCCACCGGGAAGCCGGCCGCGCAGCTCACCGACGATCGCCAGCGCCAGTTCCTCCTGAAGGGCGAACACGTCTTTCACTTCGCGGGTGTAGCTGCGCGACCACAGCTCCTCGCCCGTGGCCACGCGGCTCAAACTGGCGTTGACCTTCACCCGGCTGCCGATCCTTTGTACGCTGCCTTCAACGAGGTTGGCCACGCCGAGCCTGGCGCCAATCTCCTGCACCGTCGCGTTCTTGCCCTTGAACGAAAACGCCGAGGCCCGGGCCGCCACGTGCAGGCCCGGGATCTTCTGCAGGACGTTGAGCAGTTCCTCGCTGATGCCGTCCGAGAAATATTCGTTGTCCCTGTCGTTGGAGAGATTCCCGAAGGCGAGTACGGCGACGGACTTTTCATTCTCCGCCACCGGCGCGCCTCCCGGATTCACGTTGACACGGGGCACGGCCGGCGCCTCCGGCGGCGAGATTCCGGTGTCGTGCTTCCTCGCCGGCCACCAGAGCGCCAGAGCGATGGCGGCCGCCGCCGCGACTCCAATCGGCAGTAGCCAGGGTGAACGCGGCGCAGCGACGGCCGGCGATGAGGCCGTCGGCGGTGCGACCTGATCCTGCGGCGCGGCTCTTTGCGGCAGGCCCAGCAGCCGTTGCACCCGCTCCGTGAACTCAGGTGGAGCGACTCCGCCCGGCAGCCGCATCCATTGCCGTTCGCGAAAACGCTCCGGAACACGCGCAGCGGCGTCCGCGGTATTGTCGACCACGACGGGCAGAAGGAACGGCTGGTCCTGTGCCATCAGGTAGCTGCGCTGTTCGGCCAGATGCCACTCGAGCCGGAAATAGCCTTCGGCGCGCTCCTGCGTGTGGGCGGAAATGAGCGCGACAAACAGCGCGCATTCCTTGATCTGCCGCCGGATCTGCTGGTCCCAGGCATCCCCGCCGCGCAGCTCGCTCTGGTCAAACCAGACCTCGATGCCGCAGGCGCGCAGGGCCGCGCTGATGCGCTCAGCCGCGGGGCTGTCCTCGCGCGCGTAGCTCAGGAACACCGCACCGCCTGGTGCTGCGTGGTCCACGCTCAGCTACCCGGTTTCCGGGACTTTTCGAGCGAACTGACCAGATCACGGTAGGTTTCAAGCCCGGGCGCGTGGAAGTCGCCGAGCTTGCCGCGATCGTCACAGCGTCGAATCGCCACCGCCTCGCGATGGTGTGGCATGGCCTCGAAGGCAGCGATCTCGGCCGCGGACATCGGGCCGCCCTGGAGCCTGAGCGTCTGCACCGAAGCGCTGCTCAGGCATTTCAGGTACGCCGGATCCATCGCACACAGGTAGCGCTTGGCGGGCACGTGCAAACCGACGGGTCCTGAAACCTCCGGACCGAAGTAGCGCGCGAGCCAGGCCCGGCCCACCTCCTCGTGGTGTGCATCCTGGCGCCAGTCCGCGATGTCGTCCGGGACGCTCTCCACGAGATGGCCGACGTCGTGCAGCAGGGCCGCCAGCACCAGGGCAGGGGGCGCACCCTCTTCACGCGCAAAATACGCGGCCTGCAAGCCATGTTCGAGCATCGAGACCTGCTCGCCGAAATAGGCTTCGCCGCCGCGCTGGCCATACAGGGCCGTGATCGCCTCGAACGTCGTCATGTGCCGTTCCCGCCCGCGCCCCGCCTCAGGAGGCCGATTTCACTGTACACGCTGTCACGCGTCAGGTAACAACCCTGCAGGTGGCGCGGGTGGCGCTGCGATGAGAACGCGGTGCGCCCGTGCAGGGTGCGCTGGTTGTCGAACACGACGAGTTCGCCATCTCCGAGGTGCCGTCGCATCTGGAAGCGTGGCTCACGCAGCAGGCGGGCGAAGCGGCGGTACGCGGCGTAAAATGCGCCGAGATCAGCGCCCACGGGCGAGAGCGGCGCGATCGAACGGTTGTTGTAATGGACGGCGACGATCCGGCCATCGGCGCTGAGCTGGATCAGGGGCCGCTCCGCATAGAGATCCGCGTCCACCGAGCGGTAGTGAAACGGCACGGGCGTGCTCGTCAGCGTCGAGAAAGCCCCGGGCTCCGTGGTGCGCAGCTCCTCCGCGATCGCAATCCCATCAGCAAACAGATTCTCGCCCCCGTCCGGCGAGGAGACGAGCACATGCAGGGCCTGGAAGCCCGGCACCGGTTCGCGATAGGGATTGTCGGTGTGCAGACCCAGTCCATGATCGGAGAAGGCGAGGTTTTCCGGTTGTGCGACCGAGCGGACCTCGAACAGCAGGCCGTAGTTGGTCTCGGCCACCCGTCCCATCTTCGCACACGCCTCGAGGATCGCGCGCTCGCGCGCGGGGACACCGGACAGGAAGGCAATCCCGTCCTGCGCAAGACGGGTCAGCCACTGGAGCCGGTCGGCTGCGGTGGCGCTGAAGCGGGCGTAGTCGAGCCAGGCGTGGTCACGCCGCGCATCGCGCTCGGACCCGTTCGGCCACAGCCTGGTGCGCAGTTCCGGCCGGCGATCGGCGGTGGTGGCGGCGTGTTCACGCAGCCAGTCGGCCCCGTAGTGACAGGCGCTGGGCTCGCCTTCGAACTGGAGATCGAGGCCGCCATGGGCGGCGCGCGCCGTGCGGATGCGCGGTTCCTCGGGCAGGTCGGTGACGTCCACGAGACGCTGGCCGCTGTGCGGGTCGCGGTCCTCGGGCCGGCAATCGCGCAGCCAGAGTGCGGGGAAGCGCGCGCTCTGGCCATCGTCCCAGACGACGGTGAGCGAGTCCGGCATCGACTGCACCGCGGTAATCGCGTGTGCCTCAGGCATGAATCTCCCCGACAGTTTGGAGCAGGCGGCGCTGGTGTCGGTAAAGGACCGCGGCGGCGAGCGCCGAAGCGCCACTCACGATTGCCAGCGCAACAAATACGCCGCGCCAGCCGAAGGCCACGGCCAGCCTCGCGACGCTGTCTCCAGCGAGCGCGCCTCCCAGGTATCCCACGCCATCGATGATACCAGAAGCGGCTGCGCCGGCCCGCAGCCCGCCGAAGTCGAGCGCGAAAGCTCCGCCGAGATAGGAGTAGGGACCGAGCAGGCAGAAGGCGACCAGGCCGATCAGCGCGACCGCGAACCCGGCGGCATGCGGGCCCCCCGGAAACAGCGCGAGCGCGAGCAGGGTTGCGGCCGCCGCGGCCAGCCCGGCGAGCATGATCGCCGGCCGGCCGGTCACACCGAGCCGGTCGCTGAACCAGCCGGTCGCGAGCACCGAGACGACGCCGACGCCTGGGAACACGGCACTCAGCGTCGCCGCTTCCGCGGCCGAATAGCCGAACGCGCCGTGCAGGTACTGCGGCGTCCATGTGTTGAAGGTCTCGCGCACCACGGTGCAGCCGAACGACAGCAGGCACACCAGCAGGAACGCGGGGCTGCGCAGAAGCGGTGCCAGGAGCTCGCGCAGGCTGGCCGGGCGCTCCTCCGTATGGGCAAACAGATTGAGCGGGTTCGCGACGGTGGGTGCGAAGCCCAGTTCGACGCGCGATTCGCGCAGCAGAAAAAAGTTCGCGAGCAGCATCAGCGCGGCGACCGCGGCGGCAAATTCAAACAGCGCCCGCCAGCCAAATCCATGCGCGATCATGGCGCCCATGGCCGGCCGCGCGATGGCATCGCCCACCAGATAGCTGACGCTCAGCACACCGATGATGGCTCCATAAGAGGAGTAGTTGAACCACTTCGAGCTCACCTTGAGCAGGCCCGCCCAGCCGATCGATTGCACCAGGCGGTTGCCCACCCAGGCGAGCGTGAATACCGGCAGCGATCCACCCGCCGTGAAGGCGAGAGTGAACAGTGCGGCGCCTCCCAGTCCTGCCAGGAAGGCGCGGCGTCCGCCCCACAGGTCGGCGATGCCGGTCAGGAACAGCTTGCCGACCGCGTAGGCCAGTACACCGGCCGAGGAGAGCGTTCCCAGATGCACCAGTGCCTCGTTCGCCGAGAGTCCATGGCGGCTGAGTTCATCGACCAGGAGCGGCGTGGCCACCGACAGGTTGGCGCGGCAGAAGTAATAGGCGCCGTAGCCCAGGAACAGCAGCAGGATGGTGAGCGCCTGGCGGCGGAGCAGTCCGGCGGGGCGCGAGGTCATGAATGATCCCCTAGAGTCGCAACATCGCCTTGATGCCCCTGAGGCCCTGGCGGATGCGGTTCTCGTTCTCGATCAGTGCGAAGCGTACATGGCCGTCGCCATTGTCGCCAAAGCCGATGCCCGGCGATACCGAGACTTTCGCCTCCGCGAGCAGCCGCTTGGCAAATTCCAGCGAGCCGAGGGCGCGAAAGCGCTCCGGGATCGGCGCCCACACGTACATGGAGGCCTTGGGCGTCTCGACCGGCCATCCCGCCTCGTGCAGGCCCTTGACCAGCACATCGCGCCGGGTCTGGTATTTCGCGGCGATATCCCTCACGCATTGCTGGTCGCCTTCCAGGGCGGCGATCGCCGCGACCTGCACCGGGGTGAAGATCCCGTAGTCGTGGTAACTCTTGATCCGTGCCAGCGCGTTGACCAGCTCGCGATTGCCCACCATGAAGCCGACGCGCCAGCCCGCCATGTTGTAGCTCTTTGAGAGCGTGAAGAATTCGACCGCGACGTCCTTGGCCCCTGGAATCTGCATGATCGAGGGCGCCTTCCAGCCGTTGAACACGATGTCCGCGTAGGCCAGATCGTGCACCACCAGGATGTCGTGCTGGCGCGCCAGCGCCACCACGCGCTCGAAGAAATCGAGCTCCACGCACATCGCGGTCGGGTTGGAGGGAAAGCCCAGCACGATGAGCTTCGGTTTGGGGTCGCTGCCGCGGATCGCCCGCTCAAGCTCGGCGAAGAAATCGATGTCCGGCGCGATCGGCACCGAGCGGATGTCGGCGCCGGCAATCACGGCACCGTACATATGAATGGGATAGCTCGGGTCGGGGACCAGCACAGTATCGCCGCGGCCCAGCGTGGCGAGCATGAGGTGGGCGAGTCCCTCCTTGGAGCCAATGGTGACGACGACTTCCGTTTCCGGGTCGATGGCGGCCCCATAGCGCTGCTCGTACCAGTGCGAGATGGCCCGCCGCAGGCGCGGGATCCCCCGGGAAGTGGAGTAGCCGTGCGTGTCCGGACGCTGCGCCACATCCAGGAGCTTGGCCACGATGTGCGGTGGCGTGGCTCCATCGGGGTTGCCCATGCTGAGGTCAATGACGTCCTCGCCGCGCCGGCGCGCGGCGAGCTTCAGTTCAGCAGTGACATTGAAGACATAGGGGGGCAGGCGATCGATGCGCGCGAAGCGCCGCCGGCCGGCAGGAAAATCGGTCATTCGTCAGCTCTCACGTCAGCGCCCGGAACCGTCCGAGCGACGTCGGCCGGGGACCGGTGCCCCGCCCTGAGGGGAGTCTAGCCGTTTTCCGGTCGGGCCCGGAAGTGGCTGTTTCGTCAATCAATGTGATGGCTAGGCAACCCGGCACCCGGCGTGGTAGCATGTATTAACGTGTTAATACATTAGTACAGCCCATGAAAACCCGCAAGGACTATTCCAGCCGCCAGGAATCCGTGGCCGAGCAGCGCCTGGCCGAGGCGCTCCTGACGCTGCGCAGCGTGGAGGAATGCCGCGCCTTCCTGCGTGACCTGTGTACCCCGGCGGAGCTGCAGGCGATGGCGGATCGCTGGGCCGTGGTACGCGACCTGGAGCGTGGCCTGCCGTACCGGGATATCCACGATCACACCGGAGTCAGCGTGACCACGATCGGCCGCGTCGCACGCTACCTGGTGCAGGGCAATGGCGGCTACGGCATCGCCAGCCGGCGCCTCGGCGGGCCGGCGCGTGGATAAGGAGCTGCGGCTCAAGCTCGCGGTGCAGAAGTCGGGGCGCCTGACCGACCCCTCCCTCGATCTGCTGGGCCGCTGCGGCCTCAAGCTCTCGCGCGGCAAGGACCAGCTCATGGGCTTTGGCGAGAACATGCCGCTGGACGTGCTGTTCGTGCGCGATGACGACATCCCGGACCTGGTGCAGGAGGATGTCTGCGACCTGGGACTGGTGGGCCTCAATGTGCTCGAGGAGCGGCGCCTCGAACTGGCGGCTCGCGGCGCCGTGGCCCGATTCGAAACGGTGCGCGACCTGGATTTTGGCCGCTGCCGGCTTGCCCTCGCGGTGCCCGAAGGCACGAGCTTCGCGGGCCTGGAATCGCTCCGGGGCAGACGCATCGCGACCACCTTTCCTTTCCTGCTCGACCAATTCCTGAAGCGCCAGCTCATCGGTGCCGAAATCGTCACCCTGTCGGGCGCCGTGGAGATCGCACCGCGCCTGGGCAGGGCCGACCTGATCTGCGATCTGGTGTCCAGCGGTTCGACCCTCCAGGCCAATCACCTGCGCGAGGTCTATACGGTGCTCGAGAGCCACGCCGTACTGATCCGCACGCCGGTGAGCCTTCCGGCCACCAAGAGCGAGTGGGTTTCGCGCCTGCTCTTGCGCATCGACGGCGTCGAGCAGGTCAAGGAGAGCAAGTACATCATGCTGCACGCGCCGCGGGCTGCACTCCCCGAGATCCGCAGCCTGCTGCCGGGGAGCGAGTCGCCGACGATCATTCCGCTCGACGGTCATCCCGACCGGGTCGTGGTGCATGCGGTGTGCCGCGAGAATGTGTTCTGGGAAACCCTCGAGAGCCTGAAGCGGGCGGGGGCCAGCGCCGTGCTGGTGCTCCCGGTCGAGAAGATGCTGGCCTGAACATGGAGCGCCTCGATTGGCAGCAGCTGGATGATGCCGGCCGGCGCGCCGCGCTGGCGCGCCCGCCCGCAGGCGACGATTCCGGCCTGCTGGCGCGGGTGCGTGCACTGATCAGTGCGGTGCGCCGCGATGGCGATGCCGCCTTGCGCGCCTGCGCGCGCGCGTTCGAGCAGGCCGAGCTGGGCTCGCTCCAGGTGTCCGCGGCAGAATTTGCGGCCGCTGAATCGCAGCTGGCGCCCGAGGCGCTGCGTGCGCTGCGGATCGCGATCGGGAATGTCACGCGCTTTCATCTGGCGCAGCGGCCACGCGAACTGAGCCTGGAGACGCAGCCGGGCGTGCGCTGCGAGCAGCTGGTGCGCCCCATCCAGGCGGTCGGCCTGTATGTGCCGGCCGGTTCCGCACCCCTGCCGTCAACGGCGATCATGCTGGCGGTGCCCTCGCGCATCGCGCGTTGCCCGCGGCGCGTGCTGTGCACTCCGCCGCGGCGCGACGGCACGGCCGATCCTGCGGTGCTGGTCGTGGCGCGATGGTGCGGGATCGACTCGGTCTTCAAGGTCGGCGGCGCCCAGGCCATCGCGGCGATGGCCTATGGCACCGAGAGCATCCCCCAGGTTGCGAAGATCTTCGGCCCCGGGAACCGCTGGGTGACGGCCGCCAAGCAGCTCGTCGCCGCCGATCCGGCAGGTGCCGCGATGGACCTGCCGGCCGGGCCCTCTGAAGTGATGGTGATCGCCGATGAGACGGCGGACGCCTCTTTCGTTGCCCTCGATCTGCTGGCGCAGGCCGAGCATGATCCACAGGCGCAGGCCTTGCTCCTGACCCCCTCAGCGGTGCTGGCAGACCAGGTTGCGGCGCGCGTTGCGGAACTCGTTCCGAGTCAGCCGCGCCGCGCGATACTCGAACAGTCGCTCGGCGCGTCGCGCCTGATCGTGGTGCCCGATCTCGCCACGGCCGTGGCCATCGCCGAGCGTTTCGCCCCGGAACACCTGCTGCTCCAGACGCGTGCGCCGCGGGCCCTGCTGGGTTCCATCACCACGGCGGGCTCGGTGTTTCTGGGGACCTGGTCGCCCGAGCCGCTGGGTGACTATTGCACCGGCACCAACCATGTGCTGCCGACCCACGGCCACGCGCGCGCCTGCAGCGGCCTCGGCGTCGGGGACTTCATGCGCCGGATGGCGGTGCAGGAACTCAGCGCCGAGGGTCTGGAGCAGCTGGGTCCCGTGGCGGCCACACTCGCGCGTCTCGAGGGTCTGGCGGCGCACGCCGCGGCAGTCGATGCGCGGCTGGAGCGGCTGGGCGTCGTGACTGCAGGACCCGCCGGGCTGCGGCCATGAGCTGGGTAACCGCCCTGGCGCGCCCCGACATCCAGGCGCTGCAGCCCTATCAGCATGCCAGCTGGGAACCGGGACTGGAGCGCCTGCACGCCAATGAGCTGCCGTGGCGCGCGCCGCTCGACACGAGCGAGGCGGGCCTCAATCGGTACCCGGAGCCCTACCCGCGCCAGCTCGCCTCGCGCCTGGCAGCGCACTATGGGGTCGGCGCGGAATCCGTGCTTCCCTGCCGCGGAAGCGATGAAGCCATCGACCTGCTGACGCGCGCCTATTGCCGCGACGGCCGCGACGCCGTGCTGGTCACGCCGCCGACGTTTGGCATGTACAGCCTGGCCGCGCGGATCCAGGGCGCGACGGTCATCGAGGTGCCGCTGCGGCGCGAGTCCGGTTTTCGCCTGGAGCCCGCCGCGGTGCTGGCCGCGCTGACGCCCGCCGTGAAGCTGGTATACCTGTGCTCGCCCAACAATCCGACCGGGAATCTGCTCGAGCGCGCCGCCCTGCTGGAACTCGCGCGCGCGCTTTTGGGGCGTGCGCTGCTGGTCATCGATGAGGCCTACCTGGAATTCTCCGGCACGCTTTCCTTAAGCGCCGAACTCGGCGCCCATCCGGGGCTGGTCCTGCTGCGGACGCTCTCCAAGGCCTACGCACTGGCCGGTGCGCGCTGCGGGGTGCTGCTGGCACACCCGGATATCGTCGCGCTGTTGCAGCGGGTGATCCCGCCTTATGCGATCACCCAATTGACGATAGAAATCGTGCAGCGCGCGCTGCAGGCGGATCAGCTGCTCGTGGTCCGGGAACGCGTCGCAGCGCTGGTTGGGGAGCGGGATCGACTCGCGATCGCGCTGGCGGCGCTGCCCGGCGTAGCGCGGGTCTGGCCGAGCGCCGCGAATTTCCTGCTGGTGGATTTCGAGGATGCCGGTGCGGCCCTGGCGCGCGCGCGCGCGGTGGGCCTGCTGCTGCGTGACCTGCGCCGCGCCCCGGGGCTGGGCCAGTCGCTGCGCATCAGCGTCGGCACGCCGCGGCAGAACGACCGCCTGCTGGAGAGCCTGTCATGAGGGCCGCCGTGCCCGAGGCCAGGCCGGTCCTGTTCATCGACCGCGACGGTACGCTGGTGGAAGAACCGGCCGACCAGCAGGTCGATGCACTGGAGAAGATCCGCTTCCTGCCGGGAGTGTTCGCGGCCCTGGGCGCCCTCCGGGAGGCGGGATACCGCCTCGTCATGGTGAGCAACCAGGACGGCCTCGGCACGGCCTCCTTCCCGCGCGAGGACTTCGAGCGTTGCCAGGAATTCATCCTGCGTGCCCTGGCTTCGCAGGGCATCCTCTTCGAGGCGATCTTCACCTGCCCGCATCGGCCCGCCGACGGTTGCGACTGCCGCAAGCCGCAGACGGGATTGTTGCGCGAGTGGCAGCGCAATCAGGTTCTGGACCTCGCGCGCAGTGCGGTGATCGGCGATCGCGACAGCGACCTGGAATTCGCGGTGCGGCTCGGGGTGAGGGGACTGCGGGTGCGGCACCCGGCGGCGGCCGGGGAGGCCTGGCCGGATGCTGTGCGCGAACTGCTCGCGCGCCGCGCGCGCATCGAGCGGCGCACCCGCGAGACCGCGATCGAGGTGAGCGTGGAGCTCGACGGCGAGCGCGCCATTCGCGTCAGCACCGGCATCGGCTTCTTCGATCACATGCTCGAGCAGCTCGCCCGGCACGGCGGCTTCGGGCTGCAATTGAACTGCGCGGGGGATCTGCGGATCGACGAGCATCACACGGTCGAGGACTGTGCCCTGGCCCTGGGCGAGGCGCTGCGCGGCGCCCTGGGGGACAAGGCGGGCATCGGCCGCTACGGCTTCCTGCTGCCGATGGATGAGGCCGAGGCGCAGGTGGCCATCGACCTGTCGGGCCGCGCCTATTGCGACTTTGCCGGGCAATTCGGCCGCGCCCAGGTGGGCGCATTGCCGACCGAGCTGGTACCGCATTTTTTCCGCTCCCTGAGCGATGCACTGGGCTGCGCGCTGCACCTGTCCGTTCGCGGAGAGAATACCCACCACATGATCGAGGCCTGCTTCAAGGGGGTGGGCCGCGCACTGCGGCCGGCGCTTTGTCGCGAGGGCCGGGAACTGCCGACGACGAAGGGATGGCTGTGAGCGCGGTCCCGTGAGCGCCGCGGAGGTCCTCATCATCGACAACGGCGGTGCCAATCTCGCTTCGCTCCGCTACGCCCTCGAGCGGCTCGGCGCGCGCAGCCGGCTCAGCGCCGATCCGGCCCAGGTGTCTGTGGCACGACGGGTCCTGTTGCCCGGCGTGGGCGCGGCCGGCGAGGCCATGGAAAGGCTGCGCGCGGCCGGGCTGGTCGAGTGCCTCCAGGACCTGCGAGCCCCGCTCCTCGGCATCTGCCTGGGGATGCAGCTGCTGTTTGCGCACTCGGAGGAGGACGACAGCGCCGGATTGGGCCTGTTTCCGGGCACGGTGAGCCGCATGCCCGCCGCGGCGGGCCGGCCCGTGCCGCACATGGGCTGGAACACCTGCCAGCGCCTGCAGGACAGTCCCCTGCTGGACGGTCTGCACCCGGACGACTATTTTTATTTTGCGCACAGCTACGCAGCGCCGGTGGGCGAGCACACCGCCGCCGCCACAGCCTATGGCCCTTCCATGAGCGCGGTCGTCCATCGGGCGAACTTCCACGGCGTGCAGTTTCACCCGGAGCGCTCCGCGGCCGCGGGCGCGCGCCTGCTGCGGAATTTCCTGGACCTCTAGATGCGGCTCGTTCCCTCCATCGACCTGCGCAATGGGCACTGCGTGCGACTGCTCAGGGGCGACTTTGATACCGAGACCCGATACGCCGTCGAACCACTCGAACTGCTGCGACGCTATCGCGCGCTGGGCGCGCCGTGGCTGCACATCGTGGACCTGGATGGCGCCCGCGAGGGCAGGCTCGCCAACCGGACCACGATTGCCACGCTGGCGAGGGAAACGGGCATTGCCCTGCAGGTCGGCGGTGGCGTGCGCACGCGTGGCGCCGTGCTGGAGCTGCTGCGCCTCGGTGCACAGCGTGTGGTGGTGGGCAGCGCGGCCGCCGAATCGCCCGGGGAAGTGGCGGCGTGGCTCGAGGAATTCGGCCCGGAGCGCATCGCGCTGGCCTTCGACGTGCGGCTCGACACGCAGGGGACGCCGCTGATCCGCATCCGGGGCTGGCGTCAGGCGACGACCCTCTCGCTGTGGCGTGCCCTGGAACCATATAGAGCCGCCGGTCCGCGCCATGTGCTGTGCACGGACGTCGAGCGCGACGGCGCGTTGCTGGGCCCCAATGTCCCGTTGTACCGCGAGCTTGCGGCGCGCCATCCGGACATCGAGTGGCAGGCCTCCGGCGGTGTCGCTTCCATCGCCGATCTGCACGCGCTGGCGGCCGCCGGCGTTGCGGCCGCCATCAGCGGCAGGGCTCTGCTGGAGGAAAGCTTGCCGCTGGAGGGGCTGCAGCCATTCTTGCGCGTCGCATAATTCCCTGCCTCGATGTGCGGGATGACCAGGTGGTCAAGGGCCTGCGCTTTCGCGAGCATCGCGTCGTCGGGGAAATCATCGAACTGGCACGCCGCTACCGCGATGACGGCGCCGATGAGCTGGTGTTCTACGACATCACGGCCAGCCCCGAGGGCCGTTCGGTCGATCGCCGCTGGGTCAGCCGCGTTGCCGAGGTCCTGGATATCCCCTTCTGCGTGGCCGGTGGTGTGCGCACGGTCAGCGATGCCGAACAGATCCTGGCGGCCGGGGCGGAGAAGATTTCCATCAATTCTCCGGCGCTGGAGCGTCCCGGGCTGATCGATGAACTGGCGCGGCGCTTCGGCGCCCAGTGTGTCGTGGTCGGCATCGACAGCCAGGCGGCGCCCGACGGACTGCACGTCCACCAGTACACCGGCGATCCGGCCCGCAGCCGCGACACGCAGCGGGCCACGCTGGCCTGGCTGCGCGAGGTGCAGGATCGCGGTGCCGGCGAGATCGTACTCAATTGCATGGGCGCCGACGGGGTGCGTGCCGGTTTCGACCTGGAGCAGTTGTATGCCGCGCGCGCCGCGTGCCAGGTGCCGCTGGTGGCCTCCGGGGGTGCGGGCGCGGTCGAGCATTTCGAGGCGGCATTCCGGCACGGAGAGGTCGACGCGGCGCTGGCCGCGAGCGTGTTTCATTCCGGCGCGATCGCCATCGGCGCACTCAAGCAGTTCCTGCGTGCCCGCGGCATCGAGGTGCGGACGTGAAGCTCAAGCCGGCCGACATCGAGCAGCTCGCCTGGGACAAGCAGCAGGGGCTGCTGCCGGCGATCGTGCAGCATGCCCGGAGCGGTGCCGTGCTGATGCTGGGCTACATGAATCGCGAGGCGCTGCGGGCAACCTTAAGTGGGCGCCGCGTCGTGTTTTTCAGCCGCTCCCGCCAGCAGCTGTGGATGAAGGGGGAGAGTTCGGGACATGCGCTGGAACTCGTGGATCTCCGCCACGATTGCGACGCGGATGCGCTGCTGGTCACGGCCTTGCCCAAAGGTCCCGTCTGCCACGCCGGCACCGCCACCTGCTTTGGAGATGAAGCGGTGACGGCCGCCGAGCGCCTGGCCTTCCTTGCGGACCTCGAGGGCATCATCGCCGAGCGCATTGATGAGAGCCCCGCGGGCAGCTATACGGCGCAGCTCCACAACGGCGGCCTCAAGCCTATGGCGCAGAAGGTCGGGGAGGAGGGCCTTGAAGTGGCGCTCGCGGCGCTGAGCGAGGCCGATGGGCCGCTGGTCGGCGAAGCGGCCGACCTGCTGTTTCACCTGCTGGTCCTGTTGCGCGCCCGTGGGCTCGGCGTCCAGGCCGTGATTGAGGAATTGCGCCGGAGGCATGCCGATCGGACAATGAACGCGCCATGAGCGGGCAGGTACCCATCCACGGGTGAAGCATGAAGTTTCGCATCATAGGCCGGTGTTCGCTGCTTTCCGGCCTGCTCATCGCGGCGGGCTGCGGCGGTTCCGGCGCGCCGGGTGGTTCTTCCATGCCACCGCCTGTTGCCATCGCGACGGTGACGGATCTCGATCACGCACCACCCGATTCTTTTTCCCTGGCCTTTCTGCTCACCGACGGCACGGTCATGGTGCAGGGCGATGCCGCCGCCAATCCCGGGGCGAGTGTCAGTGCCTGGTACAAACTCACGCCTGATGCCTTCGGCAGCTACGTGCATGGCACCTGGTCCCAGCTGGCGAGCCTGCCCACCACATACGTGCCCTACGTTTTCGCCTCGGCGGTGCTGGCCGACGGACGCGTGGTGATCGTCGGCGGTGAATACACGCGGGGAATATTCAGCCTGAGTGCCCAGGGTGCGATCTACGACCCACGGCTGGATCACTGGACGCTGCTCAATCCACCCGCCGGGTGGGACTACATCGGAGACTCGCCCTCGGTGGTGCTGCCGGATGGACGGTTCGTTGTAGGCCGGAAGCTCGATGAGCAGATGGCCGCGCTGGATCCTGTGACGCTGACCTGGACGGCGCTCGCATCCACGAACAAGGCGGATTTTAATGCCGAGGAGGGCTGGACGCTGATGCCGGATGGTTCGGTGTTCACCTACGACGTCAAGAATGCGCCGCATGCCGAGCGCTATGTGCCAGCGGCCCAGCAATGGCTCAGCAACGGCAATACGCTTCCCGATTTGCATACGCCCACCGATACGCCCAACGGACGGACCTACGGGCCTTCGGGCAGCCTGATTTATTTTCCGCCTGGAGAAGTCGGCCCGGCACTGCTGCGGCCCGATGGCACCGTGTTCGCGTCGGGCACTCATATCGCCCTCTATCATCCGGGGGCGGATTCGCAGGCCCTGGGCAACTGGAGCGCCGGGCCCAATTTTCCCAATGGCGACTTCAATACGGACACCTGCGCAGTGCTGCTGCCCAGTGGCCATGTGCTGCTGCAGGGGACGATGGCGGGACAACTGTACGAGTTCGATGGGGTGACACTCACCGAAGCCGTGAATTTGCAGGGCATCATCCTGCTGACGCTGCCGGACGGAAATGCCCTGATCTATCGCCGCTCTGGGCCGGGCATCTACCAGCCGCAGGGTCAGGCACAGCCGGCCTGGGCGCCGACCGTGCTCAGCTCTCCGGCCGTCGTGACTCGCGGCAGCTCGTATACGATCCAGGGCACGCAGTTCAACGGCCTGTCGCAGGGGGCTTCTTTCGGGGACGAATTTGAAGCCGCCACCAATTACCCCCTGGTGCGGCTTACAAATGCGGCCAGTGGCCACGTGGTGTACGCCCGCACTCATGATCACAGCACCATGGGCGTGGCGACCGGCAGCGCCATGGTGTCCACCCAGTTTGATGTACCCCCGAATACCGGGCCGGGCGCCACCACGCTGGAAGTGGTGGCCAATGGCATCGCCTCCACCCCTGTGGTGATCAGCGTCAACTAGACCGGGCGGCGAAACTTTCCGCGCCCTGCGGAGTTAAACCGGTGCACGGGATTTAAACCCCCGGAGCGCAAGCCCAGTCCAGGAAACAGACCGATTATCAAGGAGTTGACCATGACCACGATCCGCAGTGTACAGGCCCTCACCGGCCACCCGGCGATCGCCCAGTTCGGCCGCAATGTGCTGTGCGCCTTCGCCGCCTTTGCCCTGACCGTGTTGCTGCTGGGCGAAGTGGGCAAGTCGCCCGCCCAGGCCGCGCAGCGCGCTGCCGCCGAGCAGGCCAGCGAATACGCCGTACTGTAAACAGAGTCAGCCTCGGGCTGACTCGGCCCTCACTGCACGACGATCGTCCCGACCATGCGGGGATGGATCGAACAGGAGAAATGGTAAGTGCCCGGCTTGTCGAACCTGAAGGAGTACTTGTCGCCCGTGTCCAGCGCGCCGGATCGGAACAGTCCCGCGTCGCTGACCACGCTGTGAGGCTCCTCGTCGTGGTTCACGAAGACCACCGGGGAACCGGCCCTGACCGTCAATGACATCGGCGCAAAGCGGAAGTCCTTGATCACGATCATCGCCCCTGTGGGCCCCTCCGCCCACGCGCGCGCGCCGGGCACCGTGCCACCCACCAGGGTGGCGCACAACAGCGGCAGCAGAATTTGTCTTTTTCCCACTTTCACTTCAATGCACTCCAGTAGCGATGGCGCGCCCGCCGTTCAGGCGAGGGTGAGGTCGTTCAGCGCGAGCGCGCGCGGATGCCGCAGCTCCGAAACGCTGGTGATACCGAGGCGCCCGGGCAGCTGCTCCAGGGGCAGCTTGAGCGGGCCGGGCCCGGTGCCCTCGCCGGGAGCCGGTTGCGGATAGGCCGTCGAGCGCGCGGTGTGGAAGGTCACGTGGCCCTCGACCTTCTGCACGATCTGATGAATGTGGCCATTCAGCACCGTGACCGAACCGAAGCGTCGCAACAGCGTCATGAGCTCTTCCGCATCTCCGGTGCCCCAGCCCCAGGGCTCATAAATGGTCCAGAGCGGCATATGGGCGAATATCACGATCGGCGTGCTTGCGGATCGGCCCTTCAGGTCCGCTCTTACCCAGGCGAGCTGCTCAGTCCCCAGGGTTCCCAGTCCGCCCGGCTTGAATTGCAGGACGTTGATCAGCGCGACGAAATGCACGCCGGCGTGATCAAAACTGTAGTAGCCGCGGTTGGCGGAAGCCTGGCCAAAGCGGCTGAAATATTCGCTCACCGTCGCATCGGCCGTGTCGTGCTCGCCGGGGACCGTGTGCAGCTCGGTGGCCCGTAACCCGGACAACAGCTGCTGCGCCAGGTCGAATTCGGCGGCCTTGGACAGGTGCGTGATATCGCCCGTGTGCACGATGAGGGCCGGTGTCTCGGGCAGCGCATTGACGAGCGCGATGGTCTGGGCCAGGGTCCCATTGACGTCGGGGTTGGCCTCTTTTGCAAAGCCGATGTGTGTGTCGCTGATCTGCACGAACAGCGGGCGACCTCGTTTCGCCACCGCCGCCTGATCTTCCCCCGCCACGGCCAGGTCCATGGGCGTGAAGACGCCGCCGGCCAGGACGAACAGGGTTCCCGCGCCCCCGTAGGCCAGGCATTTCAGGGCGTCGCGGCGCGAGGGGTGGGACGGTTTCTCGGGCATGACTGCCTCCAGAGTTGGGGTTCAGGAGGGAAGACTCCGCCCGGGCGTCGTTTATTCCCGCGCACGCGCGCGGCAGACTATTCGGGTCGCTCTTCCCCGCGGCTGGTGTCACGCAACAATTGCTCCAGGGCGAGCAGTTCGCTCCAGCCGGTGTCCGAGACCGCGCAGTACTGGACATTGCCCGCGCTCCAGAAGGCGATGTGATAGCCGTTCCGGGTCGCATCGCGCGGCAACAGGCGCCGATCCACGGCCCAACTGAAGACGTTGACGAGATGGGGCCCGTGTTGATAGACGACGACGGCGGCGCGCTGGTGATCCAGGACATCGATGCGTCCGCCCAGGAGCCGAAAGCCCTGGGCCGCAAAATCGGCCACCACCGGTGAGACGTCGGCGCGGCCGGCAAACCAGGGTTTCACGGTGTGCCGGTCCGTGGACACGACCGCAATCAGATGATCCGGCAGGAGTGAGTGCACATGCGCGGCAACCAGGCGGTCCAGCAGCGGATCACGCACTGGCGCGGTCAGCACCAGGAATGCCACGGTGGCCGCCACGGCCGCCGCACCGATGCCGCTGAGCGCGCCGAGCCAGAAGGGACGCCGCTGCCCGCTGCGCCGAGGCCGTGCTTGCTCCTGATCAAGGGCCTGCGCAATCCGCGCGCGCAGCGCCGCGGGTGCCCGCTCGTGCGCCAGCGCCTGGCGCATTGAAGTCCGCAGTCTCCCGGCGCTCTCCAGCGTCGCGCGGCACTGCGCGCAGTGCCCGAGATGCCCCTCGAACGCCGCGGCGGAGGCCGCGTCCAGCTCGCCGTCAAAATACGCCTGGGTGCGGAGCGATTCAGGACAGTCCATGCCTGCCTCCTGCGCTCTCTTCGCGCCCGCGGGCCTGCAAGGCCGTGCGCGCCCGTGCCAGGCGGGACATGACCGTGCCAATGGGCACCTTCGTCACCGCGGCTATCTCCCGATAGCTGAGCTCCTCGAGCTCTTTCAACACCAGGGCCTCGCGTTGCTCCTCCGGCAGAGTGGACAGGAGCCTCGTGAGCGTGCGCTCTTCGTCCGCGCGGATGGCGAGGCTCTCCGGGCCGGGCGTCGCGGCGATCATGGCTTCGCCGTCCTGTTCATCGTGCTCTTCCGGTAGCGGCACGTGGGCGCGCCGCTGCGCTTGCCTGAAGGCGCTCGCGTGGCAATTGCGGACGATGGCCAGCAGCCAGGGCTTGGCATCGGAGCCGCGCAGACTCTCGAAACTCCGAAAGGCGCGCAAGATGGCCTCCTGGGCGACATCGCCGGCATCGCTGGGCGAGCCCGACAACCAGCGGGCGAAGCGGAGCGCGGCGTCCAGGTGCGGCAGCACCTCCGCCTCGAACCGCGCTCGCTTCTCATCCACAGGTAGGACCGCACAGTGCCGTCACGGGGCTCCGCTGCTCTCTCTATAAGGAGTGGACTCCGGCCGGGCGGGATTTATTCCCGGGGACCACGGTGCCAACGGGGTTTCTAAAGGTGGTGGGCGATCCGCTGTGCCACCAGCCACGTCACCAGGCGAACGAAGGGTTCATCGCCGCCGGCCGTCTGGGGCGTCAGGCGGTACCGGCCATCGACAATGACCGTCGGCGTTCCATCGGCCTGGTAGGCGCGGATCTGCGCATCCGCTTCGCGCATGCGGGCGTCCACGCTGAACGTATGTGCCGCGCCGATAAAGGCCTCGGGCTTGACGCCCGTCTTACGTGCATAGAATTTCGCCACGTCGATGACGGTCGGCATCATGGCCTTGGGCCGCTTGGTGACCGGATCCATGATCGCCAGCTCGCCGGTCTTCCAGATCGCATCAAAAACGGCGTCATGGGTACGCTCGACCAGCCCCAGCGACTGCGCCGCGAAGAACGCGCGCTGAAAGGTCTGCCAATCCTCCTCCGGATGCCAGGAGGCCGGCAGATAGCTCAAGCGGGCCTGCTTCGGGAGTGCGGCCTTGAGCTTATCCAACACCGGGTAGTAGGCATTGCAGGCCGGACAGGCATAGGAAAAGATCTCGATGACCTCGACCTTGCCCGGCGGCACCTGGGTCGGCTGCGCCGGTTCCACGCGAAAATAATGCTGGCCCTCGATCCACGGGGCGTCGGCCGCCGCCGCCATGGTGCTGAGCGCAGGAAGGGACAGGAGCCACAACAACAGGTACCGCATTGCCCTATTCTATAAGTGTGCGCCGCTATACGGCCAGCCCGCCGGAATTGCGGTAGTTTTGCCACGGAGACTCGTCAACAGCGGGGCCATCGGCGTGAGCTGGATCCAGCCTGTTTGCATCTGCCTGGGCATGGCGATCGGCACCCTGTGCAAGGCTGCCGACTTTGGGTTCGAATCCGTGCGGGAGCTGATTCAGACGCGGGGGATCACCTCGGTCGAAGGCCTCATCGAGGCCCTGCCCGCCGACCTGCGCTCCCACTACACGCTCGTGTTTGCCAGCCGCAGCCTCCAGGAAGCGAGCACCGCCTATCCGCGCGCCATCCTGTTCGGCTCCGATGCAGAGTTCATCGTCAGCTTCAACGGTGATCCTGCCAAGCGCGGCAACTCCGAAATTGAAACCATGGAATTTGATTCGCACAGCAATAGCTTTCTGTTCCGCGAGCTGCAGTTTCCGGCCGACAAGGGCGGACAGGTGTCGATATCCGAGACCAACTCCGCTCGCTGCGTCGCCTGCCACGGCCAGCCGGCGCGGCCGATCTGGGACACGCCCCCATCGTGGCCGGGAGTCTATGGCGAGCGCTATGGCGCCGGTCTGTCGGCGAAGGAAGCGCAGGGCATGCGCGAGTTTCTCGCCCTGCAACCCACACATGTGCGCTACCGGCAGCTCCTCGGGGCCGCTGCATTCGCGGAGCGTACGACCTATGTGGGGAGCGCGACCGCGGTGTACAACGGCGTCAAGACCACGCCTCCGAACGCCCAGCTCTCCGCGCTGCTGACGGCGCTCAACAATCGCTCGATCATGTCCGAGATGGCATCGAGCCCGGCCTTCGATGCGCACCGCTACGTCCTGCTTGCGGCGGCCGAAGGCAGCTGCGGCCCGCTGCCCGATTATTATCCCGCCGCCATGAGCCGGACGATCGCGGCTCAGTTGCGGGAGTTCAGGCGGACCAGTGCCGCCACGGATCGGCTCCAGGCCGCGGCGCTGGCGGCGCGCCTTGCAGGTGCGAGCGGTGGATACCGGCGCGGTGCGGCGGCGGCCCGCGTGGTCGAGCTGCGGTTTGTGGTCGAGCGCAATCTGGGCCTGACGACGCGGCACTGGACGCTCGCACTCGAAGGCAATACCTACGACCTGTCGGCCCCCGAAGGCACCCAGTCTCTCGCCCAGGTCCTGTTCGAATGGATCGCCGTCAACGATCCTGAGCTTCGCGGCCTGCACCACTACCGCTCCTTCACGGGTGATGATCGCTATTGCGAGCACCTGCGCCGCCAGAGCCTCGGCGCGCTCGAGGCCTGGTACAGCGCGCACCCGCTGCCGGAGGTGCCCGCGGTCGCGCCGCCATCGGCGTCCAGCCAGACGGCGAGCGCTTCGGGCCCCGAGCTTCTGCAGCGCTGCGCCACCTGCCATACGGGCAAGATCGCCCCGTTCATTCCGTTCGCTGATCCGGACGCGCTCGCCCGGAGTCTATTGACTGGCAGCTATCCGCACGGCCGCCTGCTGGATGAAATCCTGTTTCGCCTGGCACCCGAAGCCGGATCGAAGAGCATGCCGCTCGGAATCGCGGTCAGCGAGGCCCAGCGGCACGCGCTGGAGGAATATTTCCTCGGCTTTGCACCCCGCGCCGCCCTGCTGGTGACTCCATGAAGCGCCGCCGGGAAGGGTCTGCGATCGACGAGCTCTACGGGCTTGAGCCGGTCTTCGAGCCGGGCGTGCGGGCCGGTGGGACGAATGCCGAAGATCCCACCACGGTGGTGCAGGTCGAGTGTCCCTATTGTGGCGAGCCTTTCACGACGCTGCTCGATCTGTCGGCCGGTTCGGCCAGCTACATCGAAGACTGCCAGGTCTGTTGCCAGCCGATCGAGTTCTGCGTGCACGCCGGCGCTGGCGGAGAGCTGGAATCGCTCGAACTGCGGCGCGGCGATTGACGCCGGGCGAGTCGCGTCAACCCGGCGGCAGATCGGGCTTCCGCGCCCAGGCACCGACGAGCCCGATCAGCGGCGCGTACGATCGCTTGGCCTCGAGTTCCTGCCCGAGCCGGTGTGACAGCGTGTCGAAGTCGCCCACGTCGCTCACGACACCGAGCTGACCGAACTGTGTCCGCATGGTCACCAGGAGATCGTAGACCCACTGGCGCCCCTCCGGATCATTGGCCATCGGGACCTCGACGCGCATCTGCGGCGCCTGGAATCCACTGTCGAGCAAGCCGTGATAAAGCGTGAGCTCCATGTTCGGCCTGGCACCGCCGCGGCGCAGAGTCTCGCAGATCAGCCTCCCGCAGGCGCTGTGCAGGGGCAGGTGCTGCGCCTGGGCAAAGAAGCTGTCCCAGCTCGGCTCCTGGAAGGCGAGCAGTCCGCCGGGGCGCAGCCGTGTGGCCAAAGCACGCAGAATCGCCGTCGCGTCCGGCAAGAACAGCAGGACGAACCGACCGACGATCGCATCGAACTGGCCATCCAGGCGCAACTCCGGAAGTTCCGTCTCCACAAACCGCAGGTGCATGACGCGCGCCGCCCTCGTCCGGCTGCGCGCCTTTTCCAGCGCCACCGGATCCCGATCGATGCCCACGACCCGGCCCGTCTCGCCCACGATGGACGCCGCCAGCAGGGCGACGTCGCCGACCCCGGAGCCGACGTCGAGCACGTTCTGGCCGGCGCAGACACCCGCGTCGCGAAACAAGCGCTCGGTGTATGAGGCCAGCGTCCTGGCCTGTCTCTCCAGCCGTTTATGCTCCCGCTCGCTACTGCCGAGCAGGTAGCCCAAATCGGGCGATGTGCTGTTCATGGTGACCTTGGTTCAGGATGCTGGTGCGGAGCTTTTGCCCCAGCAACAGGACGGCGCCGATAAAGAGTGCAACGGCGACATAGCGAAAGGCAATCGACAGTCCGCCGGTTCGGGTGGCGATGGCGCCGATGGCCGCCAGGCCAACGAATCCTCCCAGATTGCCGATCGAGCAGATGCTGGCCAGCGCGGTCGCGGCCGCGCGGCCGGCGAGGAATTGTCCCGGCATGGACCAGAACGGCCCGACGAATCCGTACAGGCCGGCCATCGCCATAGACCATACGGCGATGCACCCGGACAGCGAGCTCATCGAGCCCACAAGACAGAACGCGGCGCTTGCCATGAGCAATGACAGGGCGGCATGCCAATGGCGCTCAGCCCGGACTGTCGAGCTTCTTGACACGAGCACCAGGGCCGCCAGGCCAATGACATTGGGAATCATCACCATCAGGCCGATCGCGGTGTGGTCAAGCCCTCTGCCAACGGCCTTGATCGATTGGGGCATCCAGAATCCCGCCGCGTACAGGCCAGTCAGGAACAGGAACGCCACCGCGGAAAGATGCAGCACGCCCGGATCGGTGATGGTGTGAAACACCGAGGAACGTGACGATCCGGTCCGCGCGACGGCTTCGGCTCGAAGCGTGGCGTTCAGGCCGTCTTTTTGCGCGGCCGAAAGGAAAGTGGCGCTGGCCGGGGTATCGGGCAGGATCAGGTAAGCCAGTACGCCACCTGCGATTGCGGGCAGCGCCTCGAGTATCAGCACCCAGCGCCAACTGCTGAGGCTGAACGCGTGCACATGATCCAGAATCAGGCCTGACAGCGGGGCGCCCAGAATGCTGGCGACCGGAAGGGCGGTCATGAAGAGCCCGATGGTCTGCGCAAGGTCCCGCTGCCGAAACCAATACGTCAGGTACAGCAGTATCCCGGGAAAGAACCCGGCTTCCGCGACCCCCAGCAGGAAGCGGGCGACGTACAGCTGCGCCGCCGTTTGCGCGAAACCGGTCGCCAATGAAACGCAGCCCCAGCTGATCAGTATCCGCGCGATCCACCGGCGGGCTCCGGTGCGCTCGAGGATCAGGTTGCTGGGCACTTCAAACAGAAAGTACCCCCAGAAGAAGACGCCGGACAGGAGGCCGTACTGTCTGCTCGACAGCCCGAGCTCCTGATTCATGGTCAGGGCCGCGAACCCGACATTGATGCGGTCCAGGTAAGCCACGACATAGAGGAGGAACAACAGCGGCAGCAGCTGGCGCCGGATCTTCGCGGTCACTTGGTCTGACATTCCTGCCCCCGCCTCGAGAGCCGGTCGGCTCCATGCGGTTCAGCATAGGGTGCGCCTGGCGTACCGAAAAGCAGAGAATTTAGATCCTTGTGTTGCCCGATTGGCAACGCCTCAGCGGCGCTTCCTGCCCTCCGCTGCGGCGGCTGAGAATTCCCGTCGCAACGCCGCCAGAAAAGCCTGCGCGGGCCGCGTCGGCGGGCGAGTCTTGTGACGGCACAGCACGGTGCGTGTGCCCTGCAGACTGGGATGATCGATCGCGACAGTCCTGAGCGTGCCGGCCTGGACGTCCTCTCGCACGATGTGGCGGGGCGCAAAGGTCAGCGCCATGCCCTTGCGCGCGTAGGCGATCGCAAGCCCAATCTGGTTGATCGCCAGCGACGCCTGCAGCGTGACACCCGCAGACGCCAGCGCCCGATCCATGAGTGTGCGCGTCACATGCGAGTCGTCCACCAGCGCAACACGGTGCTTCGCGAGATCATCCAGCGTCAGCTTCGGGTGGCGGGCGAGGGGGTGACCCGGATGCATGACCGCCACGATGGGATCGCGGAAGGACTTCTCCTCCTCCACATCGCCGTGTGCTTCCGGATTGAACGCGATTGCGATATCACACTCGTCCCGGGCCAGCGCCCCGAGAGCCTTGCTGCTGCCCGCAACCCTGATCTCGTAGCTGATTCCGGGATGCTCGCGCACGAAATGGGTTATCGCCCGGTACAGGAGGCCTGCGACGGCGCCTTCGATGCTGAAAATCTTCACGGATCCGCGGCGCAGTTGCTGCAGGTCGTCCAGATCGGAGCGCAGGCGCTCGAAGTCGCGCCTGGTGGCGGATGCCTGTTGTGCGAAGATCTCGCCCGCCGCGGTCAGGCGCATGCCCGCCGCATGCCTTTCAAAGAGTGGCGCGCCAAAATCCTGCTCGAGCAGCGCGATCTGGCGGCTCACCGCCGACGGGGCCACGTACAGGATTTCGGCGGCCCGCCGTATCGAACCCAACCGGGCGGTCTCGAGGAAATAGCGGAGCGCAGAAAACTGCATTCCCTAGTCTACCGCGCGGCCGTGCGCAGCGATGAACTGCTCGTGCGTGGGCATGCTCTCCGCGGTGTGCCGGATCTGCTCCTTCAGTCTGGCGAGCTGGCGCTGTGTGTCCGCCAGCGTGGGGATGTCGGCGAGCGGGTCGAAGCGCCGGGGCCAGCAGCGCTGGCCGATGAACAGCGAGAGCCAGTTGGGTTCCACGAACAGTTCCTTGTCGTAGAAGGCCACGCGCCCGCTGCTGCAGAACAGCTGCTTGCGATAGGCCAGGGAGTCCGGAATCGGCATGGCTTTGCAGTATTGCCAGAGCGGAGCGTCATCGCGCTCGGTCGCGTGGTAATGCAGCATCACAAAATCCCGCACATGCTCATACTCGCCGATCTGCAGCCGGTTGTATTCCGCCGCGTCGGCCGGATCGAAGGAGCGATCCGGGAAAATGGCGGCCAGCTGCATCAGGCCGCTCTGGACCAGGTGGATGCTGGTGGATTCGAGCGGCTCCATGAAGCCGCTGGCGAGGCCCAGGGCGATGCAGTTCTTGTTCCAGAACTGGCGTCGCCGGCCGGTGGTGAAGCGCAGCACGCGCG
>Ga0099792_10000039_pt1 | contig 52144 bp, 60 predicted proteins | sample Rivendell_Oct201_8_FD_83780 | JGI IMG/M metagenome (GOLD analysis project Ga0099792, IMG submission 83780) | Vadose zone soil microbial communities from the Eel River Critical Zone Observatory, Northern California, USA -... | ecosystem: Environmental > Terrestrial > Soil > Vadose zone >...
AGGCCGTGGTATGACACTGCTGGCACGGCATCCCGGTTTGCTGTGCGAAGCTGGGCACGGCGTGCGCGGGCATGGTGGCGAGCGATATAGCCAGCAGCGCGAGCAATGCCAGTGCGCGTCGCAGCGGCACCGCACCGTTCCCACAGGCGCGCGACTCAGTCCAGACTGATTGATCCATCTCCCTATCCCCCAACTTCCCAGATTGGTATCAAGCATGCAGTAGCACTAACCAAATTAGCAATAGCGCTGCTGCATTGCGACGGGGAAGTGCGCAACACGAAATCGGAAAGACGGTCAGGCAGTTACTTAATGAATATAAAGAGTACGCATTGACAAATGGAGCGGTGAGTACCCGAAGATCCGTCATACGTTCAAGCGCGAAGCGGGGCCTTTGAGCCTTTGCCTGTGCCTGCAGGACGCCGCGGGCATGCCGGGCCACCCGCATCTTTGTGCAATGGCACAACAGGCCAACACAGCCTCGGGCCCCGCACTTCCCCATCGGCCGCGAGAGTGTCGAATCCCGCAGTGCCGTCGTTGCGTGACGACAGGGTGCGTTGGGTCCGGTGTTGCTGAAAAATCGGTCACCCCAATTCGTATCCGGCCGTTCGGCCGTTGGGCATAAGAGGAGGCAGACCATGAAATCCATATCAGTCACCCTGGCGGCACTGCTGGTGCTGGCGGCCTGCGGAGGCATCGGCTCGTCGGGCAGCACCATGAACGGTTCCCAGTCGGTGGCTACCCTGGGGACCATCACCGCCTTTGGCAGCGTCTACGTGAACGGCGTGCGCTACGACGTCTCTGGCGCGAGTCTCAAGAAAAATGGTCTGATGGTGACGCAGTCGGGCCTGGCGGTAGGCGAAGTTGCGCTGGTACACGGCCAGCAGAACCTGCAGTCCATGCTGGGCGAGGCGTCCAGTGTCGACGTCGAAGATCAGGCGGTCGGGCCAGTTGGCAGCATCGACGTCGGGGCGAGTCAACTCACCGTGCTCGGCCAAACGGTCGACGTCACGGCCAGCACTTCGTTCGGCGAAGGCATAACGCCTGCCGATCTGACCGGGCTCGCGACGGGCGATGCCGTTGAAGTCAGCGGCTTTGCCGGCGCCGGCGGCAATATCGCCGCCACCCGCATCGCGCGTGCCGAAGCCAGCGAGCACCTGCAGGTGCTGGGCGCAGTCGCGGGCCTGGACATGAGCGCGCATACCTTCATGATCAATGCCCTCACGGTCGATTATTCGGCGGCGATGCTCAGCGGCTTCACCGCCGGGCAGCCAGCCGATGGCGATCTGGTGGTGGTGCGCGGAACCATGTTTGATGCGACCGCCGTCAAGCTGATGGCCGATTCGGTGCAGCCGGCCGACAACGATCCGCGCGAGGCCGCGGAGGGCGGGCACGTCGAGCAGGAGGGTCTGATCACGCGCTTTGCTTCAGCGATGGATTTTGACGTCGCCGGCGCGAAAGTTACGACCACGATGGACACCCGCTACGAAGGTGGTACGGCCGCCGATCTGGCGCTCAACGTGCAGGTCGAAGTGCGCGGCATGCTCGACGCCAGTGGCGTGCTAGTGGCCGACGAGATCGAGATCCATCACATCGCCGCCATTGAACTGGAATCGACGGTGACCGCGGTCGATGCGATGAACAACACGCTTACCGTCCTGGGCGTGACGATCAACGTGGATTCGAATACCCGTTACGAGGACCAGAGCAGCGCGCAGGTGCAGCTCTTCACCCTGGCAAACGTGAGTGTCGGCGACAACGTCGAGATCCGTGGCTACGAGAATCCGGCGGGGAGCGGCCAGGTGCTGGCGGGCAAGCTGGAGCGCATTCCACCGTCGACCAAAGTGGAAGTGCGCGGGTCATTCATGGCCACGATGCCGCCGCAGTTCATGATTCTCGGCATCACGATCGACGCCTCCAATGCCGACTTCGGCGACGGAGAGGGCGAGGATGAGCACATGCTCACCGCCACGGACTTCTACACGCAGGCGGTAGGGCAGATCGTCGAGGTGGAAGGGACCGCCTCAGGCACGACGGTGCTCGCGACGCGAGTGCGGATCGATCAGGACGAAGACCGGTAGTTCCCCGGAACGCTCCGGCGCAGCCCGCGGGGCTGCGCCGGAGCCAGGCGCGTTTCGTCGACCACAGGAGGAGTTGGCGATGAAACCATCCATTCTGCTGGCGGTTGCTTTAGGGGCGGCTTCCGCGGCCGGCGCGGCGAGCCTGGAGCTGCCGCAATGGCCTCTATCTGGGGCGCATGGGACCTGCAAGGGGTGGTTGTCAGGAGCGGATGATTCCGCCGCCGGGACATGCCGCCGCTGGACGGCGCCGGCCTGCAGTGGCCCGGGTTGCCCGCCTGTGGTGTATCACACGTTTTACAATACCGGCTGGAACAAGGTTGGCAGCCTCAAGACTGCCGTCCGCTGCGCGACGACGCGCGATCACTGGCCACAAGCCGACCAGTGGAGCTATGCGCTGGGGTACAGCGCGGCGTATTGCGCGAACCTCAATCTTGCCACGCCCGCGGCAGATGCGACGATTTACGGCATTTTCTACTACGCGACGGTCCGCAAAAAAGCGCCGGTCTTGCGGGCAGTCCGGCCCGCATTGCCGCCGGCGGCGTACGGCACCGCCGGCGGTTGGAGCTAATGCTGTGTGCAGACGCTCACATCGCCGCTCTTGGTGTCCAGTCGTACCTTTCCGCCGCCCTTGCCGCTGCGGAAATTGAGCCGGCTGCCCGGCCCGTAGTGCTCCTCCGTGGGCTTCGGCCCAAAACAGTTGCTGATGCTGCCGCTGAAGCTCTGTACGTCGATATCGGCATCAGGCTGCGCCGCGAACTTGACGCCCAGATTGCCGCTGATCGAGGAGGCCTCGAACTGCCCTGTCGGCGCGAGCGTGCTGCTCACCTGCACATCACCCGAGACGCTCTCGATGTGGGCGCTGGTGAGGTTGCCGAGCGTGAGCACGGCATCGCCACTGACTGTCTTGACCTGCACGTCGCCGTCCGCGCCGCTCACGGTCATGTCGCCACTGATGGTCTTGATCTGCAGCGCATGATCGTCGTGGGTGCTCATGCGCACGTCGCCGCTGACGGTATTGATCTGCAGGTTGCCGCCGGAACTGCCACTGATGTCGCCGCTCACCGTCTGCAGCTTCTGGCCGCCGTCGATCCCACTGATGGCCAGGTCGGCACTCACCAGCGACACCTCCAGTGAGCTGCCGTGCGGCACCTTTATCTTCAGGTGTGCCGAGCTGTCGCCCATCCAGCTGGTGCCCGTAGGCAGCACCACGCGCACCGTGGTGTGATTGCCGCCGCCGGTGACCTCGACGCGCTCGACTTTGTCTCCCATCGTGCCGCTGACGTCCACCAGCGGCTGGTCCCAGCCGCTGACCTCGACCGAACCGGCGACATTGATGATTTCGACCGTCCCGGTCGGATCAGTAGCCTGCTGGGCCGCCACGGGACGGGTGGAGGCGACGGCCGGAGCGGCGATGCAGGGCAACAAGGCGAGCGCCGCCAGCAACGCCAGGCGCGTCGAGCGCGCGTCGGAACGGAACGGTTTCATGATCAGGTTCTCCTCGTAAGCATGGGTTCGGTGGCCTGGGATACGTCGGTGTAGAGCTCAATCTCCTGCTGCCAGATGCTGAGCAGCAGCTGCTGGAGCAAGGGGCTGGCCGGATCGCGGCTCAGCGCGTCGCGGATGTCCGCGTTGGCCTTGCGGATGATTTCCAGGTCCGCCTGCACGCGCGCCCGCGTCGCCGGAGCGAGCATCGCCACCCGTTCCTTGTAAGTGGTCTCGAGCGCGGCGCGGGCGGAGACAAAGGCGGCAGTACGCGGGGATTCGAAACTCACCGTGGTCTGATTTGCCGGCGCTGATGCGGCCCCATCCTGCGCGAGCCGCGCGCTCGCAGGCGGCTGGCGCAGAACCGACCAGGATAGCGCGGCCACCAGGCTGGCAAGGGCAAGGCTCGCGGCGAGCGCCACCGGCCAGCGTGGCCAGCGCACCAGCGCCGGCCCGGGTCGCGCGCGCGTTGCGCCCGGGTCGATGGCCTGCGCAATGGCGGGCCACAGATCGCGCGCCGGGCTCAGCGCGCGCGGCAGGCGCGCGAGCGCGTCGTCCAGGGATCCGAAATTGTCGCTGTTCATGCTGTCTCCAGGCCGATGCCCAGTTGTCTCGCCAGCAGCTGGCGCGCGCGGTGCAGCTGCGCCTTGCTGGTGCCGACGGCGATGCCGAGCATCGCCGCGCTTTCCTCATGGCTGTGTCCATAGATGCCGACCAGGACCAGCACATCGCGCGCACCGGGGGGAAGGCGGCCCAGCGCCCGCTCCACGTCGAGGGTGTCCGCGGCCTCTGCCCCGTTCGGCCGCTGCAAGGCCTCCGCGTCGAGCTCAGCGGCTTCCCGCAGGGGATCGCGCCGGCGCCGCTGCGTGAGCACCGCATTGACCGCGATGCGGTGCAACCAGGTGGAGAACTGGCTGCGCCCCTCAAAGCCGGGCAGGGCGCGCCAGGCCGCAATGAAGCAGTCCTGGGTGCAGTCCTCCGCCAGCGCGGCCTGGCCGGTCAGGCGCAGGCACAGTCCATAGACCTGACCCACATGTGCCCGGTACAGGGCCTCGAAGTCTGCGCCGACCATGTGTACTTGGAGTGCGCGGCCGCGTCGGAGGTTTAGATGACGGCTCGATCTGAGCCGAGCGCACACAGGGCGGAGCCCGCCACCACCGCGCAGGCGCCCAGCACCGCCAGGGAGCCGGGCGCCTCGGTCGCCGCATAGGCGGGCAGCCAGGAGGCTGCGAGGGTGCCACCCAGCAACGTAAAGAGCGGCGAGATGGTGACCGTGGCGCTGACGCGCGCGACCTCTCCGAGCTTCATCGCTTCGGCATAGGCGCCGTAGGCGATGAGGGTATTGAAGCAGCAGAACAGCAGCGCCCAGGCCTGGGCGTGGCTCAATGACTGGAGTCGCGCCGGATGTACCAGCGGGGTGAGCAGCAGGGCACTTCCGACGTATAGCAGCCACAGCGCCTGCGGTGAACTCAGTTCGCGCAGCAAGCGCTTTTGTGCCAGGCCATAGCAGGCCCAGGTCAACGATCCGACCAACAGCAGCAGCACGCCGAAGCCTTCATGGGCGCGAACGCCGAACAGCAGGGGCAGGCGCCTGTTGAAGAACAGCACCAGTCCAGCGAGCAAAATCGCAAAGCCGATCCATTGCCGCCGGTTGAAGCGCTCGCCGAAGACCGCGATGCCGCCGAACAGCAGGAACAGGTTGGCCAGCTGCCCGACCACCTGTGCAATGGCCGGAGAGGTGATGCGGACGCCGACCACAAACAGCACGTAGTTGATGGTCACGCCGACGATCGCGACGAGCAGCAGCAGCCGATGCGGTGCCGCAAGACGCCACGGCCGGGGCAGTGAACCGCTGCGGCCCAGCAGCGCCCCGACGATCACCGCCGCGAACAGGAAGCGGCACCAGGTGATCGTGACGGCATCGAGTACCGGCGTCAGCAGCCACAGGGCCAGGGGCAACAGGCCCCACAGCAGTGCCGCGAGCAGCGCCAGTGCGAAGGCAAGGCGCGCGTGTTGAACCGGGCCGCGCAGTGTCAGGCTCGGCCGGCGGCCCGGCCGCGGCGGCTCACGGGGATCAGGTGCATGGCGGCCGTTATACACTGGTCCCGCTGCGATTTGCGATACGATACGGGCCAGAAGAATCCGTCGGACCGCCAAGGAGCCGCAATGAAACTGATCACCGCTGTCATCAAGCCCTTCAAGCTGGATGAAGTGCGTTCAGCCCTGTCAGAACTCGGTATTTCGGGCATGACGGTCACCGAGGTCAAGGGTTTTGGTCGCCAGCGCGGCCATACCGAGCTGTATCGCGGCGCCGAATACGTCGTCGACTTCGTTCCCAAGACGCGCATTGAGATTGGTGTGCGCTCCGAGCTCGTCGATCAGGTGGTGGACGCGATCGTGAAGGCGGCCAAGACTGGAAAAGTGGGCGACGGCAAGATCTTCGTCACCGGGATCGACCGTGTGGTGCGCATCCGTACCGGCGAGATGGACGACTCCGCGCTTTAATGTTTGCCGGCCGGAGCCGGCGACGCACGCCGGTAGCGGGTTTGCAGTGAGAACCGGCCAAATTCCGGGGCGTTGGCCTCGAAGCTGACGCGCAGCAGCCCGCTCGCGGCCTCCACCTCGTAGCGCCAGCTGCGCGTGGAATTATTCGTGTAGCGGGCGCGCACGACGAAGGCCCGCTGGTCCCAGCCACTGTCGAGAACGGCCGTCCCGCTGCTGTCGATGCGCGACACGTCCTGACCGGGCAGGAAGCGCCGCAGCGGCTCCGTATCGGGGGTGAGCTCCAGCGCCTCTCCGTCGATGGCGATGGTGAGCGCCTCTGGCGGGCGCAACTGATCGCCCAGGCGCGCGCGAACCTTCTCCGGCTCTTCAGGCGGTATGAACAGGGGAAGGATGCCGTCACGCGTGCGATCGCCCGTACCACCTGAATCGCCTTCGCCGCCACGCCGGCTGCCCGCCGCCTCCGCCGCGCCGTGGCGCGGCAGCATGCGGCGGCGTTGGGTCTCGAGCAGGGGCGTCAGCTTGGCCTCGAAATTATCGCTGGCGCCGTTGTCCTGCTGCCATTGGCCTGCAAGCGCGGCGCCCAGAGGGGGCGGGTTCGTGGCCAGCGTCGTGCAGGCGCAGGCCGTCGTCGCGGCCAGGAGCACCACCGCGCAACGCAATGAGCGGCCGACGGACGAGCCACGGCGGCCTGAATGGATCCGGCTGTGCATTCCTGGGCGTACTGACCACGGCATTCCCGAATGGTTCGCCGTGGCTCCGGAGTTCCTGGCCACGGATCAGGTGCCCTTGCCAGCCGGCGCGGTCCCCGGCGCCGTGACGACGAGTGCGCGCAACTCGCGCAATTTGGCGCGGACGATCGTGGCGTTCTCGTTGCCCATGCGCAGCAGCAGCTTCTGGCCGGCAGAACGCGCCTCGAGTTCCGGATCGGCAAATTCCCAAAACACTTTCGGCCGCACGAGCGCCAGCGGAGCGGTGGGCTGTGGCGTGGCGAGCAGATCGTCGATGGTGGCGACGAGGCGATCGTTGAAGTAGGCGTGCGGGTATCCCAGATCCTCGTAGGCGCGCTGGAAGAGCGGGTAGAAATGCTGGTACAGCTTGCTGACCGCACGCATGTCGAGCGCGCGCAGCGCCGCAATGGCCGTTGCGTAGCGCGCCGCGTTATGGTCGTCCAGGGTCGCCTGCTGCTCATCCCCGACCGTGAGCAGCTGGCCCGGCGTGCTGTGCACCGGGCGCATTTCCAAAGCAAGGCGGGCACGCGGCAGGTTGTCGACCGTGGCGACAAGGTGGCGGATCAGCGTCTCCGGCTGCAGCAGGGTACGCAGCGCGTCCCCGCCCGGCAGCTGCTCGATGGCGCCGAGGAACACCGGATCGCTGTTGTTCAGCGGGGGCAGGGCCGGGCCGGGGTCGGTGACGGGCGGCAGCGGATGGGCGATGGCGGGCGGCGTCTCGGGCGCGGGCGGCGCGCTGACCAGCGGCGGTGGCGTCGGGGTCGGCGCGAGACGCGGCCACCAGTACCAGGTCGCGGCGCTGCCCAGGATCAGCACGGCGATCAATGCGGGGATGGCCTTGTTGGGCATGAGGGTCTCCTTAGTCAGCGCTCGGGTCAGGGCGTATGATTTCACCCCGCAGCCTAACTGACAAAGCTGAACGGAGGCGCCATGGCCAGCGAATCGAATGCGACCGGCGACTGGTCTGCGGCGCTACAGAAAGCCCAGGCCGACATGCTGCGCCAGTGGACCGAGATGAGCCAGGCCTGGGCGGCCGCCGGATCGGCGGGGCCCGGTGCGCCGGCCGCGGCGGCCAACGCCGCTGCGCCCGACGGGAGCCCCGAGAGCCTCGGGCGGGCGTTCCTGCAGCAGTGTGAGCAGTTCCTGGGCGTCTCCGGTGCGCTGTGGGAGCTGCTGAACCGTTCCGCGGCAATGCCCGATCCGGATCAGCGGGCGCGGCAGTTCACCGACGGTCTGGCCGGTCTGCAGCAGCAATTTGCCGGCCTGTGGGCCGCGGCGCCCGGAGCGCCACCGGCGATGGCCTTTGGCATGCCGGGCATGGGCGGCGCGCCCGGCATGGGCGGCATACCGGGGATGGGCGGCATACCGGGCATGGGCATGATGTCCGGTCTCGGCGGGCTGCCGGGCATGGGCGGCGCGTTCAACATGCCCGCGCTGGGTCCGGCGCGCGAACAGCAGGAATCCTGGCAGCGGCTGATGCAGCTGGGCGCCCGTTGCGCGCAGGCGCAGCTGCAGCTGAGCGGCCAGTGGAACGACATCATCGGCTGGGCCCTGCGCGAGCTGGGTGAGCGGCTGGCACCCCGGCTCAAGGAGGGCGCCCCGCCCGGCTCGATGAAAGAGGTCTACGACCTGTGGGTTGAGTCCGCGGAGGGGGTCTATGCGCAGGCGGCGCGCGGCGCGGCCTTCGTGCAGGCGCAGGCGGAACTGACCAATGCGCTGAGCCAGCTGCGCAGCGCACAGCGCGAAGCGGTGGAGGAATGGACCCGGCAGTTTGATCTGCCGACGCGCGCCGAACTCAACAGCATCCATCAGCAGCTTCGGGAGCTGAAGGCGGCCCTCGCCGGCACGCGGGGCTGAGGCGTGCCGGGACCCGCCGAGCCGTCGACACCGCTGCAGGAGCTGGGAGAGCTCCCGGGCCGGATCGCGGCCACCTTCCAGTCCCTAAAGGCCGCGTCCGCCGTGAGTTTCGGCGCCTCTGAAAAGGATGCGGTCTATCGCGAAGACAAGCTGACGCTCTATCACTACCGGCCGATCGCACCGAGCGCCAGCCTGCCGCCGGTGCTGATCGTCTACGCGCTGGTGAATCGCCCCTACATGATGGATCTGCAGCCCGATCGATCGCTGATCCGCCGGCTGCTGGAACTGGGACTCGATCTGTATCTCATCGACTGGGGCTATCCGGACGGCGGCGACCGCTTCACCGACCTGAACGACTACATCAATGGCTACCTGCACCGGTGCCTGGGCGTGGTGCTGCGCGAACACCGGCTCGAAGCGACCACGGTGCTGGGCGTGTGCCAGGGCGGCACCTTTAGCCTGTGCTACGCCGCGCTCCATCCCGGGCGCGTGCGCAATCTCATCACCATGGTTACGCCGGTCGATTTCCAGACCAGCGACAACCTGCTGTCCAAGTGGGTGCAGGGCATCGACGTCGATGCGCTGGTCGCAGCGCACGGTATCGTGCCCGGCGAGGTGCTCAACGCCGCCTATGTATCGCTCATGCCGTTTCGCCTGCTGCAGCAGAAGTACGTCAATCTCCTTGATGGCGGCGGCGACCAGGCGCAGATCGACAACTTCATGCGCATGGAAAAATGGATCTTCGACAGCCCGGCCCAGGCGGGCGCCGCATTCGCGCAGTTTGCACGCTGGTTTTTCCAGGAGAACCGCCTGCTCAAGGGTACGCTCGAGATCGGCGGCCGGCGCGTGGACCTCAAGCAGCTGACCCAGCCGCTGCTGAACATCTATGCCAAACAGGATCATCTCGTGCCGCCCACGGCCTCGACCGCACTCGAAGGCCTCGTTGGCAGCAAGGATTATCTAGCGCTCGGCCTGGATGTCGGTCACATTGGCATGTACGTCAGCGGCCGCTCGCAGCGCGAGTTGCCCCAGGCGATCGCATACTGGCTGCAGAGGCGTTGATCATGCTGGCACGGAACGAACGCAGTGATGCACAGCCCGGAAACGCGCGCCTGCGCGAGCTGGACCTCGCCCATCACCTGCCCGCGCAGCAGAATTACCGCCTGATGCAGAAGCTCGGCGGCAGCCGCATCATCGCGCGCGCGGAAGGCTGCTACATCTACGACGCCGACGGCGTCGCGCTGCTCGACGGCATGGCCGGGCTGTGGTGCGTGAACGTGGGCTACGGGCGCGCCGAACTCGCCGAGGTGGCGCAGTCCCAGATGCTGCAGCTGCCCTTCTACAACACGTTCTTCCGCACCGCGACGGCACCGACGGTGATGCTGGCGGCCAGGATCGCCGCGATCTGCGGCGGCGAGCTGCAGCACGTGTTCTTCAGCAACTCGGGATCCGAGGCCAACGACACGGCCTTCCGCCTGGTGCGCCACTACTGGGATCTGCGCGGCCAGCCGCAGCGCAAGGTCTTCATCAGCCGCTGGAACGCCTACCACGGCTCCACCGTCGCGGGAGTGAGTCTGGGCGGGATGAAGCTCATGCACGCGCAGGGTGACCTGCCGATACCCGGCGTCGAGCATGTCATGCAGCCCTACCATTTTGGCGAGGGATTCGGCGAGAGCGAAGCGGTCTTCGCGGCGCGCGCTGCGGACGCGCTCGAGCAGCGCATCCTCAAGCTCGGGCCGGAGCGCGTCGCGGCCTTCATCGGCGAGCCGGTGCAGGGCGCGGGCGGCGTGATCATCCCGCCGGCTGGCTACTGGGAGCGGGTGGGAGCCATCTGCAGCAAGTACGGCGTGCTGCTGATCTGCGATGAGGTCATCTGCGGCTTCGGGCGCCTGGGCCGCTGGTTCGGCTACCAGCATTTCGGCCTGCGGCCCGACATCGTGACGATGGCCAAGGGACTGTCTTCCGGGTATCTGCCGATCTCCGCCACGGTCGTCTCGCATCCCATCGTCGAACTGCTGCGCGAAAAGGACAGCGAATTCTTCCATGGCTTCACCTACTCGGGGCACCCGACCTGCGCGGCGGTGGCGCTCCGCAATATCGAGATCATCGAGCGCGAGGGGCTGGTGACGCGAGTCGCCAACGAGATCGGCCCGTATTTCAACCGCGCCCTGCAGCGGCTGCGCGCGCACGCCCTGGTGGGCGAAGTGCGCTCCCTGGGGCTGATCGGCGCGGTGGAGATCGTGCGGCAGGCCGGCACCAACCTGCGTTTTGGCGACAAGGAGGGTACGGCCGGGCCCTTGCTGCGCGATCGCTGCATCGCCAATGGACTCATGGTGCGCGCCGTGCGCGACACGATCGTGATCTGCCCGCCGCTGGTCATCACGACCGCCGAGGTCGATCGCCTGGTGGCGATCCTCGACCAGTCGCTGCGCGAGGCCGCAACGCTCCTCGCCTAGTGTCACTCGCTCTTTCCACGCTCATCTACGAATGGCGCCGCTACCTGGCCGCCGTCGTCGCACTTGCGGTCGCGGGCCTGCTGGTGCTCGCGATGACCGGCATGTTCATGGGGATGAGCAAGTCCTTCACGGCCACCGTCGATCGCTCGCCTGCCCAGGTCATGATCCTGCCGCCCGATTCTGACAGCCTGTTCGGCAACAATTCCGGGCAGCCCCGCCGGAACATTCCGGAGATCTACGAGCATCCGGATGTACTGGAGGTGCAGCCGTTGAACGGTAACTGGGCCTTCTGGTCCAACTTCCCCAAGGAAGGCCAGACCGCCAAGGGCGACGGAGTGCGGGTCATCATCGTCGACCCGGTCAAGGGCGCCGTCACACTGCCCAACGATTTCGGTGACGACATTATTCAGGCGCTGCAGGAGCCCTATGCGGTGGTCGTGGATCGCTCCAGCCTCGGCAAGCTGGGCGTGCAGCTGGGCGATAAGGCCAAGATGGACGGCATTACCGTCTGGGTGCGCGCCCTCACGGCAGGGTATCCCTCGATGTTCAATTCCGCGGTCTTTGTGTCGCGCCAGACGGCCAAGCTGCTCTTCCACAATGATGACGGCCCGCGAGTCGGGGCGCTCCTGGTCAAGATCAAGAATCCGTCACGCGCCAAGCAGGTGGCCGCGGAGCTGAATATCCTCGCCAAGGGCCACTTTAAAGCCTGGTCGCGCGAAGATCTGTCCGTGGCCAACCAGCGATCGATGCTGAAGGAAGGCGGCATTGTCGTCATGATCGGCTTCGCCGTCGTCGTCGGTGCCTTCATCGGGATCGTCATTACCTGGCAGACACTGCAGGGTGCGCTGCTCGCCAACATCAAGGAGTTCGCGAGCCTTCGGGCGCTCGGCGTTTCGATGGGGAGTCTGCGCCTGATCGTGATGGAACTGAGTCTATGGGTCGGCCTGGCGGGGCTCACGCTCACCGCGGCACTGACCGGCATGGTCGGCGTCCTGGCCAGGGCATTCGGTGTGCCGATGGACTTCCCCTTGTTCCTCGATGTACCGGTGGCGGTCACGCTGCTGCTCATCGCCGCATTGTCGGGCGTCCTGTCGCTCGGCGTCCTGAAAAAGAGTCAGCCGGCGGATCTGTTGCGATGAGCAGGCTCGCCATCGACGCCAGGGGTCTGAGCAAGGCCTACAAGATTGGCAAGGTGCGCCAGCAGGTACTGAAGGATGTCGCTTTCACCGCTTACCATGGCCAGGTCACGATGGTCATGGGGCCGTCGGGCTCCGGCAAGTCGACGCTTATCGCGGCATTGTCGGGTCTCATGAAACCGGACGAGGGCGAGGTACTGGCGCTGGGGGAAAGCCTGTGGAAGAAGCGCGCCGGCAGGATCGACAAGTTCCGGCTCGACCATTGCGGCTTCATCTTTCAGGGCTTCAACCTGTTTCCCTCCCTGGACGCCACCGAGCAGGTCGTGCAGGTGCTGAAGTATTGCGGGGTCGGCAAGCGCGAATCACGTGCCCGTGCCAAGGAGGTGCTCGAAACGGTGGGCCTGGGTCAGCGCCTGCACCAGAGGCCGGCGGAACTGTCGGGCGGTGAAAAGCAGCGCGTCGCCATCGCGCGCGCGCTGGCCAAGTCGCCGTCGCTGATCTTTGCCGATGAACCCACTTCGGCGCTGGATTCGGTCAATGGACAGGTGGTGATCAAGCTACTGCACCAGGCGGCCCAGGAACGCGGTGCAGCCATCGTTGTCGTAACCCATGATCCGCGTCTGGAGGCCCATGCCGATCGCATCATTCACATGGAAGATGGCAAGATCATGAGTGACCGAATGATCACTGACCCACCGCCGCTTTAGTACCCAGGTCACACCGGGAATTGCACATGCCTCGCAAGATCACATTGTTGGCGGCGCTGGTGGCGGGGGGCTTGAGCGCGTTGCAGCTCACGGCATGCCATCCTGGCGGGTCGGCGGACAAGGGTGCCGCCGCCCCACCACCTTCACCCTACGCAACGATTTCCAACGGCAAGATCGATATCGAAGGCGGGATCGTCGAGGTGGCGGCCCGCAGCCCGGGTGTGATCCGGGAAGTGATGGTGCAGGAGGGCGACACGGTCAGGAAGGGGCAGATTCTCGCCCGCCAGGAGGACGATGAGTTCGTGCTGGCGGCCAACAGCGCCAGGGCCGCCGTGGCGCAGGCGCAAAGCCAGCTGGCACTGACCGGGGTGAATGTTGCGACCGCCCAGCGCGAATACACCCGCCTCGAACAGCTGGCGGCCGCCAAGCTCGTGTCACAGCAGCAGCTCGATCAGGCGCGCGATGCCATCGCCGCCTCGCAGGCGCAGCTCGGGGTGCTGCAGGCGACCGTTCAGACGGCGCGCGCGCAGCTGGCGCAAGCCGAGTACCGCCGGGACCTGACGATCATTCGCGCGCCGATGGATGGCAAGATCATCCGGCGCTACGCCAATCCCGGCGCGGGCGCTTCGACACTCAACGTCTCGAACATGTTCGACCTCGAGCCGGCGATTCCGCACATCGTGCGCGCCGAGATCGTTGAAAGCGCGATTCCGGACGTGCACGTCGACCAGGAGGCGGAGATCGTTCCTGAGGCGGACCCCAGCAAGACGGCAGTCGGCCATGTCATTCGCATCGCGGCGACCTTTGGTGCGCGCAAGCTGAAATCCGACAACGCCAACGAAGCGAGCGATGAGCGCGTGGTGGAGGTGGTGGTCTCGGCCGCCAACACGCCGTTCCTGATTGGTCAGCGCGTCCTGGTCAAGTTCATGAAGCCCGGCGAGAAAGCGGGCGCGTTGCGGGCGGCGGTCGCGCCGCCCCGGCCCTGACCACAAACTCAGCCGCGCACGTAGCCGCCGGGGGCGTCGCTCAGCGGCGGGTAACCCGCCGCGGCATTTCCCAGCGGCGACGGCGCGATGCGGTCGGGCGAGGAATGCCTGGCCAGCCATTGCTGCCAGGCCGGCCACCAGGAGCCGGCGCACACTTCGGCCTCGGCCAGGTATTGCTCCGGGCTCGGCGTGGTGGTTTGATCCTGCCATCGGAGCACCCGGTGCCGGCGCTTCGGATTGACCGGGCCGCTGATGATGCCGGCATTGTGGCCGCCGCTCGTCAGCACGAAACTGAAGTCGCTGGAGCGCGTCAGCGCGCGGGTCTTGTAGGCGGAGCGCCAGGGCGCCACGTGATCGGTCTCGGTGCCGACCACGAACATCGGCACGGTGATCTGCTGCAGCTCAACGGGCGTGCCGCCGACGGTGAACTGGCCGGTGGCGAGTTCATTGTTCAGATACAGCCGTGTGAGGTATTCGCTGTGCATGCGGCAGGGCATGCGTGTGCCATCGGCATTCCAGGCCATCAGGTCGTTCATCGAGCCGCGCTCGCCGCGCAGGTACTGGTTGATCGCCGGCGCCCACAGCAGGTCACCGGCACGCAGCAGTGCGAAGGCCGCGCTCATGCGCTCGCTGGCCAGCACGCCGTCGCGCTGCATCAGCAGCTGCAGCAGCTCGAGCTGAGCGGGCGAGATGAACACGGCCAGCTCGCCAGGCTCGCTGAAGTCGGTCTGGGTGGCGAACAGCGTGACCGACGCGATGCGCCTGTTCCCTTCGCGGGCCAGTGCCGCGGCGCCAATCGACAGCAAGGTGCCGCCGATGCAATAGCCCGCCATGTGTACGCGCGGGGCGCCCACGATGGCGGACACGGCGTCGAGCGCGGCGCGCAGGCCGAGCCGCAGGTAGTCGTCCAGGGCGAGATCGCGGTCCGCCGCGGTGGGATTGCGCCACGAGATCATGAACACCGTGTGGCCCTGCCCGACCAGGTAACGCACCAGCGAATTGTGCGGTGACAGGTCAAGGACGTAGTACTTCATGATCCATGCCGGTGTGATCAGGATCGGTTCGGCATGGACATCCGGGCTCTGCGGGCTGTACTGGATCAGCTCGATGAGCTCGTTGCGCATCACCACCTTGCCCGGGGTGATCGCGACCTGCTCCCCGACCCGGTATTTCAGGGTGCCCGGGGCCGGACTCCCTTCAATGGTGCGTGTCAGGTCCTCGAGCCAGTACTGCGCACCGCGCAGCAGATTGGCGCCCGACTCCGCGCGCGACTGCTGCAGCAGTTCCGGATTGGTCAGCAGATAGTGCGCCGGTGAACTTGCGTCCAGGAGCTGGCGCTGCAGGAAATTGAGGCGCAAGGCGCTGCCGCTGGATATCCCAGCGGCCGGGGCCAGGGTCTGCGCGCTCCACTGGCTGAAACTGGAGTGATTGTGCGCATAGACGTTGAAGGGCCAATGGTTCCAGGACTCGTCCTGGAACTGCGGGTCGCTGCTGCCGTGCGGCAGCGTCTGGCCCATGGCCGCGCCCAGGGCAAAGCGCCAGCTCTCGGTCGTGCGCGCCACGGCATCCTGTGCCAGCGCCTGCGCCAGCTCCGGGCGCGCGTACAGGCTCAGCCACCAGTCCTGCCAGGCGCGCGCAAACTCATCGCTGCTCCCGGATCGGGGCTCGATGGGTGAGTGGACGTGGGTGGTCATGGAGTAGAACCGCCGTGCAGGATCGCTCAAAAAAAAGGCCCCGGGGAGTTTCCTAGCCCCGAGGCCTGATCTGTCAGCTAGTCCGGCAGGCCGTTAGGCTGCCTTCTTGGTCAGTTCGACAACCTTGGCCGACGCGGCGTTGAACATCGCAGTCAGGGTGTTGTGCGACTCGCTGGCGATCGTGGTCAGTTCCTGAACGCGGCCGCGCAGCTGCTCGCTGATCTTCGTGCCGAGTTCGGTCTGCTTGGCAGCCAGCTCAGCGGGGCTCTTCGCAGCAACGATGGCCTGGGCCTGGGTCAGGGTCCACTCCAGGTAGTCGCCGGCAACGGCGTACTGGTAGCGGGCCAGACGCTCGAGGGCCTTGACGCCTTCCTGCTGAGCCTGGAACGCGGGGGCGAGCGCATTGCGGTAGGTTTCCAGCAGCGCATTCGCGTCAAATATACGGTCGGTCATGTCAGTGGCTCCAAATAGTCCGGGTGTGTGGGGTGCTTTCAACTGGGCCTATCCTAACCCAGGTCTGTATGCAGTGCAAGAGGATTTTACTGGAGCCGGATTCGAGGGGGAGCTATCTCAATAACATATTGATATATAACTGTATTATTGGAGTACATGCTCTCGGATGTGGCTCGGATGCTGGAATTTAAGAACGCACCGCATCCTAAATCCTCAAGCCACCATCGAGCTCGATGACCCGGCCATTGAAGAATTCATTCTCGAATATGAAGCGGGCGGCATCCGCAATCTCTTCGGGTCGGCCGAGGCGACCGACGGGCACCGGGGCCACGATCTTCTGCAGCAGCTCCGGCTTCATGGAATCCAGGATCGGGGTGTGCGTGAACCCGGGAGCGATGCCTCCGACCCGGATGCCGTAGCGCGCCAGCTCGCGCGCCCAGACCACCACCAGCGCCGCCACACCCGCCTTGGCCGCGGTGTAGTTCGATTGCCCGATGTTGCCGGCGCGGGAGATGCTGGAGATGTTGATGATTACGCCACCGTTGCCGAGTCTGATCATGCGTTCCGCAGCCTCACGGCCGCACAGGAATACGCCGGTCAGATTGACGTCGATCACGGCCTGCCACTGCGCCAGGCTCATCTTGCCGGTCACGGTCCCGTCCTTCGCCTTCACCAGCAGCGCGTCCTGGAGGATCCCCGCGTTGTTGACGATGCCGTCGAAGCGGCCAAAGTCAGCGACGATGCGATCGAAGGCGTCGATCAGCTGCGACTCGTTCGCGACACTGGCGCCGTAGGCGCGGGCCTGCGCGCCGAGCCCCAGGCACGCACCGCGCGTGTCCTGAAGCGATGCGGCCTCGAGATCGATCAGCGCCAGATTGGCGCCACAGGCCGCAAGCTGTTCCGACAGCGCACGTCCGATGCCGCGTGCCGCGCCGGTGACGGCAACGGTCTTGCCCTTAAGATCCATGAGCGGGAGTCCTTATTCTTAAGGGGATTTGTTCGCAGCGGGTGCGGGGGGCGTGTCGGCAGGATCGTCGCCACCGCCCGGCTCGTCGGCACCCGGCGCGTCGCTCCTGCCGGTCTTGCCCGCCTGGGGCTTGAGCACTGAGAGCATGGAGGCCTGCATCCGGCTCCACATTTCCATGTTCTGGCGGGTCAGCTCGGCGAGCGGCGCCAGCGGGCCCTCCATCGCCTTCGCCATCTGTTCCTGCACGGCGCGCTGTTGCTGCATCACCGTGCCCAGGCCCTGTTCCAGATAACGCGAGAGCATGTCCTGCACCGGATTGCCGTAGAAACGGATGATGCCCTCGAGCAGCTGCACCGTCAGGACCGGCGAGCCGAACTGCTCCTGCTCCGAGATGATCTGCAGCAGCACGGCGCGCGTCAGATCCTCGCCGGTGCGATCATCGATGACCTGCACCCGCTCGCCCGCGGCGATCAGGCGGCGCAGGTCCTCCAGCGTGACATGGCGGCTGGCCGTCGCGTCGTACAGCCGGCGATTGGCGTATTTGCGAATGACGCGGGCTTGCGCCGGCGGTGGATTCAGTGGCATGGGCAGGAGTGGTTACGATCGGGCGCGCATGCTAACCCAGGCTCTATGCGATGCACAATTAACCAGCCCGCAGATTCTGCCCGATCCTGACCCAAGGATTAATTAATTCTCAGGATCAATCAGTTGCGTTGGTCCGGGCGGCGGGCCAGCCCGTCCTGAACGGCGGTGGCCCACCTAACGCAACGCATACGAGCCTCCCGGCGGGACAACCGATCCTTAAGCGACCGAGGCTGTGGCAGACTCCGCTCACGATGCAGCACGCCAGCAGAGGCCGGTCCCAGCAGTGCGCGGGCGCAGTGTTCATGATTGAGCCGGCCGGCTTCGCTTTCAACGAGCAGACGGCCGCGTCCAACGCCATGCAGCGCCCGGGCGCGGGCGAGCCTGACGCCGGGGCCGTGCTGGCCGCCGCGCGCGCGGAATCGCAGCAGCTGCGGCGCGCACTGGAATCGGAGGGGGTGCGGGTGCGGATAGGAATGGACACGGCCGTGCCGCGCAAGCCCGACGCCCTGTTTCCCAACAACTGGATCAGCTTTCACGACGACGGAACGATCGTGCTGTATCCGATGCTCGCGCCTAACCGGCGGCTCGAGCGGCGCACGGAGCTCATCGACGAGGTGTGCGCGGCGCTGGATTTCCGTGCGCGCCGCCGGCTCGACTTCAGCGCGCATGAACTCGCCGGGCGATTCCTCGAGGGCACGGGCAGTCTCGTGCTCGATCACGTGGCGCGGGTGGCCTACGCCTGCCGTTCGCCGCGCACGGACGCGGCGCTGGTGCGCGAATGGGCCGGGCAGATGGAGTATGAGGCGATCGTCTTTGATGCCGCCGACGCGCGCGGCCAACCCTACTACCACACCAACGTGCTGATGTGGATCGGCTCGCGCGGCCTGATGTGCTGCACCGAGGCCATTGCGACTGCCGATCGCACGCGGGTGGTGGCGAGTTTCCGGCACAGCGGGCGCGAATTGATCGAGATCGATCGCGCCGCGGTCGACGCCTTCGCCGGCAACATGCTGGAGCTGGCCACCTGGGATGAAGCGCTCGGCGACGCCACGCTGCTGGTGATGTCGGCGACCGCGCGGGCGGCGCTCGCAGACCCGACGATGCGGCAGCTCAGCGGCTGCGTGGACACCGTGCTGGCCGTACCGGTGCCAACCATCGAGCGGATCGGCGGCGGCGGTGTGCGCTGCATGCTGACGGAAGTACCGGAGGTTCGGGCGTGAGCGTGGCGCCGGCTGCTGCCGCGGTATCACTGGCACAGCGGGTCTTTGGCACGCTGGCGGACGGCGCCCTGCATTCGGGTGAGCGCCTCGCCGCCGAGCAGGCCGTGAGCCGCAGCGCGATCTGGAAGGCAATCGGCGCCCTGCAGGCCCTGGGACTGGAAATAGAGGCCGCGCCGCACCTGGGCTACCGCCTGGCGCAGCCCGTCGCGCCGCTCGATGCCACGAGGATCGTCGCCCTGCTGCGGCCCGAGGTGCGGGCGCGATTGCGCCAGGCGGAAGTCGCCTGGACCCTGGATTCCACCAACGCGGTGCTGCTCGCGCGGACTGAGCCGCCCGCGGGGCAGTTTGATTTTCTTGCGGCAGAGTACCAGGCGTCCGGGCGCGGGCGACGCGCGCGACCCTGGTTCGCGCCGCCGGGCGGTGCGCTGTGCCTGTCACTGGTGTGGAGTTTTGATGCGCTGCCGGCCGGCGCCGCGGCCCTGAGTCTCGCGGTCGGCGTCTGCGCGCGCCGCGTGCTCGAGCGCGCGGGCGCCGCGCCGGTGCAGCTGAAGTGGCCCAACGACCTCTACGCCCGTGAGCGCAAGCTGGGCGGCATCCTCATCGAGCTGCGTGCCGAGAGCGCGGGCCCGGCAATGGTCGTGATCGGCATCGGCATCAACTGCGCGCTGGGTGCGGCCCTGACCTGCCGTGTCCAGGCCAGCGGCACCGAGCCGATCGATCTGGCGGCACTCGGCCACCGCACCTGCAATCGCAATCAGCTGGCCGCGCGGCTGCTCGATGAGATCGTGCAAGGCGTGGTGGATTTCGAAGCGCATGGACTCAGCGGCTTTGCCCCAGAGTGGCGCGCCGCCGATGCGCTCGCGGACCGCCGCGTCGCGGTGAGCACGCCGGCCGGCACCTTTGTCGGCGTAGCGCGCGGGATCGATCTGGACGGGGCGTTGCGCGTGGAGGGGCAGGGGGGCCTGCGCCGCTTCAATTCCGGCGAGGTGACGGTGAGGGCGCAGGGATGAATCAGCTGCTGATCGACGCCGGCAATACCCGCCTGAAGTGGGCGACGCTGCGCGGCGGGCGCCTCGGGCGCAGGGAGGTGAGGGAGTGGAACAGCCGTACGCTGGTGCGCGTCGCCCGCAGGGCGTTCGCCGGCCGCGTGGCGCGCGTGCTGGTGTGCAGCGTTGCCGGCACGGCGCTCGAGCGGGCCCTGCGCCAGGCCGCCCGCGCCACCGGCGCCCCGGCGCCGCAGTTCATCCGCAGCACGCGCCGTGCGGCGGGCGTGCGCAATGGTTATGCGGAGCCCTGGCGCCTGGGGGCCGACCGCTGGGTCGCCCTGCTGGGCGCACGCGCGCGGTATCCCGGCCGGGCGCTGTGCATCGTCGATGTCGGAACCGCACTGACGATCGACCTGCTCGATTCCGCAGGCCAGCACCGCGGCGGACTGATCACGCCGGGACCGGCCCTGATGGTGGAATCCCTGCTGCGTCATACTGCCGGCATACGCCGCCGCGCCGGTGGCCGCTTCGGTGCTGCCGCGCGGAGTGCCGCGACTTTCGGCCGCAGCACGCGCGCCGGACTCCTGTCCGGAAGCGCACTGGCCTGCGCCGCGCTCATCGAGCGATCGCTTCGCGAGGCGCGCGTCGAGCTGGGCGGCAGGCCGCGGCTGCTTCTGGCAGGCGGTGGCGCCGCGCCGGTGGCCCGCTTCCTCCGCGTCGCGCACGATCGTGTCGATGCGCTGGTGATCCAGGGACTGGCCATGCTCGCCGCGCGCAATTCCCGCTAGAATCGCGCCGATGAAGTTTTTCATCTACACGCTCGCGCTGGCCAACGTGCTGTTCTTCGCCTGGGCGCGCTGGGTAGACGTACCGCCGCCCGCCCGCAAGGCGGTCGCTGGCGCTCCGCTGCAGCTGGCGTCGGCGCCTGACGCGGCGGCCTTACCCGCGGCGGAAGTAGCCGCTGAGGCTGATCCGGGCGCGGGCCCCTCGCACTGCGCGTCGCTGGGACCTCTGGCCGACACGGTCGCCACCGCCGCGGTCGCCACGGCCCTGCGGGCGCGCAATCTCAATCCACGCGAGCGGCAGGGGCCCGCTGCGGTGACCGACGGCTACTGGGTTTACATCAATCATCTGGGCAGCGCGAGCGCGCGCTCCCGCGCGCTGCAGCGGCTGAGCAATGGCGGGGTGCGTGACGCCGCGGCGCTGCCCGACACGGGCCAGGTATCGGTGGGTGTCTTCAGCAGCCGCGACGGCGCGGAGCAGCGCGCCAAGACCGTGCGCGCGGCCGGACTGGAACCCATCGTCGAGGCGCGTACCCGCACCATCAGCGCCTACTGGCTCAATGTGCTGCTGGCGATCGATATCCCGCCGCCCGCCGTGCCGGCGCTGGTTGCCGGGCTGAACCTGCCCAGCGAGCCGGCCTGGGGCGATTGTCCGGCCGCCACGAAACCGTAGTTGGTCCGTGACCGCGTGGCGCCGGGCCGCTATGATTTGCCCGGCCCGCGGCCGCAGTAGCTCAGTTGGTAGAGCACCTGATTTGTAACTTAGCTACGGCCACCACCGCATCACGCGAAAGCCTGCATTTTTCGACTCTTCACGCCGCCCGACCAGAGCCGAGATCATCTGACCTCGGCTCAGTCGGGTAGCATTTTGGTAGCGGGCCCCTGGCGCGCGCGGAGCGCCACGCCTTAGAGCGACGCTTGAGCGCAAGACAGCGGCTTGGCGATGCGCGGGAGCTGCTGCCGATCGTTGTGCGTGACCTGGATCCACAGGCCAATGAGGGTCTCGCCACGCTCGTGCGGAGGACTAGTGTCGACCGCGTAGATGCGCAGACTGCTCGCCGGGATACCGGTGCACCGCTCGATCGCGCGGAAGCCAAGGCCGCCTCTAACGCGCAGGTCCTCGATCACATGAAACCAGTCGACGACGACGGTGCGCGCGCTAAATGAAGTGTGAATTGCAGCGTTCCTTCTTGCCGCGCAGTCTGCGATTTGCCAGAGCACGCAGCAAGGCCTTTTTTGGTCCGCGTTCCGGTTTCATCTCCACAGTGGCTTGTCGGGGGCGTAGCCCGCCTTGATGACAAAAGTTCGACCCGGATCGGTCAGATATATAGCGGGCCTTCCGCCGTAGCCGCCGGTGTGGTAACTGATTAGATCATACCGCTCCAGTGCCGCGAGCTCCGCATCGAGGATCAGCGCACCCTTGTTCACAATTCGCTGCAGCACACTTGGATCAACCGATTTGCCGTCAGCTTCGGCCATTACGCGCATGATTTGGGTTTGCAGTTCGTTCAATTCTGGTCCTGGATCACCCGGGGCTGCGAAAGCTCTCGACGACGACGTACTCACAGAAGAGCGCGATGTCGCGATATTTTCTGACCCGCGGCTCTGTGCCCTGGCTGCGCGGAGTCGAAGCAGCATGAGCACAAAGGCGGCCGCAACGATAAGCGACAGCCAGACTGGGATCGATACGGAGCCAGTGAGAAAGGCCCAGACGTGAATCGCGAGACTCACTACAAAGCCCCACAGCTTCGTCCACCATCCGTAGATCCAACCGACGCGCGCCAGGACAACGCTGCATATCAGGGTCGCTGTGACATGCACCCGGACGTCGTGCCAGAAGTCCTTTCTCGACTCGCGTTGAGCGCCGCTCACGAGCCTTGATCGGGCTTGCCGCGCGGCCGACCACGCGGCATTGACCCGGGCCCAGGAGGCAGTGATCCACTGAGATGGCCCGCCTGCGTTCGCACCGTCTGCACATCCGCCGGCCGCTTGATGATGAAATAATTCGCGCAGCTGCTCACTTGCGTGGTGCCGTCTGTACGCAGCCAATCCTCGGCCCGCAAGTCCACTTCAGCGCGCCAGAGCGTCGTGCGCGCAGCTTCCGGGAACGCTTCCTTGGCGATGTCACGAATAGGGCAGAGGGTGCCAGGCCCAGCGCGCCAATCATCGATGGTCACGCCGGCGATCAATTTCACTTCGAACTTGGCAAGCACGCGCTTTAAGCGCTCGGCTGCATCCACGAAAAGGGTCCTGCAACAGCCATGTTGTGGCGCCATTAGTCTACTCCATAGAGCAATGGAGCATAGAACTATGACCGACCCGAGCAGCTATTCCCTGACCACCTCCTTCGTCGCTCGGCAATCTGGATTCTCCGAGGCGACCGTCCGCCTGTATGCCGACCGCGGGATTATTCCGAGCACGCGAAACTCTAACGGCCAGCGGCAGTACCCCCAGAGCGCCGTGGAGATCCTGAACGAACGACTACGCATGCGCGCCGGCCAGCCGGGGCGCTGATGTGGTGCGCGATCGTCGGGCGCGAGCTACCGGCCGCCTCGGCGTCTCCAAAGGTGAGCGCTACGCATTGCTGCCCGATGAACTGCTGCAGTCGGAAGCTGTGCGCGAACTTGAGAACTCGGCCTTCCGCGTGCTCGCAGCGATTTCGGCGCAATACCACGGCAGAAATAACGGCCGGCTCACGCTGCCGCATTCAGCTGCGGTGCGCTACGGCATTCGCTCAAAGGACTCGCTCAATAAAGGCCTCCGCCAATGCGTCGCGCACCAGCTGCTCGAGGTCACGCACCAGGGCGGACTGCCTCCGCTCGGCTGCACGCGATACGCCATCACGTGGAAGCGGGTGGATTCGGACGAAAATCTCAGCCTGGTCGGGACGCTCAATCCGACGAACGCCTGGGCGCATTGGAATCAAAACGCCTCCCCGGCCACCGGACCAGTCTGCCCCGGCCACCGGACCACTGATGGCAATGGCTGGTCCGGTCAGCGGACCACAAACAGCGCTTTGCTGCCCCGGCCACCGGGCTCTTCTAAGACTCAGGGTCAAGGGGGCATGCCGATGACCACTTCCAAAGGGAAGAAACGGCTTCGAACGTCCGCGGAATCCCGGAGCGCGCGCACATGAACCCGAAAACGATCGGCGGCGCACTCGACTACCGCCTGCTGGCCCGATCAGATCAGTCGATCGACCCTGCCCGGCTCACCGAGGAGGTGGTACGCATGAGCAGGCAGGGACTTCTGTCCCGCGACATATCGCAAGCCCTGAATCTCCACCCACTGCAGGTCGAGCAGATCCTGGAGCAACACAATGACTGACTTGGTCGTCGTTGTGCTCGGTCCCATCGGTACCCTGGAACTGCCAGCCGACCTCTACGCGCGCTACCTGCGTAAGCCTGAAGCCCAGAAGGTCGAAGCCCGAGCCGAGCCGATCTACCTGAGTGCGAAGCACGTCGCAGAACGGTTCGACGTCCCCGCATCCTGGGTGTACGAGCGGGCCCGCAGCGGACAGCTGCCGAGTGTTCGCGTGGGTGGTCGCTACGTGCGCTTCCGCGTTGAGGACGTCGATCGGTGCATCGGGCAGAGCGGAGCGCCTGGTAGGCCATCAAGTGGTCATCGGCAAGTTGCTGATCCGCAAGGCAAGAAGAGCCGCTGCTACCAGCGTGCTACCACGCGATCGGGGCCGCAGCTGTGACTGAACTTTCTGGCACAAAGGCCGCGCTGAGAGCGCAGACAGGGCTCGATCCGCGTGCGACGCACGGGCACTACACCCTCGAGCGTCACGTAAAGGCTGTCCGCAGGCGCGCCAAGGGCATCTTCTCGCGGCGCACCCAGGAGGGCCAAGAACTTGAATCGCTGCGCTTGAGCTACGTGGAGATGCTAGGCGGCGCTGAAGCCGTGACCCCAGCACAGTTGGAGGTGGTGCGTGAGATCTGCGTCACGACGCTCCTGCTGGCCAATATCAACGCCTACTTGGCTGAGCTCGGCCCGAGGATCATCAACCGCCGCTACAAGCGCCTGGCACCGATCATCGCGCAGCGACAGGTCCTCATTGACAGCCGCCTACGCCACTTGCAAGCGATCGGGCTTGAACGCCGTGCGCGCAGTGTCACGTCGCTGCGCTCGCTGGTTACGGGAGCAGCCACCGCGTGACGCCGCGCGAATTCTTCAGTCACCTGGTGTGGATTGACGGCCGCCCACTGCTCGCCACCATGGAGGAATATCGCCTCAAGATCTTTGACGCCGCCTTTGCGCAGACGCGCCGCTTCAACACCGTGCTGACCGGGCGTGCAAAGAAGAACTGGAAGACCAGCGATCTCGTGCTCGCCGCACTGTACGCGCTGCTAGTGCCTGAATCACCGCAAGGCAATGGCTGCTTCATCATCGCCAACGACGAGGATCAGGCGAACGATGACTTGTCGCTCGCCAAGAAGATCGTTGCAGCCAACCCACTTCTTTCCGACGAGGTCAATGTGCTGGCCAAGGAAATCGTGCGCAGGGACGGCCGCGGCTCGTTGCGCATCCTTCCCGCCGGCGATGCCATCGGGCTGCACGGCAAAACGTACTTGTTTCTCGGCATCGATGAAATGCACGGGTATCGCGACTATCTTGTGCTGGAGGCGTTGGCGGGCGATCCGACGCGCCCTGATTCGCTGATGTGGGTTACCTCTTACGCTTCCGTTTTCAATTCCCCTGGCGCACCGCTGTTCGATTACTACCAGCGTGGCGTGCGTGGCGCGGATGCGCGGATGCTTTTCTCGTGGTACTCGGCCGACCATTGCACGGACCCGGACTTTGCCGAGCTGCCGCCCGAGCAGCGCGCGAATCCCAGTATGGCGAGCTGGGGAAATGACGAGTACCTGGCCGAGCAGCGCATCCGACTTCCGGCGCACAAGTTTCGCCGCCTGCATCTGAATCTGCCCGGCATGCCTGATGGCGGCGTCTTCGATCCGACCATCGTCATTGACTCAATCCCTGAAAACATCCGGCAGCGCGAACGCCTCCTCGAGATCAACGGTGGCCCGGTAAGTTACCGCGCCTTTGCGGACCACAACCTCGGCGGCGCAGACACGGCAACCATTGCGATCGCGCACTACGACATCCGCACCAATCACGTTGTCCTTGACGCGCTGATTGCGCGCCAGGGCACCGCCTACGATTTGGCCGATGAAGTCACGCGCCGCTTCGTGCCGTTGTGCAAAGCGTATGGGGTATTCGATGTCTGGGGGGATTCCGTCGGGGGCCCGGATTCCAGAAACGCTTACGCCGCGGGCGGCGTTTCATACACGCTCGCAAGCGAGGCGGGACTTCCAAGCAAGCACGAGCTCTACAGCGAATTTGCACCGCTCCTGAATGCAGGACGCGTCGAGCTGCTCGATATCACGGAACTGCGCGAGCAATTGCTTGGCCTCGTTTATCGCGGCCAAAAAATTGACCACCTTTCCGGCGAGCATGATGATTTTATCAATAGCGGAGCAGGTGCGCTCGTGCGGGCCTCGCGCGATGCAAGTGGGTCGATTCGCCCCGAAAATCTGTACCTGGTCCCCGCTGAAGACCGCAGCCCCATGTTCATCGGCTCGGGCCATCGCAGCGATTTGAACGCGACCGAGCACCAACTGGCCGAGCGCGGCCTCATCACGATTTGACACGCGAAGCACCGCCGCGCTCTTGCGGTGCAGTTTGAAATCGGAGATTAATGGAAATGGAAAAAGTTATCTTGAGCAAAATAGCCGACGATTCGGCCGACGACTTAGCCAAGTTCGCCACCATGACGCGGGCCAACGTCCTGACCTTCAAAGTCGAGAAGGATGTGATCGCGCGTGGCGGCAAGGTGAGTTGCTTCGCGGACCTGGAGACGTCGAACAAGCGCGTGCTGGCGACGGACAAGAACCTGGCTCTGCAGTACTTCGACGATCCATCGAAGCTGTACGAGCCGCCCACTGCTGACAGCGCAGCGTAATTGGAGGCGCGCACGCATGGATACCAATCGATTTGTCGGCAACGAGGAATGGCTCGCGGCGATCAGAAAGCCCTTCGTCACCACGCGCACGCTCAGCGCGGCGGAGGCCGAGGAGGTGGGGCGGCTCAGTCAGTTCATTGCCTACGCGGTCCGCGACGTCCTGGCACGGGTGGAGAACTTCCTCCTTAAGCCGGTGACCTTTGCTGACCTCGTGGCGCAGCAGACGGATCCATCTGCAGCGTGGTCCGGGTGGTTGGCCCCGTTGCGCTCTACGCTGGACAGCATAGTCGCGATGCGCAAGAGCGAACGTCGGTTGCTGGCGCTACTTGGGGAAGGGAGCACCGTGTCTGACAGCAGCTGGCCAGATGGGCACGGAATGGATCAAAAGACCTTGCTCTCGATCGCCGAAGAAATCAGCGCGGCTGAACTGATTGCCGCGCCGCTCATGCAGCTGGAAAGGGTGCTGAAGTCACAAGCCCGGAAGGCCGCGTGAGCGCTCCCGCGCCGGAACTGTTCGTCGACTTCCTCGAGGAAACTCTGCGCTTCGCCCTCGAGCAGCGGCTCACACCGGAACAGATTGTGTGGGAAGCGCAGCTCGCCCAGGCCGATGCCATCGCGCAGATCCTGATTGAGCGGGACCCGAATAACCGGCCGGCCCGCGCCTGGCGGGCGGATCGCCGAGCGCAACTGGCCAAGGAGCGCGTACGGTTCTTCTCCTTGGGGCGCACACCGGATACATCGCTTCGAGTGGTTTCAAAGATTGGAGGCCATGAAGCCTAGTGAGCACCAATAACGTCGTCGAGCTGACCGTCAAAATGACGGACGCCTTCACGGGTCCGCTGCAGAACATCCACAACGCGCTCGATCGCCTGGCGCGCCGGTTCACGGGCCTGGGCATCGATGCGGTGGCCAGCTTTGCGGCGATCGGCAAAGCGTTCGAGACCATCTTCCAGCAATCCACGCAGGCCGAGGTCGCGGCGGTCAAGTTCGGCGCGGCCTTCGATGCCATGGGCGCGCACATCGGCATCGCGCGCGAGGAGATGGAGAAGTTCGCGAAGACGGCTGAGGAGAATACGCGCTTCAGCCGCGAGCAGGTGCAGGGCGCGCAGACCGTGCTATTGCGCTTCGTCGACGTGCAGGGCGTCGTGTTCGAGCGCGCGCAGAAGCTCTCCCTCGATCTCGCCGAGGCCATGGGTGGGGATGCCGCCGGCGCCGCGCAGTTGCTCGGCCGCGCCATGGAGAGCCCGATCCTCTCCGCGCGCCTGCTGCGGCAGGTCGGCATCTACCTCACCGAGCAGCAGAAGGAGCAGGTCAAGGCGTTCACGGAGTCTGGGCACCAGATGGAGGCCCAGAAGATCGTCCTCGATGAGCTGCAGAAGCGCTACGGCGGCTTGGCTGACAAGATCGGCAACACGACGGCCGGGAAGGTCGCCGAGCTCACCCACGCGTTCGATGACCTGTTCAAGGTGCAGGATCAGTTCGGCCCGCTGAATGAGGCCGTCGATGGCCTCACGAAGTCGCTGAAGGATCCGGATGTCAAGCAGAACATCCAGAGCACCTTCGGGCTGCTGATCTCGCTCGCCAGCACGGCGCTCGGCATCATCAACAAGATCGCGGAAGGGTGGCGCCTGATCTGGTCGACGGCCGTCCACCCGCCAGGTGCGAACAGCTGGTTAGGGATCGACTTCGGTAACAAGGCGTTCACAGACGCGAGGGCCCAGTCGCAGGCTGCGACGGGTTCGACCGGGCAGCCGGATTGGTGGCTACAGAACGGCGGCGATGCCGCCTCGAGCGTCGATCTGAGCAAGGTGCGCGGCGGTGGGCAGCCGTTCTCAGGCAGCTATAGCCAGAAGACGCAGAGCGACGCAGCCGCCGACGCCACGCGCGCGAAGCAGGCGAGTGATGAGGCGTTCGACGCCTGGGTGCGCCACCTCCAGGACGTGCAGGAACTGCAGGACAGCGTCGACAAGCAGATGCAGAAGATCACCGAGGACGTACAGAACTCCGAGGGCCCAGTGGGCAGTGTGGCGAAGCAGATCCAGCTGGCGCTCGATGGGATCCAGGGCACCTACAAGGGGCTGGGCGAGTACACCACCGCGCAGCTGCAGGCGATCGCCGGCATCCAGAACGCCTTCGCGGCGGCATTCAACAGCATCGGCGCCGGCATCAAGGGCATGCTGCGCGCGTTCCTCGAGGCCATCCGGCAGGTCGTGACGCAGGCGGCGGCGGCCAACCTCACGGATGCCATCTTCGGCAAGGTCGACCCGCTGACCCATCACCGCACCGGCGGCGGTGGCGGGCTCAGCGGCACGCTCCTCAATGCGCTGGGCGGCAGCTGGAGCGGTGGCAGTGGCGGCGCCAGCACGGGCGGCTTTTTCTCAGATTTGATCCACGGGCTCTTCTCGCTGTTCAGCGGCGGCGGCACTCCAGCGGGCGGCACCGGCGCGGACTTTGCCTCTGCCGGGACGCAGTTCGCGGCCAGTGGCGGCGACATCTCAGCAGGCCTGACGCTCGTGGGCGAGAACGGGCCGGAACTCATCGGCACCGGCGGCCCGGCTCGCGTGTGGAACAACCAGCAGCTTGCCTTCGCGATGGGTAACGGCGGCGGCGTCAATTATTCGCATCAGACCGTGTTCAACATCACTGGAAGTGTCGATTCAAGGGTAAAGGCGGATCTCATTCGCTACGTCGAGGCGGCGCGCGCGCACGACAAGCGCGAGGTGGTGCGGGTGCTGAACGAGCGGAAAGGGTTGAGGAGATAGCGATGACCGAGACTGTGCCCACGCTGACGAATGTTGAGACTGCCTACGTCACCGCACTCACATACCTACGCGAGACTTTCTTGCTCGGACACATCCGGGCCTTCGCTGTGGCAATCGCGGCTGGGAAAAAGTTGAAGCCCGACTGGCCCCTGGAAATCATCGCATGCGCCCTGCTGCGCGATCTTGGCGTCACGGATAAGGAGATTGCGGCCGCGGACGCGCCAATCGAGGAAAGAGCCTGGAATCCGGAGACACCGAAGCCGAGACCACAACTGACAATTGTTCCCAACACTGGAGGCGAGACCTGAATGCCGACTGAAAACGTAACTCAATACGTGCTGAAACAAGTGGAGTTGATGCAAAGCGGCGTTGCCGCCAACGGCACCACATTTGACAACGAGGCCCTACAGGGCATTGCCGACGCGTTCAAAGTGCTTGGTCTTGATGGCCGAGTTCCACTGAAGTTGGGCCACGACGACAAGCAGCCCTTGACCAGCGGCCAGCCGGCGCTCGGTTGGTGCAAAAACTTGCGCGTCGTCGGTGACAAGCTGCTCGGTGACTTCGTTGATATGCCCAAGGTCATCTACGACGCATTCAAGACCGGACGCTATAAGCAGGTCAGTGTCGAGCTGTTGAAAAACGTCCAGGCGGGCACTCGCATCATCCCCTGGGTGATCGACGCGGTGGCACTTTTGGGCGCAACTCAGCCCGCGTTCGGCTCGCTGAAGGACCTGCAATCGCTGACGATGGCTCGAGGTAATCCACCGAAGCATGAGAGCCGTGCCACGTTCACTATGAACCGCGCCGATGATGGCATCTCCGCCGAGATTCAGCTGCGCGACCTGCGTCTCCAGAACAAGGCGCTGCAGAACCAGCTGCGTGAGTCAAAATTCAAGACTGCGACTGAGGAGGCCATCAAATTGGGCCGCGTAACACGGGCCGATGTGGCCCGTTTCTCCTCCGTTGTGCCGCTCGAGGGGCAGACGGCTGAGGCGTGGTCGACGTACGCCAAGGGGATTGAACCAACGAGGCTCGGCCCTGCCCGCCGGTCCGCTGGCGATATCGTCAACGGCGACGACACCGGCCAATTCATGACCATGAGGCGGGCCGAGGTCGTCACGTTTCTGACCGAGAAGGACTGTCTCGCGCACGGCGGCAAAGTCACTTGCTTCTCTGACCTTGCCGCGGCGAGCAGCCGAGTGCTGAGGGCGAACAAAAACCTGGCCTTGCAGTATTTCGAGAATCCGTCAGCGTTGTACGAACCTTAGGCCGCCCCCTTGGGCTGGCCACATAGGCAAAAGCTATGGTTTTCCTGCAGATTTGACAGCATGGCGCATATAGGGTTATATAACTATGCATGACAACCAAACGCACCGCTCTGTTGGCTCACGTGGACGGCAGCGAGTTCAAACTGCTGACGAAATTGGCCGCCGATACGCGCATCCCGCGCTCAGCGTTGGTGCGCGAGGCTGTCCATGATTTGTTGAAGAAACACGGGGTGCTGAAGCCGCCGCGGCGCAAGGTTTGAGAAGCGGCGCCCGGCGGTGCGTAAACACCGACGGACGCCTGACCACGATCCACTAACTGGAGTGAACCATGGCTAAATCGAAGTCTACCGCAGCGCCCAAGGCTGCTGAATATGTCCGCAACCCCATCGATGAGCTGGTAGATGCTTGGAATCTCACTGGCGACCTGGTGCTCGATGCGATCAACACCGCGCTCCCCTTGATCGACGGCGAACGGCATGAGCGCGAGCGGGCGGTCTCCATTTTGATCCTGGCGAGAAATCGGCTCGATGAGGAGCTGAATCGTAAGGTGAAGTCATGAGCGCCCTCACGCAGCTCGAGGAGTAATGCACCATGGCCAGCATCATTCGTCGAGGCGAGGCGTACTGCCTCAAGTACCGCGACCCTGAGCGCCGTCAGCGTTGGGAATCCTTCAAGACGCGCAAGGCCGCGGAGCGCCGCAAGGTGGAGATCGACCACCAACTGCAGAACGAATCCTACGTGGATCCGCAGAACCTGCGCCGCACGGTCGCCGAGGTCTGGCAGTCCTACCAGACGAACCACTGGGGCAAGCTCCGATTGAGCACGCAGGCGATCTACGAGCTCACCTGGCGCCTGCACGTGGCGCCGCTGTGGGCCCACCGCAGGCTCCGCTCGATCGGCACGGAGGAGATCGAGACCTGGCAGACGGGCCTCCTGGCGAAGGGGACAGGGACGCGCACGGTCGAGAATGCGATGTTCCTGCTGGGCCAGCTCTTCCGCCAGGCGCTGCGCTACAGCTGGGTGGCCGCGAGCCCCGTTGCCGTGGCCACCAAGACGCGCTCGCACGTCATCCGGGCAGCCTTCACCCCTGAGCAGGTCGCCGCCCTGATCGAGGCTGCGGACGTTGACACGTCGCTGATCATTCGCTTCACGGCCGTGACGGGGCTGCGCTATGGCGAAGTGATGGGCCTGCGCTGGTCAGACGTCGATTTCGAGTCCAAGCGCATCAACGTCGCCCGTCAGTTCACGGACGGCCGGTTCTGCGAGCCGAAGAGCAAGAAGGGTACGCGCCAGGTGCCGCTGTCGATCGACCTGGTGCGCGAGCTGCGGGTGTGGAAGCTACGCTGCCCGCACAGTGAGCACGGCCTGGTCTTCCCCCTGGCCAACGGCTCGCCGCGGGCGAAGAACAACTTCCGCAACCGGATCTGGGTGCCCTTGCTCAAGCGCGCCGGCGTGAAGGGGGTCTTCCACCAGTTGCGCCATTCCTGCGGCACGGCGTTGAACCACAACGGCGTAAACATGAAGACCATCCAGCAGATCATGGGCCACGCCACGATCAAGACCACGGCCGACCGCTACGTCGATGTGTTGCCCGAGGCGCTCGAGGGCGTGGCGGACCGAGCCGCGGCTACCCTTTTCGCCGGGGTTGGTAGCAAAATGGTAGCAGTGGCCCCGGTTCCAGCCGCGACAGGTGAGGGAACGGGCGCACAGGTTGTTGATTTTCCGGAAAAACGCCGCAGTAGCTCAGTTGGTAGAGCACCTGATTTGTAATCAGGGGGTCGGGAGTTCGAGCCTCTCCTGCGGCATCACGGTATTCGCCTGGAGTCGATCATGGTATTAACCCGGACGCTGCCATGCCCGCGGCGCAATCCTGGAAGGATCGATCGACGGTGATCGATCGGTCAGATCGAGGATTTGGCAACCATTAGGACGATGCCGCTCATGGCTGACGCTGAGGGGGCGCGTAGAAATGGCCTGGATGCCCGCATTCGCTGGCTGAGACTGGACTGGCCTGCCCTGACGACCATGCTCGAGATACCGGTCTTCCTGATCGTCCTGTGGGTCATGATCGAGGCTGCATTACAGGGCCTCGTGCATGTGCGGAAGAGCCTGGCCGCGTTGGGCGGGGAATCGGTTGCGTCGGGTGCAAGAGCGGCGATGATGGAATATCGAGCGGTGACGGGGGAGTGGCCGCGATCCGATCGTGAAGCTGGTTTTCAAGACACCCAGGATCAGTCATCCCGGTTCAGTGCGGTGACCATTCGATCCGGCGGCGCCGTGGATGTAACGTATTCGAGCTCAGACGCTGGGTTGGCGGGTAAGGTGCTCTCCATACAGGCCTGGCAGGTTGACGGGAGTGAGCGGCCGGTGGCCTGGCTGTGTGGGCACGCGCGAAGGGCGCCGCTCGCGGCCACGAGTGAGGATCGAACTACGTTCACGGATGATGAACTCCCTTCCACCTGCCGAGCACGTTAATTGCCAAGACTAAAACCCACGCCCGCCGAATCTCTCGCGAGTGCTGCGCGGGCACTGCAATATGCGCTGAGCGATTCCGCCTCTGTTGATGAGGCCTTCAAGAAGTTGTATGCGGCCGCAGATCCGCAGCAACTTGAGACCCTCCGATCGCTCGAAATCCTGCTGCGGTCTCCTGATTCGGAGCCCGCCGCGCCGCAGAAATTGCGACTCACCTCTTTCCCAACGCTGGCCTGGTTGTTGCGACAGACCTCAGCTCCGGAACGGTCTGCGGCGGCATTGTTTGGTGAATATCGCCGATACCAGTCTTTCAGTGCGACCGCGATGTTTGCGGTCTGGAGCGAATTTGCCGGATTTCTGACCTATCTTTGCGCTGTGTTAGCCGTGCTGGTCGTGCTCGTGATCATGTACGGGCTGTTTGTTCTGCCTCATTTCCGAGGACTCTATAGCCAATTCGGTACTTCGCTTCCGAGGTTTACTTCGGTGATGTTCGGAGGGGGCGCTCCGCTGTTTACACTCCTGTTGTTGTCGGCCGCCGGTTTGCTCGCGTTCCTGTGCTGGTTCGTCTTTCACCTGCGCCGAAAGCTGCGCCAATACGCACCGATGCCGGCCGGCTACTCCAAGCTGCCACTCGTCGGCCCCGTGGCGCTGGCCTATAACCAGTATCTCTGGCTCTCGTACGCGGCGCTCCTGCGAGCCACGGGCATGAGCGCTGCGGAAGCATTGCGGATTGCAGGCGGACGTTTGCCCTTGATTGGGGTGGATCGGTGGGAAGCTATGCCGAAATCAAGTGAACCGGGTCTGTTGAATGACCTTTCATTGGCATTCCGGCTGGGCAGGCTCGATGACGAGGCTCAGTTCCAGCAGGAAGCGACGGTGGATTCTTTTCTGGCAGCCCTGCACCGATGCCGGAGACGCTCGCGGCTGGTATTGACGATCTGTGTCTACTATCTCGTTGCCAGCTATGTCGCCGCGATGTACTTGCCCATCTTTTCCCTTGGTTCGGCCTTGTAGAGGAGCGCGTCATGCGTCCATCAGGCTTTACGCTTATTGAACTCATGATTGTCGTTGCAATCATCGGTATCCTCGCCAGCATTGCCATCCCGGCCTATCAGACCTATACGATTCGGGCCCAGGTGAGTGAAGCGTTCAGCCTGGCCTCAGAACTGAAGGGGGCCATCCAGGAATACCGCAAGGAGCGCGGAATGCTGCCGGCGGACAATGCGGCGGCGGGAGTGCCGCAGCCGGACAAGCTCATTGGTAACTATGTCACGCGGGTAGAGGTGAATCAGGGCAGCATCAACGTCACTTTCGGCAATTTCGTCAACAAGAACATCGCCGGCCACATCGTGACCCTGCAACCCATCGTGGTGAAGGGCAGTCCCGCCAGCCCGATGTCCTGGCGATGTGGCTATCGGGGCGTGCCCAGCGGCATGGAAGCCGTGGGGGAGAACCGCACCGACCTTGACGCCAAATATCTGCCGTCTTCCTGTCGGAATTGAACGCAAGAGCCTGACGCCCGAATAGCCCAGCTGTAGAGGGTGACGCCGATCGCCGCTCGTTTGGCGCCTAGAGTCCCGCTTCCCTCATTGTTCCCGATTCGGGTTGGGCGCTGAGTCGCGGATTGCACGGGCGTGCGCTATAACGAACGCAGAAAATCGATCAGGTCCTGCTTCGATTCCGCCGGCATCCTCTCGTACAGCTTCACGACCGCGTTCGCCTCCGAGCCAGGCCCCTTGTGGGCGAGAATCGCGCTGGGCAGATCGTGCGCACGCCCGTCGTGCAGGAAGAACAGCCGCTGGCCCACGCCCCACAGCGGCGCCGTGCGAAATTCGTCGCCCCGTGCATCGCCCTGTGCGATGCCGTCCGCCAGGCACCTGGCTGTGTGATCGGCATTGGCCGGACAGCTGCCCATTCTGTGCAGCAGCAGGTCCGAATAGAGACCGGCGTAGCGCTGCGCGCTGATCGCTTCGATCGAGGATGGCCCGAGCGGCAACTGCCGCACGTGACAGGCCGAGCAGTAGATGTGATCGAATACCGCGCTGCCGCGCAGGATATTCTCGGCGCAATCGCCGGCCTTGCCGACATCGCAGGCGGGCTTGGGCGGCGCGAGCATGCGCATGAACAGCTCGAATTTGACCAGATCGCCGGAGACCGCTGCAAACTGTTCGCTTGGCGTGCGGGCGGCCGCCGATGCTGGTTTGCCGAGCTGCTGGAAATCGACATCATCCTCCGGAGTGGCATTCAGTTTGCAGGCGGGCGGCAAGGGTGTTGCTTCTTCATCGCGTTCGTTTGGAAATAGTTCGTTGGTCACGCCTTGCTCGACGTTGTAGGCCTCCCCGGCAAACATCAGCAGCGATTTGTTCTGTGCCTTCCAGCCAAAACGCGTGATCGTACTGTCATTGCCGGAGCGGTTTTCACGCCCGCGGCCGGGTCGCCCCACGATGCCGAGCTGCTCGTACATCTTCACCCGATCGCCGATCCGCGCAGCACCGGGGCGCTGTGGGTCGTAAGCGTTGGGTGTCTGGGACATCTTCTTCATTTGCTCGAGACTGTTCTCCGCGATGGTCGAATCACTGATCGCCTCTATCAGCCCCAGGCCGAACAGCGGCGTCGGTATGCGCTGGCTGACATTGTCCTTGTTCCAGGCTGCTGCGAAGGGCGGCTGCCTGATCTCGCAGCCACGGGCGTCGGTGCGACCGGTGATCGTGAACAGGGGATGCACGCCACCATCCGGGCGACGCCCGTCGGTGCCGTCCGCATCGGCGCCGCCGCGGAAGTTTCCGTCCGCGTCCATCAACCACTTCAATCGGGCCTCGACCACCGGGCCATCCGCGTGGAGAAAAGGAATCTCTGCATCGTTCTTGGCGCCGGCGCGGTGCGCGGCGAAGGGCTCGGGATTGACGAAGCCGCTCGAACCGCCGGGTGCCGGGAAGCCATGGCAGCCCGCGCAGCTGTCAAGATTGAAGCGCGGGCCGAGCCCTTTGCCGGAGTCCGCACCGCCCGCGACGGAACTGAGTTCCTTGAAGGTATCCAGACTGGCGCTGAACATCGCCAGCTGTGCTTCGCTCAAGCCCGGCAGCGGGCCGCCGGCGCGCGCGGGCGGATTCGGCCCGGGTGGATGATCGACTACGTTTCCGGCGGGCGGCGGCTGCCCATCGCAGGAGGCAATCAAGGCCGCAATGGCGGCAATCAAGGCTGGAATCGCTGACCACGGAGCTCGACGGCGAGGCGCGGGCCATTGCGATCCATTGAATCTGCTCTGCGAGTGCATGTGGGTCATGTGCAGAACTCCACAAGTCAGGGCGCATGAGTGGCGCGCCACGCGAGACGCTACGCCTAGCCCGTTCGGCGCTGCAAGTAAAAAATCGCCACTGGCTGTCGCCCGGTAGCGACGCAGCGGGGCCTGCGGGCGGAATGCAAGGATCCGGAGTCGCGCTGCCGATGGGCGGTGAGCAGTCGTGGACGAACGGTTGCGGGCCCGATGAACGGGGCAGCGCGGCCGATCGGTGGACTGGTGCAGGTCGCGGACCCGGATCTAGCATGGTGGTACCTCCTGGGAGTGGCCCATGTCAAAAGCCAAACGCCACAACGACCTCTTTCGTCTTGCGAAGACAGCGGGCGATGCGGCGCCGTGTCCGGTGCCGCGCGACCGCGTGTCGCGCCCGGAGCGAGCCGTGCAGACCCTGGCTGTGCAGGGCTCGTGGAGCGCGGGCACGATACAGGGCAGCGATCCCTACAACAGCGCCGGGGCAGGCCGGCGCAGCTGAGGAGCTGCGCCGCTACTTCAGCAGGCGCCGCCTGATCAGTCGCACCGCCACCAGCAGGCTCAGCCCGGCGTAGGCCGCGAGCACCAGCACATCGGTCCACGGCTGCCTCATCGGCAGCCCGAGCGTGAGCCCGCGCGCCAGGTCCGCGCCATGGGCGAGCGGCAGGAGCTCCGCGGCCCACTGCACCAGGGAGGGCAGCGCGGTGCGTGGGTAGAACACGCCCGAAACGAACATCATTGGCGTGATCAACAGGGTGAAGTAGAAGACGAAGAAATCGAAGCTCTTCGCCACCGCGGTCATGATCAGCCCGAGCCCGGCGAAGGCGAGGCCGATCAGCACGACCACCGGCATCACGGCCAATGGCCGCAGGCCGTGCACCAGACCCAGCAGATACATCGCCAGCAGCATGGCGGCCCCTGAAAAGGTGCTCTTGAGCGCCGCCCACAGCCACTCGCCGACGACGACGTCGATGGGAGTCATCGGCGCGTGCAGGATCCCCTCCCAGGTGCGCTGCACCTTCAGGCGCGAGAACGCCGAATACAGGGCCTCGAAGGTGGCGCTGTTCATTGCGCTGTAGCAGACCATGCCGGCGGCCAGGAAACTGATGTAGGGCATGCCGGCAATCGGCGGCATGAAGGCGCCGAGCCCGAACCCTAAGCCCACCAGATAAATGACCGGGTCGGCCAGGTTGCCGACGAGCGAGGCGTACATGAGCTTGCGCCACACCAGGAAATTGCGGCTGACGATGTGCAGACAGCGTAACTGCAGACGCTCAATCACGGATATCCCGCCCGGTGAGCTTGATGAACACATCCTCGAGATTGGCGGCGCGTGAGAGCGCACGCAGCTGCGGGTGGTCCTGCATGGCCTGGAGCAGGGCGGCCGGCTCCTGGCAATAGCAGAACGCCGTCCCGCCGGTCAGTTCGACGCGCTCGGCGTGACGCGGCGCGACCTCCCGGGCCCAGTCCTGCACGCCTTCGCCGTAGACCTCGACCACATGCGGCTCGATCTGCGAGCCGATCAGCCGGCGCGGCGAGTCCTCCGCGATCATGGCACCGTGATCGAGGATGCCGACCCGATCGCAGAGGCGCTCGGCCTCGTCCATGAAGTGCGTGGTGAGGATCAGGGTGCGGCCCGAGGCCGCCAGGCTCTTGAGCCGGTCCCAGATCACGTGCCGGGCCTGCGGATCCAGGCCGGTGGTCGGCTCGTCCAGAAAGATGATCTGCGGATCGTTGACCAGTGCGCGTGCCAGCGTCAGCCGCCGTTTCATTCCGCCCGACAGCGTGTCGAGGCGCGAGGACGCCTTGTCCTCGAGGCCGGCAAATTCCAGCAGCCGCGACAGCTTCCCCAGCATCGTGCGGCGCGCGATGCCGAAGTAGCGGCCGTAGACGATCAGGTTCTCGGCGACCGTGAAATCAGGGTCAAGATTGTCGAACTGCGGGCACACGCCGGTGCGGGCGCGCGCGGCCCGTGCCGCGGCCGGCACCGGGAGCCCGGCCAGGGTGACGCTGCCGGCATCGCTCGCCGTGAGGCCCAGGCAGCAGCGCAGCGTAGTGGTCTTGCCGGCCCCGTTGGGCCCAAGCAGACCGTAGCATTCGCCGGCGGCGACGCTGATGTTCACGCCGCACAGGACTTCAGTTCCGGAATAGGATTTGCGGAGCGCGCGCACCTGCAGCATGCGCTAGTCTCGCACGATTGATCGGAGCGCGGTCAGCGGGCGGCGTAGGCGTCCATCATCAGGCCGGTGCCGCCGCCAGAAATATGCGCTACGACGGCGGTGCGGCGATGTACCTTGGTGACCGCGCCCAGGTCGATGGCGAAGGCGAGCTCCACCTGCTGTCCCTTGCGCAGGCCGAGCGAAGCGGTGCGGATGAACACACCGTTGGCGCTCAGATTGATCGCGCGGCAGAGGCGGCGCTTGCCCGCCGGCATCATGATGTATACCGTGGTGCGCGCCCGATGGCGTGTGTGCAGACGTCGTTCCATGAACTTGCGAGATCCCCTGGTTCCGGAAGCCCGCTGCAGCGGGTTGTTTACTGGCTGCCTGCAATTATGCCTAGCTCGCCGGTAATTCCAACCCCAAGCTAACTTAATCAAGAGGCAAGTTTTTTGCCGCGGGACAATGATCGGCGAGCCCGCGACTGCAGCTCTGTGCCGTGCAATAAGTCAGGCGCTTGCATCACCCGCCGGCCAGCGTGTGCGTCGGCCTCGCGCCCGGCAGTAGGCACTCGCTGCAGCGGGTGTATCGCCGTGCCAGCGGGCCCGCATCGCCGTCGTGGAACCGCCGTTGGGCCCCGCGCGGCTGCCAGGATGCGGCGCGACGCCGCCAAGTGCGTTCCTGATTCCAGCTGACGGAACCAAGAGCCGGGGACGCCGCCCGGCCGGGCCACGCCGAGGCGCGGCCGTACTGCGTTATGGAAAGTTGCAGTGCGGTCGGGAGGGCGCGCAATCGCCCTCGCGGTTGCCGGCGTGCGCCCTTAAGACAAGCGGCCGAGGCACGCGGCGCCGTTCATCTCCCGGAAACGCCCGCTAATCGGCAATCCGCGCGGCCCAGGTCTGGCGCACCTAGGATGGGCCCATGGACAAGTCCCGCCGCGCCGGCTTCACACTGATCGAGCTGATGGTCACCCTGTCGGTGGCCGCCATCCTGATGGCCATCGCGATCCCGAACATCCGCAATTTCCTGAGCAACAACCGCCTCACGAGCGGCGTGAACGATCTGCTGCACTCGATCCAGGTGGCGCGCACCGAGGCCATCAAGCGCCAGCGGGGCAGTGTCGTCGTCTGCGGCACCACCGACCCGGGCGCCGCCACCGCCGCGCTCACGTGCACCTACAACACCTTCAGGGGCTGGTTCGTATTCCAGGACACGAACGGCAACTGGCAGCGCGATCTCGACGGCACCGAACCCGTGATCGAGACCCATACCCTGATCGATGCAAGCGTTACGGTGAAAACGGACGCCAACAGCGATATCGTCAGCTTTGGACCCAGCGGCTTCGCCAATCCGGCCGGCGCCCAGGTACCCACGGCCACGCTGGTCATGTGCGACGTACGCGGCGTGACGGCGGTGGGCAACAATTCCACCGGGCGCGCGCTGTTCATTACCGCCACCGGGCGCGCCCGCGCCTCGGCGAGCTATGCCGACGTGCACAACACGGCACTGCCCCTGGTGATCGGCGGGAGCTGCCCGTGAAGAGCGCCACGCTCCAGCCGCGGCGTCGAGCGCGGGGCTTCACGCTGGTGGAGGCCATGGTCGCGCTGGTGGTGCTCGCCGTCGGCATGCTCGGCATCGCCGGACTGTACGTGACCACGCTCCGTTCCGGCGGCGGAGCCATCTATCGCATGCAGGCGGTCAATCTCGCCGCCGACCTGGCCGATCGGATCCGCGCCAACCGGGGTGCCAACGTCGCCTACAACGGCGCGGCGGCCAATAACAACTGCTACGGCACCGGCTCCGTGGACTGTGCCCCGGCCCTGATGGCCGCCAATGACCTGCTAGTCTGGAAGCAGCAGATCGCGGCAATCCTGCCAGGCGGCAACGGCGTGGTGGCGGTCGCGGGCGCCGCGACGCCTTTCACCTACACGATCACGATCAACTGGACGGAGAGCGGCGGCGTAGCGACAAGCTACGTGCTGACGCTGCAGATATGAGCACACGAATCAATACGCAGCGGGGCCTGAGCCTGATCGAGCTGCTGGTCGCGATGACCATCGGCGCGGTGCTGATCTTTGGCGCCACGCAGGTGTACGTCAACAGCCGCACGGCCTACGGCGTCAACGAGACCGTCGCCCGCCTGCAGGAAACCGCGCGCTACGCCATGGCCGTGATCGAACCGGACGTGCGCATGTCCAACTTCTGGGGGCTGCTCAAGGGCGCCGGCGCCATCAGCCAGCAGGCGCTGCAGACCCAGGCCGCCGCGGCGGTGGCTTCCGGCGCGCCGGCCAATGTCTGCGGCACCAATTTTGCCGTCGACGTGAGCACCAATCTGCAGGGCGACAACAACGGCTACGTTCTCAGTGCCACCCGGCAGGCGGGGTGCGATGCGCTTACCGACATCAACACCGGCGCGGTGTGGAACACGAGCGCGGTCGTCACCGCCGACACGCTCACCGTGCGGCGCGCTTCTGTATTCACCAGTCCAGCGACCGCCGGCATGCTGCAGGTGTGCACCTCGCGCATCGCCGGTCGGCTGCAAAGTGACGGTAGCGTCTGCACGAGCGCCGTGGCAGGTGCCAGCCAGCTCGACAACCTGATAGTCGATACCTATTACGTCGACCGCAATTCTGGGCAGCAGGCCGGCCTGCCCTCGCTCCGACGCAAGACGCTCACCTCGGCGGGCGGCGTGGTGCAGTTTCGCGACCAGGAAATCATTCCAGGCGTGGAAGACCTGCAGGTGCAGTTCGGAATCGATCCGCCCGGCAACACGGGCGTTGCGACCCGCTACGTCAATCCGAATGGCGTGCCCGCCGGTGCGCAGATCGTCGCGGTGCGCCTCTGGCTGCTGGTGCGCTCAGATACGGGCGAAAACGGCTTCACCGACAGCCGCATCTACCAGTACGGCGATCGGGTGCAGGCCAACGGCGTCACCGGCGATCTGAACGCGGCGGCTGGGGCGGGTCTGGCCTACCAGCCTTCGGCCAGCACCGATGCTTCCTTTACGGGCCCGCAGCACGCGCGGCGGCTGCTGATCTCACGCACCATCCAGGTGCGTAATGCGCTGGGGACCTGAAATGACTCGCCGCCGTCCAATTTCAGCCCTGCCTTATCGTCCGCACGAGCGCGGCGCGGCGCTCGTCATCGGGCTGATCCTGCTGCTGCTGCTCACGCTGCTCGCGGTATCCGGCATGAACTCGGCGAGCCTCGAGTTCATCATGGCGGGCAACGAGCAGTACCGCGCCAACGCCTTCCAGGCGGCGGAGGCGGGCATCGAACAGAGCATGGCGCTCGGGTTGTTCAACCCCGCCGCCCCGCAGACGCTCAATGGCGCGCCCACCGCTGCGGATACGTGGACGACATCGATCCAGCCCCAGCTCGGCGGCACACCGCAGCCGGCCATGTGGGGCAATTCCTGGAACAGCTTTTCGACCTATCACTTCGAGATCCAGAGCATCGGCACAGGGGTGCGGACCTCGCGGGCGATCAACACGCAGGGTGTGGCGATAATTTCGCCCTGGGATCCGACCGTACAGAACGACCCGAATCTGCCTTCATCGGCGCTGACGCCCTGAGCGGCCGCGCTTCAACGGAGCAACGACATGAGACATCCAGCCAAGGTACTCCTGATGGCGCTGGCACTGGCGGGCGCCTGCGGTGGCGCCGGAGCGCAGCGGCCACCGGCGACGCCCATCGAGGGCTCGGTAGAGACCACGACGGATGCCGTGATACTGCCCGCAGACCTCACGGGACGCGTCACGGTGCGCAGCTGCGATGGCTGCCAGCACCCGACGCTGCAACTTGACGCCAACACGCAGATCAATCTCGGGGGGCGCAGGGTCACCTTGGGCGAACTGGCGAGCTATGCGCAGCAGCATGCCGGCCGGGCCCTGACCATTCACTACCGGCTGCGCGATTTCATCGTCAGCTACATGTCCGTCATCGTGCAATAGCAGCGCCACGGCGCTACAAGGATCAGGCCATGCGATTTTCAATGGCAAGGATTGCGGCGATGACCAGCGGTGCTCTGCTGGTCCTGGCCGCCGGTTCCGCGGCTTTCGCCGACGACACCGAAATCTTTTTCAATCAGAGCAGCGCCAGCGTGCCGGCGAACATCATGTTCGTACTCGACACTTCGGGGAGCATGGATGATCTGGTAACGACGCAGCTCGACTACGTTCCGGCGGTGACTTACACGGCGAACACCTGCGCCAGCTTCGACAGCAACTACTATTACTACAGCACCAGTGGCACGCCGCCCTGCGCCAGCGCGAACAAGATCCGCACCAACCTGTTCAAGTGCGCGGCAATGCTGCCATCGCTCAACGTGAGTGGCTACTCGACCGATGCCTTCACGCAGTGGGGCGCTACCTCGACCTCGACGTCGACTGGCAAAGGCAACGCGGCCAAGCCCAAGGTGGTCACGGCAACGCAAACCTACGGCTGGCAAAATGCCATCAGCAGCGCCAACACCACCGGCTATGTTGAATGCAAGAGCGATGCCGGTGTCAATGGCGATGGCGTGGATCTGACCAAGCTCTACGCGTCGACGGACACGTTCTCAACGGTTACGGTCACGACCACGCCGCCCGGCACCGTCGTCATCTCGGGTGTCCTCACCGCCGCCCAGCAGCTTGGCGTCTGGGATGCGAGTTCCGCCAAGAACTATTTCAAGGCCAGTGCCGGCAATTCCTACACAATCTACAACGCCAACTATCTGAACTATCTGTTCGATTCCACGCAGACGACGACCAAGTCGAAGATCTGGATCATGCGCAGCGCCGCCACCGCGCTGCTTGGCAGCCTCAACGGCGTAAACGTGGGTGTGATGCGCTACAACTATGGCGGTTCGGGCGGCATGGTGCTGGAGCCGGTGGCCGATATTAGCGCTGGCACCAACAAGTCGGACCGCATTACTTTGATCAACGGCTGGGCGGCGGCCGGCATCACACCGCTGTCGGAGACGCTCTACGAAGCCTACCTGTATTTTTCCGGTGGGGCAGTGCGCTTCGGTAACGGTTCGAGCACGACGAAGTGCACGGCCTGGAATACCAATGGCCAGTGCACCGCGGCAACCAGCGTGTCCGCGCCCAGCGTGGCGTCCTCGCGCAGCAGCGGCACCATCACCGGAACGAACTACGATAGCCCGGCGGACGATTCCTGCCGCAAGAATTTCATCGTCTATCTGACCGACGGCCTGCCCAACGAGGCCAGCCTCGCGGACCCCGCCATCCTGGCGCTGCCCAACGAAGCGACGCTCGGCGGCAGTTGCGACGCGACGGTATTTCCCGGTGCGGCGGGCGGCAAGTGCCTGGGCGCGCTGGCGCAGTACATGTTCAACGCCGATCTGCGGCCCGACGTCGGCAAGGTGCAGAACGTCACCAGCTACTTCATCGGGTTCGGTGCGGATTTCAGCAGCGGCGGCGCGCCGACCGCGGCGTTCAATTACCTGAATGCCGCGGCCACTCGCGGTGGCGGCGCGGCCTTCACGGCCACAAACCTCACGGAACTCACCGGCGCCTTCAACAGCATTCTGGCCCAGGTGATCAAGACCAACACGACCTTCTCGGCGCCGGCGGTGGCGGTCAACGCCTTTAATCGCACCCAGACGCTCAATGACCTGTACGTCTCGGTGTTCAGCCCCAAGACCACGTTTCACTGGCCGGGCAACGTGAAGAAATACAAGATAGTCAACGGCGCCGTCGTTGATTCGAGCGGAGCGGCGGCGGTTGACCCGAACACGGGATTCTTCAAAGACACCGCGCAGAGTTACTGGAGCAGCGCGGCGGACGGTCCTGATGTCACGCTCGGCGGTGCGGCCAGCAAGCTGCCGGACGCCGCCGTGCGCACGGTGTACACGTTCTTGGGCGCTAACCCGGCGGCCGGGTCACCGGCCGCCCTCACGCCGCTGACCGATACCGCGGTGACGGCCACGGACCTGCACTTGGGCGCCACGGATCCCGACGTCACCGAACTCGTGGACTGGGCCAAGGGACTGGACACACAGGACGTGGTGCCGCCGGTCGGAACGACGGATTCACGCCACGAGATGGGCGATCCGATCCACACGCAACCGATTGCCATGATCTATGGCAAGAACGCGGACGGGACCGACAACGCGGTGGTCTTTGTGACCACCAATGACGGCTACTTCCACGCCATCGATGCCAGCGCCTCGACGACGGGCGCGGACACGACGACCAGCGGCAAGGAACTCTGGGCCTTCATTCCCCAGGAGATGCTGCCGCATCTGAAGGATCTCTACAACAATGATCCCACGTCGGCAAAGCACTACGGGCTGGACGGGGCCATCGCGGTGCTCAAGTATGACGTCAATGGTGACGGTACCATCAACGGTAACGACAAGGTGATTCTGATCTTCGGCACGGGCCGGAACGCCGACACCAGCGATTACTACGCGCTCGACGTGACCGACAAGCTGAATCCGAAATTCATGTGGAAGATCAACGCCGGTGCGGCGCCGAGCCTGCCGGACCTGGGCCAGGCCTGGTCGCAGCCCACCATCACGCGCGTCAATATCAGCGGGGCCGCCCAGAACAGCCAGAAACTCGTGGCCGTCATCGGTGGAGGTTACGACGCCAGCGAAGACAACAAGACATATAACGCGGCCGACGCCGTGGGCAACCACGTCTATATGGTCGATGTCATCAGCGGTGCCTTGCTGTGGTCGGCTGGATCGAGCGGGTCCACTCTAAACTTGGCGATCCCGGGCCGCGCGATGGATCATGCGATCCCGGGCAAGGTATCGGTGCTCGACATCGATGGCGATGGCTACGCGGACCGCATGTATGCGGGCGACATGGCGGGCCAGCTGTTCCGTTTCGACATCAGCAATGGCCAGCCGGCCGCCACGCTGGTCACCGGCGGCGCCATTGCCTCGCTCGGTACCACGCTGGATTCACCGCACATTGTCATTGATACGCGCCGCTTCTACAACGCGCCGGACGTTTCGGCCGAACAGAAGGCCGGAAACCCGCCCTTCCTGAACATCGCCCTCGGTTCCGGTTACCGCGGCCATCCGCTGGATAATTCGGCACACGACCGCTTCTACTCGATTCGCGATTACGACACCTTCAGTGTACGGCCGCAGTCTTATTTCGATGGCCTGACGCTGGTTCGCGATGCCCTCAGCAGCGGAGCCGCGACGTCCAAGCTCATCGACATTACGGCCTTGGCGCAGCCCACGATACCCGTCGGTGCGCCCGGCTGGCAGCTGGACTTGAACACGCACCCGGACTGGACGGCCGGTGAGAAAGTGCTGGTGCCCTCGCGCACCTTCAACGACCAGGTGATCTTCACCACCTACACGCCGAATGCCACGCCGCCGGTGGATCCCTGCTCTGGCATCGGCACCGGCACCAACCGTGTCTACGTCGTGAGCGTTTTCAACGGTGCGCCGACGCTTGACCGCAACAAGGACGGCTCGCTGACCACGGACGAACGGAGCCAGGATCTGCGGCAGGGCGGCATCGCCCCCGACACCGCGTTCCTGTTTCCGGCGGCAACCAGCGGTGGTAGCGGCAGCGGCGGCAGCGGCAGCGGCACCGGCGGCGGCGTCACCTGTCTCTCCGGCGTCGAGGTGCTGAGTGTGTGCACGAATTTCAACCAGCGCCGCAAGACCTACTGGCGTGAAGGCATGGCGAATTGACCTGCCGCAAGGAATGACCATGAAGCTGCCGAACTGCAACACCCTGGCGCGCCGTGCGGCGCGCGGCTTTACGCTGATCGAACTCATGATCGTGATCAGCGTGGTGGCCATCCTGACCACCATCGCGGTGACCAGCTACCGTGCCTACGTGCTGCGCGCCACCCGCACGGAAGCACGCATGGCGCTGCTGTCAATCCAGGTCGCGCAGGAGAAATTCTTCCTGCAGAACAACCAGTACGCCCAGAACCTGGCGACAGCCCTTGCCGCCCCGCCGGCTGGACTGGGGGTCGCACTTGCCGCCGGTGGCGTGACGAACGGCGGGCATTACACGATCAGCTTCACCGCGGCGACGGCGAACACCTATACGGTGCAAGCAGTCGCGACCGGCACGCAGACCTCGGATAAGGCCGCGTGCCTGACCTACACGATCAATGACCAGGGTGTACGCACGCCCGCCGATTCCAGCGGCTGCTGGCGCTAGTTTCTATGCGCCGGCCTCAGTAGACGCGGAACAGCCGGAAACCCTTATCCTCGAACCTGAAGCGCGCCGCGTGCAGGCGGCGGCGGCGCTGCAGCGCAGAGACGATGCCGCGCGGGTTGATCAGGGTCGTGCCAGGAGCGGTGCGGTTCGCCACAATCGCCGTCCGCTCGGCGCCCTGGCCGGTGGTGGTGGCCGGTTTGAGATTCAGCTCGTTCATGACAGTGCTCCTTGCGATACGCCCATACAGGGACATACATATCGTTTGTCTTACGAACAATATGGTACTCCTATCTGTATGCAGTGCAAGAGGCGGTTTATTGCCGCGAGGTGAATATGTTCGTACTGTGAACTAATTCACGTCGCTGCGATCACAGGGCGGTTGCGCACCGCCACGGTGCGCCGCAGGGAGTCCCCCGCTCACGCCAGGAAGGCGCGGATCTCGGCGTCGAAACGCGGGATGTCGACCAGGAAAGCGTCGTGTCCCTCGAGCGATGGGAGCCGCGCCAGGCGCGTGGCGACGCCGGCCTGCTCGAGGGCCTCGGCGATCGCCGCCTGCTCGTGCAGTGGGTACAGCATGTCGCTCTGCACTCCGATGACCAGCGCCTGTTGCACCCCGCTGCGGGCCAGGGCGGCGTGGTAGGAGCCGCCATGTTCCGCCAGGTCGAAGCGGTCCATCGCCCGCGACAAGTACAGATAGCAGTTGGGGTCGTAGACGCGCGTGAAGCGCTCGGCCTGCGCCTCCAGATAGCCCTCGACGGCGAAGCGCGGCGCGAACGGGCTGGCGCGCAGGGCATTGCCGTCGATCGGATTGCGTCCGAAGCGCTGCCGCCATTCGGTCGCCGAGCGGTAGGTGATTGTGCCGAGCTTGCGTGCCAGGCGCATGCCATTGCGCGGCGGATGCTCGGGCGGATAGTTGCCTCCCTGCCAGTCCGGATCACGCAGGATCGCCTCGCGCTGCACGGAACGCAGCGCGATGGCGAACGGGGAGGCGGCCGCCGATCCTGAAATGCTGATCAGGCGCCGCGCGCCCAGCGGAACCAGTGCCGCAAAGGCAATCGCCAGGGAGCCACCGAGCGAGGCGCCCATCACCACGTCGAGCTTTTCGATGCCCAGTGCACGCGCCGTGGCGTAGCCGGCGCGCGCGATATCCTCCAGGGCGACTTCCGGAAACCCGAGCCGATAGCGCTGCCCGGTGGCCGGATCGATGGAAGCGGGCCCCGTCGAGCCAAAGCAGCTGCCCAGCGAATTGACGCACACCACGAAGTAGCGGCTGGTGTCGATGGCCAGGCCGGGCCCGATCATGCGCTGCCACCAGCCCGGGCTCGGATCGGCTTCGGTGGACGCTGCGTGCGCGGAAGGCGACAGGCCGGTGAACAGCAGGATGGCGTTGTCACGCGCCTCGTTCAGCTGGCCCCAGGTCTCGTACGCGATCTGCGCGCCGTGCAGCTGGCCGCCGCGATACAGGGGGAACGGGTCGGGGAGCGGGATCACGGCCGGTGCCGTGGCCGCCTTCAGGGCCGGCGCCGTCTCCCGGCCTTTTACCTCGCGGGAACGCGGCGTGTCAGCCACGCGCAGCTCAGCTTTCGGGATCGGAGCCATCGGGAATGCCTTCGAACAGCGCGGTCGAGAGGTAGCGCTCGCCGGTGTCCGGCAGCATGGCGAGAATCACCGCGCCGGGGCCTGATTCGGCGCTGGCCTGGGCCGCTACCTTGAGTGCCGCGGCAAAGGTGGCGCCGCTCGAAATGCCCACGAACAGGCCCTCGCGGCGCGCCAGCTGCCGGGCGGTGTCGATGGCTTCCGCGTCCGCGACCGTCACGATGCGGTCGGCCACGTTGCGATTGAGCACCGCCGGCACGAAGTCCGGCGTCCAGCCCTGGATCTTGTGCGGCGCGAAGGGCTTGCCCGACAGCAGCGCCGCGCCCTCCGGCTCGCAGACGATGATGCGGGTGTCCGGCCGCGCCAGGCGGATGATCTCGCCCGCGCCGGTCAGAGTGCCGCCGGTGCCCCAGCCGGTGACGAAGAAGTCGAGGCGGCTGCCGACAAAATCGGCGACGATTTCAGGACCGGTGGTGCTGCGGTGATAGGCAGGATTCGCGGGATTTTCGAACTGCCGCGCCAGGAACCAGCCATTTTTCTCGGCCAGCTCGGCGGCCTTGCGCACCATGCCGGTGCCGCGCTCCGCCGCCGGCGTCAGGATCACCTTCGCGCCCAGCATGCGCATGATCCGCCGCCGCTCCACCGAGAAGGTTTCGACCATCACGGCCACGAAAGGATAGCCCTTCGCGGCGCAAACCATGGCCAGCGAGATCCCGGTATTCCCGGAGGTGGCTTCCACCACCGTCTGCCCGGGCTTGAGCTGGCCCCGGCGCTCGGCATCCTCGATGATGCCGATCGCGAGGCGATCCTTCACCGAACCGAGCGGGTTGAAGAACTCGCACTTCACGTACATCGTCACGCCCTGGGGCGCGAGACGCTGGATGCGCACGATCGGGGTGCGGCCGATGGTGCCGAGAATGTTGTCGTAAATCATCGCCCCACTCTAATCGCGCGGTAGTGGCCGATCGATAAAGAAAAAGCCATTCTCTGATAACACGTTGTTATAGTGGCGGCGGACTGGCTAACGGGTTCACCATGAATTTCCATCAGCTGCAGTACGCGGTGGCGATCGCCCGGCACGGACTTTCGGTCACGCAGGCGGCCACCGCACTGGGCACTTCCCAGCCGGCGATCAGCCGCGCCCTCAAGGCCCTGGAACGCGAGCTCGGTTTCGACCTGTTCGTGCGCGAGGGGCGCGCCTTTGCCCGCATCACCCCGCAGGGCACGCGGGTGCTCGAGTACGCCACGCGCGCACTGGCCGAAATCGAGAGCCTCAAGGCGGTGGCCGCAGATCTGAACCAGGACAACCGCGGCACGCTGGCCATTGCGACCACGCACACCCAGGCGCGTTATGTACTGCCGCCGGTCGTGCAGGCGTTTCGCGAGCGCTACCCCGAGGTCGAATTGCACCTGCACCAGGGCACCTCCGAGCAGATCGCCGAAATGGTGGCGACTGATCGGGTGCAGCTCGCCATCGCAACCGGATCGGACGGCCTGTTCCCGGGCCTGGTGCTGCTGCCCGTGTACCGCTGGCACCGGCAGGTCATCGTGCCGCGTCATCACCCGCTGGCGAACGTGCAGAAACTGACGCTGCAGGAACTGGCGAAATACCCGCTGATCACCTACGTCTTCAGCTTCTCCGGTGCCTCCTCGCTGCACACCGTGTTTGCGCGCGAACACCTGACGCCCAGCGTCGCCCTGACGGCGCGCGATTCGGACGTGATCAAGACCTACGTGCGCCTGGGGCTGGGCGTGGGCATCGTCGCCAGCGTCGCGATCGAGGCGCAGCATGACGCGGACCTGGTGGTGATCGAGGCCTCGCACCTGTTCCCGATCCACACCACCTGGATCGGCTTCCGGCGCGGCACGCTGCTGCGCAATTTCGCCTACGAGTTCATGCAGCTGTTCGGCCCGCACCTCACGCGCCGCCTGATCGATCGGGCCATCGAGGCGCGCGATGGGGACGGACAGGCCGAGTTGTTCCGGAAGATCAGCCTGCCGACGCGCTAGCGACGGGATCCGCGTGCCGGAAAGAGTGCAGAAACTGCTCGCGACGGCGGGCCACGGTTCACGCCGTGAAATCGAGCAGTGGATCCGCGACGGGCGCGTGACGCTCGCGGGACACGTCGTGCAGCTGGGCGAGCGCGCCGAGCCGGGCGCCGACATCCGCCTGGACGGCCAGCCCTTGCCGACCGCACCGCTCGGGGAGCACGCCGTGCTCATGTATCACAAGCCCATGGGAGAGGTGACCACGCGGCGTGACCCGGCCGGGCGGCCGACGGTATTCGACCGGCTCCCGCCGCCGCCCGCAGGGCGCTGGGTGGTGATCGGCCGGCTGGACGTCAATACCACCGGCCTGCTGCTGTTCACAACCGACGGGGCGCTGGCGCATCGGCTCATGCACCCTTCGGCTGAAGTCGAGCGGGAATACCTGGTGCGGGTCCACGGCCATCCCACCCCAGAGCTGGTCGAACGGCTCCGGACCGGGGTGGTGCTGGAGGACGGTCCGGCACGCTTCGATCGCATCGAGCCCAAGGGCCGGAGCGAGAGTCACAGCTGGTTCAGGGTCACCCTGCGCGAAGGCCGCAACCGCGAGGTCCGGCGGCTTTGGGAGCAGGTCGGGCTGGAGGTCAGCCGGTTGGCCCGGCTCCGCTATGGTCCGGCGGTGCTCCCGGAGGACCTGCGGCCGGGTCAATGGCGTCTGATGCCGGTGGGGGAGGCCCGGCTGCTATAATAGAGAGTATGGAAGGCGCTCTCCGGCGTGAAAATCGTCGAAACCACACCGTAATGCCTTTAACAGCATTGATTGTGGCTCTATCTTTCACGATCTCCGGCCATCTTTCACGGGCGGCCGAGGCCGAGCGGGTCACGACGAGCTTTGATGTGCGGTTTTCCTCCGCGGTCCTGCACCAGGTGGCGCACCTGTTCGCGGGGGGATTTGGCCGTGCGGAGGCGGACCGGCTCAGCCAGGAGATCGATGGGCTGAAGGCGGATCAGCCCCGGGCCTGGCACTTCGAGGTCCAGTACCAGGGCAGGGCGGAGTCCCTGGAGATACGGGCCCTGATGGACGACCTGGGGATGATCGACCTGGATTTCGCGGCCAGCCCGGACGCGGCCCACGCGGTCCGCGCCGCGGTCGATACCTACCTCAACGGACGTGGTCGCTGAGCGGCCCTCGAAGGCCAGACCCGCGACCTAAGTCCCCGGACCTCCAGAAATTTAGGGTCACTTGGCCCGAAAACTGCATTGACACCCGGCAGCCGCGAAATCAGAATACGCGGCTCGTTTTTTCTTGGGGAGGGGTACCCAAGCGGCCAACGGGAGCAGACTGTAAATCTGCCGGCTTACGCCTTCGTAGGTTCGAATCCTACCCCCTCCACCATGGATGAGGATGGCGACAAGCGGGCAGGTTGAAGTCGGTGAGTCGGGAACGGCCATTGGCGGGTGTAGTTCAATGGTAGAACCTCAGCCTTCCAAGCTGATGGTGTGGGTTCGATTCCCATCACCCGCTCCAGATCGGTGGCGGTGAGGTGGGAGCGCACTTCGCCATGGGCACGTCGACGTTGCCCACGTAGCTCAGTCGGTAGAGCACGTCCTTGGTAAGGACGAGGTCACCGGTTCGATTCCGGTCGTGGGCTCCACTGTAGACCGGAGTTTTGGTTTATCTGGGTTTTGAGTTTTTAAATGTGCGCGCTTCGCTCGCAGAGCGAAGCGCGTTAATTGTCGGGCGCCAGCCCGTGATAAGGCAGCCATGAGCAAAGAGAAATTCGAGCGCACCAAGCCGCACGTGAACGTAGGGACGATTGGCCATGTTGACCATGGCAAGACGACCTTGACGGCGGCGTTGACGAAGGTGATGGCCGAGACCTACGGCGGGCA
>Ga0099792_10000044_pt1 | contig 48909 bp, 40 predicted proteins | sample Rivendell_Oct201_8_FD_83780 | JGI IMG/M metagenome (GOLD analysis project Ga0099792, IMG submission 83780) | Vadose zone soil microbial communities from the Eel River Critical Zone Observatory, Northern California, USA -... | ecosystem: Environmental > Terrestrial > Soil > Vadose zone >...
CGGCGAAGGCTGTGAAGCGCCGCCAGCGTCGACTTCGGATCGCGCGCCTGCCCCACCATGTCGAACGCCATGTGGGCGCCGCCATCCGACGCTTCGCGAATCGCGCGTGCATCCCTCTGCACGTCGCCCGTCAGTGTCACCGTTGAAACGCGCCGGCCGCCGGCGTACGCCACGGCTTCCAGCACGCTTCTATTGCGGCCGGCCGCAATGACGCGGGCAGCCCCCATGGCGACGGCGACCAACACCGCCGCCGCGCCGTAGGCGCCGGTTGCGCCGTTCACGACCAGCATCTCACCGGCCGCGAGCCGGCCTCGAAGCAGCCCCCCATAAGGGATGATGCAGCGACCGACAGCCGCAAGCTGAGCGGCGTCGAGATGATCGAGCCCCTCGGCCGGCGTGACGGCCTCGACCGGCATCAGCGCGTACTCGGCAAGGGTTCCGTCCGGCCAGTCCGCCAGAACGGGTGCCGCGCCTTCGCCGGCGGTCAGGCCAATGAGGATCTGCGCCGGATCCTCGACATTGTCCCGCGCGACGAAATGCGACGAGAGCACGACGCGCTGACCCGGTTTGAGGTGCCAGACATCGCGGCCAACCGCCGCCACGACACCGACCCCGTTGGTTCCGGGCGTGAACGGGCCGGGCGGCGGGTTGTAGAGGGGCAACTTCCCCGCGACGTAAGGCTTCAGGTACGACATCAGTGCCGACGCCTCGATCCGCACCAGCACGCTGCCGGGCCGCGGCTCCGGCGTGGGGACATCCTTGAGGCCAAGCGCACCGCCAAGCCGTTCCAACCGCCACGCCTTCATGCGCTCCTCCTTACTGCCGACTGACTCTTAACGCGCATATAGGGCTTGTGCGCCGGACGGTGCGTCTCTACTTCGCCGTAATGTGTATCCAAGCGTCCGAAGGGCTTCATGGACCCACTTTCCGATATGCTCAACATCCTGACCGTCGAGCGGGCGGCGCAGGTCCGGTTTGAAAGCCAGGGGCCCTATGCCATGCGGTTCGGCGGTGTTGATCATATCAAGTTCGGCGCGCTCCTCTCCGGACGCGTCCGCCTTTGGGTGGATGGCGATGCCGAACCACTGAGCCTCGAGGCGGGCGATTGCTATCTGCTGACCGATGGTCGCCCTTACCGCACCGCCAATGCGGACGATTTTCCCGAGATCGATGGAGACGTCTTTTTCGCCACGGCGCGGGACGACAATGGCGTGGTCCGCTGGGGCGGCAGTCCTCCGGACAAGATCGTGATCGGCGGCAGCTTCCTGTTCGACGAGGAGGGGGCGGCGTGGCTGCGTGGAGCGCTGCCGCCCACCATCCACATCGCCGCCGCGTCTCCGGCCGCCGAACCCCTTCGGTCAACCCTCGCGCTGCTCAGGGCCGAGGCAGGACGTGGCGTGCCGGGTGAGGCGGTTATCGTCGATCGTCTCGCCGACATCCTGCTCGTCCAGGCGCTCCGAGCGCAGCCCGCAACGGATATCGCTCCCGGACGTCCTGCAGCCAGTCCTTCAAGCGGATGTTCGGCTATTCGCCATACGATCTTCGCACCGAGGGCGCCGCCAAAGCCTCCTCAACGGAGACCTGAATCATAAATCCAATTTAATAGGTCCTGAGCCGTAGACGCCTGCCATTTCGGCAGCGTCGCGCGGGGTGGTCATCGTGTGGTGCTCTCGTCGTCGCGAACGCGTCCACTCATGCCGCGCCGGTGGTGCACTGATGGTGCACGAAATGGTCCACTCGGAAGCACAGTTGTAGGTTTCACGTGACACATTCGGGACGCTGAGCGCGCGTTGCCGAGGGTGCGGCGCGGATTTCCGCCGCATTGCCGCGCGCTCCCGCCCGACGCGCACCGCTGCCGCACGCCACGGATGGTGAAATGTATAGCACTCGGCTCCGGCTAGGCGATCCGCAATCGCCGTTCACCGCGGCGCGCTCCTCGGTTACACTCCCGGGACATGCGCCTGCTCTACCACCTCTGGCTGTCGCCGGCCTGCCGCAAGATCCGCGTCGTGCTGCAGGAGAAAGGGCTCGACTTCACCATGAAGGTCGAGAAGGTGTGGGAGCGCCGGCCGGAATTCCTCGCGCTCAACCCGGCCGGCGACGTGCCCGTGCTGATCGAGCCCGACGGCACGGTGCTCGCGGAATCCGGCGCCATCGCCGAATTCCTCGACGAGGTCTATCGCGACAAGCTGCTGCTCGGCATCAACCCGGTCGATCGCGCCGAGGTGCGCCGGCTGGTCGCCTGGTTCGACGCCAAGATGAACCACGAGGTCACCGAGAACCTCGTCGGCGAGAAGATCATGAAGCGCTTCCTGGGCTTCGGGCAGCCCAATTCGAGCGCCATCCGCGCCGGCAAGGCGAATATCGGCTATCACCTCGACTATATCGGCTATCTCGGCGAGCGGCGGCGCTGGCTCGCCGGCGACCATTTCTCGCTCGCCGACATCGCCGCGGCCGCGCATCTCTCGGCGCTCGACTATCTCGGCGACGTGCCGTGGGCGGAGCACGAGCCGGCCAAGGAATGGTATGCGCGCGTCAAGTCGCGGCCGAGCTTCCGCCCGATCCTCGCCGACCACATCCCCGGCTCGCCGCCGCCCGCGCACTACGCGGACCTCGACTTCTAGGGCTTCTCGTCCGGCGAATTGAGGCGGTCGAGATTGACCTTCGCCGCCGCCGCCGCCGCCGTGTCGGGCGCCAGCTCGGCGACGCGCCGCCAGTCCTGGCGCGCGCCGGCCGCGTCGCCCTTGAGCCGGCGGATGTTGCCGCGCTCCAGCAACCCCAGCACCGATGTCGGTTGCAGCTTGAGCCCGTGCTCGACGTCGTCGAGCGCGCGGTCGAGCGCCGCCAGCGAGCGATAGGCCGAGCCGCGATAGATGTAGGCGTCGGCGCGGTCGGGAGCGAGGACGATGGCGCGGTCGAGGTCCTTGATCGCCGGAGCATACCGCTGTTGCGCGGCCAGGGCCTCGGCGCGGTCGATGAGCAGATCGGGATCGTCCGCCTGGAGCGCCAGCGCCGCGTCGAAATCCGGCTCGGCGCGCGCCGGCTCGTCGGCGGCGAGCCAGGACTGACCGGCCTGGTCGAGGGTTCCGGCGCGCTGCGACGCCGGCGCGTCCGCCATCGCCGCGGCCAGCGCCTCGAAGCGCTGCGCCGCGCCGCGGAAATCCTTGAGCTCGTAAAGCGCGATGGCGATGCAATGGTCGGCGGCCCAGCCGCCGCCCTCGATGCGCCACAGCTGGGCGCGCTCCAACCCCTCCTTCGGGTTGCTGCGGACTTGCGCGATGCAGCGGGCGTGGCGCGCCGAGCCCTCGTCGCGCCATTGCGCCGCGGCCGGCACCGCACTCAATGGCGACGCCGCGGCTGCGGCCAGGAGCAGGCGGGCGGCCCTATTCGCCGGGCTGGACGACACGGCGATTGCGCACGCGGACCGCGGGCTCGGCCGCCGGCGCGCGGCCGCTGAAGAAATGCCTCGCCTGCTCGAGATAGATGTAGATCACCGGCGTGATGAACAGGGTCAGCAGCTGCGACACGAGGAGCCCGCCGACCACGGCGAGGCCCAAGGGGCGGCGCAGCTCGGAGCCGGCGCCGAAGCCGATGGCGATCGGCAGGCCGCCCATGATCGCCGCCATGGTGGTCATCATGATCGGCCGGAAGCGCAGCAGGCACGCCTCGTAGATCGCCTCCTCGGCCGTCGTGTCGCCGGCGCGCTGCCGCTCGAGCGCGACGTCGATCATCATGATCGCGTTCTTCTTGACGATGCCGATCAGCATGACCAGGCCGATGATGGCGATGACGCTCAGATCCATGCGGAAGAGCATCAGTGTGATAAGTGCGCCCAGTCCGGCCGAGGGCAGGCCGGAGAGGATGGTGATCGGGTGGATGAAGCTCTCGTAGAGAATGCCGAGCACCATGTAGATGACGAGCACGGCGGCAATGAGCAGCAGCCCCTGTCCCTTCAGCGAATCTTGAAAGACCTGCGCCGTTCCCTGGAACCCGGTGGCGACGGTCACCGGCAGATCGAGCTGGCGCTCGAGCCGGCCGATCGCCACGACGGCGTCGCCGAGCGACACGCCCGGTGCAAGATTGAAGGCGATCGTCACCGCGGGAAGCTGTCCCTGGTGATTGACCGTGACCGGCCCGATGCCCGCATGCACCGTCGCGATGGCGCCCAGCGGCACCGATATTCCGTTGGCCGCGCGTAGATAGAGCCGCGACAGGTCCGTCGGGTCGCGCTGGAAGCGCGGGTCGACCTCGAGGATCACCTGATAGTCGTTGGACGGCTGATAGATCGTCGAGATCTGCCGCGTGCCGAAGGCGCTGTAGAGGGTGTTCTTGACCTGGTCGAGCGTGATGCCGAGCTGCGCCGCCTTGTCGCGGTCGACGTCGACGATCGCTTGGCGGTTGCGCAGCTGCAGGTCGGAGTTGACGTCCTGGAAGCCGGGGAGCTGCCCGATTCGCTCCTGCAGCAGCGGGGCAAGGCGGTAGAGCTCGTCCACGTCGCCGTCCTGGATCGTGTATTGATAGGTGCTCTTCGACAGGCGGCCGCCAAGCTGGATGTTCTGCAGGCTCTGGAAGAACACGTTCATGCCCGGCTCCTGCGCCACTTGGCGGCGCAGCTGCTGGATCACCCCGTTGGCATTGAGATTGCGCTGATTGCGCGGCACGAGTTCGATGAAGTAGCGGCCGTTGTTGAGGGCCGGGCTGAACCCGGTTGCGCCGATCGTCGCGGTGACGTTCTTGACGTTCGGATTGGCCTTGATGATCTCGGCGATGCGGGTCTGATGGACTGCCATAGACTCGAAGGAGATGTCCTGCGCCGCCTCGGTGAAAGCGAAGAGCAGCCCGGTGTCCTCGGTCGGGAAAAATCCTTTCGATATGCCCAAGGGCCACCATTGCGGCGGAAACATGATGAGAGCGGTCGCGCCCAGCGACAGGAACGTTACCACGAGCATGACCGGCTTATAGTGCAAAGCCCAGCGCAGGCCCCGCGCGTAGCCGTTGAGCATCGCCGTGAAGACGCCTTCCGACGCCTGGTAGAACCGGCTTTGCGGGCCGTGCTGCGCCTTCAACAGGCGCGACGACAGCATCGGCGTCAGAGTCAGCGAGACGACGCCGGAGATCAGGATGGTCAGGCTGATGGTGACGGCGAATTCGCGGAAGACGCGGCCGACGACGCCGCTCATGAACAGCACGGGGATGAATACCGCCACCAGCGACAACGTCATCGACACAATCGTGAAGGCGACCTCGCGCGAGCCTTGGAACGCCGCCTCCATGGGCCGCTTGCCGTTCTCGATGTGACGGACGATGTTCTCGAGCATAACGATGGCGTCGTCGACGACGAACCCGACCGACAGCGTCAGCGCCAGCAGCGACAGGTTGTCGATCGAGTAGCCGAGCACATACATGCCGGCGAAGGTGCCGATGATCGACACCGGCAGCGCCAGCGCGGGAATGATCGTCGCGGTGACGTTCCTCAGGAAGAGGAAGATCACCAGAATCACCAAGCCAACGGTTATCATCAGCGTGAGCTGTACGTCGTCGACCGCGTTGCGGATCGAGACCGAACGGTCGCTCAGGACCTCGATGTTGACCGAGGGCGGGATCTGCGCGCGGAAGATCGGGATGAGCGCCTTGACACTGTCGACGACGTCGACGGTGTTGGCGTCGGGCTGGCGCAGCACAGACAGGATGATGCCGCGGCGGCCGTTGTACCAGCTGGCGATCTTGTCGTTCTCAACGCTATCGACGACGGTGGCGATGTCGCCGAGCCGCACCGGCGCGCCGTTCCGGTAGGCGATCGGTATCTTGCGGAACTGGGCGGCGTTGGCGAGCTGGGCGTTGGCCTGGAGCGTGAAGCTCTGGTCGGGTCCGCTGAGTTGCCCTACCGGCGTATTGGAGTTGGCGGCCGCGACGGCGCTCCGCACTTCATCGATGCTGATGCCTTTGGCGGCGAGCGCATCGGGTCTGACCTGGACGCGTACCGCGAATTTCTGCGCGCCGAACACCTGCACTTGCGCCACGCCAAGCAGCATCGAGATGCGCTGCGCCATCAGCGTCTCGGCGTACTCGTCCACCGCCGAGAGCGGCAGCGTCTCCGAGTTGAGGGAGATGTAGAGCACCGGCTGGTCGGCCGGATTCACCTTCTGGAAGCTCGGCGGCGTAGTCATCTCCGGCGGCAGCTTGCGCGCCGCCGTGGTGATCGCCGCCTGGACGTCGAGCGCGGCACCGTCGATGTTGCGGTCCAGGTTGAATTGCATGGTGATGGTGGTGATGCCCTGGCCGCTCGTCGACGTCATCGAATCGAGGCCGGCGATGGTCGCGAACTGGCGCTCGAGCGGCGTCGCGACGGAGGAAGCCATCGATTCCGGGCTGGCGCCCGGCAGCACCGCCGATACGACGATGGTGGGAAAGTCCACGCGCGGGATCGCCGCCACCGGCAGGAGGCGATAGCTGAACATGCCGAAGACGACGAAGGCCAGCATCAACAGCGTCGTCATCACCGGACGACGGATGCAGAGCTCCGGCAGCGTCATGACGGACTACCGGGCTTGCCCGGGCGCTCGGCCGAGCGGATCTCGACGCGGCTGCCGTTGCTGAGGCGGAGTTGGCCGTCCGTCACCACCTGCTCGCCCGGTTCAAGCCCCTTGGCAATCACGCTCTTGCCGGCGACGTTGCGGGTCACCTGCACCGGGCGCATCTCGGCGGTGCTGTCCGGCCTGACGACGAACACATAGTTGTTGCTCTGGCCGACCTGCACGGCCGCCTGCGGCACGACGAGCGCGTCCTCCTCAACGCTCAGCATGACCGATACGTTCACGAACTCACCGGGCCACAGCCGCTCCTGGGGATTGTCGAATGTGGCCTTGAGGGCGATGGTGCCGGTTGTCGCATCGATCGCGTTCTCGAAGAACTCCACGCGGCCCTTCTCGGGCGCTTCGCTGTCGCCTGGCGCCGCAACGTCGACCTCGACGGGGCCCGCCTCCATCGCCCGCCGCACCGCCGGAAAATCGCTCTGCGCCAGCGAGAAGGCGACCCAGATTGGCTTCGTTTGGTTGATCGTAAGGATGGGCAGGTCGTTGGCCTTGACGTTGCTGCCGGCCTTGAGGCCGATCGTGCCGATCCGACCGTCCATCGGCGTCGCGATCGTATAGTAGGTGAGCAGCACCTTGGCGTTTTCGAGCGACGCTTCGTCGGCCTTGGCGCCCGCCTCGAGCGCCTGCGAATTGGTCACGGCGGTATCGTATTGCTGGTGCGAGACGAAGTCCTTGGCGACGAGCGGCGCGAAGCGGTTGACATCGCGCTTGGCGTTGGTCAGCTGCGCCCGGTCGCGGGCGACCTGCGCCTCCATCTGGCGGACTTGCGCCTCCGCTGCCCGCTGGTCGAGCAGGAGCAGCGTATCCCCGGCCTTCACATACTGGCCGTCCCGGACCTTTACCTCGGCAATCAGCCCGTCGATGCGGGATTTGACCGCAACGCTGGCGATGGCCTGCACCGTCCCGACGGCGTCGAGCCGCACCGGCGTCGGCTCACGCCGGGCAGCGGCCACAACCACGGGCACGACCGGGGTGGCGCGCGGCTGCCCGGCGGTCTGGGATTGGGCCGAGGCGAGGATGAGTGTCTGATAGGCAATGCCGCCGCCGGCGAGCACCGCCAGCACGGCAAGAGCCATCACGACACGTTTCATAAAATTCCCGCTTTTTGCCATTGCCCCGACCACAGGCATTCCAAGGCATGGCCCCAGTATAGGCGATGCCGCATGTTACGATAAGCGCGCTGCCGTCGGACTATCCCCGCGGGAGAAGGTCATCTCCGGATATCGACGGAAGCGGCTGCACCCTCAGGGTTAGCCGCCGGCTGCCACCTCGATTTTATAAATCGCCCCCGGCAACGCTCTGGTAACATCTTCGCGCGCGAGGAGGCAGGCGGAACGGTGGCGATCGAGGGGGCGGGCGCGCGGATGGCGGGGTTTGAGAACGCGGTGCGCGTGTTTCGCATCCGCAACTACCGCGTGTACACCGCCGGCAACTCGATCTCGCTCGTCGGCTCGTGGATGCAGCGCTTCTCGGTCGGCTGGCTCGCCTGGGAGCTGAGCCGCTCGCCGACTTGGCTCGGTATCGTCGCCGTCGCCGACCTGATGCCCACCTTGGTGCTGAGCCCTCTTGCCGGCGTGCTCGCCGACCGGCTCGACCGCGTGCGCCTCATCTGGTTGACGCAGATCCTGGCGATGGCGCAGGCGGCGCTGCTGGCGCTGCTCACCTATACCGGCGCCATCACCATCGAGAGCCTGTTCCTGCTCACGCTGGCGCTGGGCATGGTCAACGCGGTCAACCAGCCGGCGCGGCTGGCGCTCATCCCGAACCTCGTCGACCGCGCCAGCCTGCCCTCGGCCGTGGCGATCAACTCGCTCGTCTTCAACGGTGCGCGCTTCATCGGCCCGGCGATCACCGGCCCGATCGTCTATCACGGCGGCGTCGCCTTCGCCTTCGCGCTCAACAGCGTGACCTATCTCGCCTTCATCGCCGCGCTGGCCCAGCTGAAGCTGGCGGCCGATGAGCGCCCGGCAGGCGCGCGACGGCCCGAATTCCTCGCCGACACGCTCGCGGGCTACGCCTATGCGCTGCGCCATCCCGGCATCGGCCGGATGATCCTGCTGTTCGCCGTCACCTCTTTCAGCATCCGCGGCTTCATCGAGCTTTTTCCGGGCTTCGCCGATGTGGTGTTCGGCACCGGTCCCATCGGCCTTTCCTGGCTCATCGCGACGCTCGGGCTGGGCGCGGTGACGGGCGGCCTGTGGATGGTGCGCCGGCCGGGCATCCAGGGCCTCACCGCGCTTATCATGGGCCACACCTTCCTTGTCGCCGCATCCGTGCTCGGCTTCACGGCGACCGCGAACTATGGGGTGGCGCTCGTCTGTGTTTTCGTCTGCGGCTTCTCGCTGATCACCACCGGGATCAGCGCACAGACCCTTGTCCAAACCGCCGTCGACCCAGCGATGCGCGGGCGCGTCCTCGGGCTCTACGGCATGCTGTTCCGCGGCGGCCCGGCCTTCAACGCGCTGGTCCTGGGCTGGTTGTCCTCGCTGTTCGGACTGCGCCTCGCGGTCGCCGCCGGCGCGGTGGTCTGCATCGCCTATTGGGGCTGGGCGCGGTCGCGCCAAGACGAGATGGAGCGCGCGCTCGAGGCCGAAGCCCGCGGCGCCGCCGAATGAGCGACGGCGACGCCGGCGCCCCGCCGGCGCTGTTCTGCTTCGGGCTCGGCTACACTGCCGGCTTTCTCGCCCGCGCGCTGGCCGCGGAAGGGTGGCGCATTGCCGGCACGAGCCGCGACCCGGCGAGCTGCGCGCGTCTTGGCGCGGAAGGCTTCGACATGCAGCTCTTCGCTCCGGGCCGTCCGCTCGCTGCGCCGGGAGCGACGCTCCGCGGCGCGACCCATCTCCTGACCTCGGTGCCGCCCGGCGCCGCGGGCGACCCGGTGCTCGCCGTGCATGGCGCCGACATCGCCGCACTGACTCAGCTTAAATGGGTGGGCTATCTCTCCACCACCGGCGTCTATGGCGATCACGGAGGCGCCTGGGTCGACGAAAGCTCGGCGCTGACGCCGAGCGGCGAGCGCGGCCGGCGCCGTGTCGCGGCGGAGGCGCATTGGCTCGATCTCCACCGGAGTCACGGGCTGCCGGTCCATGTCTTCCGCCTCGCCGGCATCTACGGCCCCGGCCGCAGCGCGCTCGAAACCGTGCGCGAGGGCCGCCCGCGGCGCATCGACAAGCCCGGGCAGGTCTTCTCGCGCATCCATGTCGCGGACATCGTGGCGACGCTGCGCGCGTCGATGGCGCAGCCGGATCCCGGCGCCGCCTACAATGTCTGCGACGACGATCCCGCGCCGCCCGAGGCGGTGATCGCCTATGCCTGCGCGCTGCTCGGGGTCGCGCCGCCGCCGCTTGTGCCGTTCGATGCGGCCGAACTTACGCCGATGGCGCGCAGCTTCTATGACGACAACAAGCGTGTCTTGAACCGTCGTCTGAAGGAAGAACTTGGCGTGCGGCTGCGCTACCCGAGCTACAAGGACGGGCTCAAGGCGCTGCTCGATCCAGCAGCGTCGCGACCATCCGGGTGAGCAGCGCGAGGTCGCTCTCGGTCGAGAGGCGATGGTCGCCGTCCTTGACCAGCGTGACCTCCACGTCGCGGCTCGCGAGGCGCTCGGCAAGCGCGAGGCTGGTTTGCCAGGGCACGTCGGGATCCTTCATGCCGTGCAACAGCCGCACCGGGCAGGCGACCGGAATGGGGCCGCGCATGAGGAGATGCCGCCGGCCGTCCTCGATCAGTTTTCGCGTGAAGAGATAGCCGTCCGGGCTGTACTCCGAAGGCAGCCGTGCCGCGCCCGCCCGCATGATCTCGTCGCGCACCGCTGGCGGAAAGCGCGCCCACATCAAATCCTCGGTGGCGTCCGGTGCCGCGGCGATGCCGAGCAGGCCGGCGATGCGCTGCGGTCGCGCCAGCGCCGTCAGCAGCATGAGCCAGCCGCCGAGGCTCGACCCGACCAGCACCTGCGGCCCTTCGGTGAGCTGGTCGATCGCCGCCAGCGCATCCTCCTTCCAGCGCCCGACCGTGGCATCGGCGAAGCGGCCGGAAGACACGCCGTGGCCGAAATAGTCGAAGCGCAGATAGGCTTGGCCGCGCGCGGCGCAGAAGGCGTCGAGCGTGCGCGCCTTGGTGCCGGTCATGTCCGACATGAAGCCGCCGAGGAAGACGACGCCGGGACTCCGTCCGGTGCGACGATGGTAGGCAATTGTCGCGCCGTCCTCGCGTGCTAAGATGGCGGCCGGCCGATCGGGCTGCGCCGCATCGGGCGTCGATTTCAGGATCATCGCATCATCTTCGTCTTCGACTCATGACCACCGCCGCCGAAACTAGCACCGCGGCGGGGGCGGCGGGAACCCGCCCCCCGGCCGTGCTCCAAGTGCTGCCGCGGCTCGAGTCGGGCGGCGTCGAGCGCGGCACGGTCGAAGTCGCGCAAGCGCTCTCCGCGGCCGGGTGGAAGGCGGTGGTCGCCTCCGCCGGCGGGCCGATGGTGCGCGAGCTCGAGCGCGCCGGCGCCGTCCATGTCGAGCTCCCGCTGGCGTCGAAGAACCCGCTGGTGATGCGGCGCAACGTCGAGCGGCTGACCGAGCTCATCCGGCGCGAGCAGATCGATATCGTCCATGCGCGCAGCCGCGCGCCGGCATGGAGCGCGCTCGCGGCAACGCGGCGCACCGGGCGCCATTTCGTCACCACCTTCCACAACGCCTATGGCACCGAGTCCTGGCTCAAGCAGCGCTACAACGGCGTCATGGCACGCGGCGAGCGGGTCATCGCTATCTCGCGCTTCGTCGCCGAGCACGCCGCTTCGGTTTACGGCGTGCCGCCGGAGCGCCTGCGCGTCATCGAGCGCGGCGTCGACTTCACCCGCTTCGATCCCGAGCGGGTCAGCGCCGAGCGCGTCATCCAGCTCGCCCGCGAGTGGCGGCTGCCCGACGGGCTGCCGGTGGTGATGCTGCCCGGCCGGCTGACGCGCTGGAAGGGGCACCTCGTGCTGGTCGATGCCATCGCCAAGCTCGGCCGGCACGGGCTGCGCTGCGTGCTCGTCGGCTCGGGGAACGGGCGCTACCGGCGCCAGCTGGTCGACACCATCGCCCGGCGCGGGCTCAACGAAGTGTTCCAGATAGCCGATGATTGCCGCGATATGCCTGCGGCCTACAAGCTCGCCGACCTCGTGGTCTCCGCCTCGACGCGGCCGGAAGGGTTCGGCCGGGTCATCGCCGAGGGACAGGCGATGGGCCGTCCGGTGATCGCCACCGATCACGGCGGCGCCCGCGAGATCCTGCGCGACGACGAGACCGGCTGGCTCGTCCCGCCCGGTGACGGCCGGGCGTTGGCCGATGCGATCGCGCGGGCGCTCGATCTGCCGCAATCCAAGCGTCTGACGTTGGCCGAGCGCGCCATCGCCCATATGCGGGCGCATTTCTCCACCAAGGCGATGACCGACCGTACGCTCGCCGTCTATGAGGAAATCCTGTTCCCCGAGGCGGCGCAGCTCGATCCGCGGGGACCGGTCGCGGCCTAGCAGCGAACGGGCATGCGCATCCTCGTCATCAAGCTCGGTGCGCTCGGCGATTTCGTGCAGGCGATGGGGCCGGCGGCGGCGATCCGCGCACATCACGCCGATGCGCGCATCACGCTGCTCACCACCGCGCCCTATGCCGAGCTCGCGCGCGCCGCGCCCTATTTCGACGAGGTCTTGATCGACGAGCGGCCCGGGTTCCTCGATCCCGTCGGGCTGTGGCGGCTGCGCCGTCGCCTGCGCGCGGGCCGCTTCGACCGCGTCTATGACCTGCAGACCTCCGACCGCTCGAGCTTCTATCATCGCCTCATGGGGCGGCCCGCCTGGTCGGGCATCGCCGGCGGCGCGTCGCTGCGCCACGCCAATCCCGAGCGTGACAACATGCACACGCTCGACCGGCAGGCCGAGCAGCTGCGCATCGCGGGGATCGCACAGGCGCCCGCGCCGGACCTCGGCTGGGCAGCGCGCGACATTGCGCATTTCGCGCTGCCCGAGCGGCTGCTGCTGATGGCGCCGGGCGGCTCGGCGCATCGACCGGAGAAACGCTGGCCGATCGGCGATTTCGCCGCGCTCGCCGTGCGCGCGGCGCGGCACCGCGTGACGCCGGTGGTCATCGGCGGCGCGACGGAGCAGAGCCTCGGCGCGGTCATCGCCGAGCGCTGTGCCCCGGCACGCGACCTGACGGGCCGGACCAGCTTCGGCGAGATCGTGTCGCTGGGGCGGCGCGCTCTCCATGCCGTCGGCAACGACACCGGTCCCATGCATCTCATCGTCGCCGCCGGTTGCCCGGCGACGGTGCTTTACTCGGCCGCCTCCGATCCCACCCTCACCGCGCCGCGCAGCGCGCGCGTCAGCATACTGCGCCGCACCGCTCTCGCCGAACTTTCGGTCGAGGAGGTTGCCGCAACCCTGCCCTTCAGCTAAACCCGCGGCCATGAACGCGCCCAGCTCGCTCGCCGTCGCCATCACGCTGCCGGACGGCAAAGTGCGTCGCTTTCCCGGGCCGGTGACGGGCGCCGAGATCGCGGCGGCGATCGGTCCCGGCCTCGCCAAGGCGGCGCTCGCCGTCAAGGTGGATGACGAGGTGAAGGACCTCGCCGCCCGCGTCGAGCGCGATGCGCGCGTGGCGATCATCACTCGCGAGTCGGCAGAGGCGGTGGAGATTCTGCGCCACGACGCGGCGCATGTCATGGCCGAGGCGGTCAAGGAACTCTATCCGGAGACGCAGGTCACCTTCGGTCCGGCCACCGAGACCGGCTTCTATTACGATTTCGCGCGCGACCAGCCCTTCACGCCGGAGGACCTCGCGAAGATCGAGAAGCGCATGCACGAGATCGTCGACCGCGACGAGCCGATCTCGCGCGAGGAATGGGAGCGTGACCGTGCCGTCGCGTTCTTCGGCTCGATCGGCGAGAAATACAAGGCGGAGTGGATCAACGAGATCCCGCGCGGCGAGGCGATCAGCCTCTATCGCCAGGGCGGCTTCATCGATCTCTGCACCGGCCCGCATTTGCCGTCGACCGGCAAGCTCGGCCATGCCTTCAAGCTCATGAAGGTGGCCGGCGCCTATTGGCGCGGCGATGCACGCAACCAGCAGCTGCAGCGCGTCTACGGCACCGCCTGGCCGGACGAGAAGGCGCTGAAGCAATACCTCTTCCAGCTCGAGGAGGCCGAGAAGCGCGACCACCGCCGTCTCGGGCGCGAGCTCGACCTCTTCCATCAGCAGGAAGAGGCGGTGGGCAGCGTGTTCTGGCATCCCAAGGGCTGGACGCTCTACCGCGTCATCGAGAGCTACCTGCGCAATCGCCTCGACCAGAGCGGCTATCTCGAAGTGAAGACGCCGCAGCTCATCGACCGCTCGCTGTGGGAGCGATCGGGACACTGGGAGAAGTTTCGCCACAACATGTTCACGGTGCGGGATGAGGATGAGGGGCGCGAGCGCGTCCTCGCCATCAAGCCGATGAACTGCCCTGGCGCCGTGCAGATCTTCCGCCAGCATCTGCACAGCTACCGCGAGCTGCCGTTGCGCCTCGCCGAGTTCGGATCGTGCCACCGCAACGAGCCCTCGGGTGCGCTGCACGGCATCATGCGCGTGCGCGCCTTCACCCAGGACGACGCGCATATCTTCTGCACCGAGGAGCAGATCACCGCCGAGAGCGTCGCCTTCTGCAACCTGCTGCTCGCGGTCTACCGCGATTTCGGCTTCACCGACGTCGCGATCAAGCTCGCCGACCGGCCGCCGGTACGCGCCGGCTCGGACGCGGTGTGGGACAAGGCGGAGGCCTGGCTCAGGGACGCGGTCGACGCGACGGGCCTCCCCTACACGCTCAATCCGGGCGAGGGCGCCTTTTATGGGCCGAAGCTTGAATTCGCGTTGCGGGACGCCATCGGCCGGGACTGGCAGTGCGGCACGCTGCAGGTCGATTTCGTCCTGCCGGAGCGGCTCGACGCCAGCTATATCGGCGAGGACGGACAGCGTCACACGCCGGTCATGCTCCACCGCGCCATTTTCGGCTCGATGGAGCGATTCATCGCCATCTTGATCGAGCACTATGCCGGCCGGTTTCCGCTGTGGCTGGCGCCGGTCCAGGTGGTGGTGGCCACCATCACCTCCGATGCCGACGCCTATGCCGAGGAAGTTCGGGTCGCGTGCGCCGCGGCGGGCCTGCGCGTCGAGGCCGACCGGCGCAACGAGAAGATCAGTTACAAGATCCGCGAGCACAGCCTGGCCAAGATCCCCGCGCTCCTGGTGGTCGGCAAGCGCGAGGCGGAGACGGGCAGCGTCGCGCTCCGCCGCCTCGGCGGCAAGGAACAGGAAGTCCTTGCGCTAGGCGAGGCCATCGCTAGATTGAATGAGGAAGCGGCAGTGCCCTCGTCTTGAGGCGTCACCGCAGGACCTTGGGCGGAGCTGGCGTATGTAGGGCCGGTGCCGATGGTCCTATATGCATTTTGAAAGGAGGGCTTACATCGCCAGACTACCCCAAAACGTGACGCCGACCCGGGACGGGCCGCGCGTCAACCAGGAGATCAGCGTGCCGCGCGTCCGACTTGTCGATGAACGCGGCGAAATGATCGGCGTCGTGACCCGCAGCGAGGCCCTGCAGCGCGCCCTGGAGGCCGGTCTCGATCTCGTCGAGGTCGCCGCCAACGCCGACCCGCCGGTGGTCAAGATCCTCGATTTCGGCAAGTTCAAATACGAGGAGCAGAAGCGCCGCAACGAGGCGCGCAAGAAGCAGAAGGTCATCGAGGTCAAGGAGATCAAGCTGCGCCCCGGCATCGACGACCACGACTACGACGTCAAGATGCGCAGCATGCTCAAATTCATCGAGGAAGGCGACAAGGTCAAAGTGACCATGCGCTTCCGCGGCCGCGAGCTGGCGCATCAGGAACTCGGCATGAACGTGCTGATGCGCGTGCGCGACGATCTCGACAAGATCGCCAAGATAGAGCAGCACCCGCGCATGGAAGGCCGCCAGATGACCATGGTCATGTCGCCGAAATGAGCCTGCGCTGAACGCGGGTTCCGCTACAGGCGGAGACCGCTCCGCCCTTGCCTTCCGCGCCCTGCCCCGGTATAAACCGCGCCTCTCCTGAGCGCATGCCCCAGGGCATGCGGCCGAAGGACGGCGGCTGGCCGCGCTACAGGCGCCACCGGGCATGCCTCGCCGCCGCTACAGAATTCGTCGCGAAAGGACCAAAAGTGCCCAAGATGAAGACCAAGAGCGGGGCCAAGAAGCGCTTCAAGCGCACCGCCTCGGGCAAGATCAAGGCCGCCGTCGCCCATAAGCGCCACCGCCTGATCAGCAAGCCCAAGAAGATGAAGCGCCAGGCGCGCGGCACCTTCACCCTGGAGAAGGGTGACGCCCGCCTCGTGCTGACCTATATGCCGTATCTGCGGGGCTGAGCCATGGCACGCGTCAAACGGGGCGTCACGACCCATGCCCGTCACAAGAAGGTGCTGGGCCTCGCCAAGGGCTATCGCGGCCGGGCCAAGAACGCCTTCCGCATCGCCATCGAGAAGGTCGAGAAGGGGCTGCGCTATGCCTATCGCGACCGCCGCGCCAAGAAGCGGAATTTCCGCGCGCTGTGGATCCAGCGCATCAATGCCGGCGTGCGCCAGGAAGGGCTGACCTACTCGCAGTTCATGAACGGCGTGAAGCGCGCCGGGATCGAGCTCGACCGCAAGGTGCTGGCCGACCTCGCCGTGCACGAGCCCGAGGCCTTCAAGGCCATCGTGGCGCAGGCGCAGGCGGCGCTCGGCGGAAGCGTTGCGGCATGACGGCCGCGCGCCGCGCCCGGCGATTTAGCTTCGGGACCTGTCGCTAGGCCCCGCCGGCAGGCGCGCGTCGTCGGGACGGATCGCCCGTCCCGCCGCGGAGATCAAGGGGCCGACCCGGTGTTCGGCCCCTTTTTCGCGCTTTCAGGAATCGTTGGACAGCATGGATAGCCTCGATCACATCCGCGACGAGATTCTCCACCTGGTCAAGGCGGCGACGAGCCGCGACGCGCTCGAGCAGGTCCGCGTCGCCATCCTCGGCAAGAAGGGCCGCGTCACGGCGCTGCTGAAGGGGCTGGCGAGCCTCGATCCCGACGCGCGGCGCGAGCGCGGCGCCGCGCTCAACCTGCTCAAGGACGATGTCGAGGCGGCGATCGGCCACGCCACGCGCCGGCTCGAGAACGAGGCGCTGGAGGAGCAGCTCGCGCGCGAGCGCATCGACGTGACACTCCCGGTGCGCGCCGAACCCGAGGGCCGCATCCACCCGCTGAGCCAGACCATCAACGAGGTCGTCGCGATCTTCGGCGAGATGGGCTTCGCCGTCGCGGAAGGCCCTGATATCGAGGACGATTTCCACAATTTCACCGCCCTCAACATCCCGCCCGAGCACCCGGCGCGGCAGGAGCAGGACACCTTCTACCTGCCCGAGCGCAGCGACGGCAGCCGCCAGGTGCTGCGCACGCATACCTCGCCGGTGCAGGTCCGCACCATGAAGGCGCAGAAGCCGCCGATCCGCATCATCGTCCCCGGCCGCACCTTCCGCAGCGACCATGACGCCACCCATTCGCCGATGTTCCATCAGGTCGAGGGGCTGGTGATCGACAAGAGCACGCATATGGGGCACCTCAAGGGCTGCCTCATCGAGTTCTGCCGCGCCTTCTTCGACATCGACGACCTGCCGGTGCGCTTCCGCCCGAGCTATTTCCCTTTCACCGAGCCCTCGGCCGAAGTCGATATCGGCTGCTCGCGCGAAGGCGGCGGCCTCACCATCGGCGCCGGCGGCGACTGGCTGGAGATCTTGGGCTCCGGCATGGTGCATCCCAAGGTGCTCGCGATCTGCGGCATCGATCCCGCCGAGTATCAGGGCTTCGCCTTCGGCATGGGGATCGAGCGCATCGCCATGCTCAAATACGGCATTCCCGATCTGCGCACCTTCTACGAGAGCGATTTGCGCTGGCTGCGCCACTACGGCTTCCTGCCGCTCGACGTGCCCTCGTTGACCGGTGGCCTCGCGCGATGAAAACGACGCTCGCCTGGCTCAAGACGCATCTCGATACGGGCGCCACGCTCGACGAGATCGTCGCCACTCTGGTCATGCGCGGCCTCGAGGTCGATGCCATCGAGAACCGCGCCAAGGATCTGGCCGCCTTCACCGTCGCGCGCGTGATCTCGGCGGAGCCGCATCCCAACGCCGACAAGCTGCGCGTCTGCGTCGTCGACACCGGCAAGGAGCGGGTTCAAGTGGTGTGCGGTGCGCCCAACGCGCGCGCCGGCATGCTCGGCGTCTTCGCGCCGCCCGGCGCGACCATCCCGCGCACCAGCCTCGTGCTGAAGCAGAGCGCCATTCGCGGCGTCGAATCGCGGGGCATGCTGGTGTCGGGCTTCGAACTCGGACTGTCGGACGATCACGAAGGCATCATCGAGCTGCCGGAGAGCGCGCCGGTTGGCGCCGCCTTTGCCCAGGCCGTCGGCCTCGACGACCCCGTGCTCGACATCAAGGTGACGCCGAACCGCGCCGACTGCCTGGGCGTGCGCGGCATCGCCCGCGACCTCGCCGCGTCCGGCCTCGGGCGCCTGACGCCGCTCGACACGACTTCGGTCAAAGGGTCGTTCCGCTGCCCGATCTCGGTGCATCTCGCCGGGCCGGACGACAAGGCGTGCCCGCTCTTCATCGGTCGCCTCATCCGCGGCGTGCGCAACGGGCCGAGCCCGCGCTGGCTGCAGGACCGGCTGGCGGCGATCGGGCTCAGGCCGATCTCGGCGCTGGTCGACATCACCAATTTCATCACCTTCGATCTCGACCGCCCGCTCCACGTCTTCGACGCCGACAAGATCGCCGGCGATCTTGTCGTGCGCGGCGCGCGTCACGGCGAGACGCTGCAGGCGCTCAACGGCAAGAGCTATGCGCTCGACGCCGAGATGACCGTGATCGCCGACGACGCGGAAGTGCTGAGCCTGGGCGGCGTCGTCGGCGGCGAGAGCACCGCCTGCACCGCGGCGACCACCAATGTCTATATCGAGGCGGCGCTGTTCGACCCGCTGCGCACCGCGGCGACCGGGCGCAAGCTGCAGCTGCAAAGCGACGCGCGCTACCGCTTCGAGCGCGGGCTCGATCCCGAATTCGTGCGGCCCGGCATGGAGATCGCGACCCGGCTGATCATGGCGCTGTGCGGCGGCGAGCCGAGCGAAGTGGGCATTTCCGGCGCCGTGCCGCGGTGGCAGCGCAGCTGCACCTTCCGTCCCTCGCGCGTGCTCGGCCTGGGCGGCGTCGACGTGCCGGCGGCGGAGTCGAAGCGGATCCTCGAGGGGCTCGGCTGCACGCTGACCGAGCAGGCGGGCCTGTTCATGGTCGAGCCGCCGTCCTGGCGCGGCGACATCGAGGGCGAGGCCGACCTCGTCGAGGAAGTGCTGCGCAGCCACGGCTACGACCGCATCCCCGCGTTGCCGCTGCCGCGCGACACGGCGATGCCGAAGCCGGCGCTGACGCCGGCGCAGCGGCGCGTCGATTTCGTGCGGCGTACGCTGGCCGCGCGCGGCCTCGTCGAGGCCGTGACCTTCTCGTTCATGCCGCGCCCGCTCGCCGAGCTGTTCGGCGCGGCGCCCGACGCCTTGCGCCTCGTCAATCCCATCAGCGCCGATCTCGACCAGATGCGCCCCTCGATCCTGCCAAACCTGCTGGCGGCGGCGCAGCGCAACGCCGATCGCGGCTTCGCCGACGGCGCGCTGTTCGAGATCGGGCCGCAATACCGCGACGACACGCCGGAGGGTCAGGACCTCGTCGCTGCCGGCGTGCGCACCGGCCGCACCGGGCCGAAGCGCTGGGACGATCCCGGCCGGCCGGTCGATGCCTTCGGCGCCAAGGCCGACGCGCTGGCCGCGCTCGCCGCCGCGGGCGCGCCGGTCGACAACCTGCAGGTCGATGCCGCGCCGCCCGACTGGTACCACCCGGGCCGCGGCGGCACGCTGCGGCTCGGGCCGAAGCTGCTGGGCGCGTTCGGCGAGATCCATCCGGGCCTGCTGCGCGAGCTCGAAATCGCCGGCCCGGCGGTCGGCTTCGAGATCTTCCTCGACCGCGCGCCGCTGCCGCGCGCCAAAGGCCCGGCCCGCCCGCTGCTGAAGCTGTCGCCTTTCCAGCCGGTCGAGCGCGACTTCGCCTTCGTCGTCGATGCCGACCTGCCGGCGGAGACGCTGCTGCGCGCGGCGCGCGGCGTCGACAGGAAGCTCGTCGGCGTGGTGCGCCTCTTCGACGTCTACACCGGCGCCGGCATCGACCCCGGCAAGAAATCGCTCGCCATCACCGTGGTGCTGCAGCCGGAGGAAGCGACGCTCACCGACGAAGCGCTCGACGCCTTCTCGCAGAAGCTCATCGCCGCCGTCGAGAAGGCGACCGGCGGCACGCTGCGCCGATAATTCGGGCCCGTTCCCCTCACCCTCGCGCCGCATGGCGGCGGGTCGCTCCCACAACCCGTTCGATCGCTCTGCGATCGAACCCTCTCGGGCCCGACCGCAAAAGCGGTCGGCCGGGTTGTGCCCGCATTGCGGGAGAGGGTCGACCGCGTAGCGGTCGGGGTGAGGGGGCGCCGCGTACCGCGGCTACCCGGCGAGAAAATCGGCGATGGCCGGGTAGGCGGCGGGGTCCTGCATCAGGAAGAGGTGGCCGCCTGCGAAGAAGCGCAAGGTGGCGCCGGAGATCTGACGGCGCATCGCCTCCTGCGCCTCGGGCTTGGCGACGCCGTCGTATTTCCCGGCGAAGATCGCCACCGGCATCTGGAGCTGCGGCAGGCGGTCGAAAGTGTCGTGGTCGCGGCGCGCCTCGAGCTGGCGGCGCGAGCCCAGCACCATGTTCGGATCATCAGGGTCGACCGGCTTGGCGCGCGCCATGAGCTCGGCGAGCGCCGCCTCGGCGCGGACGGGATCGGCGGCGACCCAGGCGGCGTTGCGGCGCGTATCCTGGATCGCCAGCAAATGCTCGGCGCGCTGCCGCGGCGAAAGGCCAATCAGCTCGTGCAGCGGATAGCTGGCGCCGCCGCTTCCGCCGGGCGCGGTGCAGGCGAGCGCCAGTCGCTCGACCTTGTCGGGATATCGGAGCGCGAATTCCTGCGCCACCATGCCGCCGAAGGAAATGCCGAGCACGCGCGCGCTGTGCCAGCCGACGGCTTCCAGCAGCTGCGCCGCGTCGCCGGCATAGTCGGCCATGCGGTACGCGCGGTCGGGCTTGCTCGACTGGCCGAGGCCGCGCTGGTCGTAGGCGAGGAGGGTGAAGCGCCGTGCCAGCGGGCTTTCCAAGACGCTCGGCTTGCGGCGCAAATCGCCATTGGTGCCGGTGACGACCAGGAGGCGCGGGCCTTCGCCGCGCTGCTCATAGAACAGTCGGATATCCCCCCATTCGACGAAGGCCATGCGCTGCCGCTCCTCTCCCGACCGGGTCTCGTGCTAGTGTGCCGCCATCCAACCGTCAACCGCCCCGCCATGTCCGAGTGAGAGCGCCAGGGAGCTTTTGCGTGACGTCGTTCGCCAAGATCCAGAAAGCGGCCGAGAAGCGGCTCGGCGCCAAGGAGCTGGCCGCACGCTTGCCGGCGGTGAAATCGCCGGCGCAGCTCAAGAAGGCGGGCGACGACCGCTATCTCTCGCTGATGTCGCTGCGCATCTTCCGCGCCGGCCTGAAGCACGAGATGGTCGATGCGAAATGGCCGGCGTTCGAGAAGGCGTTCCATGGCTTCGACCCCAAGCGCGTGCGCGCCATGAGCGACGAGGACGTCGAGCACCTGATGAAGGATGCGCGGCTGATCCGCCATCTCGGCAAGCTCAAGGCGGTGCACGCCAATGCCGCCGCGCTGTGCGACCTCGCCCAGGAGCAGGGCAGCTTCGGCGCGTGGCTGGCGCAATGGCCGGGCGCGGAGATCGTCAGGCTGTGGGACGAGTTGGGCAGGCGCTTCACCCAGCTCGGCGGCAGTTCCGCGCCCTATTTCCTGCGCATGGCCGGCAAGGACACGTTCGTGCTGACGCCCTATGTGGTGAAGGCGCTCAACCATTGGGGCGCCTTCGAGGGCGAGCCCAAGGGCAAGGGCGACCGCGCCCGGGTGCAGGCGCAGTTCAATGAATGGGCCGCGGAGACGCACCTGCCGCTGGCGCATCTCAGCATGACGCTGGCGGCGTCGGTGGAGTGAGGCGATGAAGCTCAACCTCGGCTGCGGCGACAGCAAGTTCGCGGGCTATTGCAACGTCGACAAATACGGCGAGCCCGATCTGCGCTGGGACCTCGAGACCTTCCCGTGGCCCTGGGCCGACGGTTCGGTCGAGGAGGTGGCGATGAGCCATTCGCTGGAACACATGGGACAGAGCGCCGAGGCCTTCATCGGCGTCATCAAGGAGCTCTATCGCGTCTGCCGGGATCAGGCGAAGATCGTGCTGCGCGTGCCGCATCCGCGCCACGACAATTTCCTCAACGACCCGACGCATGTGCGCGCCATCACGCCCGAGCTGTTCCAGCTCTTCTGCAAGAAGCAGAACCTCGAATGGCGCAAGCAGGGCTGCGCCAACACGCCGCTGGCGCTCCAGCACAACGTCGATTTCGAGCTGGTCTCGGTCAAATACGCGCTCGACGAGCCCTATCTCTCCGACCTCAAATCCGGCAAGCTCAAGGTCGCCGAGGTCGACCGGCTGATCCGCACCTTCAACAACGTGGCGCACGAGATCGAGATCATCGCCCGGGTCGTCAAATGACCTGGCGGCGCTGAGCCGCTTCCGTTGCGCACGGCGCGCCGGCACCTTATGTTCCTGCCGGACATTTTCATGGCCTCATGACCGATCTCAGCCATATCCGCAATTTTGCGATCATCGCCCATATCGACCACGGCAAATCGACCCTTGCCGACCGCCTCATCCAGCTCTGCGGCGGTCTCGAGGAGCGCGAGATGCGCGCGCAGGTGCTCGACAGCATGGAGATCGAGCGCGAGCGCGGCATCACCATCAAGGCGCAGACGGTCCGGCTCAACTACCGGGCGCAGAACGGCGAGACCTATGTGCTCAATCTCATGGACACGCCCGGCCATGTCGATTTCGCCTATGAGGTGAGCCGCTCGCTCGCGGCGTGCGAGGGCTCGCTGCTGGTGGTCGACGCCAGCCAGGGCGTCGAGGCGCAGACCCTGGCCAATGTCTATCAGGCGATCGAGGCCAATCACGAGATCGTACCGGTGCTCAACAAGATCGACCTGCCGGCAGCGGAGCCCGAGCGCGTCCGGCAGCAGATCGAGGACGTGATCGGGCTCGACGCGTCGAACGCGATCGAGATCTCCGCCAAGACCGGTCTCAACATCGACCGGGTGCTGGAAGCGCTGGTGCATCGCCTGCCGGCCCCCAAGGGCGACGCCGAAGCGCCGCTCAAGGCGCTGCTCGTCGACAGCTGGTACGATTCATATCTCGGCGTCGTCATCCTGGTGCGGGTCAAGGACGGTGTGCTCAAGCCCGGCCTCAAGATCCGCATGATGGCGACGGGCGCGTCGCATCCGATCGAGCGCGTCGGCGTCGTCACCCCCAAGGGCGTGGCGGTGCCGGAGCTGGGGCCGGGCGAGGTCGGCTTCATCACCGCCGGCATCAAGACCGTCGCGGATTGCCGCATCGGCGACACCATCACCGATGAGAAGCGCCCCGCGGCGAGGCCGCTGCCCGGCTTCAAGCCGTTGCAGCCGGTGGTGTTCTGCGGCCTCTTCCCGACCGACTCCGCGCAGTACGATCATCTGCGCGACAGCCTCGGCAAGCTGCGCCTCAACGACGCCAGCTTCGAATACGAGCCCGAGACCTCGGCGGCGCTGGGCTTCGGCTTCCGCTGCGGTTTCCTCGGGCTCTTGCACCTCGAGATCATCCAGGAGCGGCTCGAGCGCGAGTTCGATCTCGACCTCATCACCACGGCGCCGTCGGTCGTGTATCAGATCCATCTTACCAACGGCGAGGTGATGTCGCTGCACAATCCGGTCGACATGCCCGACCCCATGCGCATCGATCACATCGAGGAGCCGTGGATCAAGGCGACCATCCTGGTGCCCGACGAATATCTCGGCGGCGTGCTGGCGCTGTGCGAGGAGCGGCGCGGCGCGCAGAAGGACCTGACCTATGCCGGCAACCGCGCCATGGTGGTCTACCGCCTGCCGCTCAACGAAGTCGTGTTCGATTTCTACGACCGGCTCAAATCGACCAGCCGCGGCTATGCCAGCTTCGACTACCAGATGGACGGCTACAGCGAGGGCGATCTCGTCCTCATGAACATCCTCGTCAATAGCGAGCCGGTCGACGCGCTCGCCGTCATCGTCCACAAGAGCCAGGCCGAGCGGCGCGGGCGCGCGCTGTGCGAGCGCTTGAAGGAGCTGATCCCGCGCCAGCTCTTCCTCATCGCCATCCAGGCGGCGATCGGCGGCCGCATCATCGCCCGCGAGACGGTCAAGGCGCTGCGCAAGGACGTGCTCGCCAAATGCTATGGCGGCGACATCACGCGCAAGCGCAAGCTGCTCGAGAAGCAGAAGGAAGGCCGCAAGCGCATGCGCCAGTTCGGCAAGGTCGAGATCCCGCAATCCGCGTTCCTCGCCGCCCTCAAGATGGGCGACAGCTGAGCGCGCGCGGGCTATTCCATCCGCGTCGCGCGCCGCCGCCGCCGGCCGCTCGTTTCCCAGAGCAGGAAGAGCGCCGGCACCGCGAAAGTCGGTGCCGCCCAGAACAGCAGCACGTAGATGATCACGTTGTCCCACAGCCACGGCGAGACGTGGCGCTGGATCGCCGGCTGGGCGAGCTGGAGGGTGGTGGGGCTGAGCTGGTACCACAGCTTGCCGACGACCGTCGGCTCGAACACGCCCGTCGAGTACCAGCCGATCGCGTCCTGCAGCATCACCAGCGCGGCGGCCATCAGCAGAAGCACGGCGATGACGCGTCCGATCAGGATCATGCGGTCGCTTCCCGGTGCGCCATGCGGCGGGGGGCGCGCCGCCAGCGACCGCAAGCTTAGGATCGCGCCGCAGCGCGCGCAACGAAATTGCGCGATGTGCGGCGGACGGCCGCCGTTGCGCCCTGCGCGGCCCTCGGTTAGGCTGCGCGCCCTCTCGCCCGGACCACACCGGCGAGCCGGTGCGACGGAGGGGTGGCCGAGCGGTTGAAGGCGCACGCTTGGAAAGCGTGTTTACGGGCAACCGTAACGTGGGTTCGAATCCCACTCCCTCCGCCAATTTCCCATTCGCCGCTGTTCGTGGCCATCCGAAAGACCCCCTAATTTAGCCCGCATTCGCGGGCTTTTCTGTGTGGAAACATACCTCAGGCAGGGTCTCCTGGTTGATGGTTTCGTACGCCCAGGCGGTGCTTGCCGCTAGGGGAGCGGCCAGTATTGCGTCCGGCGCCAGCGCCGCGAGCTCCCTCGCCGCCGCCCGGAAGCTCTCGGCGCCGCGGGCGCCTGGGACATGGCGCGTCTCGAACCGAAGCGTCTCGCCTTCCTTCCATCCGGCATCGCTGAGCGCTGCCGCAAAAGCCGCGAAATTCCTTTGCCAGCCCGCATCGTCCGCGGCGAAGGACGTAAGCACGCCGATGCGGACCATGCGGTCGGCCACGGGCGCGATGGCGGTGTGGGGTACGTTGATCTGCACGTTGCCGACCGACAGCCCCAGACCGCGCGTTTTCATTCCCTGGCGGGCACCAACGGATGCCGGGAGCGGGCCGCCAAGGGGCACGGCCTCGCCAAGTGCGACTGACACGCCCGCTCCCGAGGCAAGGGTAAGGACCAGCTGGCTGAACTCTCGCCGCGTCAGCATCGCCGTGACCTTTCGAAAAAGTTAGCGGCCAGACTCGGTTGGGCCGAATTAGCAAGCCCGTGCGCTCGATGCTTCGCGACGTACTCACAAAAGTCAACGCCGGTGGCTCGGCCTGTTCGCCTGTGTCGCGTCCGATTCGTGCGGCGACCTCGAATGTCCGGTTCTGGCAGATAGTGTTGCAAAAATCGGCGACGATCTGGAGCTGTCTGCCTGCAGGCTTGTGCGGGGTGTCGAAATCACCCTGGGGCTCGGTCGCCTCCAGAGCGCCAAGCGTTTTTTTAGCATCCTAACGCTCACGCTGCGTGCTGAACGGCCCGCGGCGGTCCTGCGACAAGCTTGGCCAGTCGTCTCAGGTTCTGGGCGATGGCCGCCAGCACGAACTCGTCTTGTGCACCACGCGGGCCACGCAGCCGAAGGCGGCCGAGCCGTAGGATGCGCTTCAGGTGCGCGAATCTCATCTCGATGCGTTTGCGGTCGTGCCGCGACTGCTCGAAGGCTGCGGTGCCGACGAGCGATCGAGCGACGTCGCGGGCGCGCTCATAGAGGCTGCGGGGCACCTTGCGAACTGGCGTCTTGGGGCAGCAGCGGCCCTTGAGTGGGCACGGGGCGCAGTCGGTCGTGCTGCCTCGGTAGAGAAGCGTGGTGTCATCGTTTACGAGCGTGCCGGTCGTCGTCAAGGTCTTCCCGGCCGGGCAGGTATAGGTGTCGGCGCCCTCGTCGTAACGGAAGTCCTCACGCGAGAAGGTGCCGTCTTCTCGTTTGGACTTGTCGATGACCGGGATGTGCGGCCAGCCAGTTCAGCATCGGCGCTGATCCGTAGGCGGAATCCGCCGCGAGCCGGTGCGGCTTGAGGCCAAAGCGCTCTTCGGTGCGCTCCAGCATGGTCCGTGCAGCGCCGACCTCGGCCTGGCGAACGGCGCGGGAGGCCTCGACATCCACGATGACGCCGAACCGCACATCGATCAGATAGTTGTCGGCATAGGCAAAGAAGGCCGGGCCGTTGAGCGCGCCGGTCCCTTGGGCGGCGGGGTCGGAAGGCGAGACGAACTTCGGCTCGACGCCGGTCGCCGCGCCAAAAGCTGCGTCATTGAGCGTTGCGAGATATTCCTTCACCGCCCGGCTGGCCGCTTCGGGGTCACGCCCTTTGCTCCTCTCTTTGCCCGGGATCGAGCGCTGACGGTTGGCGTCGGCCTCGATGAGGCTTGCATCGACCGCGAAGCCCTCACCACCGACCAAGCCGGCCACAATGCACGAGCCCACGACGCGCTCGAAGACACGGCGGAACATATCGCTCTCGCGGAAGCGCTCGTTGCGGGCGCGTGAGAAGGCGGAATGATCGGGGATGGCATCTTCCAAACCCAAGTCGCAAAACCATCGATAGGCGAGGTTGACCTGAACCTCCCGGCAAATCTGTCGCTCCGACCGGATGGCGAACACGTACCCGATGATCAACATCCGGATCATCAGTACCGGATCGATCGACGGGCGGCCGAGCCGGGAGTAGTAAGGCGCGAGCTCCGCATGGGCCCAAGACAGGTCTAGGACGGCGCCGATCTTCCGAACGAGATGATAGTCCGGAACCGCTTCATCGAGGCGGAACTCGTAGAATAGGCGCCCTTGGTCCTGGCTGCGCCGCCCCATCATCGCCCACCCCCGTCGCCATAGCGTCCAGGAGAAAGAATCACCCTTCTCGTCCGCCTTCAACGGAGTTTTGCAACACTATCTGCCAAAAACGGACTCTCGAACTTCAGGGGCGGCCGGCAATCGCCACAGGGATTCGCTCGACCTGGGCGTTCATGGCGTTGCCGTTGACGATGATCTCGGCCATCACCGTGTACCGGCCCGCTGGCAGCTTGCCGTCGAGTTCGACCTGAAATGTGCGATCCTCCTGCGGACGCGCAACACCGGTCAGCACGATCCGTCCTTCGGCACTCACCACCACATACCGACATGCGGGATCGGCGCGTTTGATGACGACGGGATCGAGGGATTGCAGCGTTTGCCGGGCGATCCGGTAATCGCGCATGAACTTCATCACGGTTTCGATGTCGCCGAAGAGGCGCAGTCCGCCGTCCCTGCGCTCGACCTTGGCGATGTAGCCCCGCCGCGGAACAGCGTAGACATCGTAGGAGCCGACGCCCAACGGATAGCTCAGGTCCCGGAACGCCTCGAGCGTAGCGCTATCGCCCGACCAGCGCTTGAGCCGATAGGGGCCATTGGTCACCAGGAAGTGCCCGTGGCTCCTGTAGAACGCCGCCAGCGCCGCCCAGCGTTTGCGCGCGTCTTCGGCGCTCACCAGCGCCTCTAGGATCTCGGGCCGATATGCCTCGTGCTCGAACTGATCGACCAGCGCCGCGAGCCGCCCTTTGAGCTCATCGGAACGGACGAGATCGAGCCACGCGATGCCGCGCCGCCTCGCCTCGACTTGCGAGAATGCCGCCCAGCCGCGGCTGACCGCCTCTTCCATCAGCACGACCAAATGCCAGGGAAGCGTGCTCCAAGGCGAGGCGAAGACGGCGTCCTGTTCGGGGTCGCCCGGGGCAATGCTTGCATAGACGTCGATCACGAACAGCTCGCGGATGAAATTGACGTCTCCTACCCGGAACGACTTCGATGCCGTATCGACACCCGCGAGCCGCACGGCCGCGAGGCGTTGTCTGAGCGGCGCGGTCGCCGCCTCGATCGCAGGGTCATAATGCGAATTCGCTTCGCCCGGAACGGCCCAGCGATAAGCGAACATGTAGGCATAGAGCAGATCCGCGGCCGTCGTTCGCGTCCCGTCGTGAAAGGCGGAGCCGAGGACGCGATAGGTCAATTTCAATGGCGCGGATCGCCCCGGCCCGACCGCCTGGAGCCGGCCGGTCCCGGGCTCGGGAATGAGCGCGTCTTCGGGAATGCTCATGGCTTCCGGCACCGCCGCCGTCGGCCGCGCGGGCGCGCGGCGCTCGACGATCGGTTGGGCGAGAATCGAGAGACTCACGACGGTGTAGGTGACCATCAGCGCGGTCAGCGGCAGCTGCGAACGCAACGCCGCGCGTCGCAGGTGGAGAATCCGGTGCGCCCTGACGTCGGCGAGATAGGTGGCGGCGATGTGGCCGAGGACGATCGAGCTCACTGCGGCATACCAGGCGAACCGCGCGCCGACCACGCCGATGTCGACGCGATATCCGGCGGTCCCGAAGAGATTCCAACCGTATCCGAAAGGATCGGACGCGAGCGGCACTATGTACTGTCCCTGGGTGAGCAGATACGCAAGGTAATGCGCCAAGTGATAGGCAATGGCGATCGGGACCAAGGTGAAGGCGAAGCCCTGTGCCATTTCCAGCGGCGAACGGCTTGGCGCCAGCATGCTCATGACGGCGCTCACGGCGAGATAGGCGCCGAGAAACACTCCCCAGAACGCCACGAGCCCGATCGTCCTGGCGATGAGCGAGTTCAGCTCGCCGGGGCCCGGCAGCAGGGAAACCACCTCACGCTCGAGTTCGGCCCATTCCGGCGTGGTCAGCAGCCCGTCGTAGAGAACCGTCGACAGCACGAGCAGGACGAAGGCGACCATCGCGGGAGATGCCCGCTCGTCGACCAGCAGACCGGCGCCGAAGGGCCGCAGCGCCAATCCGCGTCCGCCGGAAAGGTCCCGGACGCTCGGTTCGGTCGGGGCGAAGCGGGCAAATACGCCGAAGAAAATGCTGAACACCTCGCCGCGCTTGATCCAGGTCTCCACACCGAACACGGCCATGCCGGCCCAAGTGAGCAGCGAATAAAGCACGGCAAGCCAAGCGATGTTGGCGGGCACGGCGGGGCTCGGAAACACGAGTTCGGTCCAGGAAAGGACGAGCAGCAACGCGACGGCGGGCCAGACTCCAAGCGCCTCGGGATAAGGCCGGCGCAAGACGAGATCGCGGCCGGCGACGGTTCGGTAGAGTCGGTCGATCGCTTCGAAAATGGTTTGCCATGGATTGACCAACGCCCAGAGATCCCCGACGAAGGCGGAGAAAACCGCGAGCCCGACCCACCAGATGATCCACACCAGCGTCGGTGCGATGTTCTGATAGGGATCCTGGCTTCCGCAGAACCCGGCGATAACGGTCAGGACGAAGAGGCCGACGGAGACGAGTTTGAGAAAACCCAAGACAACCGGATGCGCGACAAGTCGGCCCAGCGGGTGTGCCGAGAGATCGATGCGCGGATAGCCCCGCGCGCCGGGTGCAGGGCGCACCAGCAGGCCGACGATGACGAAGGACGCGGCGACGGCGGCCGCTGCGCCCAATAGATAGAGCGATAGCGGCAAGGGCAGGTCATAACGCTGGCCGAAGCCATGGGCGTAGGCCGGCGCCCCGAACGCGCAAGCTCCGGCGATGATGACGCCGAGTGCGACCCGACTATCGCGGATAAACTTCAACATCGATCAGCGGCGCTTCCTGATGCGCGTGATTTTCCGCGCGCTCTCCTTGCGCATGGACATGGAGCGGAAATCGCCCCGTCGCATAGGCCGTGAATGTGAGCTCCGTGACTGCGCCAGGCGCGATCGGCTTTTCGATGTCATAACCGTGAAGATGCAGGACCACCGCCTGATCCGTCGTCCAGCGCAACGTCACGACATCGCCCTCCTTGACGCGAATGAGCCGCATGTCGTCGGGAACGCGGCCATGCTGGATCTTGAGGTCGAAGACGAGCTCCGCGGCCATCGCAAGGAAAGCGCTTGCCGCGACCGGCAAGAACGCCGCGACCGATCCGGCAAGCATCAGCACGGCGCGCGACACGGGATCAACTCCTCGCTCTTCATCGAAGGGCATTCGATTGGACGTCGGAGATACGATTGATCATCCAGCCGGAATCGTAGGGCGCGTAGAGCAGGGCCGGGTCGCCGACCGCCGACCACAGCAGTCGCCCAAATCCATCGCCGAATCCGGCAACGGGGTTCCAGGCGGCGTCCGGCGTCGAGTCGATCCCCAACGTAAGCCAGCCGTTCCAGGGAAAGTTCTTGAGCTTCGCCGTGCGAATGAACATCGGCGAATTGAGACCCTCGATCGAATCGAATCCGACGTTCTCGATCCCGTCGGTGAATTCGGCGCTGAAATACTCCCGCTTGACGGTGTAGCCGACCACGAGCTTGCGACAATTTTCGGTGAGCGCCGTCACCAGCTCGCGCTGCAGATTTTCCGCCTCGACCCCATCGCGGTAATCGCTCGCCTCAAGGCGCTCGAGCGCCGCATCGGCGCGCCGCTTGCTCTCGCCATCCTCGATCGCATCGGCGAGGATGCGCGCGGCGTGAAACCAGCCGCTCTTGACCCAGGGAGGTCCGAGCCAGCCATTGACCGAGGTCGTCGCGGAGGCCATGAGCTCCGCCGCGTCGACCTCCTCGATCGCGACATCCCATTCCGCCCCCGCCGCCTTCCACTCGGGGCGAACGAGACTCGCCAGCGTCCCACCGGCCTTGACCCGGAGATTCACGATCGTCGGGGCCGAGCTTTCGGCCGAGGCTTGGAGAAATCGCGCCTTCGCGGCCTCGGCGAGATCGACGTGGTATATGTAATCGCCGTGAAAAGGCGTGACCGGATAGGGATGAAACACGATGGAGTCTTTTCCGGCGAAGTCGCGTATGAGAGTCGCGACGGCGGCGCAGGCGGCCGCCTCGCTCTTTGCGAAGGGCGAGGCCGGATTGATCCAGACGGTCACGAAACTGCCGAGCGACTCAACGGCTCGGATCGAAGTCGGCAGGTCGCCCGAGAAGTGCGGCGCGCGCGCGATATAGGCCTGAATCTTGTTTTCCCGCAGCAGCCCGGCCGCGCGCTCGGGCGCGACCGTCTCGATGGCGATCTCGTGCGGGTAGTAGGACGGGTAGACCGGCAGCTCGTGGCCGCCTCTCGCCGCGGTTGCGATCGTCCCCGCCGCCACGAGGGCAAGGAGCACGCTCAGAGGCTTCATCCGGGGACGCATCGAACCATGAGACACACACATCAGCCGCGCAGCGTGCGCATGACCTCCTCGTCGCCGAGCGCCTGCTGCGGCGTGCCGTGGAAGACGATCTCGCCGCGATCGAGCACGTAAACCCGGTCGGCCATCGCCGCGGCGCTCATGAGGTTGGATTCGGCGATGAGCAGCGCGATGCCCATGCCCTTGATCGTCATGACCGCGTCGCGGAAGCGTTTCACGACCGCGGGCGCCAGCCCTTCGAACGCCTCGTCGAGGATCAGCAGATGGGGCGCGAGCGCCATGGCCCTGGCGATCGCCACCATTTTCTTCTGGCCGCCGCTCAAGTTCAGCCCCTGTCTGTCCACGAGCTGTCGGACCTCGGGAAACACCGCGAAGACCCGCGCCTCGGTGTCGCCGCCCGTTGCTGCCGCGCGCTCCGTCTTGGCCGAGAGCCAGCGGCTGATCATGAGGTTTTCGGCGACCGTGAGCTCCGGAAAGATGCCGGAGTTCTCCGGCGCGTAGCCGATGCCACGCTTGGCCCGCCGATGCGGCGGCAGAGACGTGATCTCCTCGCCGCGAAAGCGGATGCGGCCGGAATGGACGGGAAGCAGCCCGATGATGCTCTCGATGATGGTCGTGCGTCCGGCGCCGTTGCGCCCGACGAGGGCGACGACCTCGTCATTATCGACGCCGATCGACACGCCGCGCAGGATGTGGGCGGGTCCGCGGTAGGTGTTGATGTCGTCGACCTCGAGGAGCACCGGTTCCCCCGCCTCAGCTCGTCAATGGCGCGCCGAGCAGAATGCTCGCAACGTCCTTGTTCGCGCGGATCTCGTCGGGCGTGCCGTCGGCAAGGAACGTACCCTCGTGCATCATCACGATCCGGTCCGAGTAGCGAAACACCACGTCCATGTCGTGCTCGATGACAACGGCGGTCACCATCCCTCGCCGGACGACCGACGAGACCGTATCCATGATTTGCGCCTTCTCGTGGGTGCTCACGCCGCTCGTCGGTTCGTCGAGGAACAGCAGCCTGGGGCGGAGCGCATAGGCGACGGCAACGTCGAGCAGCTTGCGCTCGCCCTGCGCGAGGCCTCCCGCCGGAACCCCGGTCTTGCCCGTCAGCCCGAACTGGCCCAGCACTTCGAGCGCTTCCCGCCGCACCTCCCGGTCGCGCTCGGCCAAGCTGGCCATCTTCACGGCCTTGCCCTCGCGCGAGAAGATCGACAGCGCGACATTGTCGAACACGGAAAGCCCATCGAACAGGTTGACGATCTGGAAGCTTCGAGCGATTCCCGCCTTGATGCGCTCGGTCACCGTCGTGAAGGTGATGTCGCGGTCCTCGAGCAGAATCTGTCCGCTGTCCGGCTGCAGATGCGCGCTGATCAGATTGACAAGCGTCGTCTTGCCGGCGCCATTCGAGCCCACTAGCGACAGGAATTCGCCCTTGTTGACCAAGAAATCAATACCGTCGCAGGCCCGCGTTTCGCCGAACTGCTTCCGCAAATTCACTGTCTTGAGAAGGATCACGTCAGCGCTTCCTCTCGCTCAGTCGCTGCCCCGCCTTCGACAGTGCGCCCACAATGCCCGTCGGCAGCAGCAGCACGAGGGCGACCAGGACCGCGCCGAGCAGGAGCTGCCAGTATTCGGTCGTGGCCACGGCATAGGTCCGCAAATACGTGAACACGATCCCGCCGACGATCGGCCCGGTAAAGTTGCGGAAGCCGCCGAGCAGCGTGGTGAACACGATCTCGCCCGAGAACGTCCAGTAAAGAACATCGGGCGTGGTCAACCCGTTGAGCGGCACCCACAGGATGCCGGCGAGCCCGGTAAAGGTGCCCGAGATGAGAAACGAGATCCAGCGAAACCGCCGAATCCTCAGCCCGAGAAAACGCGCGCGGACCTCGTTGTCGCGAATGGCCTGAAGCGCCTTCCCGAACGGCGAGTGGACGATCACCCACATGAAGATGATGGCCACGACGAAGATGGCCAGCACGTAGTAATAATACGACGTGATGAATTGCTGGAACCCGTGGGCACCCGAGAAGCTGAGCAATCCCAGCACCAAGGTCGGCCGCGGGATCCGCAGACCGTCGCTCCCTCCCGTTACCCAGTAGAGCTTCAGCGCCAGGCTATAGACGACCTGCGAAAGCGCCAGCGTCAAGATGCCGAAGAAGATGCGGGTGTGCCGGACGCAGATGTAGCCGAACAGCGCCGACATGACCGCAACGACCGGGATTCCGACCAGGAGATAGAACTCCATGGAATGCGGGCCGAGATACTGCACCACGAAAGCGACGGTGTAGGCGCCGATGCCGAAATAAGCGGAATGGCCGAACGACAAGAGACCGGTGTAGCCAAGCAGAAGGTTGAATCCGAGCGCAGCAATTGCCGCGATCAGACCGTAGGTCACAAGCTGGATCTGATAGGTCCCGACGAAGCTCGGCAGCAGGATCGCCACAAGCAGAATCGCCGCCGAGACCGCCGCCGGCCCGAGCAGCGAACGATCCCGACGGGAAATGACGTCCGTCTTCATCAAGCGGTTCCAAAGAGCCCGGTCGGCCGCACCAGCAGCACCAGGGCGGCGATAAGATAGAGCACCGCGAGCTCGAGCTCCGGAAAGAATTGAATCCCCGCGGTCCTGACGAAGCTGACGACGACGGCTCCGACGAGCGCGCCCTTAAGGCTGCCGAGCCCGCCGATGACGACGACGACGAAGGCAATGATCAACGCATCGACGCCCATGCCGAGCACCGCCGCCTGGGTCGGAACCACGATGGCGCCGCCGAGACCTGCCATGAAGCAACCGATCGCGAAGGCCAGCACGTAGACCAGCCCGACGTTGAGACCGAGCGCCGAGGCCATCCGCCGATCCTGGGACGTCGCGCGCAGCAGGACCCCGAACTTGGTGTGATAGATCACCGCCCAAAGGACCACGGCCGCGACGGCGCCGATCGCGATGACCACGAGGTTGTAGGCAGGATAGAACAGACCGCCGATGCGCATGATCGGCAAGGCGTCCATCAGCGTGTCCGCGGAGAGGGGCGTCCCGCCCCAGATCAGGCGCATCATGTCCTCGAGGATCTGGAAGAGCCCGAACGTGACCAGGAGCTGGTATTCCTCGGCGCGGCGGTAGAACGGCCGAAGCAGCAGCGGTTCGATCACGATCCCGATGAGCGCCACCGACAGAGCTCCCACGGGCACCAGCAGGAACAGCCACCCGAGCGGCACGCCGAGCGCGATGCCTCGCCCGACCAGCCACGCGGTGACGTAGGCGCCGACGGCATAGAGGCTGCCATGGGCGAGATTGACGATCCGCATCACGCCGAAGATCAGACTCAGCCCCGCGGCGATGAGGAAGAGCACCGAGCAGTAGAGCAGCGAATTCAGGATTTGAATGGTCAGGATCGCCACCGCTTCCCCCATCGGGCACTTTTGGCCGCGCGTGTCCTCGCGGTCTCCCCGGCTTGAACCGCCATTGGCCCGGATATCCGGGTCACGCCGGCGCGATTACGCGAGCCGCTTATTGGCACGAATTCGTAGCACGGATCGCCGACAATTGGCGCTGGAGAAAACCAGCCGCGCCCGGACTTGCATGGGCGCGGCTGTATCTCCAGCGGCAGCGCCGGCCGAGGTCGATTCAGCTGACGGCCTTGGGCCAGGTGGTCTTGATCCAGTTCGCCGCGGCGGTCGATTCGTTGTGGCTCGTGCCAGGCTTCGGCCAGCCGAGCGGAGCGGTGATGTTCCGGATGGGAATGGTGATGATGCGGTCGGGATCCCAGCTCGCGAACTCGTATTGCGGAAGGTTCTTGCTGAACCCGGTGACCGCGTCCTTGTAGGCCTGGTGGTCGGGCCGCATGTAGAGGTAGCCCGACGGGGTATCCATGCCGAGCCCCTCGAGCTGGCTGATGATCGCCTCGTCCTCGGGCCACCCGCCGGTCAGCTTGTTGGCCCGCTCGATGGCGGACTTCAACAGGTAGAGCGCCACATACGCCCCTTCCGACTGGAAGTTCGGGTATTCTTTCCAGCGCTTGTAGTAGCGCTGGACGAAGCTCTTGTTGAGCGGCCAGCGGTCGCCGCCGGGATAGGTGAAGTAATAGTTGGAGTGCACGCCGGCGAGCACGCCCTCGGGGTGGTCCTTGCCGATCGCATGGGGCGCCACGCCGAAGGCGATGGTGCTCGCGACCTTCATTTTGTCGAACAGGCCGTAGCGGAGCGCCTGCTTGTAGAAGGCGACGTAATCGCCACCCCACACCGAGGAGATCAGCAGGTCGGGCTGCGCAGAGATGATCTTGGTGATGTGGGCGGTGAAGTCGGTGGTGCCGAGCTTCGGCCAGCTTTCCGAGACGATCTCGGTCCCGGGCACCAGCCGTTCGAGCGCGAGGGTGAAGTGCTCCGACGCATTGCGCCCGTAACTGTAGTCCGGATGGATATGGGCGATCTTGCGGACATGCGGCCAGGTCTGCGCCACGCCGATCGCGGCGGTGATGCCGTCCGCCGACTGAATGTTGGTGATGCGGAACACGTATTTCGGATTGGGATCGGCCTTGTCGAACAAGAAATCGGTGCACCCGTCCGTGAAGATGGTGAGCACGCCGAGCTCCTCGGCGGCGGGACCGAGCGCCGGGCTGTTGCCGCTCGATATGACGCCGGTGAACAGGTCGATCTTGGCGTCGAGTTTCATCCGACGCAGCTCCTTGACGTTGGCGTCGGTCCCGGCCGCTTCATCGGCGGTGATGGTCTCGATCTTGCGTTTGCCGAGGAGCCCGCCTTGGGCGTTGATCTCCTCGGCTGCCATGGTGTGGCCCTTGAGCGACGGCTCACCGAGCACCGCGGCGGCGCTGGTGAGGAAGGTCATGTGGCCGACCTTGAAGGGCGTGTCCGGGATGCTGCCCTTGGCACCCTCGGCTGCTTGGAGCAGGTGCGGACCCGCAACCATGCCGGCGCCCACAAGGCCGGCTCCGCCGACACTGACGCCGAGGGCATTGAGAAAGTCGCGACGGTTTACGCTGGGTTTATTCTTCATGCATTCCTCCCGATTGGATAGCAGACCGTCTCCCGGGCGGTCCACTCAATGCTTCAATACTAGCACGTAACATGCGTTCAATCAGGCTATCGTTTGCTTGTGGATGGGGTATCTCCTCAACAAAAAAGTGTGAGAGAGCATCGCTGACCTCGGCGACGCGAGCGTGCCCCGCATTAGACGTTTCCCCTCGAGCTTGGCACCGGGACCCGTGGAACAAGGGCAAGCTGATCGGTCCGAAGCCGCCGCTCTGCCCGAAGCACGTCTGGTCGATCCGCTCCAAATTGCACGCCGAGGGACGAAAGCGCGACCTTGCCATGTTCAATCTCGCGATCGACAGCAAGCTCGGAGGTTGCGATATCGTCCGCCTCATGGTCCAGGATATTGCGCCTCAGGGGCGTCGCCGCCCCGTGCGACAGTACGTCAGAAGAAGACTGGCAGGCCTGTCCGCTTCGAGATGACGGAGCAAACCCGAGAGGCGGTCGACGACTATCTCAGAGCTGCAGGGAAGAAGGCCAGCGAGTTCCTCTTTGCGGGTCGCGGCGGCAGCGGCCGATGCACGACCACGCGGCAATATGCTCGGCTTGTCTCCGAGTGGATCAACGGCATCGGGCTGAACCCGAGCTCGTATGGAACGCATTCGTTGCGCCGGACCAAGGCGACACTCATTTACCGCCGCACCGGCAACCTGCGTGCAGTACAGTTGCTGCTGGGGCACATCAAGATCGGGAGCACAGTTCGCTATCTCGGAATTGACGTTGATGACGCCCTCACCATAGCGGAGCAGGTTGACGTCTGATGCGCAGGGTGAAGCGGGACTGGGCCTTTGCCTCCGATCGCAGCGACTAAATGAGCGCCACTACCTTGCATTTGGCATCACTGTCGCCAGCGATGTAGCGCTGCGTGGTGGCGAGACTCGCATGGCCCGCGAGTTCTTGCACGTCGCGCAAGCTACCGCCGGCCTCAATGATCTTCCTTGCCGCTCGAGTGATGAACGTCCGCCGGCCGCTGTGCGAGCTCGCGCCAGCGAAGCCAAGCTTGTTGTACAGCCGGGCGAACCAAACCTGCACCGATGCGGCGCTAAAGCCCTCGCCGCGCTCGCTGTGGATGATGCGTTTGCACGGTTCGACCCTGCCTCCTCGAGCCGACTTGAGGTTAACCAGTGCCTCGCGCAGCACCGTGTTGAGCGGGATGGTCCGGCCGCCGCGTTTGCCCTTGCTGGCGCTGTTCGTCAAATAAATGGCGTCCCCGATCGCGCCTTCCGCGTCGGTCACCATCGCCCAGGTGAGCGATGCGATTTCCTTGGCGCGCAGACCGGCTTTGACGCTCAGCAGAACCATGACGATGTCGCGCTCGGGGTAGCGCAAGTGCTCGACTTTCGCCGAGCGCCGCGCGGACCTGCGCTTCCGACAGGATCTTTGCCTGCTTGCCCTGGCCGCTCATCTGGCGGGCTCTGACTGATAAGCAAATCGGTACCGGCGCGGCGTCCCCATCAGTTCGACGGACGACCGGGCACGATCGGCAATTTGGACCGCGGAAAACGTGGACTGGCAGGATAATGCGTCTTTTCCCATCGGTTGCTTGTCCGGCGCGCCAGTGCAGCGGGGTGGGCTCACGGGGCGCCTCCGGCTCTTGCCGTGCCGGCGACGAGGCGCTCGCAGTCGGAGATAACGTCGCGCAGCCGGTCGCCTTCCGGCAGATGCGAGCCCGTCGTCGCGGCCGCGCGCCGCATGGACGATCTGCAGCTTGCCGAGCGCGCCAGCGAGGATCCTGGCTGGAGTGGCGAAGATGGCAGAGGAGACGGCTCGCCGTCTGTGATGGAAGCAAACGGTTCGGCTGCGGTCGTCCATGGTTGCGTTGCTCACAGACTTGGTCTAACCTTGAGCCATAAAATAAATCTCCCGTCGCGCGACGTCAATGAAAAAGCCTAATGTTGTGCTGCAAAATATCGAGCCGGAGCAATGCCGCGCCGCCCGCGCGCTTCTGGGATGGTCGCAGGCTGATCTCGCGGCGCGCGCCGCGGTGGCGAAACAGACATTGGTGGACTTCGAGCGAGGAGCACGGACGCCCTATGACCGAACCCTCGCTGATATCCGGGCCGCTCTAGAAACTGCGGGCGTTGAGTTCATCGCTGAGAATGGGGGCGGTCCTGGGGTACGGCTGGCGAAGCGGAGGCGGAAGCGGTGAATTCCGGCCGGTGACTGGAAGCGGATAGCATTCCAGATCGCCAGCCTCTGCCTCTCGCCCGGGATGCCGTACGCACAGCGGCCCAATTGCGCCTGGCAGTAGCGACTCTGTCGCGCGCCCATGACGATGGGGGATGCAGGACGGAGGTGGGACATGCGATGGAGAGGCATTACGGTGGCGGTCATCGTCATCGTGGCCTGCCTGATCGCGCTGGGACTCGCGAGCGACTTCCTGGTCGATTGGCTATGGTTTTCGGCCGTCGGATATTTCGATGTCTTCTGGACCATTCTCGGCGCCAAAGCTGTCCTCTTCGTCGCCGTTTTCGCGGTCTCGACCGTCGCGCTGTGGGTGAACGGAGCGCTGGCGTCGCGCTTCGCCCGGCGGCTGTGGCCTTGGCTTCCGGCAGCCGTTGGCGGGAGATCCGCGAGTGGCCGGACGTTGCCCGAGACGTTGTCTGAGCTGTTCGGACCCGCGTACTCGCGTCTTCCATGGCGTTTCGTGGTCGCGGGCGTCGCTGTCATCCTCGGGACTCTGATTGCCGCGGTTGAGGCCGGCAACTGGGACGTGGCACTCCGATTCGTCTATCAAGCGCCGTACGGACTGAGTGACCCCCTCTACGGTAAGGACATCGGCTTCTATCTCTTCTCGCTCCCCGCCTACGTCGCGCTCAAGAACTGGGCACTGACGACGCTCGTCCTGAGCGCCTTCGTCGCCGGCGCGGTCTATTGGGCGCACGGCGACATCATGCTCGAGGGGGGACGCCGATGGATGTCGTCGGCAGCCGTCACGCACGGCTCCGCTCTGTTGGGTCTCTTCTTTGCGGTGAAGGCCTGGTCCTATGGTCTCGACCGCTTCCTGCTGCTCTACGGCGACAACGGCGTGGTCGTGGGGGCGGGCTACACCGACGTCAATATCGAGTTGCCCGTCCTCTGGGCGCTGATGGCGCTCGCGTCCATTGCCGCTCTCATTTCATGGGCCAATTTGTGGGTGCGTAGGTGGAGGCTTCCGGCGGTCGGGGCGGCGCTTGTCTTCGGCGGCTCGTTCGTCCTGGCGCTTCTCGTCCCCGCGCTGTTCCAGCGCGTCTACGTAAAGCCGAGCGAGTTGCAGTTGGAAGCGCCCTACATTCAGCGGAACATCGCCCTCACCCAGGAGGCCTACAACCTCCGGCAGATCACGGTCAAACCCTTTCCGGCGGAACAGGGGCTCACGTTCCAGTCGCTGCAAGCCAACCGCGCCACCATCGACAACATTCGGCTGTGGGACTGGCAGCCGTTGATGGACACCTACGCTCAACTGCAGGAGATCCGGACTTACTACAAGTTCCATGACGTGGACGTCGACCGCTACGAGCTCGGCGGCTCGTATCAGCAGGTGATGCTGTCGGCCCGCGAGCTCGAGCCTGCGCTCCTTCCGCCCAACGCCCAGACCTGGGTCAACCTCCATGTGCTTTTCACTCACGGCAATGGGGTGGTCATGTCCCCGGTGACTCGCAAGTCCGCCGAAGGGCTACCGATCTTCTACCTTCAGGACATCCCTCCCGTCGCGTCCGGCGGCCCCGCGGTCCGCGAGCCGCGCATCTATTTCGGGGAAAGGACCGACTCGTACGTCATCGTCAAGGGGAGCACCCCGGAGTTCGACTATCCCAAGGGGAAGGACAACGTCTACGCGGCCTACGACGGCCTAGGCGGGGTCTCCGTCGGCGGCGCCGCTCGAAAGAGTCTCTTCGCCTGGTATTTCGACGACCCGAACATCCTGCTCAGCAGCTACATCACCGGCGGGAGTCGGATCCTGTTCCGCCGCAACATCCGAGATCGGGTGAGGACGATCGCCCCATTCCTCCGCCTGGACCATGACCCCTATGTCGTGATCAGCGACGGGCGGCTCTTCTGGATGCAGGACGCCTACACCACGAGCCGCTGGTTCCCCTACGCCCAGCCCCTTCCCGACGGGGGGACCAACTATATCCGCAACTCGGTCAAAGTCGTCATCGACGCCTATAACGGCAATGTGGACTTTTACGTGGCCGACCCCTCGGACCCGCTCGTCGCGACCTACCGCCGTATCTTCCCCGGGCTGTTCAAGCCGTTGGAGGCCATGCCGCCGGATTTGCAGAAGCACATCCGGTACCCGGAGGATCTCTTCCTCACCCAAGCCCAACTGTACCGGGCCTACCACATGGACACCCCGGAAGTCTTCTACAACCGGGAGGACCTATGGCAATTCCCTCGCGAGCCGACCGGCATCGACGGCGTCAGGGGCGGCGACGGCACCAAGATGGCCCCCTACTACATCAACATGCGCCTGCCCGGAGAGGCGCGCGCCGAGTTCTTTCTCATGCTCCCCATGGTGCCGAGCCAGCGCGAGAACATGATCGCGTGGTTGGCGGCCCGCTGCGACCAGCCCGGCTACGGCAAGCTCATCGCCTACGAGTTTCCCAAGGACAAGCTCGTTTTCGGGCCCTTTCAGATCGAGGCGCGCATCAACCAGAACACCGATATCTCCCAGCAGATCTCCCTCTGGAACCAGATGGGCTCGAGGGTCATCCGCGGGAATCTTCTCGTCGTCCCGATCGAGAATTCCATCTTGTACGTGACGCCCTTGTACCTCCGCGCCGAGACGGGACAACTCCCGGAACTCAAGCGAGTGATCGCTGCCTATGGCGACCATGTGGTCATGGAGGAAACACTCGCCGGAGCGCTGGCCGCCCTCTTCAAGGACTCTGCTCCGGTCTCGCTGCACCCGTCGCCACCGGCCGGAACCGCCGCCGGAGGGCCTTCGGACGCTCGAGCGCGCGAGGCCCTCAGCCACTATGACCGCGCGATCGAACGGTTGAGGGCCGGGGACTGGAGCGGCTTTGGCGCGGAACTGGACGCGCTGCGACCGCTCCTCGAGGAGTTGAGTCAACACCCCAGCGGCCGTTAGACAGACTCACTATGAAAACGGAAAGCAACGGTTAAGCGGCGCGTCGACGCGCACTGATTGGGAATGAAGAATTCGCTTAGCAGTCGCAACGTCCTGTCTTGGTGGCCGGACCAACCCGCAAGTCGTCCGCGACAGGGTTAACATAACTCTTCGGCGCCTCCATCAACCGCGAAGCGGACTGACAAAAGACCCACCGCGCCAGTGACTGGAACTGGACGGCGCACCAACACAGGAGCTATCCACGCGCGCCGCCATCGGCCAGGCAGCCGGCCAGCCGATCGTACCAGCGCGTTTGATCAGCGGGCGTGACGTGAGCGTTGGCGCCACTCGGATTGGGAACGACGAAGAGCCGCGTGCGCGCGATGCGCAGCATTTGCAGCCCCAAACCTGGATCGAACTTGGTGGAGGTCATGGCGCGATGAACGCGCCGATACCCTGTGATCCCGTGGAAACAGGCGATGCGCGGGCGATGACGCTCGAGCTTCGCGGTAAGCAGCGCTATCCCAGAGGCAAACTCGGCAGGCGCGAGATCGGCGGCCTTCACAGTGGCGCGCTTGACCAAGTCGGTAAAGCCGAACCCATGGTCGAGCAGCGCGCGGTCGTGCTCCGGTTTCAGCTGCGCAACCCCCATTGCCTGCTTCGCCGCACGGCTCAGCTTCGAGCGAGAGAAGCATGGCCAAAACCGGTTGGTGGGCCGTGCAAAGTAATGTCCGTGCGACGCAGAGAAGATCGACGGATTTATGCCGATGAAGACCACATCGAGCTCGTCGCGCAGCAAGTCTGGCAGAGTGAGCTGTCCATTCTCGGAATCCAACTCCGGTGCCCTCACACGGTCGTCCAAACGTGCAGTCGCAGGAGTATTGCAAACGATGGATCAAAGGTGAAGGAGGGCTATACGAGTCGGTGTGGGACCTTTGCGACTGAGTCCTCAATCGCCCAGGGCTCCGAGGGCCATCACCCCGACGAACAGGACCACGTACACGCCGATGCCGACCACCATTCGGAACGGGCCGATCGGCCGCTGCGTGATGACGTGCCCCGGCCTCTCGTCCCAAGAGTTTCTACGGCCGGACTTGGCGACGCTGTAGCTCTTGATCGCGAAGAAAGAGGGAGATGAACGGGACGGCGAGCCTCCATCCACCCGTCAGGCGGACCAAGGGATGCCGGAGCCACTTTTGGCTCCGACGGGGCCAGATCTGGTGGTGCTGAGCCCAGCGTCGGCTCCCTCGAACCTCGGAGGAGACGAACGGAACGCGTGAGATCGAATTCGGTTCACCAGCCTCGCGCGCGTCCGACGTAGCCCCACCAGCGCGGCCTGAAGCTGGCTCCGAACATGCCGGCGTGATCGGGGGCCAATTGTTGTCTTGGGCGGCAGCCTCGGCGAACCATGCCTCCCATCGACCGGAGCCATGCTGCTTCATCCGCCACCAGCCTTCCCCGTCGCAACGGCTCAAATCATTCTTCGTTCGCAGCTGGCAGACGGACAGATCGCGCTCTGGGCAATGTCGGACACGATGATGCGGCCGGCCTGCTTCAAGGCTGCGCCGCATGTTGAGTCATCGCTGCCGCGAACGACCGCGAAGAATACCAGAAACGGCGCGACAAAGCCGCGGCTGGCGAGCGAGGCTACCGTCATCACCTACCACCCGCTTGCGCGCGCCGGGCTGTGCGGCGGAGCCAGTCTCCGCCATCATTTTGCGAGAGCGCGATCGAGCGACTTGTGTCGCCCCCGCCTAAGGTTCTCGCATATCCCGAGCGATGGTTGGTCCTCACGATGGCCCTCAAGCGCCGCGCACGAGCAGGGCGACGCGGCCGATCGCCTGGCGCTCGGCGACGAGCCGCATCGCCTCGGCCCAGCGCGCGAGCGGCAGCGCGTGCGAGATGTGCGGGCGGAGATGGCCGGCGGCGGTGAGGCCGGTCAGCGCGGCGCTGAGCCGGGCACGCAGCGCCGGGTCGCGGCGGCCGGCTTCGCCGGCGCGGACGCCGATCACGCTGGCGCCCTTGAGGAGCACGAGGTTGGTCCGGGCCATGCCGATGCCGCCGGTGAAGCCGATCACCAACATTCGCGCGCCCCAGGCGATCGAGCGCAGGCTTTCCTCGAAGACGGCGCCGCCGACGGGATCGAAGACGATGTCGGCGCCGGCGCCGGCGGTGATGCGCTTGACCGCGTCGCGCAAAGGCTCGCGGCCGTAGAGGATGAGGTGGTCGGCGCCGCGGGCGCGCGCGACCGCGAGCTTGGCCTCGCGCGAGGCGGCGGCGATGACGGTGGCGCCGAGCAGCTTGCCGATCTCGACGGCGGCGAGGCCGACGCCGCCGCCGGCGCCATGCACCAGCAGCGTCTCCCCGGCCTGCAGCCGGGCGCGGTCGACCAGCGCGTGATGGGCGGTGCCGTAGGCGGTGCGGAACGTGGCGCCCTCGGCAAAGCTGAAGCCGGCCGGCAGCGGCATCGCCTGCTCGGGCGCGACCACGACCTCCTCGGCATAGCCGCCCTGGCGCAGCGCCACCATCACCTTGTCGCCGGGGGCGAACGCGCCGTCGGCGCCGTCGCCGACCTCGCTGACCGTGCCCGCCGCCTCGAGGCCGGGAATGAAGGGCAGCGCCGGCTTGTGCTGGTAGAGGCCGGCGACCATCAGCAGATCCGGGAAGTTGATGCCGGCGGCGTGGATGGCGATGCGAAGCTGCCCCGGGCCCAGCGGCGCGGGCGCGACCTCCTCGAGCGCGAGGTCCTCGGGCGCGCCGAGCTTTCGGCACAGGACAGCCTGGGGCATGCTCAACCTCCCGACCGCGGGTCGCTCTTGATTCAGCGGCGCACCAGCCGCCGCACGGGCGCGTAGACAAAGGGCAGCACCGCCGCGGGCACCAGCAGCGGATAGGCGAGGAAGGCGTGGCCGAGCGCGCCCAGAACGGCGCCGAGCGCATAGCTCAGCCACACCAGCGCGAAGATGGCGACGCCGTCCGACGCCACCGCCGATGGCGCGCGGCGCGTCCACAGCCAGGCGACCAGCCCCTCGCCGAGCTTCTGCAAATTGCCGGTGATGAAGACGGTGTTGAGGCTGACGCCGCCGAACCTTGTGGCGGCCGCGTTCTGCATGCCCATGGCGAGCGCCAGCAGCGGCGCCGCCCAGGACCTGTCGACAAAACTGCAGACGACGTGCAGCACGGCGGTGAGCGTCAGCGCCACCCATGGCGCGGCGCCGAGCTGCAGCAGGGCGCGCGACAGCAGCACGCCCCCCAGGAACGCGGCGATGATCGTGCCATAGAACGCGGCGCGGAGGAGATGCGCGCTCGCCAGCCCGATGCCGAGCAGGATGGTATTGCCGGTCATGAGGCCGGCAAAGGCGTCGAAGCGCAGGAAGCCGATCGTGTCGGCATATCCCGCGATGACCGCAAGCACGCAGGCCTGTGGCACTCGGGTCGCTCCCCTCTGGCCGGTCCATGATAGCAGGCGATTCGGCCGTTTTGATGCCGGGAGCGGCGGCCGATCCGACGCCGGTTCTCCTTGCCGCCGGCGGGCGGACGGCGTCGCGCTATCGCCGGCTCCCGTCGCGTCCCGTCGGGGCTGTCCCGCCGCGGAACTTAGCGGAGCGCTGATTTGTTGCTGCGAGTAGCAATCAATATCGCGAGGAGGATCACGCCATGCTCAATCGTGCGATGACGGCGGCTGCCGTGCTGCTGCTGCTCGGCGCTTGCGCCAGCCACCGGGCCGCGACCACGCCCGGCTCCGGCGCCGCGACCTCGAGCAATGCCGTGGCGGGCTCGGGATCGTCGAGCGCGGGCATCTCCGAGTCGCAAGCGAAGAAGATGCTCGAGCAGGACGGCTATGCTGGCGTCAAGAACCTGCGCCAGACCGGCGATGGCGGCTGGACCGGAAACGCGACGGCCAACGGCCAGCCGGTCACGGTGACGATCACGTCAACGGGCGGCGTGCAGGCGCAGTAGCCGCATCGCAAAACCGCGCTGCGACGGGCAGAGGCGCGCCGGGCGACCGGGGCGCCTCGGCCATTTTTGCGCCGGCCGCGGTTGGCGCACCGCAGCCGCAAAAGCCCTATTCGCCCCAATGATGTGTGCTAACCTGTGGCCGCCCCGATCGCGAAAATGCGGCCGTGGCAGGGCGGCGCGGGCTGGGACCGCGACGTCCGGAAATACAGCGTTCGCGTGGCACCGCGGCGTGAGTTCCGGTGAGCGGAGCCCGCAGCGGCGACAACCCGGACCGGCGAGAGGGAGGACGTGTCGGCAATGCGTCGGCCATTTCATGCGTGCGTTACGGTGGGTTGCCTGGCGGGCGCCGTGCTCTTCGTCGCTGCTGCCCAGGCGGCGGAGCCGAAGCATGGCGGCATATTGAAGCTCTATCATCGCGAGAGCCCGGGCAGCGCCTCGATCCATGAGGAGGCGACCTATTCGACCAACGTGCCGTTCATGCCGGTCTTCAACAATCTCGTGATCTATGACCAGCACGTGGCGCAGAACAGCCTGCAATCGATCGTGCCGGAGCTGGCGGCGAGCTGGGCGTGGGGCAAGGACAACACCGAGCTCACTTTCAGGCTGCGCCAGGGCGTCAAATGGCATGACGGCAATCCCTTCACCAGCAAGGACGTGAAATGCACCATCGACATGCTGATGGGCAAGTCGAGCGCCAAGTTCCGCAAGAACCCGCGCGAGAACTGGTATCAGAACGTAGCGGAAATCACCACCAACGGCGATTACGAGGCGGTCTTTCACCTCAAGCGGCCGCAGCCGGCGTTGCTGGCACTGCTCGCGTCGGGCTATTCGCCGATCTATCCCTGCCATGTCTCGCCGGCGGATATGCGCCAGCACCCGATCGGCACCGGGCCGTTCAAATTCGTCGAGTGGAAGCAGAATGAATCGATCAAGCTGACGCGCAACCCGGACTACTGGAAGAGGGGCCGGCCCTATCTCGACGGCATCGAGTTCACCATCATCTCCAACCGCTCGACGGCGATGCTCGCTTTCATCGCCGGACGCCTCGACATGACCTTCCCGACGGAGGTGTCGATCCCGCTGCTCAAGGACGTGGCCGCGCAGGCGCCGCAGGCAGTCTGCAAGCTGGCGCCGCTCAATGTCAGCACCAACATCATCCTCAACCGCGACACGCCGCCCTTCAACAACCCCGCGATCCGCCGCGCCCTCGCGCTGACGCTCGACCGCAAGGCCTTCGTCGACATCCTGTCCGAGGGCAAGGCCGATATCGGCGCCTCGATGCTGCCGCCGCCCGAGGGGGTGTGGGGCATGCCCAAGAAGATGCTGGAGACGATCACGGGTTACGGCCCCGATGTCGCGAAGAACCGTGCCGAGGCCCGCGCGCTCATGGAGCAGCAGGGCTACGGACCCGATAAGCGGCTCAACATCAAGGTGTCGACGCGCAATCTCGCCGTCTACCGCGACCCCGCCGTGATCCTCATCGACCAGCTCAAGGAGATCTATATCGACGGCGAGCTCGAACCGGTCGAGACCGGCAGCTGGTTCGCCAAGGTCGCGCGCAAGGACTATGTCATCGGCCTCAATCTCACCGGCAACTCGGTCGACGACCCCGACCAGAATTTCTACGAGAACTACGCCTGCGGCTCGGAGCGCAACTACACGCAATACTGCAACAAGGAGCTCGAGGCGCGCTTCGACCAGCAATCGATAGAAACCGACATCGAAAAGCGCAAGAAGCTCGTCTGGGACATCGACAAGCAGCTGCAGGAGGACGTGGCGCGGCCGATCCTCTTCCACGGCCGGCAGGCCACATGCTGGCAGCCCTACGTCAAGGGTGTCACCGTCATGGTGAACAGCTCCTACAACGGCTACCGCTACGAAGATCTGTGGCTCGACAAGTAGCCGAGCGCCGTCGCGACATGCGATCGTAGCTGGGCGAGGAGGCAGGTCTTGGCAGGCTACCTGGCGCGGCGGTTCTTGCTGATGATCCTGACCTTGTTCGGGATCTCCGTGATCATCTTCGTGCTGCTGCGGCTGGTGCCCGGCAACATCGCCGACATCCTCTTCGACTCCGCCGGTATGATCAACCCGGTGGAAAAAAAACAGATCGAGCGCGAACTCGGCCTCGACCGGCCGATCGCGGTGCAATACGCGCATTGGATCGGCGGCCTGCTCGAAGGCGATCTCGGCTATTCCTACAAATCCGAGCGCCCGGCGATCGAGGAGATCGCGCCGCGCATCCCCATCACCGCCAAGCTCGCCGCGCTCGCGCTCGCCTTTTCCGTGCTGCTCGGCGTGCCGCTCGGCGTCGTCAGCGCCGTCCGCCAGAACAGCGCGCTCGATTACGTGCTGCGCGTGATCAGCCTCAGCGGGCTCTCCATGCCCGCCTTCTGGCTCGGGCTCCTCATCCTCATGGCGTTCGTCAGCGCCTTCGGCACCATCCCCATCTATACCGACCCGCCGCAGAGCCCGTGGGACGAGTTGCTGCTGTTGAGCGTTCCCGCCGCGGCCGTCGGCTTCCGCAGCTCGGCCCTGATCATGCGGCTGACGCGCTCGGCGATGCTCGAGGTGCTGCGCCAGGACTACATCCGCACGGCGCGGGCGAAGGGGGCGTCGGAGCGCACCGTCAACTACCATCATGCGCTGCGCAACGCGATCCTGCCGCTGGTCACGGTGATCGGCATCGAGGCGGCGTTCCTCATCGGCGGCCTGATCGTCACCGAGACCGTGTTCAACATTCCCGGCGTGGCACGCTTCCTGGTCGAGGCGATCCGCTGGCGCGACTATCCCATCGTGCAGAACCTCGTCATGTTCATCGCGCTGATCGTGGTGGTCGCCAATTTCATCGTCGACCTGCTCTACGCCGTGCTCGACCCGCGCATCCGCTACGCGCGCTAGCAGGTGGATGACATGCACAGCGTCGATGCCGAATCGGGATGGGCCAAGGCAGGAGCGAGGCTCGATGGCGCCCGGACGCGGCTCCGCTTCTTCGTCACGCGGCACCCGCTGGGCGCGGTGGGCGCGGTGATCATGGCGGTATTCGTGCTCGCGGCAATCTTCGCCGACGGGATCGCCGCCTCCGATCCGCTGACGACCAATGCGTCGGTGTCGCTGGCGCGGCCCTCGGCGCAGCATCTGCTCGGCGCCGATTTCATGGGTCGCGACATCTTCAGCCGCATCGTCCACGGCGCCCGCATCTCGCTCGCGGTCGGCATCGGCTCGACCACGCTGGGCTGCGTGCTCGGCGTCATGCTCGGCCTCGCTTCCGGCTATATCGGCGGCTGGGTCGACCTCCTGAGCCAGCGCCTAGTCGACATCCTGCAGGCGCTGCCGCTGCTGGTGCTGGCCCTGGTCATGGCCGCCTCGCTCGGGCCGTCGCTGCCGAATACCATCATCGCCATCGCCATTCCCCTCATCCCCTATGCCGCGCGGGTGGTCCGCTCCAACACGCTGGCGCTGCGCGAGCAGCCCTTCGTCGAGGCGGCGAAGGCGGTCGGCATGAGCGAGATGCGCATCGCGCTGCGCCATGTCCTGCCCAACACGCTAGC
>Ga0099792_10000046_pt1 | contig 46937 bp, 41 predicted proteins | sample Rivendell_Oct201_8_FD_83780 | JGI IMG/M metagenome (GOLD analysis project Ga0099792, IMG submission 83780) | Vadose zone soil microbial communities from the Eel River Critical Zone Observatory, Northern California, USA -... | ecosystem: Environmental > Terrestrial > Soil > Vadose zone >...
GTCGACCCGAAGTATCGCGCGGCGGCACTTGTGACGCGGTACGTACCGATCTGCACCTGCGTCGTCGTTCCCGGTATGAAGGTCGTGCTCAGGGTCTCGACGTTCGACTGGCCTGGGCTGGGCGCGTGGAACCCGGTGCTGGCGGTGGCGCGCAAGGCCACGGCATCCGTGATCTTGAAGCGCGCCTGAATCTTTCCGAGGGTCGTGGAGCCGAAAGTGGCGTAATCCTCATAGCGTCCCGCGACGCCCAGGGTGATATTGGAGGTCACGTCCGCTTCCAGATCCACATAGCCCGCGTAGCTGCGCTGCGCGGCGTCTACGCCCGTGCTGATGCCGCCAAAGCCATTGGATCCCGCGTTATGCGACAGTGTTTGCGGGTTACCCATCGCGTCGGGATTGTGCGGCGTGCATACGGCTCCGGCGCAGTCATACAGCGGTTGAGAGGTGTAGGGGCCCGGCAGGTAAGAAGCCGGGTCGCCCAGGAACTGTTGATAGGCCTCGTCTCGCCATTCCAGACCCGCCGCCACCGATATCGGGCTGGCAAACGCGTCCACCTTCCAGGGGTAGGTGACGTCGTAATTCAGTACGGCCTCCTGCTGCTGGAACTTGCCGATGTAGAAGTTCTTCGGCGACAGCGGGCCCAGTGACGCATTGATTGAACTGCGCAGCGACATGTCCAGGAAATTCTGGGACAGCGTGCCCGACAGATCGTAGGTCATGCCCCCGCTGCTGGTGCCCTTGTATCCCGCCGTGCCAAAGATCTCCTGCGTCGTGCCATAAAAGCGCGGCGTATAGCCGGACGGGTAGAAAGTGTCCCGGTAATTGAAGATGTTGTTGTCCGCGACAAACCCGCCGGCCGGGCAGGTGGCATTGTTGGCTGGGCAGGGAGTCAGGTAAAAATCCGTGTACACCGGGTTCTGGCCGTAACTCGCACCGCTCGCACCGGTGAAGCTGATCGGCAGGCGAAAATTGAAGCTCTCGTTCATCTCGATATGCGAATAATTGGCGAAAAAATACACCTGATCGCCATTGTCGAGCTTGACGCCGGAATTGATGAAGGCCTTGTACCCCTTGGACGGCGGAGTGCCCCACTCTTGCACGGGGCCGGGGTAATGCGGCAGGCCAGCCGCCAGGGCTGGGTACGCCACGGCGAACTCCAGGGCTGAGGGGCGGGTCGGGTTGCGGACCGTCTGCTCGTTCTTGGAGAATTCCAGGCTCAGGTTGAGAAAGCCCTGATTGCCCAGCGCCAGGCCCAGGTTGCCCGCCACCTGCCCGTCGGCGCCGTCGCGCGAGTAGCCACTGGGGAAGTATTCGCCGTAGCGGGCCATCAGATCCAGGCCCGAACGGTTGTCGCGGAACTGATAGTTGAGGACGCCCGCGATTGCGTCGGACCCGTACTGCGCCGAGGCACCGTCACGCAGAATCTCCAGTGATTTGACGGCAATCGCCGGGATCGAAGACAGGTCCGGGCCCTGCGAGCCGAAGGCCAACTCCGTCTCACCGCCCTGGTAGACCTGCACGAGAGCCGATCGGTTCATGCGTTTGCCATTGAGCATGACCAGCATTTCGTCGCCTGGCAGGCCGCGCAAGGAAGGCGCCCGAACGAAGCTGGACGCATCGGAGATGGAGTTCTGGCCGACTATGAAGGATGGGACCATGCTGGAGAGCGTGTCCTCCAGGTTCGTCGAGGGCTGAATCGCCAGATCAGCGCCGCTGAGCACGTCGATCGGTGCCGACGACTCGGCCACGGTGCGGTCCAGGCGCCGGGTTCCGGTGATGATGATTTCTGACATCTCACTGGTTGGAGCCGCGCTGCTGCCGGTCGTGTCAGCCGGTTTTTGCTGGGCCACGGCCAACTGCATGCCAAGCGTGAGGACCGACGCGGCCCCGAGAATTCGCAAAATTTTCATGGAATATCTCCGCAATGATGAACAATGTTTTTTCTGCGCCGGCGATCAGCGCAGCTGCCGGATCCCCTGTCCCTGGCCACGGCAAAACTCATTCTTAAGGTTCTGGATCATCCGTTGCCAAAAAGCAACAGCGCCTTCTAAACTCCGAGGCGGATTCTAGATCTGCGGCGGCTAACTTACAACGCGCGCCGCCCGAGTGGCGGACGAGGCGCGCCGCTGCAGCGCTGAAGCGTGCGGCCTCAGGCGGGATGCCGGCCGCGCGCCAGGTTGATCAGCAGGTAAACGAGGACACTGCCGCTCAGCACGGCCAGCAGCCCCAGGATCTCCGCGCGCGCGGCGAGCGCAATGAGCATCAGCATGCTGGCAATGCCCACCACTGCCGCCGTACCGAGCCAGCGGAAATTCAACGGTGTGCCCGCTTCGGCAACGCCGCGCCGCGCCAGGCGCCAGGCCGAGGAGCAACCCAGGATGTAGAGCGGTGCCGTCGCCAGGGTCGACAACACGGCAAGCTCGGCAAAGGTGCCCGTCAGCGCCAGCGCCATGGCAATCGCGGCATTGCTGAGTATGGCCACATGCGGTGCATGGCTGCGTGGGTGCACCCGGCCCAGTACCCCCGGCAACAGGCCATCGCGTGCAAAGGCAAACAGAATGCGTGGATTGCCCAGCAGTTCACTGCTCAACAAACCGAACATCGACACCGCCGCGCCCGCCAGCATCAACAGGCGCAGCGCCGGACTGACCCGCGCCATCGCATCGGCCAGCGGCACGGTGGACTGCGCCAGCGCCGGGCCCAGGATTCCCTGCGCGACGATCTGGATCGCAATGTAGAGCAAGGTGACCGCAACCATGGCCAGGGCCAGCGCGCGCGGAATGGTGCGCGCCGGTTGCGCCACCTCGCCGCTCGCGCACAGCGAAATTTCCATGCCCGAGATGGCGAACAGGGCCAGGATCAGCGCGCGCCCCAGCCCCGCCGTATCGGGCTGCACGGTCTGCACGAAATTGCCGTGGTGCATCGCCCCCGCGCCCACGACCACAAAAATCACCAGTGGCGCCAGCTTTGCCACGGTTGCCGCAGTGACCAGGCGCGTCGCGCGCACGACGCCGCCGACGTTGACCAAGGCGATCCCGCCGACGACGCCGACCACGGTCAGCGGGCGCGCGATGGCCCGGAACGAGGGCGGCAACAGGCTGACCACGACTTCGGCCAGGGCCGCAGCGACGCCCCCGCTGGCCAGCACGCTGCCGAACCACGACAAGGTGCCGGCCACGAACCCGGTCAGGGGCCCAAAGGCGGCGGCCACATAGCCATAGGCGCCGCCACTGCTGGGAATGCGGCTGCCCCCTTCGGCGAAGCAGAGGGCCACCGCACCGACCGCCAGCGCGCAGACCAGCAAGGCGAGCGGCGCGTAAGTGCCGACGCTCGCCGCAAGCGCCGCCGGCACCGCAAAGATTCCGGCGCCAACGACGACGCAGATCGTATTCGCCGCCAGGCCCAGGGGCCCGACGGCGCGCACCAGCCCGGCGTCGCGTGGGTTCGATTCCATGGCAGGTCAGGCGGCCGCTTTGCGCTTGGTCGTCTGAGTCGCCGGCGGGCGCGGGAATTCGCGAGCCGCCGTGAACAGCCAGTCGCGGAATTGCGCCACCTTGGGCATCGCCAGATACGGCAGCGGGCAGACGAAATAGTAAGAGGAGCCGTAGGGAATCACTTCCGTGCCGGCGAACTTGAGCGTGCCTTTCTGCAAGGCACGCGCCGCGATCGTCCAGCGGGTCAGCGCGAAGCCGAGCCCCTCCTCGGCCGCCGCCAGGAGTCCGGCCGAATCGTCGATATTCGGGGCCCGTAACCGCCACATGCGCTGCGCGTCCGTCTGTTGCCACACCCGCCAGGGTTCATCGTCGCTGTCGAGCAAGGGCACCTTGTCAAGGTCAGTGCTGCGGCTCAGCAGCCCGTACTGCTTGATGATATCCGCATGGGCCACCGGCACCATCCATTCATCGAGCAGTTTTTCCACATGCAGGTTCGGGTAATCGCCGCGCCCGAAGCGCAGCGCCACGTGGATGGGCGCACGCGCGAAGTCGACGAGTTCGCGGGAGGTATGAAAGCGCAGATGGACATCGGGGCTCTTGCGCCGGAAGGCGCGGATGCGCGGCAACAGCCACATCTGCAGGAAGGAGGCCAGGAGCGAGACCTGCAGGGGCCCGCCGCGCTGATGCTGCCGGATGTGCTGCAGCGCCGCTTCCAGCTGCTCAAGGCCCGAGCGCACGCCCGGGAGCAGTTCCAGGCCTTCATCGGTCACTTCCACCCGCCGTCCATTTCGGCGAAACAGCGGTACCTGCAGGTAATCCTCCAGTGATTTGATCTGCTGGCTCACCGCGGCCGGAGTCACGTTCAGGGCGTCTGCGGCAGCGCTGAAGCTCAGGCGTGTGGCCACCGCCTCGAACACACGCAGTCCGCCCAGCGGGAGTCGGTCGAAGGCCTTGGCCACCTTAAGTTTCCCTTAACCCGCGGTCAGCGATTGCGTTTGTTGCCCGTGCGGTGCGCGGGCATTGTAGCGCCCAACGAAGCAACTCACCCCTTCACAGGAGTACAGCATCATGAACCTCAACACTGTCGTCATCCGGATTGCCCAGGCGGCCCTGGCGGTGACCCTCGTCCTGGCTGAGGGCGTGGTGTTCCGGATCGGCGTGGTCTAGCGCGATCGTGCCTGAGCCCGATCGCTCAAGCCCCCGGATCCGTCTGGCGCTGGCGCCGCGCCGAGGCCGTCTCCTCCCCTGTGACCTCAGTGCGGAGCGCCAGGCGCGGCAGCGAAAACTCGATGCCGCGCTCGTCAAACACGCGTTTCAGGCGCCGGAAATACTCCCGCCGCACGTCCCACTGCTGCAGGGATTGCACCTTGAAGCGGCCACGCAGGAATACGCCTGAATCGCTCAGGCGCTCCACGCCGGCAATTTCGAACTCCTCCATGATGTAGGGCGCGAAGGCCGGATCGGCGCGCAGGTCCGCGGCGGTCGTTCGCATCGCCAGGAGGGCCTGATCGACATCCTCGTGATAGGCGACCCCCACGTCCATGACGGCGTAGGCGTATCCGCGGCTCATGTTCGTCACGGTCGTGATCAGGCCGTTCGGGATGAAATGGACGTTGCCCTCGTAGTCGCGCAATTGAAGGTAGCGCAGCGTGACATCCTCGACGGTGCCGGATTTGTCGGCCACCTGCACGACATCGCCCTTGGCGAGCTGGTTCTCCAGCAGCAGGAAGAAGCCGGTGACGTAATCCCTGACCAGGCTCTGGGCGCCGAAGCCCACGGCCAGGCCGACCACACCGGCCGCGCCCAGTATGGGGGCCAGCGAGACACCCAGCTCGGACAGGATCAGCATGCCGGCGACCAGGGCGACAATCACGGAAGTCAGGTAGCGGAACGCGCGCACCAGCGTCTCGGCGCGCCGCGCATGCTCCGGATCGTGCACGCGCGCGGTATATCGATCGCGAAATCCGCGGATCAGCCGCGTGCCGATGAATCGCGCCGCGATGGCCGCCAACACGATCAGGACGATGCGTACCCAGGTCATCGCAATGCCGGAGAGCGCCGCTGCTTCGTGCAAGGCGCCGGTGGCGGTCAGTCCGGACATCGCGTGCTCCCAGGCCGGTGCCCGGCCGGGGTCCCCGGAACTGCAATATCAATGACCTGTCGAAGCTTCCTCAGATCCATAGGGGAAATCGTGCGCGGCGAGTGCCTTAAGGCCACGGAGCCTAACAAGTCCCGGCACCGCGTCGCAATGGAACGGCGGCCGCAGCGCTCTTGCACGGACGGCGCCGGAGCTGAGCGGATCGGGCCATGACGCGAATGGCCTGTGCTACACTGCTCTTCAAGATCGTGGCGGCCGGATTTCTCGCGCTGCGCTTCCTTTTCCGAGCTCGCGCCCTCTGTCCCGGCGATCATCGCCCGCCCCTTGACGGGCAAGCGCCGGGGTTTCCGGCAGGAGAATTTGCATGATCGACCGCCATGATTCATCGCCCCATTCCCGCTTCGCGACCGTGCCTTTTGCGGGCGAGACGAACAACGACTACCGCGCCCGCATTGCCCACCAGCAGGCCGACCTGCAGCTGCAGCGCCAGCGCGAATTGCTCGAACAGGCCTCCACGCTCAATGCACCGACGGCGCGCATTCGCATCTGGGAACGCCTGCACCAGTTGAGCCTGCCGCGCGACCCCAATCACCGGCTGGTGGGCATCATCGCCGCCAACACCGGGCTCACCCTGGATGAAGTGCGCGACGAACAGCGCCTTCGCATCGCGCCTCCGGCCGTGCAGCCGGCGGTCTGAGGGCAAAGCCTTGGCAAAACCGAACTACCGCCAGCAGAAGCGCCAGAAAGAACTGTCGCGCAAGTCCCGGCAGGCCGAGAAGCTGCAGCGGCGCACCGGCAAGATCGAGCCCGCCGAAGGCAGTCCCGAAGCAACGGTCACCGTGGCCACTGAAAACCAGGGCGGGCCGCGGCAAGAATCCACGTGACGCTCGGGCTTGGCGCGCCGGCCCCCGCCTTCGCACTGCCCGATCCGGCCGGGCGGATTTACACGCTCGGTGATTTCTCGGCCAGCCCGGCGCTGCTGGTGGTCTTCATCTGCAATCACTGCCCCTACGTGATCCACGTGCTGGATGGCCTGGTGAAATTTGCGGCCGAATACCATACCCGGAAGCTCGCGACCGTCGCGATCAACGCCAACGATGTCGCGGCCTACCCGGAGGACCGGCCTGAACTGATGGCGGCATTGGCCAGGGCCCGGAATTTCTCCTTTCCATACCTCTACGACGAGTCGCAGGACACGGCGAAGGCCTACGGCGCCGTCTGCACGCCTGATTTTTTTCTTTTCGAGGGCGGCCGGCACCTCGCCTATCGCGGCCGCTTCGATGCCAGCCGCCCGCGCAGTGCCGTGCCCGTGACGGGATCCGACCTGCGCCGCGCGGCGGACGCGATCCTGGCCGGAGGCCGGGTGCCGCCCGATCAGGTGGCCAGCCAGGGCTGCAGCCTGAAGTGGAAGCCGGGCAACGAACCGGCCTGGGCCTGATCAATTGCGCGCGGGCAGGCGATCCAGGTAGAGATAGCGATCCCGGTGGGCTTCCCGTTCGGAGCGGCTGAGCACATCGATCCGCATGACATCGGCCGCGGCACCGGCCCTTAGCGCCGGCCACTTCGGTGAGCCGGTTCCATTCGGATCGCCGGTCTTGATGAAATTCACGAAGTAGCTCTGCATGATCGCCGAGACCCTGTAGTCCTCGGGCTGCCAGTCATATACGCGGTTGGTCGGCAGGTTCCCGAGCGCATATTCAATCTCGGTTGAATGCACGGCACCGTGAGTGATTCCGGACTTTCCCGCCTCGGAACGCATGAGCGGGCGCGGCCGCGCAAACAGATAGCGGAACACCGGCTTGCCACCGGTGCGCGCCTGCATGTCCAGCCACTTCCAGGTACTGAAGGCGATGAACTGGTCCACCATCAGGGCGTTCGCGACCGGTATGACTTCAGCGTCGCTGGCGGGGCCGTACACTTTCAGGATCGCATCCGCGTGGTCGCGGAACCGTTTCCGGACCGCCTTGAGGTATTCGTGCAAAGTCGGCTTGGCCTCGCCGAGCAATGCGCGGTAATCGGACTCCTCGAGATTCCATCCGGCCAGCAGCGGCACGTGTGCCTGCTCGGCGCCCGCGTACACCTGCACCGGCGGCTTGGTGAAAAAATAGCCGTCGACGACGTCGCCATCCAGCTCCCAATCATGCTTGGACGCGGCCTCCAGTATCTGCCGGGCCGACATCCGGCGCAGCGCCGCCAGGCGGTCCGCACCCGCCGCCTTCTGGAATTTGAGCCCGTCCTGTTCCGCCGCCGCCAGGGAGATCGGCGTGCTGCCCAGCACGGATCCACTCTCCCCGATCGCGCCTGCGATCAGGTCCCGGGACAGGGGCGAGGCCATCTGCGCGCTCACCGAGAACGAGCCCGATGACTCTCCGGCGATGGTGACGCGGTGCGGGTCACCGCCAAAGGCGGCGATATTCTGCGCGACCCAGCGCAGCGCCGCCGCCTGGTCCAGGTACCCATAATTGCCCGAGGCGTGATGCACGGATTCCTTGCTAAGTTCGGGGTGTGCCAGGAATCCGAACACGCCGAGCCGGTAGTTCACGGTGACGGCGACGATGCCCTGGCGCGACAGGCTTTCCCCGTCGTAGCGCAGCTCCGAGCCGTCGCCGCCCATCAGGCCGCCGCCATAGAAATAAACCAGCACCGGGAGACGATCGGCGCGGGAACGGGCGGGCGTCCAGACATTGAGATAGAGGCAATCCTCGCTCATGCCATTGGAGCGGAACACCATGTCGCTGAACAGCGGCTCCTGCATCGCGCGCGGAGCGAAGCGATCCGCCTTGCGCACGCCGGTCCAGTTGCTGACCGGCTGCGGCTCCTTCCAGCGCAGTTCACCGACCGGCGGTGCGGCGAAAGGGATGCCGCGAAACAGCCGGAGTCCCGATTCGTCCACGCCTTCGACGATGCCGTTGGCGGTCCGGGCCTGCAGCGCCGGCAGCGGCGCGGCCGGTTCCGCGAGTGCCGCCGCGGCGGCCAGCCACGCCAGCGGGATGAGGAGCAGCCGGCGCATCATTCCGGTCGCGGCAGGCCGGAAATCGCTTCGCGGGCCAGCGGGTCGAGCCCCTCGCCGCCGGCCGCGAGGTGCGCGGCGATCTGCCGGCGCATGCGTGGGTCCCAGAATCTGCGGATGTGATTGGCAACGCCGGCGACGGCATCCGCCCGCTTGGGCTCGGCCGCAAAGAAATGGCCAATGTCATTGGCCATCCGCACCAGGCTCTCGAGGCTCATCCGGCCGGCTCTCCGACGCCCTCGCCCGCACCGGCGTGTGTGGCCTGCTCGAGCAGCGCCTGCTGCCGCCGATCGAACTCGACATGCCGTCGCTGCCAGGCCGAAGGCTGCGTGACCCGCGTGACCTGGACCGCGGTGACCTTGTACTCAGGACAATTCGTGGCCCAATCCGAGTTCTCGGTGGTGATGACGTTGGCGCCGGACTCCGGAAAGTGGAAGGTCGTGTACACCACGCCGGGCTGGACCCGGTCGGTGATCTGCGCCCGCAGCACCGTCTCCCCGGCGCGGCTCTGCACGCCGACCCAATCGCCCTCCTGGACGCCGCGTTCCTCGGCATCGTGCGGATGGAGCTCGAGCCGGTCCTCGTCATGCCACATGACATTCTCGGTGCGCCGCGTCTGCGCGCCGACGTTGTACTGGGAGAGGATTCGCCCGGTCGTGAGGATCAGCGGATAACGCGCATTGACCTTTTCAGTCGTGGGCACGTACTCGGTCACCAGGAACCGCCCCTTGCCTCGCACGAAAGTGTCGACGTGCATGGTCGGCGTACCCTCGGGATGCTGGTCATTGCAGGGCCACTGAATGCTGCCGAGCCGATCGAGCTTCTCAAAGCTGACTCCGGTAAAGGTCGGCGTCAGCGCGGCGATCTCATCCATGATCTCGCTCGGATGGGCGTACTTCATCTCCAGGCCGAGCGCGTTGGCCAGCAGTTGCGTGATCTCCCAGTCGGCATAGCCGGAGGGCGGCCGCGTCACACGTCGCACCGGCGAGATGCGCCGCTCGGCATTGGTGAAGGTGCCATCCTTCTCGAGGAAGGAGGAGCCCGGCAGGAACACATGGGCGTACTTGGCCGTCTCGTTGAGAAACAGGTCCTGGACGATGATGCATTCCATGGCGGTGAGCGACGCCGTCACGTGCTGGGTATTGGGGTCGGACTGCGCGATATCCTCCCCCTCGATGTACAGACCCTTGAACCCGCCGTCGAGCGCCGCCTCGAACATGTTCGGAATGCGCAGCCCGGGCTCGGCCAGCAGCTTGACTTTCCACAGCGCCTCGAAGCGCGCGCGTACGGCGTCGTCGGAGACATGCCGATAGCCGGGAAATTCGTGCGGGAAGGAGCCCATGTCGCACGATCCCTGCACGTTGTTCTGCCCGCGCAGCGGATTGACGCCCACGCCCTCGCGTCCGACGTTGCCGGTCGCCATCGCCAGGTTGGCGATCCCCATGACCATGGTGGAACCCTGGCTGTGTTCGGTCACGCCCAGGCCGTAATAGATGGCGCCGTTCCCGGCGGTGGCGTACATGCGCGCCGCGCTGCGCACGGCCTCGGCCGGCACGCCGGTCACCGCCGCCATGGCCTCGGGCGAATTGCGCTCCTCGGCAACAAAGCGCCGCCAGTTCTCGAAGGACTCGACCTCGCAGCGCGCGCGCACGAAATCTTCATTGACCAGGCCCTCGCGGACCACGACATGGGCGAGACTGTTGATCAGCGCCACGTTGGTCCCCGGCCGCAGCGCCAGGTGGTGGTCGGCTTCGATGTGCGGCGTGCGCACCAGATCGATGCGCCGCGGATCGGCAATGATGAGCCTCGCGCCCTGGCGCAGGCGGCGCTTCATCTGCGAGGCGAACACCGGATGAGCGTCGGTGGGGTTGGCCCCGATCACCATGATGACATCGCTCGCCATCACGGAATCAAAGGTCTGCGTACCGGCGGATTCGCCCAGCGTCTGCTTGAGGCCATAGCCGGTGGGTGAATGGCACACCCGCGCGCAGGTATCGACATTGTTGTTCCCGAAGCCGGCCCGGACCAGCTTCTGCACCAGGTAGGTCTCCTCGTTGGTGCAGCGGCTCGAGGTGATGCCACCGATGCTGTCGCGCCCATACTTGGACTGGATGCGGCGCAATTCCGAGGCCGCGTGGCCGATGGCGGTTTCCCAGCTCACCTCCTGCCACGGATCGTTGATCGAGGCGCGGATCATCGGCTTCATGATGCGGTCGGGGTGTGTCGTGTAGCCCATGGCGAAGCGCCCTTTCACGCAGCTGTGGCCGTGATTGGCGTGGCCATCCTTGTTCGGCACCATGCGCACCAGTTCCTCGCCACGCATCTCGGCGCGGAAGGAGCAACCCACGCCGCAGTAGGCGCAGGTGGTCACTACGCTGTGCTCGGCCTGGCCCTTCTCGATGAGCGATTTCTCCGACAGTGTGGCCGTCGGGCAGGCCTGCACGCAGGCGCCGCAGGACACGCATTCGGAATCGAAGAAGCTCTCGCCCTGGCTCGGGGACACCACCGACTGGAATCCGCGCCCCGCGATCGTCAGCGCAAAGGTGCCCTGCTGCTCGTCGCAGGCCCGCACACAGCGCGAACAGACGATGCACTTGGCCGGATCAAAGGTGAAGTAGGGATTGGACTCGTCCTTGGCGGCATCCAGGTGATTGGCGCCGGCATAGCCGTAGCGCACTTCACGCAGGCCGACCGCGCCGGCCATGTCCTGCAGCTCGCAGTGGCCGTTGGCGGGACAGGTCAGGCAATCGAGCGGGTGATCCGAGATGTAGAGCTCCATCACGCCGCGCCGCAACCGCGCCAGTTCCGAATTCTGCGTGCTGACCTTCATGCCTGCGGCGACCGGCGTCGTGCAGGCGGCCGGAAAGCCCTTGACGCCCTCGATCTGCACCAGGCACAGGCGGCAGGATCCGAAGGCCTCGAGCTGGTCGGTGGCGCAGAGCTTCGGGATTTTCAGGTCGGCCAGCGCCGCGGCGCGCATCAGCGAGGTACCCGCCGGCACGGTGACTTCACAGCCGTCGATCTGCAGCGTGACTTGCGCCGCCGCTGTGGATGGCGGTGTGCCCAGGTCGTTTTCAGCAATGGATTGCATGGGTCAGCTCCGGGCGGTCTCTTGAGCCCTGGGTTTGGCGAAATCCTCGGGGAAATAGTCGAGAGCGGACAGCACCGGATACGGTGTCAGTCCGCCCAGGGCGCACAGCGAGCCATGGGTCATGGTATTGCACAGGTCGCGCAGCACCTCTTCCTGCCGCGCGCGGTCGCCGGCGCGCAGGCGGTCGATCACTTCGACCCCGCGCGTGGAACCGACGCGGCAGGGCGTGCACTTGCCGCAGGACTCGATGGCGCAGAACTCCATCGAGAAGCGCGCCTGCGCGGCCATGTCCACCGTGTCGTCGAAGACCACGATGCCGCCGTGGCCCAGCATGCCACCGGCCTGCGCGAAGGCCTCGTAGTCCAGCGGCGTATCGAATCTTGATTCGGGCCAGTAGGCGCCCAGGGGTCCACCGACCTGCACGGCGCGAATCGGCCTGCCGCTGCGCGTGCCGCCACCATAGTCGTACAGCAGCTCACGCAGCGTGGGACCAAAGGCCTTCTCCACCAATCCGCCGCGCGCCACGTTGCCGGCCAACTGGATCGGCAGAGTGCCGCGCGAGCGGCCCACCCCGAAATCGCGGTAGTAGTCGACGCCGCGCTCGAACACGATCGGCACGCTGGCGAAGCTGATCACGTTGTTGACCACGGTGGGACAGCCAAACAGTCCCTTGATCGCCGGGAGCGGTGGCTTGAAGCGCACCTGTCCGCGCCGGCCCTCGAGCGATTCCAGGAGCGAGGTTTCCTCACCGCAGATGTAGGCGCCGGCGCCCAGGCGCAACTCGAGGTCGAAGGGCCGGCCCGTTCCGGCGACGTCCGCTCCCAGATAGCCCTGCGCGTAGGCCGTCGCGATGGCCGCGCTCAGGATGGCCTGCGCCTGGGGATACTCACAGCGCAGATAGATATATCCACTTGATGCACCGACCGCCAGGGCGGCGATCGTCATGCCTTCGATGAGGCAAAAGGGATCGCCCTCCATCAGCAGCCGATCTGAAAAGGTGCCGGAGTCGCCCTCGTCGGCATTGCAGACGATGTATTTCTGCGTTCCCGCCGCAGCGAGCACCGTGCGCCACTTGATGCCGGTCGGAAACGCCGCGCCGCCGCGGCCGCGCAATCCCGAGTCGATGACCGCCTGCACGATCGCCGCAGGCTCCATTGCGGCGGCGGCTTTAAGGCCCTGGTAGCCGCCGTAGGCGCGATAGTCATCCAGGCTCAGCGGGTCGATCACACCAATGCGGGTACAGGTGAGGCGCTCCTGCTTCGCCAGATACGGGATGGAGTCCACCGCGCCGTGGCACAGAGGATGCGCGGCGCCCTGGAGGAGTCCCGCCCCGTACAGGCCCGGCACATCCTTCTCCTGCACCGGCCCGTAAGCCACGCGCCCACGCCCGGTCTGCACTTCGATGAGCGGTTCGAGCCAGAAGGCCCCGCGCGAGCCGTTGCGCACGATCCGGATGGGCTGCTTGTGGCGCTCGGCCTCCGCTTCGATCGCGCGCGCCACGGCGTCGGCGCCCAGCGCCACTGCCGTTGCTTCGCCGGGCACATAGATCGTGGTGGTCATTTCCTGGCACTCACCAGCAGCGCGTCGAATCGATCCGGCGTCACGCCGGCGTGCAGTTCCCTGTCGATCATCAGCGACGGTCCGCAGGCGCAATTGCCCAGACAGTATACGGGCTCAAGGGTGAAGCTGCCGTCGGCGCTCGTGCCGTGGAAGTCGACGCCCAGCACCTGCTTCGCATGCGCTTCCAGTGCCGCGGCGCCCACCGCCTGGCAGGCTTCCGCACGGCACAGGTAGATCAGCTTTCGCCCCGGCTTGATGTGCCGGAAGTAGTGGTAAAAAGTCAGCACGCCGTGCACTTCAGCGCGCGAGAGATTAAGTTCAAAGGCGATGAGGGGCACGGCCTGCGGGGGTACCCACCCGAGCCGCTCCTGGATGGCATGCAATACCGGCAGCAGCGGTCCCTTCAGTTGGCCGTGGGTACGCACCGCATCGAGCACCGCGGCGCTCTCGGCCTTCGGCAGATCCGCACCGGGTGCGGCCCGGACCGGAATACTCAAGGAGCGCGGCTTGCTCATTCGAGTTCACCGCAGTACACCGTCAGGCGCGGCGGACGCACCCAGCCGGCAAGCGTCACGCCGGCTTGCTGCGCCAGTTCCACGGCCAGCGCGGTGGGCGCAGAAATCGCCGCGACCAGCCGGCAACCGACCTCGGCGGCCTTGTGCACCACTTCGTAGGAGGCGCGCGAGGTCACCAGCAGGCTGTGCGGCGCGCCCCCGGCGCGCATCACCGCACCCACCGCCTTGTCGATCGCGTTGTGGCGGCCCACATCCTCGCGCACCGTGAAGCTCTCGTCCGCGCAGATCAGGGCCGCCGCGTGCACGGCGCCGGTGGCGCTGTTGTAGGGTTGCAATGAGGCCAATCGCGCCATTCCGGCCGCAATGGCGCTGACCGAGGCGCGCGGCGTGGCCGCATCGACGCGCCTGACGGGCCGGATCGCCGCTTCGAGCGTGGAGGTACCGCACAGGCCGCAGCCGGTGCGGCCGGTCAGGTTGCGATCGCGCGTGTCCAGGAGCGCGGCGCGCACGTCTGGAATCTGCATCGCGAGAGTGACGCCGTGCGGCGTCCAGGCCACATCGACCAGCGTCAGTTCATCGGGCCTGCGGACGATCGCCTCGGTCAGGGCAAATCCGAGTGCAAAATCCTCCAGGTCCGCCGGCGTCGCCAGCATGACCGCGTAGGCCCGGCCGTTGAACTGCATCGCCACGGGGACTTCGCTCGCCAGGGTCTCGGCCACGCTGTGCGACCGGGCGCCTTCCATGCGCCGCGCGGCCACCCGCTGCAGCGGCGCGCGCGCCTCATCGCCCAGGGTTTCGGCCGGATTGACCACCCTTCAGGTCTCCCGCGCCGCGTGACGGTATAGACTGCCATTCATGGGGCCGATCATACCGTGCATGGCGGTTTGGGGCGATTTCCAGCCCCAAATGGGGCTCAGCTGCGGGTGCGTGCCAGTCCAGCGGCGAGATCCGCGCGCAGATCCTCCAGCGCTTCGATCCCGACGGACAGGCGCAGCAGCCCGTCGGTGAGCCCGGCGGCGCGGCGCGAGACCTCATCCATGGCGGCATGGGTCATCGAGCCGGGGTGCGCCACCAGGCTCTCCACGCCGCCGAGCGACTCTGCCAGTGAGAAAAAGCGCAGCCCGGGAATGAAGCGCTTGACGGCGTCAACCCCGCCCTTGAGCTCGAAGCTGATGATGGCGCCAAATCCGCTCTGCTGGCGCGCGGCGATGTCGTGCCCGCTGTGAGCAGAGAGTCCGGGGTACCAGACGCGGCTGACCTCCGGTTGCACCAGCAGCCATTCGGCCAGCGCCTGGGCGTTGGCGCCATGCACGGCCAGCCGGGCGTGCAGCGTGCGCAGGCCGCGGAGCGTCAGGAAACTGTCGAAGGGCGCGCCGCTGACCCCTAGGCAATTGGCCCACCACTCAAGGGGCGCCAGCAGTTCGCGCGTCGCTGCGATCACGGCACCGCCGACGACATCGCTGTGGCCGTTGATGTATTTGGTGGTGGAGTGCACCACGAGGTCCGCGCCGTGACGCAACGGCTGTTGCCAGCCCGGCGACAGGAAGGTGTTGTCGACGACCACCAGCGCGCCGGCCTGCCGCGCCAGGCTCGCCACAGCAGCGATGTCGGTGATGCGCAGCAGCGGATTGCTGGGCGTTTCGATCCACACCATGGCCGCAGGCTGGCCCAGTGCCGCGCGCACGGCGGGCGCATCGGCGAAATCCACGAACTCCACCTGCAACTCGCCGCGGCGCTGCCAGGCGCTGAACAGGCGATGCGTGCCGCCGTAGCAATCGTGGGGCGCGACGATGCGCGCGCCCACTTTCAGCAGGTGGCCCACCAGCGTGATGGCCCCCATGCCGGAAGCGGTGATCACCGCTCCCGCGCCCCCTTCCAGATCGGCCAGCGCCCCACTCAACAGGTCACGCGTGGGATTGCCCGAACGCGTGTAGTCGTAGGCGCGCTTGTCGCCATAGCCGCGAAAGGCGAATGTTGCGCTGAGGTGGATCGGCGGCACGACCGCGCCGGTCACCCCATCGCTTTCGAGCCCGGCCCGCACCGCACGCGTCTGCACATCGGGAGGCTTGTCGCTACTGGAACTCACTCAGCATTCTCCATATATGCAGGCGAACGTGGGCCGCAACTGTCCCGCCTCCTTGAGAAAGGCGTCATGTCCGTGCGGCGATGAGATCTCGTACAGGCGCGCATCGGGAAGGCGCGTTGCCAGCGCGCGCATGTCCTCGAGTGGCACCAGCAGGTCGTCCCGGACCGCGATGACCGTCGTCGGCACAGTGATGCGCGTGGCATCGATCCGGTGCAGATCGATCGACTCCGACAGGCACAGGAATTCCTCGGCCTGGACCCTGGCGGCAAAGTCGCGCCCGCGCGCGAACAGGTATTCCTCGACCGGAAACACGAACTGCGACTCGGTGCGCACGGGCGGCGCATCGAAGCGCGCGGAAAATTCCTCGGCGCTGCGATAGGTCGTCATGGCCAGGGCGCGCGCCAGCTCGAGCCCTTCACAGGCCCGGCCCTGCTGCATCGCGAATCGCACCGTGCGCCGCTGCACGCAGCGCCAGGCCGTCGCCATCGGGTGGGCGCGATCGGCGGCACTGATGACCAGGAGCCGCGCCACGCGCTCCGGATAGCGCTCGCCAAAGGCCATCGCCACCATGCCACCGTAGGAGGCGCCGAGAATCGCGCGCAGGCGCGCCACGCCCAGATGATCCAGCAGGCAATGCAGCGCCACCGCCTGGTCGTAGCTCGAGATGCTGGGCAGGTCCGCACGCCCGCTCAGGTCCTTCGATTCACCGCTCCCGCCCAGGTAATCAACCCCCAGGATGCAGCAGCGTGTGCTGTCGAGCGCACGGCCCGGGCCGGCCACTTCATGCCACCATCCCGCCCGGGGCTGGCGCTCGTCAAAGACTTTCCGGTGCGCAGAGATCCCGCCGATCGCCACCACCATCGGCAATCGGGGGTCTCCTGCCAGTCGCCACGCGAGACGCGGCGCGGCCAGCTGGCCACCGTGATGCAGAGGGAATGGCGCCGGCAGGTCGAGGATGCCCTCGCGCAGGAACGCCGTTTCGCCGACCGACCTGAGACTGTGGTGTGCCGAGTTCAACTGATCGCTCCTGCTTGTCATGCCACACTCATCGGCACTCAAGAAACAGGGAGCGTCGGCGCCCGGAGGGCGCCAGCGCCAGCAGGTTCCCTGATTAAAAGGAGCCCGCGGCGCCAGTCACGCTCATCTGCCGGCCCCAAGGCCGCAGGAGTTGGCACCGTTCCGAAGCTCTCGGCGGTTGCCCCGGCGTCGAAGGGCCCAATCCCTCAGCCGGTCTCGATGAGTCTGGCCAGTCTATGAGGCCGGCTTTAGGAGCGTCAAGCGCGATCGCGCTTCAGACGTTATCGGCGCGACGATGTGCCAGTACGCGTCGGCAAGCATGTTCCCCATGGCCAGCCAGGCGCCTGTCCGACTGCGGCGTCAAATGCCCTGTTCTGGAGGTCACAGAACTGCAATTGGCTCAAACACCCGTCGATGTGTATAATACACACGATGCAGAGTCGCGTGCTGATCGGGCTGTTGCAGGCTGACGGTTGGCGACTGCAGCGCACTCGCGGCAGCCACCATCAGTTTGTGCATCCAACCAAACTCGGCCTGATCACGGTGCCGCATCCGAAGAAGGATTTAGGGAAAGGCCTGGTGCGGGCGATTCGCAAGCAGGCTGGCTTGAAGTGAGGAGGTAGAGTAATGCGCTATCCCATTGTCATCGAGACCGGTGACGCCAAACATGCTTTCGGAGTCGTGGTGCCGGCGTTGCCTGGGTGTTTTTCGGCGGGCGATACGTTGGATGAGGCGCTTAGCAATGCTCGCGAGGCGATTTTGCTGCATCTGGAAGGACTTCTGGACGAAGGCAAGCCGTTCCCGGTACCAATGCCGATTGAACTCCTGCGAAAGAAGCGTAGTTATCGCGGCTGGACCTGGGCCATCGTCGACGTAGACGCCAGCGAGCTTGGAGACAAGGCCGCGCGCATCAACATCACGTTGCCGCAACGCATTCTCCGTGCAGTCGACGCCCACGCTCGAAAGCAGGGTGAGACCCGATCCGGATTTCTCGCGCGGGCTGCATTGGATGCTATGCGCAAACAGGCCTGAGTTGCCTTGTAAGGTGCCGCCGGTTCACAAGACCAGTTCGACCGCCGGTGTGCGCAGGTTGTAATTCGAGCTCATGGCATGCCCGTAGGCGCCGGCGTTGGCGATGAGCAGTATGTCGCCTTCGACGGTCCGGGGCAGCAGGCGATCGTGCCCCAGCACATCGGCGGACTCGCAGATCGGGCCGACGATGTTGACCAGCTCCGTGGCCGGCTCCGTAAGACGGGTGAGGTTCACAATCTCATGCCAGGCGCCATACAGGGCCGGCCGGATCAGGGAGTTCATGCCCGTCGAAACACCCACGTAGCGCGTGTCGGCCTTGCTCTTGGTCTGCGTCACGCGGGCCAGCAACACACCCGCGCCGGCCACGACGAAGCGTCCCGGTTCCAGCCAGACTTCGATGTCTCGACGCTCCTGGCGCACGGCGCCCAAGGCCACATCCAGGCTCTCGAGGTCGAGCGGCGCCTGCTCGCTGCGGTCGGGCACGCCCAGCCCGCCGCCGACATTGATCGCCCTCAGCTGTGGAAAACGCCGTGCCGCCCGCAGCAGCAGCGCCGCGGTCTCGGCCCAGCTCGTCACTTCGAGCACCCCACTCCCGGGATGGGCATGGAGGCCGGCGATGCTGCAGCCCGCGGCACTGGCCAGCTGCGCCACGGCGTCGAGCTCGGCCAGTGGAATGCCGAATTTCGAATGCACGCCGGCGGTGCGCACGTGCTGGTGATGGCCTTTGCCCGTGCCGGTATCGACGCGCACCAGGATTTCATGGCCACGGAAAATTTCGGCCCAGGCCTGCAGCACATACAGATTATCGATCGTCACCATTACGCCCTGGGCCAGGGCCCAGGCGTATTCATCGCGCGCGGCAAAATTGGGGGTGAAGAGCAGCAGCGCGCGGTCCAGCGCGGGGAGCGTCGCGCAGACCTGTTCGATCTCGCCGCGCGAGACGCATTCGATGCCGAGTCCCTCCTCCGCGACGATGTGCAGCAGCGCGGGGTGCGGATTGGCCTTCATGGCGTAGTACACCCGCTGCACCGATTTCAGCGCCCGGAGTGCGCGCGCCGCGACGCGCACCTGCTCCGGATCGTAGACAAAGGCGCTGTCGTGCGCGGCGGCGAGGCGCAGCAGTTCATCACGCCGCGATTGCCACCACGGCACCGCGCTGCCAGTGGGGTTCTTCTTCCTGCCATACAGCTCGGCCCAGGTCGGACCCAGCACGGTATCGCCACTCACCGGGCGGATCAGCAGGTCGTGCAGCTCCTGCACCAGCCGGTCGCCCTGCTCCTCGTCCACCACGAAGATGAAGTTCAGGTCATTGGCGGCCTGGCTGACCATGTAGATGCGCTGGTCCGCGAACAACTCGAAGGCCGCACCGAGCTGATGCAGGATGCCGCGGATGTTGCGTCCCACCAGACTCACCGAGGCGCATGGGCCGAGCACCTGCACGCGGCACATCGCTCCGAGCTCCGCCACCAGCGTATCGAGCGCGGCGCGATCGAGCGTATTGGCGGCGGGATCGAGCGAAACGGTGATGCTGGTCTCGGAGGTCGATACCTGGTCGACCGACATGCCGTGGCGCTTGAAGATCTGGAAGGCGTTGGCCAGAAACCCGACCTCATGCCACATGCCGGGGGTCTCGAGCGACACCAGCGTGATGCCCTTCTTGATGCAGACCGCCTTGACCTGCGCCGCGCCATCCCCCCCGCTCCCACTGATGTGCGTGCCTTCCAGGTGCGGGCTCTGCGTGTCGTAAATCCAGATCGGAATCTGAGCCTGGCGGGCGGGCAGGATGCAGCGCGGATGCAGCACCTTGGCGCCGCTGCTCGCGATTTCCTGCGCTTCATCGTAATGCAGGGCGCGCAGCAGCCGTGCCGCCGGTGTCGAGCGCGGATTGGCGCTGAACATGCCGGCCACGTCGGTCCAGATCTCGAGGCGCGAGGCGCGCAGGCGGGCCGCCAGGTAGGCCCCGGAGGTGTCCGAACCGCCACGGCCCAGCAGCACCGTGTCGCCTGCGGCATTGCTGGCGATGAACCCTTGGGTGAGCACCACCGGCGCGAGCGCCTTGAGCTCTTCGCTCAAGGCCTCGTCCGCGGAAAAGTCACAGGTGGCGGAGAGAAAATGGGCCGCCGGCGTGGCGTTGGCGCGCGGCTCGGATCGCAGCCCCTGGCGCGCGTCCCACCAGCGGCACTCGATCCCTGCGGCGCTTAGGAAACGCGCGCCGATCTCGGTCGCCATCAGCTCGCCGCTGGCCATCACGCGCGCCCGGGTGCGCTCGCTCACCTCGCCCATGAGGATGATGCCGGCGATGACCTGCCGCAGTTCCGCGAACATCAGCTCCAGCGCAGGAGAGGCGCCGACGCCGAGTTCCCCGGCCAGCTGCCGGTGGCGCTCCTCGATCGCATCCAGCACGGCCGCCTGCTCGCCTGCCAGCGCGGCAGGCAGGAGTTTATCCAGGCGATCGGTGATGCCGCTGACGGCTGAATGAACCACCAGCACGCGCGCCCCCTGCGTGCCCCGCTGGCGCACCACCTTGGCGATGTTGCGCCAGTTCGCCAGCGAGGAAACGCTCGTGCCGCCGAACTTGAGCACGATCCATTCGGCCGCAGGCCTTGCGTTCATCGGGTAACTGAAGTTTTCGGAAATGGAAATCGAGCAGACAGGGCCGGCCGACTGCGCCGCCGCTGCCGGAAGCTATTCGTCGTGGAAGAGTTCGCGCAGGTCTTTTTCGAGCTTGCGATCGGCAAGCACCTCTTCAAGCTTGCTCCAGGCCGCCTTGCCCTTCTTGCCTTGGGAGCGCACGCGTTTATCGACGCGCGCCAGCAATCCGTCATAGTCGGTGCTGTCTTCTGCCTCGGCGACGAATTCTTCGTCTATTTCGAAATTCTCGCTATCACGCTCTGACATGGCATTTATAAGAAATATTCATGCGGATCAAGAAGTTAACTGTAACGCGACCTCGCTCGGGAGCGAACTATAGCTGATTCTTGGCGCTATTCAACTCTGACCGGGCTGAGGCCATAAGGTGCCCTCCTTCTGCCCCGGCTCGTGGCGCTCCCGGAGGGCCCTTTGGGAACGCCAATCCGTCGGCCCTGTGGATCGCCGCCGCGCCGGTGAGCGGCCGGTGGATTTAAACCTTTTTACTATCAATACGTTATGCGTGGCAATGCAGCCCCGGGACAGCAGAGCCCCGCTTACAGGATTGCCGCAGGGCCGCATATCATCCGATCGTGCCCCGACCCCTAGCCCCCGAGATCGATGCCCTGGGCGACATTGCCGCCAAGACCCTGGCCCACTATCAGCAGCATGTGGGAGAGTTTCGGGCGGGTACGATGGATCACGACGTCAGCCAGAATATTGCCGCACTCCTGCGGTACATCGAAGGCCCGCCCCCGTTCACGATTCTCGATTTCGGCTGCGGACCGGGGCGCGATCTCAAGAGCTTCTCTGAGCGGGGCCACATCGCGATCGGACTGGAAGGTGCCGCGGGCTTCGTCGCCATGGCACGCGAAGATTCGGGTTGCGAGGTGTGGCAGCAGGACTTCCTGAAGCTCGAGCTGCCGGCCGCGCACTTCGATGGCATCTTTGCCAACGCCTCGCTGTTCCACGTCCCGACGGCGGCGCTTCCTGGCGTGCTGCGCCGCTTGCACGCCGCACTGAAACTGCGCGGCGTGCTGTTCAGCTCCAACCCGCACGGCGACAATCAGGAGGGTTGGACGCGTGGGCGCTACGGTGCGTACCACGATCTTGAGGCCTGGCGCCGCCAGCTCGCTGCGGCCGGTTTCGAGGAGCTGGAGCATTACTACCGTCCGGCGGGCCTGCCGCGCGAGCAGCAGCCCTGGCTCGCGAGCGTGTGGCGCGCACTCCCACAAACCGAAGGAGATTGACCGATGACGCAGCTCCGCCCCAGCATCACGGACAAGCGGCGCTCGTTCCGGCGCCTGCACGAGTCCGGCTGCTTTCTGCTGCCCAATCCCTGGGACCTGGGCAGCGCCCGATACCTGCAGAGCCTGGGCTTCAAGGCGCTGGCGACCACCAGCGCCGGTTTCGCCTGGTCCCAGGGCCTGCCCGACAACGGCGTCTCCCGCGGGGCCGTGCTTGAGCACCTCGCGGCGATGGTGGAAGCGACGGACCTCCCGATCAATGCAGATTTTGAAGGCGGCTTCGCCACCGACAGTGCGGGCGTGGCGGAGAGCGTGCGCCTCGCGGTCGGCACAGGCGTTGCGGGCCTGTCGATCGAGGATTCGAGCGGTGATCCGGAAAATCCCCTCCTTGATCTCGGCACCGCCGTGGAAAGGATCCGTGCGGCACGGCGTGCCATTGATCAGAACGGAGGCGATGCGATGCTGATCGGCCGCTCGGAAGGATTCATTGCCGGACGGCCGGACATCGATGCCACGATCGCTCGCCTCAAGGCCTACGCCGACGCCGGGGCCGATTGCCTCTACGCACCGGGCTTGCGCAGCCGCGATCACATCGCCGCGCTCGTCGCGGGCCTCGCACCCAAGCCGGTGAACCTGCTGGTGGGATGGGCGAGCGATATGACGCTGTCCTCGATTGCGGCGCTCGGCGTGCGGCGCGTCAGCGTCGGTGGTGCGCTCGCTCGTGCCGCCTGGGGTGGGCTGATATGCGCGGCAAAAACGCTCGCCGAGCAGGGCAGCTTCGGCGGATTTGCCGATTCAGCCGCCGGCGCCGACCTGGATCAATTCTTTACATCTGGAAAGAAGTGAGGAGTCCCACCATGCCCCGTACCGTCACCATGGCCGTTGATCTTCCGGCTTCCGCCGCGCGGCTCTATCGCATGTACCTCGACCCCAAGCAGCACGCGGCCTTTACCGGCGGCGGCCCCGTCAGCATCGCGCCGCGCGTCGGCGCGGCATTCAAGGCCTTTGGTGGCGCGCTGAGCGGGCGGATCCTGCACCTGGTCCCCAATCGCCTGATCGTCCAGTCGTGGCGGTCCACCGAATTTTCCCGCCGCGACCTCGATTCCACGCTGGTTCTCAGTTTCTGGCCCGAGAAGGGTGGCGCGCGGATCGAACTCACCCACGTCAATGTGGCCGACCGCGATTTCGCGGGCGTCTCGGAAGGCTGGGGCAAGTACTACTGGACGCCGTGGCGGGCGTACCTGGAGCGATGAGCGGCAGAAAATCGCTTCAGGGCGGAGTGGCGCTGGCCGCTGCCGCGGGCGGTGCCGTGGTATCGGCGGGCGTCTCCGCCGGTGTCTCGCCCGGCGCCGCCGGCGAAGCCACCTCTGGCAACTCCGCCGCCAGGCCCACCGTTGCCAGCACGCCATCGGCGCGCGCCAGGACGTCGCGCGCGTAGTCCCAGTGTATGGCCACGGTCGTGTCACCCACCGCTTCGCGCAACAGATCGGAAAACTTGTCGATGTCCGGCTCGTAGCTCTGTCCCTCGGCGTCCACCGGCGGATGCGCTTCGAGCAGCAGTTCGCCATCGACCCAGGCAACCTTGACGGGCTCGTTGACGATGCGCACCTTCGTGCCCACTTCCACCTGCTGGAACAGCGCTTCGATATCTTCCGGATACATGCGGATGCACCCGTGCGTCACCGCGAGTCCGACCGCAATCGGGTTGTTGGTGCCATGAATCAGATAGGTGCCCTTCCCCACCGCCAGCCGCAGGGCACGGTCTCCCAGCGGATTGTCCGGGCCCGGGGGCACGCGCTCGGGCAGGATGTCCCCGTCCTGTGCGTGTTCGGCGCGCACCGACTCGGTCGGGATCCACCAGGGATTCATCTGCTTGGCGATCACCCGCGTTTCGCCCAGCGGCGTGCGCCAGTCCATCTTGCCGATGCTGACCGGATAGCTGATCACCTGCTGCGGCTGATGGCGCTTGGGCTTCGGGTAGTAGTAGAGCCGGTGTTCGGCGATGTTGACGACGATGCCTTCGCGCGGACCGGTGGGCAGGATACGGCGGCCCGGAATCAGCACGGTCTTGTCGGCGCCCGGCAGCCACGGGTCGAACTGCGGATTGACGCGAATCAGTTCCTCTGAACCCAGGCTGTAGCGGCGCGCCAGATCGTAGAGCGTGTCCTCGTAGACCGTCTGGATGCTTTGATCCGCGCCCAGCACGCTCTGGGCGGGATCGCTGAGCTCGTAGACCGTGGCCGCACAGGGCCCGCTGAGCGTCACCAGCAGCAGCGCGATATAAGTTTTTGTATTAAGCATTGTTTTTACGAGGGAACCGTGGCTGCAAGCCTAGCACGGGGAATCGACCGGCTTTCAATCGATACCAGACAAATGTATGGTATCGGCGATGAATGCCACGAGCACCCCGCCCAGCCCACGCCAGCGCCGGATACTGGAACTGATCGAACAGTTCCTGCGCCGTCACGGGCGGCCGCCGACCCGCGCCGATCTGGCCGGCGCGATGGGACTGCGCAATCGCCAGGGAATCGACCAGCACCTGCGCGCGCTCGCGGGCAAGGGGCTCATCGCCCTCGAGCCCGGCGTCGCCCGCGGCATCCGCCTGCTGCAACCGGCCTTCGCGCTCACGCGCCGGCTGGCGCTCTATGGGCGGGTTGCGGCGGGCGTGCCGACGCTGGCGCTCGATAACGTCGAGGATGAACTGCTGCTCGATCCGGCGCTGTTCCGTCCGCGCGCCGATTTCCTGCTGCGCGTGCATGGCCAGAGCATGCTCGATGCCGACATCCACGATCGCGACATCCTCGCCGTTCATCGCACCGCGCAGGTCAGCAACGGCCAGATCGTCGTCGCGCGCCTGGGGGATGAAGCGACCGTGAAATATTACCGCCGCAATGGCCACCTGTTGCGGCTCGAACCGGCCAACGCGGCTTTCAAACCCATCGAAGTCGATCTGCGGCGGCAGCCGTGCGTGATCGAAGGCCTCATCGTGGGACTGGTGCGCAGCGGGATGCCCCGGGTGCGTCAATCATGACCGCGCAGCTGCTGCGCTGCGCGCCGCATCCGGGCCGTGACGATTTGCGCCTGCAGCTCGAACGCATGTACCGGAGCGGTCCGACCAGCGAAGAGGCAGGGCCGGTCGCGTTGCCGACGGGCTTCGCGCAGCTCGATGCCGTGCTGCCCGGCGGCGGCTGGCCGGTGGGGGCGATCACGGAGCTGATGCCGGAGGCGCAGGGCATCGGCGAGCTCTCGCTGCTCCTGCCGGCGCTCGCACAGCTGGGCGGCGCGGGCCGGTACATCGCCTGGATCGCACCGCCCTGCCTGCCCTGCCCACAGGCTCTCACCCGCCATGGCCTCGTCCTCGAGCGCTTGCTGCTCGTGCAGGCGCGCGATGCGCAGGCCGGCCTGTGGGCCACCGAGCAGGCCCTGCGCTGCCCGGCCATCGGGGCGGTACTCGCCTGGCCCGCGGCGCTCGATGACCGGCGCGTACGCCGGCTCCAGCTCGCGGCCGAAGCGGGCGGCAGCTGCGGCCTGCTCTATCGTCCGCCGGCCGCGGCGCTGCAGCCCTCGCCCGCCGCGCTGCGACTGCGGCTGCAGGCCCTGGATGCCGGGCTGCGCATCGAAATCCAGAAAGCCCGCGGCGGACGCACGCATGCTCTGGTTGTGCATCCTGCTGCCGCGGTTTGCGCCTGAAGCGTCGGCCGGCGGCCGCCCGCAGGCGGAGCGGGCCGCGCTCGAGGTGCTGGCGCTGTGGGCGCTGCAATGGAGCAGCCAGGTCAGCATCGAGCCTGCGGGCAGCGCCGGGCGCGGCAGCGCGCTGTGGATCGAGATCGGCGCGAGCAGCCAGCTCTTCGGCGGTCACGCCGCCTTGCGTGAACGCATCGCCGCCGATCTCGCCTCGCTCGGCTACACCCATCGTCTGGGCGCCGCGCCCACGCCCGGGGGTGCCTCACTCCTGGCGCGTGCGGGGCTGGCCACCGTCGCGACCACGCGCACCCAGCTGCGGCAACTGCTCGCACCGCTCCCGCTGACGCTGCTGGCGCTGCCGGAGGAGCCGCTCGCGGCATTGCAGGACGCCGGCCTGCAATGCATCGGTGAATTGCTGGTGCTGGGCGCGGCCGCGATCGCGCAGCGCTTCGGTCCCGGCGCCAGCCTGTACCTGCAGCGCCTGTGCGGCGAGGTGCGCGAACCACTGCGCATGGTACGGGCGCCTCAGCGCTTCACCAGCCGCTGTGAATTCGCAGACCCGGTCACCGACACCACCGCGCTCCTGTTTCCGCTGCAACGCCTGCTCGCCGGACTGCAGGGCTTCCTGCGCTCGCGCGATCGGGCCGTGCAGCGCTACACCCTGTGTCTCGAGCATCATCGCCGCGCCGCCACGCGCCTTGAGATCGGTCTCGCCCGGCCCGGCCGCGATGCCGCGCAGCTGCTGGCCCTGGCCCGCGAGCGGCTCGCCGCGAGCACGCTGGGCGCAGCGGTCCACGGACTGGGCCTCGAGGCCCACGAACTCCTGCAGCCCCTGGTGCTGCAAAATGACCTGTTTTCGCGCGCCGCACAGCACAGCGAGCAGCTCCAGCAGGTGATCGACCGGCTGGCCGCGCGCCTCGGTGAGTCCGCGGTGCAGACCCTGCGCGGTGCTGCCGATCACCGTCCCGAGCGCGCCTGGCGCATGAGCGCCGCATCGGTCACGGCATCGGCGGCGGCGCCGGTGGGACCCGCGGTGCCCGTGCGCCCCTGCTGGCTGCTGCCGCAACCCTTGCACATCGACAGGCCGCAGGAACTGTTCGCCGGGCCCGAGCGCATCGAAAGCGGCTGGTGGGATGGCGCCGACGTCGCTCGCGATTACTACCTGGCCCGCGGCGCCGATGGCGCGCAGCTGTGGGTGTTTCATGACCTGCGCAACGGCGCCTGGTGCGTGCACGGGCTGTGGGCATGATCGCGTATGCCGAACTGCACTGCGTCAGCAACTTCAGCTTCCTGCGCGGCGCCTCGCATCCGGCCGAGCTGGTGACGCGCGCGCATGAGCTTGGCTATCGCGCGCTCGCGCTGACCGACGAATGCTCGATGGCCGGCGTGGTGCGGGCCCACGAGGCCGCGCGGGCCCTGCCTGAAGGCCGCCGCCTGCAACTGATCGTAGGCGCGGAGTTTCGTTGCAGCGAGGGCCTGCAGCTGGTGCTGCTGGCGCCGGACCAGCGCGCCTACTCCGAGCTCTGCCGGCTCATCACCCGCTCGCGCCGCCGCGCCGCCAAGGGCCACTACGCGCTCACGCAGGCGGACCTTGAGACCGGCCTCGATCACTGCCTGGCACTGTGGCTGCCCGCGCTGGACGGCGCGCTCGCCCCGGGGCGGGCGCCCGCCGAAGGGCAGTGGCTGCGCGAGCGCTTTCCCGAGCGTGCCTGGCTGGCGGTGGAACTGCATCGCGGCGCCGGCGATCGTGCACGCCTGGCGCGCTGCCTGGAATTGGCGCGGCACTGCGCCCTGCCCGCGGTGGCGGCGGGCGACGTGCACATGCATCGACGCCATCGCCGCCGGCTGCAGGACCTGCTGACGGCGATCCGCCATGGTTGCACGCTCGAGAACGCGGGCGCGCGGCTGTTCCCCAACGGCGAGCGGCATCTGCGCCCGCTGCCGACGCTCGCGCGCCTGTACCCCCTTCCGCTGCTGGCGGCCAGCGCCGCCATCGCCGAGCGCTGCCAGTTCGATCTCGGCCAGCTGCGCTACCAATACCCGGCCGAGCTCGTGCCGGCAGGGTCGAGTGCCAGCGCGCACCTGCGTGCGCTGACCGAGGCGGGCGCTGGTGCGCGCTGGCCGCAGGGCGTGCCGCCACCGGTGGCGGTGCTGCTGGAAAAGGAGCTGCAGCTGATCGCCGATCTCGCGTACGAGCACTTCTTTCTCACCGTGCATGACGTGGTCGACTTCGCGCGCCAGCGCGGCATCCTCTGCCAGGGGCGCGGCTCGGCGGCGAACTCCGCGGTCTGCTACGCGCTCGGCATCACCGAGGTCGACCCGGCACGCATGAACCTGCTGGTGGAGCGCTTCATCAGCCGCGAGCGGCGCGAGCCGCCGGATATCGACGTCGATTTCGAGCATGAACGGCGCGAAGAGGTGATCCAGTACATCTATGCCAAGTACGGCAGGGAGCGCACGGCCCTCGCCGCCACCGTCATCACTTATCAATCGCGCAGCGCACGGCGCGACGTCGAGCGCGCGCTCGGCATCGGCAAGCCGGCGGCCGCGGACCCGGCGCTCGCCGCCCGCACGGCACTCGCCGCCGGGCTCATCGCCGAGCTGCGCGGGTTCCCACGCCACCTCTCGCAGCACGTCGGAGGGTTCGTGATCTCCGGCGAGCCGCTCCACGAACTGGTGCCGGTCGAAAACGCCGCCATGCCCGAGCGCACGGTGATCCAGTGGGACAAGGACGACCTGGAGACCCTGGGGCTTCTCAAGGTGGACGTGCTGGCGCTCGGCATGCTGACCGCGATCCGCAAGGCCCTGGCGCTCATCCAGGTGCACCGCGGGTGGCCGGGACGCGTGACGGACATTCCCGCCGAGGATCGCGCCACCTACGACATGATCTGCCGCGGCGAAACCGTCGGCGTGTTCCAGATCGAATCGCGCGCGCAGATGAGCATGCTGCCGCGGCTCCGGCCGCGTTCCTTCTATGACCTGGTGATCGAAGTGGCGATCATCCGTCCCGGCCCGATCCAGGGCGGCATGGTGCACCCCTACCTGCAACGCCGCCAGGACCCGGGCAGCGTCAGCTATCCGAGTCCGGCGCTGGCCGAGGTGCTGCGCCGTACGCTCGGCGTGCCGATTTTCCAGGAGCAGGTGATGCAGATCGCCGTCGTCGCCGCCGGCTTCACCGCCGGCGAGGCCGATCAGCTGCGCCGCTCCATGGCGGCCTGGAAGCGCCGCGGTGGCCTCGAGCCCTTCCGCGAACGGCTCCTCACGGGCATGAGCGCCAATGGCTACAACGCGGAATTCGCGGAAGGCATCTACCGGCAGATACTGGGGTTCGGTGAGTACGGGTTCCCGGAATCACACGCCGCTTCATTCGCGCTGCTGACCTACTTTTCCTGCTGGCTCAAATGCCACGAGCCCGCCGCTTTTTTTGCCGCGCTCCTCAACAGCCAGCCGATGGGTTTCTACCAGCCGGCGCAGCTGGTGCAGGAGGCGCGGCGGAGCGGCGTGAGCATACTGCCGCCCGATGTGCTGCGCAGCGACTGGGACTGCACGCTCGAGCGCGCCACGGGCGGCGCGCTCGCCATCCGCATCGGACTGCGAATGGTGCGCTCGCTCCCCCGCGCCCACGCGCAGCGCCTCCTCGACGCGCGCGTCCAGGCGCCGTTCCAGAGCATCGCCGAGCTGGCGCAGCGCGCGCCACTGCCCCGGCGCAGCCTGCAACTGCTGGCGATGGCCGGTGCGCTGCGGCCTTTAAGCGAGCACCGGCATGCGGCGAGCTGGCTGGCGCTCGGCGCCGAGCCGCCGCCCGGGAGCCTCGGGCTGGCAAACCCGGCCGAGCCCGCCGTGACCCTGCCGCGCCCGAGCGCGGCGCAGGAAATCATGGCGGACTACCGCCAGCTTTCCCTGAGCACCACGCAGCATCCACTGGTGCTGCTGCGCGCACAGCTGCGCCGCGCGCGCATCCGCAGCAACCTCGAACTGCGCGCGCTCCCCGACGGCACGGCGGTGCGCGTCGGCGGCCTCGTCACGCACCTGCAGCAGCCCGGCACGGCCTCCGGCGTCGTGTTCCTCTCGCTCGAGGACGAGACCGGCATCGTCAACGTGATTCTCTGGCCGCAGGTCTTCATGGCGCAGCGCGCGCCCGCGCTCGGCGCGAGCCTGCTGGTGGTCAGCGGCCGGCTGCAGAACCAGAACGGGGTCGCGCACGTGATCGCACACCGCCTGCATGATCGCTCACACTGGCTCGAGGGCCTCACGCGGCGCTCGCGCGATTTTCGCTAGGCCGCATCTACGCCCTGACCGGCGTGCGCGCCATAAACCCATTCAGCTGATTTCCAGCTCCGCTCAGGGTTTTGAGCGCAGGTAGGGCAAGGCCGCACGCAGGTAGATGACCATCGATACCAGGGTCAGGAGCGCGGCCAGCGCCGTCAGCCACAGGCCGGTGCGGTACATGGGCAGCCCCGCAAGATCGTGCCGGTACAGCAGGAACGACAGGCCGACCATCTGCATGATGGTCTTGTACTTGCCGAGCGCCGAGACGGCCACCTTGGCACGATGACCGAGCTCCGACATCCATTCGCGCAGCGCCGAGACGGCGATCTCGCGACCGATGATCACCACCGCCGAGAGCACCAGTGCGAGCCTCGGATCGCGGCTGACGAGCAGCACCAGCGCCACCGCCACGATCAGCTTGTCCGCCACCGGATCCAGGAAGGCGCCCAGCGGCGTGATCTGGCCCAGGCGCCGCGCCAGGTATCCATCCAGAGTATCCGTGATCGAAGCCGCGGCGAACACCAGGCCCGCCGCCGTATCACCCAGTCCGGACGGATTGCGGTGGCCCGCCATGAATAGCAGCATGACGAGCGGGATGGCGCCAATGCGCAGCCACGTCAAGGCGTTTGGAAGATTCCAGCTCATCACGCTCCCGGGTGCAGGTAATCATAGAGCGTGCGGGCCAGAGATGTCCCCACTCCCGCCACCCGCTCCAGGTCGGCCACGCCGGCGCGCAGCACGCCGGGCAGTCCGCCGAAATGCGTCAGCAGCGCACGGCGCCGGGCGGGACCCAGGCCCGGTACGGCCTCGAGTATCGATTCGTGGTAGCGCCGGGCGCGTCGCCGGCGCTGACCGGTGATCGCAAAACGATGGGCTTCATCGCGCACCCGCTGCAGCAGGTGCAGGGCCGCGCTTTCCGGCGGCAAGGCGCGTGCCACGGATCCCCCGGGCAGGTGGAGACGCTCCTGCCCGGGCCTGCGGTCGGGCCCCTTGGAGATGGCCAGCAGCGCGAGGCCTTCGCAACCGGCCCGCGCCAGTCCCTGCTGTGCGGCCTTGAGCTGGCCGGCGCCGCCGTCGATCATCAGCAGATCGGGCCGCGGCAGATCGCCGCTGACGATCCTGGCGCCATGACGGGCGAGCGCCTGCTCGAGCGCCCCGTAGTCATCGCCGGGCGCCGGCCCTTCGATGTTGTAGCGCCGGTAGGCGCGCTTGACGGGCCCCTCCGGCCCAAAGGCGACACAGGCCGCCACGGTGCCTTCCCCTCCCGTGTGGCTGACATCGAAGCATTCGATGAGTTCGGGCACGCGCTGCAGTGCCAGCTCCACGGCGAGCGACTGCAGGGCCGCGGCAATCGAATCGCGGCGGCTGGCGTGCATCCGCAGGGCCTCGCGGGCGTTCTCTTCCGCGAGTTCCAGCCACCGGCCGGGCAGTCCGCGCTCGCTCTGATGCAGGCGCACCGCACGGCCCGCGACGGCTTCCAGCGCCTCGGCGACCGCGGCGCGGTCCGGCAATTCCTGGTTGACGAGTATTTCGGCGGGCACCGCCCGCTGCCCGTAATGCAGTAGCAGGAACTGGGCCAGGGTCTCGGCCGGCTCTCCAAGCGCCGCCGGGAAGAAATTGCTGGTGCCCAGGCTCTGGCCATCGCGCACCGTCAGGATCGTCAGCGCGTATTGACCGGGCTCCCCGATGAGCGCGATGACATCCACGTCCCGGGACCGGGGCGCGGTGCTGATCTGCTCGCTGTGCAGCTCGGTCAGTCCGGCAAGCTGGTCGCGCAGGCGCGCGGCCTCCTCGAAGCGCCGGGCCTCCGACGCCTCGCTCATGCGTGCGCGCAGCTCGGCCGCGAGCGTCTCGCTCTTGCCTTCCAGCACCCGCAGCGCCGAATCCAGGTCATGGCGGTAGTCGGCCACGCTGATGAGCCCGACGCAGGGCGCCGAGCAGCGCCCGATCTGATGCTGCAGGCAGGGGCGGCTCCGGTGGGCAAAGAAGGAGTCGCGGCAATTGCGGATGCGAAATACCTTCTGCAGATGCTGGAGCGCCGCCTTCACCATGGAGGCGTTGGGATAGGGCCCAAACAGCCTTCCTGCCGGGCGGCGCAGGCCGCGCCAATACTGCAGGCGCGGATACTCATGGTCCGAGGCGCACAGGATGAAGGGGAAAGTCTTGTCGTCGCGCAGGATGACGTTATACCGTGGACGATGCGCCTTGATCAGGTTGCATTCGAGCAGCAGCGCATCGGTCTCGGAGCCGACCACGGTCACTTCGATGCGCGCCACGCGGCGCAGCATCGCCGCTACCTTGGCCGATTGCGGCCTGGAGCTGAAGTAACTGCCGACCCGGTCACGCAGCCGCGCCGCCTTGCCCACGTAGATGAGTTCGCCGTCCGCATCGTGCATGCGATAGACGCCCGGCCGGTGCGGCAGCGTCGCAACGAAGCGCTGCGCGTCAAATGGCGCTGAATCGGGCACTCACGTGCGCTGCCGGCTGCGCTCGGCGATCAGCATGGCCAGTTCCAGGGCCTGCTCGTAGTTCAGGCGCGGATCGACCTGTGAGCGGTAGGCGCGTTGCAGGTCGGCGTCGGTCAGGCCGCGCGCCCCACCGGTGCATTCGGTGACATCCTCGCCGGTGAGTTCGATGTGCGCGCCGCCGAGTATCGAGCCCAGCTCACGATGGATGCGGAAGGAAACGTCGAGTTCCTTCAGGATGTTCTCGAAGCGCCGCGTCTTGACGCCCCCGCTGGTGGTCTCGGTGTTGCCGTGCATCGGATCGCAGCACCACAGCACGCTGTGGCCGGTGCGGCGCACCGCTTCGATCACGCGCGGCAGATGCTGCTCGATGTCCTTGACGCCGAAGCGGTGAATCAGCGCCAGGCGGCCGGGCTGGTTCTGCGGGTTGAGAATCGCCACCAGCTCCTGCAACCACTCATCGCTCATCGCCGCGCCGACCTTGACGCCGATCGGATTGGCGATGCCGCGGAAATACTCCACGTGCGCGCCCTCCACCGTGGCGGTGCGCATGCCGATCCAGGGCATGTGCGTGGACAGGTTGTACCAGCGGTCCTGGCGCGGGATGTGGCGCGTCTGGGCCTGCTCGTACAGCAGGTGCAGGCCCTCATGGCTGGAAAAGAACTCGACCCGCAGCGCATCGCCGACCTGCTGGCCGGTCATCGACTCGAAGAAATCCAGGGCGTCCCCGATCGAATGCACGATCCGCTCGTAGGCCTCGCGCAGGGGCGCGTGGCGCACGAAACCCAGCTCCCAGTACTCGGGATGGTGCAGGTCGGCGAAGCCGCCATCGACCAGTGCACGCACGAAGTTGAGCGTCAGCGCCGCGCGCTCGTAGCCACGCAGCAGCAACAGCGGATCGGCGCGCCGCGCCTCGGCGCTGAACTCCGGCCGGTTGACCAGGTCACCGCGGTAGGCGGGCAGCGAGACACCATCCCGTGTCTCGGTATCCGCCGACCGCGGCTTGGCGTATTGCCCGGCAAAGCGACCGACGCGGACGATCGGCCGCTTCATCGCCTGCAGCAGCACCAGGCTCATCTGCAGCAGCACCTTCAGCTGCTTGGCAATATGGTCAGACTCGCAGTCGGCGAAACTCTCGGCGCAATCGCCACCCTGGAGCAGGAAGGCCTCGCCGCGCTGTGCACCGGCGAGACGCGTGCGCAGATTGTCCACCTCCCAGGACACCACGACCGGCGGCAGGCGCGACAGATCGGCGACAACGCGTTCCAGCGCCGCGCCGTCCTCATAAACAGGCTGTTGCTGCGCTTTGCGGGACTGCCAGCTCGTCGGCTGCCAGGACGTGGTGTCGGTCGACCTCATTCGCCGGATTTTAGCACGTCCGTTTCCAGGGCTCGGCCGGGAAGCGTCACTTCGATACGCGCGCCTTTGAGCGCAGCCGATTCTGAAATCAGGACCTCACCGCCATACAGCGCCACCGTATCGGCCACCATCGCCAGGCCGAGCCCATGCCCGGGCGCGCGCTCATCGGCCCTGACGCCGCGGGCCAGGACCCGCCCGCGATCTTCGGGGGCTATGCCGGGGCCGTCATCCTCGATGCGGATCAACAGTCGCGGCTGCGCCGTCTGCTCATCGAGCAGCTGCACCTCCGCACGCACCTTGCCGCTGCACCACTTGCAGGCGTTGTCGAGCAGGTTACCGAGCAGTTCGATGATGTCGCCGCGATCGCCGAGGAAGCCGGCGCGCGCGGCCACCTCCGTCTCGATGGCCAGGTCCTTGGCGGAATGGACCTTGAGCATCGTGGCGCGCAGTTCCGCCAGGAGCGGCGCGACCGGCACCGCCCCCTGGCCCACCGCGGCACCACCGCTGGTCGCGGCGCGCTTGAGGTGATGGTCGACAATCTGCGCGATGTGATCGATCTCGCGATCCACGCTCCCGTGCTGTTCCGTGCCGCCGGCGAGACCCGCGCGCATCACCGCCAGCGGCGTCTTCAGGCTGTGGGCCAGGTTGCCGAGCGTGTCGCGGTAACGGACGATGCGCCGCTGCTCCGAGCGCAGCAGGACATTGAGCGAGCGGGCCACGCCGGCCAGTTCGCGTGGATAGGCGGTGCCCAACTGGGCGCGCTGGCCGCGGTCCACCTCGGCAATCTCCACCTCGAGGCGGCGAATCGGGCGCAGCACGCGGCGCAGCAGCTCGCCCAGCACGCCCAGCAGCAGCACCGCCAGCACGCCAAACCAGGCGATGAGCTGGCGCCGAAAGCGCAGCAGCTGCGCGTTCTGGTCGGCGAGATTCTCGGCGACGCTGAACACCAGGTCCGCCCGGCCACCCGGGGCGTAGTCCCATTCCAGGCCGCGGCTGAGCACGCCGAGGTCCGCACCGTCCGCGAGGACCTTGCGCCGGAAAATCGCATTTCCCGTGCCGACCAGGGGTCCGAAATCCAGCGGCAGGCCGGCGAGCGAGGGCGAACTCCAGAGGATGCGGCCGTGGGTATTGCGCACCATCGCGTACTGGCCGGAACGGCGACGGCTCAGGCGGGATTCCGGATCGAGCACGTGCAGGTCCATGCGCCCGTCCTCCAGGAGCTCCGCGGCGGTGACCAGCGCGACGATTTCCTCCTCCAGGCGCGCGCGCAGGGCCTGCTGCGCCGACTGGCGAAATATATTGTCGAGCGCCAGGATCGTCAGTGCGAAGGAGAACACCAGCGGCACCGCGACGGCGACGATGAGCTGGCGGCGAACCGACGGCGGCTGCGCCATGCCTTCAGGAACTGGGGCGATCAGGAAGCCACATGACTGCGCGGCAGGGTGATGCGATAACCGCGGCCCCGCAGCGTCTCGATGGGCTTGATTTCATCTTCCGGGTCCAGCTTGCGCCGGAGACGCGCGATCAGCACCTCGATGACATTGCTGTCGCGCTCGAAATCCTGCTCGTAGAGTTTCTCCGTGAGCTCCGCCTTGGAGATCACTTCGCCCGCGTGCAGCATCAGGTGCTCGAGCAGGCGGTACTCAAAGCTGGTGAGCTCCACGGGGGTGCCGCGCACGGCCACCGCCTGCGCGCGGGTGTCGAGCACGACCGGATCACAGTGCAGGAGCGGCGTCGTCCAGCCGCTGGAGCGGCGCAGCAGCGCGCTCAGGCGCGCCTGCAGTTCGCCAATGTGAAAGGGCTTCGCGACGTAGTCGTCGGCACCGGCGCTCAGTCCCTCGACCTTGTCCTGCCAGCGATCGCGCGCCGTGAGCACCAGGACGCCATAGCTCTTGCCCGCGGCCCGCAGCCGCCGGATCAGTTCGAGCCCGGAGAGCTTCGGCAGCCCCAGATCGACGATGGCCACGTCGATGGGAAATTCGAGTGCGGCGTACAGACCTTCTTCGCCGTCGGTGGCCGTATCGACCGCGTGGCCGGCCGCGCTCAGATCAGCCTTCAGTGAATCGAGCAGCGCCGCCTCATCCTCGACCACCAGGATGCGCATCAGGCCCCCGACAGGATCTGGCCGGAAGCGGCATCGACGACCAGGTTCCACACGCGCTGCGCGGACAGCAAACGCAGTTCCAGTGCCGGGCGGCCGTTGACGGTGGTGTCCGTGACGCGCACGACCTTGGCGTTGAAGCGCTTCTGTACCGCCTCGATGATGCGTTCGCGCTGGCTGTCGCTGTCATCGGCCACAAAGCTGGCTGCCGTCACGCCGGGCATCGCCGGATCGAGCCGCACCGCGCGCGCCCCGGCCGCGCTGGCGGCCACGACCGCCAGAAGCGCGAGCAACGCCGTTGCCCAGCCTGAGTGCCCGCGCCTGCCGATCATGCCCGCTCCTGCCAGAGGCCGCCGTGCGTTCATCGTTCAGGCACGTGCCGGAGGCCTCATCTTAGTACCCCTCCGGCCTGACCGTCACGCGCACCCGCAGGCGCTCGCCCGGATCGTAGGGCAGCACCGTCTGGTAATCGCGATCGTGGTAGCGGTAGCTGACGCGATAGCCGTCGATGCGCTGTTCAATCTGCTCGGAATAGCGCGTCTCGCAGCGCTCGCCGGATTGCTCACGCGGCCGCGAATAGCCGTAGGTGCCCTCTTCGTGCCGCCGCATGTCCGCGTCGTGTCCGATGGCGCTGCCGATGACCGCCCCAGCCACCGTGCCAACACCCCGCTCGCGACCGCTTCCGATCTGGTGGCCGATTACGGCGCCGATCAGGCCACCGAGAATCATGCCGCCCGCCGCCGGCCGATCTGCGACCTGGCGGTAGCCGGGATCGTCGTCCGGGACTTCATAGCATTCACGCCGCGGTACGGACACCCGCACCTGCCGCATCCGGGGCTCGACATGCGTGACGCGCGCGTAGTCATAGTCATACCCGGCGTTCTGGCCCGCGGGGTCGTCCTGCCAGGGGTCATTCTCGTTGGCCAGGGCCGGCGCAGCGATCGCAAGTCCGACGGCGATGGCGGCCAGTGTGCTTTTACTGAACATTCGCGGCTCCTTGAGTCTTCCCTTGGGGCTTAAGGCTCGCCCATGGCTCAAGAGGCTACGGGAGCGCGGCTGAACGACCCCTGAACTGGCCGGGGCAGCGGCAACATCCTGATGTGTATCATTTTTCTTTGCGGGCCTGGGCCTTGACCTCAGCCCAGAGCCGCTCCCAGTCCTCAATGCCCAGTTCAGCGGCGACCCGCCCCCGCTGCGCCATGAGCGCCTCCATCGCCGCGAAGCGCCGCTCGAACTTGCGGTTGGCATGGCGCAGCGCGGTCTCCGGATCCACCTGCAGGTGACGCGCCCAGTTGACGAGGGCGAACAGCAGGTCACCGAACTCCTCTTCTACGGCCTCCTGGTCCTGCTGTAGCACCGCGCCTTCGGTCTCGCGCAGCTCCTCTTCGATTTTGGCGCGCACGGACGGCGCATCACTCCAGTCGAAGCCCACGCGCGCGGCGCGGCGGCCGAGCTTCGCCGCCCGGGCCAGCGCCGGCAGGGCCTGTGGCACGCCGGCGAGCGCGCCGTGAACCCCGGCCGCGGTGCGCTCCGCGGCCTTGTGCGCATCCCAGGCCTGCGCGAGCTTCGAGGCCTCGCGGGATGCCTTCCCGAACACGTGCGGGTGACGGCGGACCAGCTTGTCGTGCACGGTGCCCGCCACCGCGGCGAAATCAAACCAGCCACGCTCGCGCCCGAGCTGCGCCAGAAACACCACCTGGAACAGCAGATCACCGAGTTCGTCGCGGATCCGGTCCGGCTCCGCGCCGCCGATGGCATCCGCCAGCTCGTAGGCTTCTTCGATCGTGTGTGGCGCGATGCTCGCAAAGGTCTGCACCTGGTCCCAGGGGCAGCCGTGCTGCGGATCGCGCAGTCGCGCCATCAATTCCAGCAGGGCCCCAAGCCGGTCCGCAGCCTCGCTCATGATTGCCTTCGCAGCACGGCGCAGAGCGAGCGCAGGATGAGCGCCGTGGCACCCCAGATGATGCGACCTTCGAAATTCAGGTCGTCCAGGATGACTTCCACTCCGTGGAGGACGCGGCGCGTCGGCTGGAAATTCTCCGGGTGGCAGGGAAACTCGAGCGGCATCTCGAAAACCTCCGCGACCTCCGCGGCATCGATTTGCAGCGTGAATCCGGGGCTGATCAGCGCCACCACCGGTGTGATGCGAAACCCGGTGCGAACCACGTAGTCGGGCAGGTAACCGAGCGGCTCGATGCAACGGTCGTCGATGCCGATCTCCTCGCGCGTCTCGCGCACCGCGGCGGCGAGCACGCTCAGGTCCGCGGGCTCGATGCGTCCTCCCGGAAAGCTGATCTGCCCGGCGTGCTGGCGCAGATGCCCGGCGCGGGTGGTCAGCAACAGGGTCGGGACATCGGCCCGATCGATGATGGGCACCAGCACGGCCGCGGGTTGCGGCGCTGGTGCGGCGTGCGGCGCGAGATGCACGGGCTGTGCGAAGAGCGAACGGCGCAGGCTTCCGCGCCAGTCAGCAGGGAGTCCCGCCGCCGCCGACTGCACCGCCTCTACCAACGCGACTCAGCCACCGCCGCTGGTGCCGCCCTTGATGCCCCCCGCCGCGAGCGCGGCCGGATCGAGCAGCCGGGCGAGCTGCTCGCGCTTAAGATCGGTCATCTCCGCCGCCACTTCGAGGATCGGCTTGCCTTCGGCGTAGGCGCGCTTGGCGATGGCGGCACCCTTCTCATAGCCGATGACGGGGTTGAGGGCCGTCACCAGGATCGGATTGCGCTCGAGCGCTTCAGTGAGCCGCGCGTGATTCACCTTGAACCCGGCGATCGCGGTGTCCGCGAGCAGCCGCGAAGCATTTGCCAGCAGGCGGATACTCTCCAGCAGATTCCAGGCGATGAGCGGCAGCATGACATTGAGCTGGAAGTTGCCGGACTGTCCCGCGATCGTGATGGCGGCATCATTGCCGATGACTTCCGCCGCGACCATGGCGGTGGCCTCCGGGATCACCGGATTGACCTTGCCCGGCATGATGCTGCTCCCCGGCTGCAGGGCCGGCAGCGTGATTTCGCCCAAACCCGCCAGCGGGCCGCTGTTCATCCAGCGCAGATCATTGGCAATCTTCATCAGGCTGACCGCCAGCACCTTGAGCTGGCCCGACAGCTCGACCGCGGCGTCCTGCGCCGACAGCGATTCGAAATAATTGCGATTCGGCAGGAAGGCGATTCCGGTCAGGGCCGCCAGCGCCTGGCAGAACTCGCTCCCGAAGCGCGGATGCGCGTTGATGCCGGTGCCCACCGCGGTGCCTCCCTGTGCCAGGCACAACAGCCGCGGCTCCACGGCGCGGAGCCGCGCGACGGCGTTCTCGATCTGGGTACGCCAGCCCGACAATTCCTGGGCGAGTGTCACCGGCATGGCGTCCATCAGGTGCGTGCGGCCCGTCTTGACGATGGCGGCGCAGTCGGACTCGCGCGCCGCGATGGCGGCGGCCAGGTGCACGAGCGCGGGCAGCAGCTGTTCGCGCAGCAGCAGCTCGGCGCTGACGTGGATGGCGGTGGGAATCGCATCGTTGCTGCTCTGGCTCATGTTGACGTGATCATTCGGATGCACCGCGGGCAGGACGCGCGCGGCCAGGTGCGCGATCACCTCGTTCGCATTCATGTTGGTGCTGGTGCCCGAGCCGGTCTGGAACACGTCGATCGGAAAGTGGCGGTCATGAGTTCCGGCGGCCACTTCTGCCGCCGCCGCACCGATGGCCGCGGCCAGCGGCGCTTCGAGCAGCCCGAGGCGCTCATTGGCCGCGGCAGCGGCCTGCTTGATCAGCGCCAGGGCACGGATGAAAGTCCGCGGCAGGGGCCGCCCGCTGATCGGAAAATTGTTGACCGCCCGCTGGGTCTGCGCACCCCACAGGGCATCGGCCGGCACTTGGAGCTCACCCATGCTGTCACGCTCGATCCGCTTGTCGCTCGGCTTCATCCCGCTGGACTCCAACGGCAGGCGCTCCTGAGTCGGCGCATGCGCTACAATCTTGATTCTAACCTCGCGCGTTGCCCACTGCATGGATCAAAACCGCCTGCTGGCCATTTCCCCGATCGATGGCCGCTACGCATCCGTGGCCGAACCCCTGCGCGCCCTGTTCAGCGAAGCCGGGCTGATCCGGGAGCGGATCCGCGTCGAGGCCCTGTGGCTGCTGGAACTCGTGCAGTCCCAGCCGCAGCTCGCGGGCGCGACGCTCGCCGCGCCGGTGCGCGCACGCGCCGAAGCCCTGGCCCGTGAGCCCGGGCCCGACTCTGCCGCGGCGGTCAAGGAAATCGAAGCGCGGATCAACCACGACGTCAAGGCGATCGAGTATTACCTTCGCCAGGAACTGGCCACCGCGGGTGCAAGCGCGGCGACGCTGGAACTGGTGCATTTCGGCTGCACTTCCGAAGACCTCAACAATCTCTGCTACGCCCGGCTCCTGCAGCGGGCCCGCACTCAGCTGCTGCTGCCGGAACTGATGCAGATCGCCGGTGCACTGCGCACCTTCGCGCACCAGCACGCACGGCTCCCGATGCTGGCGCGCACCCATGGGCAGAGCGCCAGCCCGACCACGCTCGGCAAGGAATACGCGAACGTGGCTGCGCGCGTGCAGCGCGCCGTGGCGCGGTTGCAGGCGGTGAAGATCTACGGCAAGTGGAACGGCGCCGTCGGCAATTTCAACGCCCATCACTGGGCCCTGCCCGGCGCCGACTGGCGCCTCATCAGTGCACGCTTCGTGGCGGCACAGGGCCTGGAATGCAACGCCCACACCACGCAGATCGAACCGCACGACTGGATCGGGGAATACGCCGACGCCTGCGCCGCGGCGAATGTGATCCTGATCGATCTGTGCCGGGACACCTGGGGCTACATCTCGCTGGGCTACCTGCGCCAGCGCGCCATCGACGGCGAGGTCGGTTCCTCGACGATGCCGCACAAGATCAACCCGATCGATTTCGAGAACGCCGAAGGGAATCTGGGCCTGGCCAATGCCCTGCTGCGCCACTTCGCCGAGAAGCTGCCGGTCTCGCGCTGGCAGCGCGACCTGAGCGATTCAACGGTGCTGCGCAATGTGGGCGTCGCGCTCGCGCACAGCTTCATCGCCTGGCGCTCGCTGCTCAAGGGCCTCGCCCGGCTCGCTCCGGACACCGAACGCATGGCCCTTGATCTCGCCGGATCCTGGGAAGTGCTCGCCGAGGCGATCCAGACCGTGCTGCGTGCGCAGGGCGTACCCAATGGCTATGAACTGCTCAAGGCATTCACGCGCGGCCAGCAGATCGACGCCGCCGCGCTGCACAAGTTCGTGGCGGCCTTGCCGCTCGCGCAAGCCGAGCGCAGCCGCCTGGCCGCGCTGCGTCCGGCCGACTACATCGGCCTGGCGGCCGAGCTCGCGCTCGAGCTGCCCGCGTTGCCCTGACCGGCCGCTCCGCGGCGCTCAGGACTCCGGTTAAAAGCGCTCATGAGTCCCGTCAAAAACGCTCATGAGTCCTATTAAAGAGTAGCGCTGCGGCTCCCCTTAAGACCCTCCGCACGGGTCTGTTCACGCCAATTTGAGCGGCCGGTCACATTGCCATGGCCTCAGGCGTGATCCGGTCGGCTCGAAACTGCGCCTCCGCTGCCTACCATGCCAAGGCCGATCCGGTATGAGTTAAGGCAAACGGCGTGGCCAAGCCCGGCAATCACAGCACTACGACAGAGACCTGGCTGGCAAGCCTGGCCGCCGCCGAGCGCGCCCTGCACCCCGTCGTGCTCCCGATGCCGACGCCAGCCGCCGACGAGTTGCAGGTCCTCACCGAACTGGCGGACGTGCGCCAGAGCACCGCCGCAGCGATCGCTTCCGGCCAACGGCTGGTCTCCATCTTCACGCCGGATCTGGAGCCCGCGGTCTACGATCATCCGCCCGTCATCGAGGTGATCAAGCGCTTCGTGCTCAGCCACAGTTTCGCCAAGGTGCGCGTCCTGCTGCGCGATCACACTCGCCACACCGGGTCAGGGAGCCGCTTCATGTCGATGGCGCGCCGGCTCTCCAGCTATCTGGAGTTGCGCATCCTGGTGCCGCAATTTCACCACCTCACCGCTTCCTATTGCATCGCCGACGATCGGGCCATCGTCTATCGGATGCGCGCCGACCAGTGGGACGGCATCGCGGCCGTGAACAGCCCGCCGGTCGCCCGCCAGTACCTGCAGGAATTCGACCTCGCCTGGCAGGCCAGCAATGACCTCCAGCACCGGCGCGTGGCACGCATGTAGCGTCGGCGCCTACAATCGCCGCCATGAGTGCGGCGAGCCAGGCGCGGGTGGTGGTCGGGATGTCCGGCGGCGTTGATTCCGCCGTCGCCGCCCTCCTGCTGCTCGAATCCGGCCATGAAGTGCACGGCCTGTTCATGGCCAACTGGGAGGATGACGACAGCTACTGCACCAGCGCGCAGGATTACCAGGACGCGCGCACCACGGCCCGCGAGCTGGGCATCGTCCTGCACCGGGTCAGCTTTGCCGAGGACTACCGCCGCCAGGTGTTCGCGGAGTTCCTGAGCGAATACCGCCGCGGCCGCACGCCCAACCCGGACGTGCTGTGCAACCGCGAGATCAAGTTCGGCCTCTGCCTGCGCTACGCGCAACGCCTCGGTGCCCGCTGGTTTGCGACCGGTCATTACGCGAGGCTCCGCCAGGCCTCCGCCGGACCTGAATTGCTGCGGGCCCGCGATGCCGCCAAGGATCAGTCGTATTTCCTCTGCGCGGTGGCGCGGGCGCAGTTTGCGCAGGTGCAATTCCCGCTCGGCGGGCTGGAGAAGGCGGCGGTACGCGAGCGTGCCCGGGGCGCCGGCCTGCCGGTGTTCGACAAGCCCGACAGCACCGGGATCTGCTTCATCGGTGAACGCCCGTTTGCGGAATTTCTGGCGCGCTATATCCCCTCTACACCCGGACCGATCGAATCCGGCACCGGCCAGCGACTCGGCACCCATCGGGGCCTGCCCTTCTACACCCTGGGCCAGCGCGGGGGTCTGGAAATCGGCGGCGTCAGCGGCGGCAGCGGCGATCCCTGGTACGTCGCGCGCAAGGATCCCGCCCGCAACGCCCTGATCGTCATCCCGGCACGCGATCGCGAAACCGTGACGGCCAGCGCGCTGCGCACCGGCGCGATCAACTGGCTCGACACGCCACCGGAGAGCCAGGTCCGGGTCAGCGTCAAGACCCGCTACCGCCAGGCGGACCAGGCGGCCACGCTCGAACCGCAGCCCGATGGCTCGGCGCTGATTCGTTTCTCCGCGCCCCAGTGGGCGATGACCCCGGGGCAGACCGCGGCGCTGTATTGCGGCGAGCGCTGCGTGGGGGGCGGGGTGATTGAAGAGACTCTATAATGAGCCCGTGACGGAGGAACCATGACCGACAGTTTCAAGACCCGCACGACGCTGACTTCCGGTGGCCGGGTGTACGAGATCCACAATGTCGCGGCCCTCGGTGCGGCGCGCACCCAGCGACTGCCGTATTCGCTGAAGATTCTGCTGGAAAACCTGCTGCGCTTCGAGGACGGCGTGAACGTTACGCGCGCGGACATCGAGGCGGTGCTGAACTGGAACCCGCAGGCGCCGCCGACGCACGAGATCTCCTTTACGCCGGCACGCGTGATCATGCAGGATTTCACCGGCGTACCCTGCGTGGTCGACCTGGCCGCGATGCGCGAGGCCATCACGCGCCTCGGCGGCGATGCCGAGAAGGTCAATCCGCTGGCGCCCGCGGAACTGGTCATCGACCATTCGGTGCAGGTCGATGAATACGGGACCGCCCAGTCCCTCGCCAGCAACAACCGGATCGAATTCGAGCGCAATGGCGAACGCTACGCCTTCCTGCGCTGGGGCCAGAGCGCCTTCCGCAACTTCAAGGTGGTGCCGCCGAACACCGGCATCGTGCACCAGGTCAATCTTGAATTCCTCGGCCGCGTGGTCTTCGACCAGCCGAGCGCTGAGCGGCACCAGGCCTACCCGGACACCGTCGTCGGCACCGATTCGCACACCACGATGATCAACGGACTTGGAGTGCTTGGCTGGGGCGTGGGCGGGATCGAAGCCGAGGCGGCGATGCTCGGACAACCCGTTACGATGCTGATACCACAGGTGATCGGCTTCCGCCTCAAAGGCAGCCTGCCGGCGGGCGCCACCGCGACCGACCTGGTGCTCACCGTGACTGAAAGACTGCGCCAGCAGGGCGTGGTGGACAAATTCGTCGAGTTCTTCGGCGACGGCCTCGCGAATCTCCCGCTGGCCGATCGGGCCACGATCGGCAACATGTCGCCGGAATTCGGCAGCACCTGCGCCATCTTTCCCATCGACGAGGAGACCATCCGCTACTTGAAGCTGTCCGGCCGGCCGCCGGAGCAGATTGCGCTGGTCGAGGCCTACGCCCGGGCCACCGGTCTGTGGCGCATCGCCGGCGCCCCGGACGCCGAGTACACCGCCGTGCTGGAGCTCGACCTCGGCACCGTGGAACCGAGCCTGGCGGGCCCGAGCCGGCCACAGGATCGCGTGCCACTGCGCGTGGCGAAGAGCAGCTACCAGGCGCAGCAGCGGAAAATGTCCGAGGAGCGCAGCCGCAAGAACCCGGCCGCGACGGGCAAGGCGCAGGTCAGCGTGGAGGGCCGCAGTTTCGAGATCCGTGACGGCGCCGTGCTGATCGCCGCGATCACCAGCTGCACCAACACTTCCAACCCTTACGTCATGATTGCCGCAGGCCTGCTGGCGCGCAACGCACGTCGCCGGGGCCTGAATTCCAGGCCCTGGGTCAAGACCAGCCTGGCGCCCGGTTCGCGCGTGGTCAGCGATTATCTCAGCCGTGCCGGATTGCTCGACGAGCTCGGCGGCATTGGTTTTGATCTGGTGGGCTACGGCTGCACCACCTGCATCGGCAATTCCGGCCCGCTGAAGCCGGAGATTTCAGCGGGCGTGAAGGCCGGAGAGGTGATCGGCTGTGCCGTGCTGTCGGGCAATCGCAACTTCGACGGGCGCATCCACCCGGACGTCAAGATGAATTACCTGGCCTCCCCGCCGCTGGTCGTCGCCTATGCGCTCGCCGGATCGCTCGATGTCGACCTGAACACCGAGGCGCTCGGTGCCGGGAGCGATGGAAAGCCGGTCTATCTGAAGGACATCTGGCCCAGTGCCCGCGAAGTGGCGGACTGCGTGCAGCAGAACATCAACTCCGACATGTTCCGGCGCAGCTACGAAAGCGTCTTCAAGGGTGATGAGCGCTGGCAGGCCATCAAGGTGCCGGCCGGCAAGATTTACGCCTGGGACGCCAAGTCCACCTACGTCAAGAATCCGCCCTACTTCGACGGCATGACGATGCGGCCCGCGGCCATCGGTGAGATTCGGGGCGCACGCGTGTTGGCCCTGCTCGGCGATTCCGTGACCACGGACCACATCTCGCCGGCCGGCAACATCGCCAAGTCGAGCCCGGCGGCGAAATACCTGATGGCGCAGGGCGTCGCGCCGGCCGATTTCAACCAGTACGGGGCGCGCCGCGGCAATCACGAAGTGATGATGCGGGGCACCTTCGCCAACATTCGATTGCGCAATCTGCTGCTGCCCGGCACCGAAGGCGGGGTGACGCTGCACCTCCCGAGCGGCGAGCAGTTGAGCATCTATGATGCGGCCATGCGCTACCAGGCCGACCGGATGCCGCTCATCGTCCTTGCCGGCAAGGAATACGGCTCGGGCTCCTCGCGCGACTGGGCCGCCAAGGGCACCATGCTGCTGGGCGTGCGTGCCGTGATCGCGGAGAGTTTCGAGCGCATACACCGCTCCAACCTGATCGGCATGGGTGTGCTGCCCCTGCAGTTCAAGACCGGCGAGAGCGCCCAGTCACTCGGGCTGACGGGCCGGGAATCCTTCGATATCCAGGGACTCTCGCAGGGCGCCGCCAGGACGGTGACGATCATCGCGACACCCGACTCGGGTGCGCCGCGCCGCTTCGAGGCGCAGGTGCGCATCGATACACCCAAGGAGCGCGAATACTTCCAGCACGGCGGCATCCTGCAATATGTGCTCCGCCAGCTCGCGGTAAGTGGCAAAGCGGCCTGAAGCGGACGGCCGCGGTCATGCACGAGCGCAACCTCGCGATCTTTGATCTTGACGGCACGATCACGCGTCATGACACGCTGCTGCCCTTCATCGCAGGGTTCCTGTGGCGCCACCCGTGGCGGCTGTGGCGCTGGCTGCCCTGCCTCCTGCCGCTGCTGCGCTATGTGGCGGGCGCACGCGACCGTGGCGCGCTCAAGTCCCGCATCATCCAGCTGACCCTCGGTGGCGTGGCCAGCGCCCCGCTCACGGCCTGGGCCGTGCGCTTCGCGCGCCGCCTGGTGCGCTCAGGCCTGTACGCCGAAGCGCTGGAGTGCATTACCGCGCACCAGCGCAACCACGATCATCTCGTGCTGCTCTCTGCCAGCCCGAATCTCTACGTGCCGGAGATCGCCCAGGCCTTGCGGTTCGACGCCTGCATCTGCACCGAAGTGCGCTGGCGCGCCGACCAAAGGCTGGATGGCGCGCTCAGCTCACCCAATCGCCGCGGTGCGGAAAAAGCCCATTGCGTTGCCGCCCTGCTCGCCGAACAACAGCCACTTCTTAGCTATGCCTACGGCAACAGCCCGGCGGACCTCGAACACCTGCAGATGGTGAGCGCCGGCACCTACGTGAACGGTTCGGCCGCAGAACTGGAGTACCTGCCCAATGTTCGCGCCGTCCGCTGGTCGCGCCCTGGGCGGGCGATAAGCGCGGGTTGACAGTGGCCGAATCCTGTAACCTTTGTGCCCCCAGAGGCGAAATACAGTCAGTGGCCGTGCGCCCCTTGCGCTCGCAGCGCCCCCGGTAAAGCCCATGCCCCGACCCGATCTGCCCCGCATCAGACCCTCGGATATCACGGCCGAGCGGTATTTCCACATGCGGCGCGACCTGCTTAGCACGGCGCTGGGACTGGCCACCGTAGCCGCTATTCCGGCCGCGCGCGCGGCGGCCGAGCCGGCGGGCGCAGCCTTGACGTACACGCGCAATTCGAAGTATTCCCTGACCGAGAAGCCCAACAGCTTTGAAGAAATCTCCAACTACAATAATTTCTACGAGTTCGGTACCGACAAGGCCGACCCGGCGGCCAACGCCGGATCACTGCGCACCCGGCCCTGGAGTGTGACGATCGCCGGCGAGGCGGCGAAGACCGGAAAATATACGATCGAGGACATCATCAGTCCGCACCCCCTCGAGGAGCGCATCTACCGTCATCGTTGCGTCGAGGCCTGGTCGATGGTCATTCCCTGGGTGGGATTCCCACTCGGCGATCTGCTGCGCCGCTTCCAGCCCACTTCACGCGCCAGGTACGTGCAGTTCACGAC